>ENA-UEPG01001751-UEPG01001751.1-human-gut-metagenome-genome-assembly--contig:-NODE-1751-length-15733-cov-4.693600_pt1 | contig 15733 bp, 18 predicted proteins | sample MGYA00242893_ERZ507902 | MGnify/ENA primary metagenome ERZ507902 (study PRJEB26167, sample SAMN06115491) | human gut metagenome | host: Homo sapiens | place: China:Gansu | collected 2015-04-23... | reverse complement strand
AGTCCCGTCGGTCGGCGCTGTTCATAACCGTCACCAAACCGGACCCTCACCACCGACGGTTTCTCACTCACCTGCATCCCTTCACGCGGGACCAGATGCAGCGTTTTTATCTCAGCCACTCAGCATTCCTCCGTCACGTCGCATGGACAGCATCACCGCCTGCACCCGCTGATCAATCAGCTGCACAAGACTGCCTGCCGCCTCCGGCCCTATCTGTCCGTTAGCGCCGTCATTCTGAATGGCGATGTGGTAGACCGGGGAATACACCAGACCGGCACTGCCGTTCATACTGCCCACCGCGCGTACGCCCAGCGAGCCATCCGCCGCCCGGGTCAGGGGCATAATGGCTTCAGGTCCGGCTTCCCCCATCAGCCCGGCCCCTTTTGCAAAGGCAAAGTACGTGGGCGTATCCACAATACTGTTGCTGTACGCGCTCAGGTTTGCCGAGGTATACACGCCGCCTTTTGCATTGGCCACCGCACCGCCCAGCCAGTCACCAATGCTGCCAATAAATCCTCCTGCACCGGACATACTGTTTGCCGCCGTCTTGATCCCGTTGACAATCGCGGTATTCATAAGAACTTTTGATATTTCCTGCAGCACTGATGAGGCCCAGTTGCGCCATTCCACTTTATTCCCGTTCAGCATCTCCGTGATGTTATTCACCATCCCTGAGATACCCTCCGTCGCAAGCTGTGCTGCCTGTGAGGCGTAATCGGACGCATTATCCACCCAGTTACTGAACCCCTCCTGCAGCCCTTTCTGCCAGTCCGCACGCTGCACATCCGATTCGGCATAAAAGGCTGCCTGGTCCTTAAGGCGTTCGCTCAGATACTGCGCGTTCTGTGCCCGTGCCTGTCTGTAAAAATCCTCACTGATATCCCCGGTCTGATACTGAGACTGAAGGTCCGCATCCTTCTGGCGGAAGCTGTCGCGGATCTGCTGCAACTCCCGCATGCGTTCCCTGGCTCGTTCTCCCTGCCCGTACCCCAGCAGTTCGGCTTCATTTGATGCACGCGCAGCCACATTATCATTCTTCAGGGTCTCTTCCCGGGATCGCAACTGTTCCCGGATTTTTTGCTGGTCAATCAGGGCCGCGTTACGCAGCAGTTCCTGCTTCTGCATCTCCGTCAGGGTTTTCAGTTCGCCCTGCGCAGTCTGGTACTTCAGCTTCGCCAGCTCTGTATTCTGACCCGCCAGTGCCAGTTGCTCTTTCTGCTGCTTCAGTAGCCGGGAAAAACTGTCTTCCGCTTTTTCCGTCTCTGATTTTCCACCCCGGGATTTAGGTTTGTTCGCCTCGTTATTACGCCAGGCTTCCAGAGCATTACTGATATAACGCTGTCTCGCCTCCTGATACGAATCCCCCACAAAACCAAGGTCATCCGCCGCATACCCCAGCCGGGCACGCTCTTTTTCCTCCCCCTTCAGTCGGGACAGGGCCAGCTCACGCTCTGTTTTTGTCAGGGCACTCTGCTGTTTATCATCCAGGGTGGCCTGTGGCAGCCGTAACGGTACATTCACCAGTCCCTGCCGCTGCTGAAGCAGTTCATTCCCCAGCCCCAGCAGACGGTTGAATTCCGTATGCTGACCGTTCATAACCAGCATGGACTGGTACACCTTATTCTGCTCTGCCGCCTGCTGACGAATTAACGCCACACGACGGTCTTCCAGCCCGGCAAGCACATCCTGAATGGACTGCGCTTTTTCCTGCATCTGTGCCAGACGGGACTGCTCAACAGCAAGCTGCTCTGTTGCCTGAGCAAGCCCTTCCGTTACAGTTTTCACCGAGGTCAGATGGTTTATCATGAAGCCGTTACCGGTCGTCCAGCCCGGATTAGCCAGCACATACTGATACCCGGCGATTTTTTCCTGCAGGGATTTCACCCGGCTGGCCTGCTCATCAATCAGCCTGTTCTGCTCTGTCAGCGCCTCCCGTGTTCGCCCTTCATTATCTGAGGCTTCAGGCAGAGACATTGACGGCATTTTATGTGCGATTTCATCAATCGTCAGTGCATACTGGCGCGCTGACTCCCTGGCCTGCTCCTGATTCTGGTACAGCGTATACCATGCTGCTGCCCCCAGCATCACCAGTCCGGGTACGCCACCAACCAGTCCCAACGCACCAGTCATCAGACGTGAGCCCACCGCCGTTGTACTGTTCAGCGCATTCTGGGCTGCGGTTCTGGCAGCAATATTTCTGTTCAGGCGTTCCTGTGTGGCCGCCAGACGGGCTTCTGCAGCAATCTGCATCTCCGTCCCGCGGGCTGCCGCCACAGCCTGCTGTGCACGGTACACGGCTGCCCTTGCCCGCGCCGTGGCAATCTGCGTCCCCCTGAGCTGTGCTTCCGCCAGTGCCACTTCATTACGTGCTGCCGTCACAAGTCCTGCCGTGGCAGACACCGCTCCGGAGGCCATATTGCCAAAGTACCGGGCAACCCCGACGGCAACCAGCGCCCCCGCGGCTGTTGCCACATTATCAATATTACCGGCAACACCGTTCAGCACGCCGGAGAGCGTTTTTGTCACCCCGCTGGCCTCATTCGCGCCACCCACCCAGGCCATAAAGGCGTTTTCCACCTTTGTGATACTACCGGAAACCGTTTCCGGCATGGCCGCATATTCATCACGCAATACCCCCAGCTGGCTGATTAACGCAGGAACGACTTTATCCGCCGTCAGTTTGCCGTCGTCCGCCATCGCCTTAAGGTCTTTACGGGCCACGCCCATACCCGCAGCCAGTGCACGTACGATCCGGTCTCCGCTTTCATTGACCGAATTAAATTCCTCACCGCGTAACACACCCTGTGCCAGCGCCTGGCTGAACTGGGTGATCACCGAGCCCGCCTCTGCCGTACTGGCACCGGAGATTTTCAGCCCCGTGGAAATGGCCTCCGTCACCTTCAGCACATCATCAGCACTGTAGCCATATTCACGCATTGAGGCTGCCGAGCGGGCAAACAGGGCCGCATTATCTGAAAATGCCGTGCCCGTCCGCTGGCTGATATCCATCAGCACTTTCTGTGATGACGAAAATTCATCGGATGACTGCGACGCCTGTTTCAGTCGGGCATTCACGGAACTCCATTCATCGGCCAGAGAAATCAGGTGTCCGGTGGCAAAGGCACCTGCAAATGCCCCCGCCGTTCCGGCAGCTGAAGCGCGGATTTCCGTCAACTGGCTGTTCAGCTCAGCCAGGGCGCGTCGCTGCTCCCGGGCGACTGCGGCAGCCTGACGCCCGCCATTCTGCAGGGTCCGGTAATATTCACTGCCCATGCGGGAAGCCCGCTGGATCTCCGACTGGAATGACTGCGAATTTGCCGAAATTTTGATAATCAGTTCACGTAACGTCGCCATTCACCTTTCTCCGGGCGTAAAAAAACCGCCTCAGCGGTTCTCATCATTCATGACTGTGCTGCAAAGCTCAGCGCGTCTTCCAGCGCCGCAAACGGATCCACCTCCGGCTTATCCTCATCCTCGCCCCAGCAGAGCATGGCGTCCTTCAGTGCAACATTCATCCCCTGTGCCCCAAAAACCGCTTTCACGATCTGTGCATTACGGATATCCCCGCGCTCATCACCCAGCGGGGATACCCTGTCGAACTCCATCCACATCATCGCCTCGCTCGCACTCAGGCTGTGCCGCAGTTCGGATAAGGTGCGCCCCAGACGGAGCGCAAGTCGCATCAGAAAGCGAATTTCCGGGCGGGCTACTTTTTTCTGGCCGACTCTGCATCAGCGATCAGTTCCAGTGCCTGACGCAGCAACCGGGCATGTACCGGACCATAGACGGCCAGCACCTGCTCACGGTCGTCCGGAGTGAACACCCGCTGCAGATCCGTATCACACAGGACATCGCAGAACAGCGTCACATCCGCTTCCAGGTTACGGCGGGTTTTCGCCACCACCGACAGGGTATCGTCATCCTCTCCATCACCATTGAGCACTTCCTGCCACAGATACCAGGCCTCTGCCGAAGGCTCCCGCAGCACCACGCTGACATTACCCCATTCCGGCACCTTCACCGTTTTATGACGAAACCCTGACAGTCTGGCCAGCGCCAGCGTTTTCAGATCCTTTTTCATGATGACCCATCCCCTTATCCGGCGGCTGCGCTCACTGTCACGGTGCATTCAACAGACGTCACACTCTGTGCTTTCTCTGCCGAATCGGTCACCACGCAGGTATATTTCCCCGCATCAGCGGACTGCGCACCTGGCTTACTGAAGGTGTCTGTCGTCTGCCCGTCAACCGGCTGACCATCCTTCTTCCAGGCGTATTTATACGGCGGCGTTCCCCCGTTGACACTGACTGACATTGTCAGCAGCGCACCGGTATTCACGGCAAGTGTCTTCTCCAGATTTTTCACAAACGCCAGCGGTACCACATAGAACATCGGTTTGCCTTTCAGGCGCAGTGAAAACGTTGCAGCCACCACGCCGTTGGTACCGGATGACCAGGTGTGCTGACGCACTTCCGCCAGGAACTTAAAGCCCTTACCGGACGGAAACTGCACCTTAAACGCATACACCGTGTCATTGTCATAGGCATCACGCAGGGCGTTCTGGGCCTGATTCAGATAAAAATTACCCGACATGGAAATCTCGGACGACGCCCCCAGACCGTTGATGTTCTCCTGCTCTGTGGAGCAGAGCGTGGTCACATCAATATCCTGTTTCTGACCGGCGGTGAACTGGACTTCCTTGATGGTGCAGTCCAGGCGCAGATATTCCGCCTTATCCATAGTTTCAGCAGTCGCCGGGGCAGATGAAATCATCACCTGCGTCAGCTGTGAGCGTTCATACAAAGCAGACATTCTGCCTCCTGATAATAAAAAACCCGCACGCGGCGGGGTATGGGTTTTGTAGAAAAAAAGAAAAAGTCACACCGTGACCTGAAACTCCAGGGTTGCACGGTAACAGCGGTTTTCCGGAATATAGTCCTGCATTTCACTGACGGATCCCGGGGCCAGCAGCATTATGGCTTCACGGGCGTCCTGACGTATCTGACGCGCCTGCGTCACAGTCCCGGCATAAACGTCTATCTGCACCGACACTGAGGACTCCGCCTGCCCGCCCATCACATCCGCAGACACCGATGAAATCAGGCTGAAAACCACCCACGGAAGCGCCACCGACGGCCTGCCACCCAGCAGGGGGACCACATACGGGTACACCTGCCCGCCGGCAAGATGCGCCAGATGAGGATACAAATCCGCCTCCGTCATCGTCTCAGTACCTCATCAATGGCCCGGTTCATCCGCGCAATCGCCACCTGAGCTGCCTGTTCACTGCGCACATCAAACGCCGGGCGCACAAACGGGTGCGGTGGCATATTCACGGTCCCCATTTCCACAAACCGCCAGTAGAAGGCATTGCGGGGATTATCCGCCTTCATGGTGTTATCACTGTTGCCGGTGTCCGGATTAACACCACGGATATACACACCGGATTCCATCCCGCCATCGCGGGAGCGCCGGGAAAGGACCACCACATTGCGGCGCAGTTTTCCCCTGCGTACCGGTGCCCGTGACACCACTTCTTCTTTCAGCACATTCGCACCCGCACGGGTTGCCTCACGCAGCACCCGGTTATTTTCCGCACCACTCAGAAGCTGCAAATCACGGCTTATTTCTTCAAGTCCCGAAAAATCCAGCAGGGTTTCGATCATTTTTCCCCTCCCAGCCGACAGAGAATTTCCAGGCGCCCGCCGGTCGCATCCGGCACGGGCACCCCGACAACATTCAGGATACAGTCACGCCAGGGACCACTCAGCACATGAAGTCGTGACGCCGCCGTGATTTCCCGACCGGACTGACCGCGCACCCAGATGCGGATTTCCGCCTGCGCCATTTCCGCACCGGACTGCATCCGCTCCCGGCTGCTCCTGCCCCGGATATCCGCATGAATTTTCCCGCATGACACCCATTCTTCCGTCATTTCTCCGGCAGCATTACGGGTTAACACCGGGTTCAGAACACTTATCATCTGTGTCAGACGACCTGCAGATATTGCCATTCCCCCTCCTCATAACACCGTCGGACAACGCAAATCGTAAATCAGCACGGAAACAGAAAACGGCAGCTCCCCCTGCACGAGGTCTTCCCGCTCAGCAAGATCCGGATTCCGGTACAACATCCCGGTCAGGCGCATGGCAGCCCCCTTCATCCGGGTTAATGCCTCGCCCGGGATCAGTTCACCGTCCTCACGGATTACCTTATCCCGGCTGCCCTGAATGTAGGCCAGCAGCACAGCTGTAGCCTGACGAACCTTGTCCATCAGCATCTCATCATCCGCGTCATGGTCAACACGCAGATGTGCCTTGATCTCCTCCAGTGTCAGTAATGCCGTCATTTTCCGCCTCCTGCATCCCGCCCACGTTTTGCAGCCAGGGTCCAGGCTGATGAATGAGCTTCTCCGGGTTTATCTTCGGTCATACTGTTGCAGTGCCACAGCGAGCCCCCCCACGTCACCGTATCGCCGGGGTGGTAGGTTTCACCGGCTCTGAACACACCGCGGTAGAGCATCACCGGCAGGGAAAATGTTTTTTCCGTACGCTGGCCACTGCTCTGCCGGACCACCACAGAGAACAACCGTTCACCCGTCATGCTGACGTCAATATCCGCCACCCCGTCAACCAGGCATTCCCATCCCCGCATCCCGTGCGTTTTTTCATACGCCCGCCAGAGTCCGCCCTGGTGTGTGGCATACGTGCCCCGGGGAAAGGATTTTTGATCGTCAATAGCGGGGAGCACTTCCAGTGCCGTGGCATCACGCCCGTCCTGCGGAGCTGGCAGGGCATTCACCGCCTCCAGAACCGCCTTCCGCAGAACATCCGGATCATAGTCACGACCATCACGCGGAGCAGGGATATGACTTACGGCCTCTTTCACCATCTGCTCAAGCATCGGACGCACATCATCGGGGGTAATACTTTTGCCGTCCGCCGGTACCGGAATATTCGCAACCGCATCATTCACCGCCTGCTTCAGTACTTCCGGATCGTAATCACGACCATCACGCGGTACCGGAATGGCCCCCACAGCGTCATCCACCATCGCCTGCAGAACCAGACGCACCTCATCCACCGTCACATGCTTCTGTAATACCGCCGACAGGGAAGTCAGTTTCTCTTCAAACGCTTGTGCCTGCGAGGCCATCTTCCCCTCAAATGTGCGCTGTAAATCCGCCAGCACTGTGGAGAATTCTTCACCCAGCGCACGGATAATGGACAGTTCACGCTCTGTCATTTTCGCAGTATCCCCCTGAACATCGCCTTCACCGCATCACGCTCTGTTTCGCTTATGGCCTTATTACCGTCAGACGCGCCCTCCTGGCGTGTGCCTGACGACGTTTTCCCGGAAGACGCGAACGGATCCTCACGGGCATCACGACGGGACAGCGCCTCCAGACTGTAGTTCTGCTGCTGAAGATACAGTGCATCGCCTCCTGCCAGGGGCGGCAGATTCTCACGCTTCCTAGCCTCATTGGGCGTCAGCAGCGTATTTTTCACCGATTCACCCAGTGTTTTCATGCGCCGTTCGCTGTCCATTCTCAGCAGCGTGGTGACATCAAATTCCGTACTCTCGTTTTCTCCCGTTTCCAGCGCCTCATCCAGTAACAGTTCAATGGACTCAATCAGCGTCTGCAGACACTGGGAATAATACTGCTGCTCCAGCGCTTCCACGTTGTCACTGGAAGGCGGTTGTCCCACACCAATCTTGTAGGCCGGGACACGGAACACCGAACAGACAATTTCAGCGGTCATCTTCAGTTGTTCCACCGTCTGCGCATCCACCGGTGAAAACGTTGTGGGGTTGTATTTTGCCCCGTTGCTCAGAATGGCCGTTTTCCCCGCATTTTCGCCGGTATACCCGCTGTCCCAGTTGCTCTTCAGTTTTTTCGCATTTTCTTCCGTTATACTGCCGGGGATCTCAATCACCCCGGACGGCCTGCCGCCATTTCTGAAAAAAGACGTTGAATTTGCCTGAATATGATGCCCCTGCGTGGCCGCCAGCCCGGCAGCATACACCGGCGGCAATCCTATAAGCGGATGAAAAAAACAGTTAAACCGGTCGTGGATCACTTCCCGGGCAGGCACCGTCACCGCCTCAGTGATCCCACAGTTCCGGTCCGGCGTGATGCGGTAGAACACCTCGCCGTCATCCGCCACCAGAGGTTCAACCCGGCTCCAGTCCAGAATACGCAGTTCTTTGATCTGCCCCCGGGCATTACGGATTTTCAGCACCACCGTATTGCCGTGACGCAGTTTGGCGTTCAGCCACAGTTCAAAAAACTGGATGCGGTTCTGCTGGGCGTTGGGACGACGACAGAGGCGGGCAATATCCCCCCGGCGCGTTTCCCTGCGTATCCCATGCGCATCCGTCTGCATAAGACGCAGCCGCATTTTGGCGATATCCTGGGATATCAGCGAAATGCACGAAAACACCGCATGAAAGGAGAGGACACTTTCCGGATCGGTTTTCACGCCCTGCTGCCAGGCACCGGCAAAGGGCTCAGCCACCGCCTGAAACAGGCTGGTCCAGCCCGCCTCTCTTACGTCACGTCCTGATTTCTGGTTTTTTCGGGTTCGCCGTAAAAGGTTCCACATTCGCCATGCTCCGCATCACGTTTCTTTTTCTGACCTGCCGGACGTCGCACCGTGATGTACTCCGCCTTTCCCAGGCGAACCAGCACCTCCGCACACGGCTGTGCCACATCACGGATATCCCCGGCCCGGGCATCATGCGTGCCCTGCAGATATCGGATCTTTGCCATAACCTGTTACGGGAGGCGCACGCCTCCCGTCCTCCTTATCAGACTCAGCCGCCGGACGCACTGCCGTAGTTCACTCCGGTGATCACCGTCACCGCCGCGGTACGGCGACGACGCCAGTTGATCCAGCGCTCCGCACGGATGGCCACGCTGCCTGTCTGGAACATGGAAACCAGCTCCACCGGGGACGGCGTGGTACTGTCGCCGGTCGGCTCAGACTGCATTTCCAGTGATGCCTCGCGGGACATATCCACTGCCACGCCGCCGTCATCCGCCAGATAAATATCCGGGGCATTCACCAGCACCAGCTGGTCACCCACGTACTGGGAGACAATCACCGGCAGCCCCTGGAAGGAGCCACCCAGCAGGGTCATGTCCGGGTATTCTTTCTGACCCAGCGCATTTTTACGCATGGACAGTGCCAGGGCATTGGTGCTGGACATCAGCCAGACCGCACCGGTGGGCTGCAGGTTTGCTGCCACAAACTGTCCAAACGCAGCCTCTGCATCCGCATCCGGGTTACCGGTTGATGCCGTGCCCTTCACATCATGGGTGATGGACGCCGGGGAGACATCTGCCACTGCGGCTTTTTTCGGGTCCACAAAGTCTGTATCCAGACGCGCCACCACCGCTTCCGCCAGCGCATTACGGACCAGTGCATCAGCAGCCGGACTGGAAAAACGGATCAATTCTTCCGTCAGTACCGCAATGGCCGACACCTTCGCATGACTGAAGGTGATGGATTCAAAATCAAACTTCGTCAGGGGTTTTGCCTTACCCTCACCCACCCAGCCGGCAGCACCGCCGGACACCTGGGCGTGCACACGGATATTGAACGGCACCTGACGAAGTGCAGGGATCCCGCCCTGACCAAATCGCCCGATAATGGTCTGAGGACGCAGGTAATCAATAAAGTCCTGTGCGTATTCCTGATATTCAGACAGGCTGCCTGCCCACTGCGGATCCGTGGTGGTCCCCGCGCCCACTGCCGATTTCAGGACATGATGCAGACGACTGTCATCCGGATACTGACGACGGGCCACTTCCAGGGCTTCAGAGCGGACACCTTTAGCCGCAGCCAGTGATTTGGCAAAACGTGCGAAACCAATCCCCTTATCCAGTTTCTGCTCCACACGGATCACCGGCGCAGAAGCCACCGCGACCACATTCCCGTTACCGGCCTGTTTCACCGGCTGCGCCGTGGCGGCCTTACCGGCTTCCAGTTCACGCAGGCGCTTCAGGTGCGCATCCACCTGACGGATTTCCGCTGCGGTGTTGTCGTAATGCTCTTCCTCCTCCACATCCAGCGTGCGCCCTTCCTCTGCGGCTTTGGTCATGACCTCCTCAAGGGAGGCTGCCAGCGCTGCACGCTTGTTTTCAAAACTTTTAATCTGTTCGCCAATATTCATTATGGTCTTTTCCTTATGAAAAACGGTTGTTGACTGTGCCGCAGCGCCGGCAGAAGATGCGATTTTCACCACCGGTTTCCGGTTGCCGGACGCGGCAGAAAACGGGCGGTCGTAAGATTTAATGGTCCGGATGGTGCATTCCGCATTCGCGGGCACGGTGACGGCAGACACCTCCATCAGTTCCCAGCGCAGAAAATGCAGTCCGCCTCCGTCCAGAAAGGTGTATTCATGGGGACGGAAGCCCACGGACAGCCCCCTGACCAGCCCGGTCTTAATGGCCGCCCAGACCTCATCCAGCCGGGCAGCCAGTTGCGACGGCATATCCGGTACGGGCTTCACCAGTGTTGCCGTGATTTCCAGCCCTTCGCTGACCCGGCGCACCGTACACTGCCCCACCGGGCGGGAATGGTCATGCTGCCAGAGAAACGGGATCGCACTGCCAAACTCCGCGCCCTCCGGCTCCAGGATGTCACCATCCCGATCCGGAGAAGGCGTTGACGCAATCCCGGTGATCACCCGCTCATCCTCACTGAAGGATTTCACCGTCAGCAGGGAACAGGCCCGTTTAAGAGTCACATCAGCCTCCTGAAAATAAAAAAACCGCCGGAGCAGTTCGTGATGGTTACAGTGTGAACAGGGTTATATGAAAAAAACCGCATATTCTTTCTTTTTCGGTTCCGGGTTAAGGGACATCAGGGAGACCGCATTGAACAGCGCCATCAGCGGGTCAATTTTTCCCCGTCCACTGGCCTGTTTGGTGATAAGAATGGCGTTACCTTTAGGCTCCACCCGGGCATTGCCGACACACCAGGCCATCAGGGGCTGGTCACCATGCACCAGCACCCCTTCAGCCAGTTTGCGCTCGGTGGTTTTAATGGCCCCGCCCAGTTTCCAGCCCTGGCTTATCCCCACCACAATTCCGTCGGGGATCCCGGCTTCCGCCAGTGAATCCAGAATCTGCCCCACCCCTGACGGGTCAATACCGATATGGTCCAGTAACTCAGCCTCATGAATGCGACGCACATATTCCGCCACTTCCGCCGTGTCATCCCCGACACGCCGGACAATGGTCATATCTCCACAGGCAACAAGATCCTGAAACCGGGACGCCTCGCTCTTCCGTCGGACCACCGCGGTTTCATGCGCCCAGGCATGGCCCCAGCCCAGCCATTCGCGGGTCTCCCGGTCACGCCCAATCACATACATCCCCAGCAGATCATCCAGCCCTCCGCCGTCAATCCCCACCGTCACCACATCAGCACGCTGCAGAATATCGTCCAGACTGATGCGCCTGCCCTGCTGCTCCCAGAAATCCGCCCCCGCCCAGCGGTCAGAACGCAGGGCAAGACCAATTTCCACATTGGCGTGTTTTGACATGAAACCGCGAAAAGTCTCTTCACCGGCTTCCCGGGCTTTACGGTACTCCCGGTACAGAAAGGCCTCATCCACTGAATAGCCGAGATTCGGATTGACCATGGCGAGGTTTTCCATCAGCAGGTGAGCCCCGCTTTCCACCATTTCAGGAGGGTGTTCAAATATCACCGGCAGAAAGTGCGGATCATGAATTTTGCCGTCGCGCACATCCCGGGCGTACTGCAGTTTCTGTCTGAACACCCCGGCAGGCGGCTCATTCGACTGGGTGGTCGTATACACCACAAACCCTTCCGGGCGGGAGGCAAGGCCGCCTATGGCTTCACGTAACATGTCCTCCGCCTTGCACTGCTTGCCAAACAGCCACAACTCATCAATCAGCGTACCCACGGACTTGATACCGGACACCGTATTCGGATCGGCTGCCACCACCTTCAGGGTGGTGTCTGTCACCCTGTGGGTGATGGTCCGGATATGGGTCTGTACCTGGCAGAGGTCATCCAGATCATCGTCACGTCGTACCATATCCCGGGCAGGGTTGAAGGCGTTGGCCGCCACCTCCACAGTCGGGGCCAGAATCGTGTAACCCGCCGCCTGCCGCCAGTTCAGTAACAGCGCCGTCATCATGATCCCCGCGGCCAGCGTGGACTTCGAGTTTTTCTTGGGGATAAGGATAAAAACTTCCTTGATATGGCGTACACCGGTCTGCGCATCGTAGGAGCCAAACAGGGCCGCCACCAGGTCAAACACCCACGGTGCACAGGACTCCCCGAACGTAGGGCTACCAGGTGCATCCACAATCCGCAGTTGTTTAAAAATCGCCAGGGCATGTGCGGCCTCGTCCGGATAAATCGGATCCGGAATAATCGACAGCCCCTTTTTCAGGCGCTCTGCCCAGTCCGGGCAGGCTGTGCTCCATACAGGTATCATCCGTTGCCCTCATTATCGTTATTCACCACCAGTCGGGGTGGCGGTGGCACCGCAAAACGGTTAGCCGCTTTTTTCGCAGCATCACCTTTTGCCGATTTTTTCCCGGTATCCCCTTTTTTATGGTGCGTGAACTGCGCCAGACGCCAGGCCGCATCCAGTGCCAGTTTCGGATCAATGCAGAGGTTTTCCACCAGGATCCGCCCCATGGCTTTCACCGGATCGGGAAGACCATCCTCCATATATTCAATACCAGGAGACATCACCGCGGACGGTGGCATCTCCGGATTGTTTTCGTCCGGCTGTGGTATTGCAGCCGCCTCACGGCGACGGGTTTTATCCTCCTGCTCTGATTTTTTCTGCCGGTAAACAGGAACCTCATCCACCTCCACCGTCTCGCATTGTTTACGGGCTATAAACGCAAGCACCTCCGGATCTTTTGCCAGCTGCGAGCCTTTAACCCTGGCGGTCTTCGCCGAATAACCGGCGGCAATGGCTGACGCTGTTTTGTTTTTCCCGGACATGAGCGCCAGCGCAAATTTTCGTTTTTGCGTTGTCAGCACAGCCTCCTCCCGGGTCCAGAACGCACTCAGCCGGGTATGGTTCAGCCCATTTTTCCCGGCGTCTCATGCCGCAAATGTTAACTGCTGCCTGGTTAACATTTGCTGAAAAAGCCAGTTAACATTTTTTCCGCACAACAAACTGAATAATAAAGATAAAAACCGCAAAAATGCCCGGGCAGCCAGTTAACATGTTAACTGCCCTGAAACGGGAATTTTTTCTCTGCGTGAGAGGGGGCGCGGTGTCCAAAGCGATCGTTTTTTACGCCGGATGATCCCCCCCCCGGGTCGGGTTACAGTCCGATGATGTCGTCCGCTCTGCCACTACCTCCGGACACCTCCGGCAGCGTCGGGTCCGGCATACCACCCGCCGCTTCACGAGCAGACTTTTGTCGATGGCATTCGGTACAGAGCGTCCAGAGATTCGTCTCCTCATTACCACCACCGAACTGAAGTGCAATTCGGTGATCGAGTTCACTGTCACAGAGGTCAACCACACGACCACAGATACAGCACTGCCCGGCGTCCCTGAGCCAGATATGACGCTTGAGGGAAACACGTGCACTGCCACTGACACGACGCTGTTCACCCTTCAGAATATTCACCCGTCGGGTATTCAGTGTTTTGATTCTGCTCTGGAGTGTACGAAGCTGAGCCATGTAAAATCCCCGTCATATGGCAATCAGTAAAGGAAATAAATATGTCATCGAAAAACCGGACCCGCAGAACCACAACCCGCAATATCCGTTTCCCCAATCACATAATTGAACAGATCAACATCGCCCTTGAGCATAAAGGGTCCGGTAACTTTTCAGCGTGGGTTATTGAAGCCTGCAGGAGAAGGCTGGCAACAGATGCAACGCATCTGCGCCCGGCCAGCATGACAAATAACGAGAAATGAACGTTCGGTTTCTTCCACCATCGCACCGGACAGGCGACTATGAGGGGACAACGCCGCGCTCCGTTAACGCGGTAAACCCCGGTGTGTATCGTTTTTGATTATTTCCGCACACTCGCGCAGAGGAGTTCCCCGTCGGGCTGCGGTCTCTGTTAATGCAGGAATACGGCGACGATACAGCGCATGATGTGTCAGGCTTGAATACCTTTATCCTTTAAAAGGGATATCAGTTAAGTTATCCCGTGTAGGGTATAAGCCATTGTCGAGACCACTCATTGAATGGCCTCTGCAATAACCGATGTCTTTCCATCAGTCCGCCACCACAAAGAAACTTTTTTGCCTTAAGGCAGGAGCTTCATCTTTCAGTGGCTGCCAGTGTTATTTCCCCACTTACTGGCTTGGGTTGTTTCGTGGTACTGCCGTAACTGGTTGCCAAGAATAAATTCCGGTTTCATTATCAAGCCCACCCGTAGATGGGCTTTGTAATGGCTACTTCGCTTTTGCTTCCGCTCGCTTACACCGGCGCTTTTCTTTCTTCTCGGCTTTTGCCATGTCCATGAATGCCTGCATGATCGAGTTCCGCATCATGTAGCTGACAAAGTGATGATTGACACAGCCGTTGAGGCGCAACTGCTCGCCAAACTCATCCACCGAGGCCAATGCTTCCATCACGCCCTTCTCGCCTTTCATGAACGCTGAGAAGTCGCGCCCCGCTCTGGAGGCGCATTCAATGACACGATCACTCATCCCGGAAGCCCGGGGATTGTGATCTGCAACTGGTTAGCCAGGGAGTTAATCTCAGCGATCAAACCAGGTTTCGTGTAGCGCCATGCCGCAAGGCCTTGCCCGCAGAAGCTCGCCATATCTTTTTTCTGATCAAACTCATGACACTTCATATTGAGCTGCGCACTTAAGCTGTTGCGATGCTGGAGTTCTCCGGTGAAGTAGTCATCCAGGACTTTATAGGCTGCATATTTAAATCCGGGGTTTAGCCATGCTGCATAATCATAAGCAACAAACTTCCCGCCATATGTTCCACCGTGTACACCGCGCTCAGTAAAAACCACAGATTCGTGGTTTTTCTCCAGCTCGGCTAAGAACTCTTTGGTCTGCTTGTTTCGCAGGTAGTGGTACGGAGATTCAGATTCACTTTTACCACTGGCTTTCCACATATCAGTGAGGCAGATCATGCCATCTTCAGCGACACGGATTGGCTGATTGAAGAGGGTTAATGATTTCATGTCGTATACCTGTTCTTTGAAATGAACCTTTGCCGCATAGGAAACCAGCCCACCGAGGCTCGCCAGCACTAACTGGTATCCTCAAAGGCCCATTCCAAAGGGGCAGGTTCGGTGTAAAAAACATGCGTTGCGGTACGCATTTATTGCAAAAAGCCCCGCATCGCGAGGCTCATTAAATTGACTTTGTGATTTGCAAAAAAATTATTTCAGGCATTGCGTCCTGATGTACTCCTGCAGGTAGTTAACCTGCGCGGTTATCTTGTCGATTCCACTTCGGAGACGGTAATAATTGAGTTCAGCATCTGCTGTAAGTCTTGGGCTTTCTCCATCGCCCATGCTGCTGGCTCCGGTCGTTGACTTTGCACAGGTGGCGGCGACTTGCAGGCGCTTACGCCCAGCAGAAACATCAGCACGGAGACTTTCGATAGTCGCGTTAGCATCAGCAAGCTCCTTTGTGTATCTGGCGTCGAGTTCAGCTACATCACGTTGACGCTTCTGCATATCAGAGATGATAGATGTGGCTTTATCGCGCTGGTCTTTGTAGGCGATGGCGTTAT
>ENA-UEPG01001740-UEPG01001740.1-human-gut-metagenome-genome-assembly--contig:-NODE-1740-length-15830-cov-4.047800_pt1 | contig 15830 bp, 9 predicted proteins | sample MGYA00242893_ERZ507902 | MGnify/ENA primary metagenome ERZ507902 (study PRJEB26167, sample SAMN06115491) | human gut metagenome | host: Homo sapiens | place: China:Gansu | collected 2015-04-23 | study... | reverse complement strand
CAGCTCTATGTTGCAGCAAGAACAAATACACTTAATACTGCAATTTGATAGTATCTCATGCCGCGAACAGGAAGCATCTAGTATTGTTTCTAAAATTACAGGTCGAGAGATTACAACTGTACTCGATCCGACTTTGATGGTTGCACCAGACTTCTGGCATGGAATAGCTGACGAGGCCACATTTATTAAAAAGGAAAAATATATTTTAACCTATTTTCTTCATACAGATTATTACCAAGATTCAATTCCATACGATTATATACAGAAATTAACAGGATTATCTGTATACAATATCTCTCTATTTAATTTAGTAAATCACATCGATGCGGATATAACTTTTGATACCATAGGTCCTATAGAGTTCCTATCATTAATAAAAAATGCAGAATGGATATGCACAAACTCTTTTCATTGCTGCATTTTTTCCTATCTATTCAAACGGCATTTTTTTGTATTTGAACGATTTATGAAGAATGGACGTGAAGGAGGGAATCAAAACTCACGAATCCACAATCTATTAAAACTATTCAAATTAGAGCACTGCATTACAAATCCAAATGATGAACCAAATATTTCACAAAAATATGATTTTAATATCGGATTACCCGCTATAACAGCTGAACGCAAAAATTCATTGATTTTTTTAAATAACGCATTAACACTAAAAAAAGGCTTATGATGCACATATTGGTTTTGGCCTATGCTATATCTCCTACACGAGGTTCAGAATACTCTGTGGCATGGAACTATGTTACCCGGATGTCTAAATATCACAAACTCACAGTACTTTATGGTTGTTCTGGCAATCATATTGGAGATTGTGAAGAAATAGAGAGATATGCAACCGGGAAAGGGATACATAATGTAGATTTTTCTTGTGTGAAATCCACTAAATGGGTTAATATATTAAATTGGTGCAATAAAAAAGGCTTCTTGGGATATACATTTTATTTAGCATATAAAGAATGGCATAAATTAGCTTATAAAAAAGCGATAGAAATAGCCTCAAACAATACTATCGATTTAGTCCATTATTTAGGTCCCATTGGCTTTCGAGAACCTGGATATCTGTGGAAGTTAGGATTACCTTACATGTGGGGACCTATCGGCGGTGCCAATAAAACAAGCATTACCCTTCAAAGAAATCTTCCTAAAATTAGCAAATTAAAGTTCAAGTTTAGGAATTGGGCTACTTCGAGGCAGTTAAATATGAATAGACTTACCGCTGCTCTACAACATACAGATTTACTACTAACTTGCACTACAGAGAATCAAAAAGTGTTTCACACCATTCATCATAAAGAGAGCATCTATTTACCAGAAAACTCAATATCCGGTGACATCTGTATTAATCAAGAAAAATTTATAGCTCCTGAGGTATATAAGTTTATAGTTATCGGAAATCTGATAGATCGCAAATCTGTAAACATTTTATTTGAAGCATTATGCTTAGTTAAGCACAAAGAAAAAATTGTTATTGATATTGTAGGTGATGGACCAATGAGAAAAAGTTTAGAGGAATACGCAAAAGATAACCTAATCTACAACCTAATAAAATGGCATGGTATGTTATCTCGTCAAAAAGCTGTGGAAATGTTTAAAAATGCTCATATGCATATTATAACAAGTATCAGTGAAGGAAATGCTACAACTATATGGGAGGCTATGAGTTACGGAGTACCTACATTAAGTTTCGACCATTGTGGTATGCATGATACTTTAAGCAATGGCGCTGGAATATTAGTCCCAATATCACATAAATATAGTGAATGCGTAAAAGCACTCGCAAGAGAAATTGATTCATTGATAATGCATCCTAATCGTTTTAAGCAATTAGCAGAGTCTACCATTGAATGTGCAAAGAAATGTACTTGGGATGAGAGAGAGAAAATCCTTCTTCATTGCTACAAAATGACTATAAAAAAACACATGAATGGTTCATCTGGAAATTAAACCAGTGGAAACTTACTTTTAATTAAAATTCAAAATAATACTTATTATGATTCTTCATAAAAGAATTGGCAAAGTTATAAGCTCAATTAAAGGAGAAGATTTTATCTTGGATGAAAGAATTCCAATAAGCTATCTTTTCTCCACATTTTTTTTTAGAGCTTTTAGAGGGATAAGAGGAGCATTTATTTTTAAAAGTTTCAAAAGGGTATTTGTCTCTTCATCATCCAAAATCAAATGTGCTTCAAAGATTCAAATGGGGTATAATTTAAGTATTGATAGAAACTGTTATATTGATGCATTATCAATAGAAGTTATTGTCTTTGGTGATAATGTGTCGATTGGTAAATATACCGGCATTGAGTGCAGTGGCACATTGAAAAATTTAGGTAAAGGGTTAATTATTGGCAATAATGTTGGCCTTGGCACTCATGGATTTTTCGGATGCGCCGGCGGTATAGAAATAGGAGACGATACTATTTTTGGTAATTACGTATCTCTTCATTCGGAAAATCACAATTATGCAGATACTCATATCCCTATACGACTGCAAGGAGTGAATAGAAAAGGAATAAAGATAGGAAAAGACTGCTGGATTGGATCAAAAACTACGATATTAGATGGTACAGAAATCGGTGACGGATGCATTATTGCAGCCGGTGCAGTAGTGAGAGGAAAGATAGAATCGTATTCCATAATAGGTGGGGTTCCTGCTAAAACTATAAAGAAAAGGTTATGAAGCATATTATCTGCTTCCATCTCTTTAACGACTACAGTGGCAGTCCCAAAGTTCTGAAAATAGTATTAGAAGGATTACTCAAAAAGGGTTACCAAATCGATTTGATTACCTCAACAGGCGGTGCATTGGACGAACTGCTGGATTACAAAAACTTAAGCAAGTACTCTTACCCCTATCGATTTTCAAATAACCCGATAGTAACAATGCTTCGCTATTGCATGGTACAACTATATACGTTCATATTGACATTCCGCTGGCTATTCTATAAAGATGTGGCATTCTATATCAACACTTTGCTCCCTGTTGGACCAGCATTAGCCGGTCGTATAATGGGGAAAAGGGTGGTTTATCATTATCATGAAAATGCATTTGTAAAGGGGACATTCTACAAGGTACTGGCTACAATCATGCAGAAGTTAGCACACGAAATCATCTGTGTCTCGGAATATCAAGCATCATTCCTGCAACAAAAGAAATGTGTAATAACTATTCCTAATGCTTTACCACAGAATTTCGTGAATAGACTGACACCAAACTTCAAAACAGCCTTCGAGCGGAAAACTATCTTAATGCTTGGCTCATTGAAACTATATAAAAGCCCGTTAGAGTTTATTGAATTAGCAAAAAGATTACCTCAATTCGTTTTTGTACTGGTAATAAGTGATACTAAAGAGAACATTGATATCTTCATAGAGAAATATCAAATTAACGTATACAAAAACCTCACTATATATCCTCGACAGAATGATGTTGTACCTTTCTATAATCAGGCTTCACTCGTTTTAAATCTTTCCGATAAAAAACAGGTAGTGGAGACATTCGGACTGACAGCATTGGAAGCAATGAGTGCCGGGCTACCAGTAATAGTGCCCACAGAAGGAGGAATTGCAGAGATGGTTGTGGATGGAGAGAACGGTTACAAGATAGACGTACAAAATCTTAATCAGATAGCCGAATGTATAAAAACAATTCTATCTGACGAAACTCTTTATATGGAATTAGCCCAAAATGCACTCGCTTATTCCAAAAGATTCAGTGAAGCAAAGATGGTAAATAGCATTGAAATGATACTAAACAGGAAATAAAACAATCCTTTTATATTTATGAAACAAGTAGCTATCGTAGGCATCCAAGGTGTGCCTGCAAAATATGGCGGCTTTGAGACTTTGGTGGAGAACATTATTGGTGATAACTGTTGCTCCGAAGTCCGTTATACCGTTTTTTGTAGTGGTAAGGATTATACCACACGCATGAAAACCTACAAAGGAGCACAACTGAAGTACATCCCGCTATTCCATGCCAATGGGGTACAAAGTACTCCTTATGATATTCTGTCGATGCTTAGATGTTTGCGAGGTTATGATACCGTAATCATATTAGGTGTGTCAGGCTGTGTTTTTTTGCCCGTCTTCAGACTGTTGTATCGGAAGCAATTAATAGTGAACATTGACGGGTTGGAACACCGGAGGGCCAAATGGGGTAAGTTTGCCAGATGGTTTCTGCGAACAAGTGAAGCGATGGCCGTGCGCTATGCTGACGTAATCATAGCCGACAATAAAGGAATACAGGACTACGTATGGAATACGTATCATAAGAAAGCCGAATTAGTAGCCTATGGAGGAGATCATGCACAAAGAAATGTCACCGAAGAAAGGCAGAACGAAATTCTGAGGCAATACGGAATCGCTCCCGGAAACTACGCTGTCAGTGTATGCCGTATTGAACCGGAAAACAACTGTCATCTGATCCTGAAAGCCTTTGCTACTTCTGGAAAGAATCTGGTGTTTGTGGGAAATTGGGAACGGAGCGAATACAGCCGACGACTCAAAGAAGAATATTGCAGTCAAAAAAATATACAGATGGTAGATTCTGTGTATGACCTCGATATACTCTATGCACTGCGCAACCAATGCAGGTGCTATATCCACGGACATAGTGCAGGCGGCACAAACCCTTCGTTAGTGGAAGCTATGTTTTTCGGCAAACCGATTTTAGCTTACGACGTGATTTATAATCGTGAGACAACAGAAAACGAAGCTCATTACTTCAAAACAAGTGAAGAACTGGTAGAATTGCTACATGACAGCCCCGAGGACGGATACAAGATGCGGAAGATTGCAAAGCAACATTATACCTGGGCTTTTATAGCTCAACAATATAAAGCATTACTTTCATCCCACAAATAACTAACCATCTTCACAAAAGAAAACTCATCAGTAAAATATTTTATAAGCTATCCGTACTGATCGAATTATTTATAGCAGCAAAGTGCCGGAAACAATCACCCTACCTGGCGATTGTTTCCGGCACTTTCTTTATAGAAGAGCCATAAGAAAGAAAACATTCATCATTTTCCTAACGTCCAGTTAATAGCATTCCTGAACATCTTCGTGAAATCTTCCGTCTCATACAGCCTCTTGCTGTGCCCTATCTGGAAATAAACATTGCGCGCTTTTTTACCTTCGTTCACCCATACCACAGGATGATCGCCCATCTTGATATCCGAAGCAGGCGTATAGGTAGCCTCATCAACACTGGCTAACACACGCATATTCGGACGTGGACTCTTGTCATAAGTGTACCACTCATCATCAGGCACCACGAAAGAAGCCTGCACTCCCTTCATCACCGGGTGTTTCTTATCCTCCACAAGCACCGTACCATCAGCAAGCGGCGCTATATAATTCTGGAAACGTACACCACCCATAAAATCAGAAAACCATTGCCACAGTGGAAAACCGTCAAACTCACCCAACAAAGTGGCATGATGGAAACCGATCCAACCACCTTTACCTTCCTCTATATATTTAACGAAAGCATCTTCCGCTTCTTTCGGCCATGTATAAGGAGGATAATCCAACTGGATAATCAGATTGAACTGGGACAGATAAGTCTCCGTAATAAGTTTGGCATTGTTTATCTCGGTAATGCTGAAATTCATCTTTCTACTTTCATCAGTCAGCCACTTCAGACCCGCATCCGTAAATCCACCATGCTGACCACCTCTTTCCGTCAAGACCAGCACCTTAGTTCTATGCTTCTTACCAAGCAGATTCTCAGCCACCGTACGACGCAAATCTCCTTGCTCATTATCACCACTATAGTCCCAATACATACCACCCAATAAATCTCTATCCAAGATATATTGACACTTGATTGCCAGTGAACGGGCATTTTCAAAACCGAATACCAGCGTATCATTTTTATTAACCAGATAAGGAACCTGGGCAACCGTATCCCACTTTTCAGTATAATCACCACCGGTACTTCCTACTTTATTAAAATCCTGGAAACTGGGGTATCCATCTCCGCCACGACCATAAAAAGGCATCCCCATCACCAGCATGGAAGGTGGCACACCGGCTTTCAGATGCGCAGTAACAGCCTCATCCGACGTAATGCCTCCACTGTTTGCAGACCGATAAAGTGCCGAATGGTGTTTCGGTGCAGAGGCCATGTCATAAGCCATGATATTCACAAAGTTAATAAAAGGAAGAATAGCTTTGAAGTCGATATACTTCGCTGAAGCCACAGTGGCAAGTGTCAATTCCTTCTGATCACCTATCGCTGCCCTGATATCTTTCATCAGAAGTGTAAAGTTCTCCGTGTCATCGGGTGAAGCTGAAATGTTCGCCATTGAACTCGTGGGATATTCCCAATCGATATCGATGCCATCCAGATCAAATTCCTTCACTACCCGGTCGCAATCCTTAGCAAATGCCCGGCGATATTCATCATTGGCAGCCATTTCACTGAAACGTCCACTCCCCCATCCGCCGACAGACAGAAGTACTTTCAATTCGGGATTTTGCTTCTTCAGGTCCACAATTTGTTTCAAGCGTTCTTCATTGTCAATCCTGACGCCATCAAAACTTTCGTTTACATGACCGAAAGCATAATTAATATGCGTCATGTACTGGGGTTCTGGCACGATGTTACTCCAAGAAGTTACATACGCCACAATCACTTTGGAACTCAAGGGGTTCGCTGTGCTTTCCCCCGACTTGGTGGTGCTGCATGAAGCCAATATGGCTAAAGCAGTCGCCATCATCATTCTAATCTTTTTCATAAGTATTATAATTAATCAGCTGTTTGACGAATACGTGAACCTATCAATGCGTAATAGAGCATGAATATCTCGCCCAAAAGTACAATAAACCAAGACCATCTCCAACTTCCGAGCACATCAGCCAGTATTCCCTGCAACAAAGGCAGGATGGCACCACCCACTACACCTATCATAAATACCCCGGAAGCCACAGATGTATATTTGCCCAAATGGGCTACGGACAGGGTAAAGATGGCTCCCCACATAATAGAATGGAACAATCCGACTGCCGTCAGCAACCACGGATTATTCAGAAGGATAGCCAACAAAGCAAGTGCTCCTGCCGAAACCGTAGTTACAACCAACTGCACACGAGGAGAAATCTTACTCAAAGAGCTTCCTACCAACCGCCCCACGAGCATCCCGCCCCAATACAGTGTAGCCATTAATGCCGGAGATGCATAATTCATTTCAATGGCATACAGATTGATATTGGCACCTATACAGACTTCCACGCCCACATAACAGAATATAGCACAGACTCCTAAAGTGAGATGCCGGAACGACCAGATACTCTTTTCCAGCTTCTCACCTTTCTCTATCCGAGTTCCCTGTATATCCGGCAAAGATAGTTTCATTAACAGGAAAACAATCAAAGAAATCACCACTATCAGCACCAGGAACGGAATCATTAACTGATCTATCCGGATATCTTCCATTGCCAGGCCACCGAAAACAACACCCGTAACAAAATAAGGTGCCAAAGTGGTTCCTACAGAATTGGCTGAGCCACCAATGGCAAGACGTTGAATGGCTTGCGTACCTTTCACATGGCAAGCCGTGAGATAAGGATTGATAACCACCTGCAAGATGGTAGCAGAAGCTCCCACCACAAAAGACCCCAAAAGGAAAATAAAGAAACCACCGGGAATAACATTTCCTCCAGCATGCCAGTTGGCTTCCGGAAAGAAAACCGTAAAATAAGAGGAAGCGAAAAATAATCCCAAACCAACCACCATTACCAACAGTCCGCGCATCAGCGTACCTTTATAGCCATATTTACTAATCCAGGACGACCCTACCCGACCACAGACCGGATAAGCCAGGAACCAGGAGAAGGTAATCAATGTGGCGAATGTGTTTTTCAGGCCACCCACTTCGGCAAGGAATGTTTCTTTCAGCGGTCCCTGGAACTGAGTATTGGCAGTAGTGAGGAAACCTACAATGAAGAACAGGAATACCATTGTGATAAATGGTCCCATATAGTTCACTTGTTTTTCTTGTTGTGTCATAGTATCATGTATTAAATAAAAGAAATTCGCAATTTGGGTGAAGCTGAAGTACCGATGCAGGAACTTCCGGTGTAACGGGTCCCTTCAGCATTTTCCTGACGATATCCGCCTTGTTCGCACCTTTGGCAACCAATACGATTTTACGGGCCTGCATGATGTTCCGGATTCCCAAAGTAGCACCACCCAGTTCTTTCTCCGGCGGTGTATTCGTTTCCCGTCGGATACGTTCTTCCAGTTCCGTATTCATTTGAGTCACCCATGTTTCTCCTCCTAAGGGAGAACCAGGTTGGTTAAAACCCAGATGGCCATTCTCACCCAATCCCAAAATCAATAGGTCAATGCCTCCACGACTCTCTATTTCTCGCTGGAAAAGCTTGCAGGCTTTGTCAAAATCATCAGAGACTGTAGGTAGCATCAGGAAGTTGTCTTCTTGGATGCCCAGCGTATCGATCAGTTCTGTCTTCAGCATTGTGTAACATGCACCTGCATACTCACGGGGTACATTAGTCACCTCGTCCAGTCCGAAGAATGTAACAGAAGAAACATCAAAAGGATATCGAGAATAGATTTCTCCAACCAGGCGATGCAGGTTGCCGGTAGTACGCCCTGTAGAAAGTCCGATAACACTTTCCGGCTTATTCAGAATTTCACCAATAATGCGCCATGCAGCGATACAATCAAACTCTTTTTCACTCTTTGCTATAGTTATTTTCATGAGTCTACTTTTTTATCACTAATCATTAATCACTAACCATTAATCACTATTTACATATTCATCGCCACTGCGCCCGCACCCAACAAACCTATAAAACCCGGGTTAAGTTTAGTGATAACCACGCCATTGGTTACAAAGCGCATCGTAGTAGGATGAAGTTTCTCCAGTATTTTCTCATGAATATATCCGTCGGACACAATGCCGCCACCCAATACCACCGTATCAGGATCAGTAACCCGTACCAGATTCATGATAAGATTTGCCAAAGCTTCCGAAGCATTTTCAACCAGAGCCACACACAAAGGATCTCCTTTCTGGCTTAGCGCAAAGACTTCGCTGATCAGTACTCGTTCTCCCTTTTCTGCCGGGATATGCAGATTGGTTTCATACCGGTTGCGAAGAAGACGGGCGCAATTATCAAAACCGATACCGGCAGCAATGGCCTCCACACAATCCATTCTTCCACAACCACACTTAATGCCAAGATTCACTCCCACACGCACGTGCCCTACCTCACCCGCATTGAAGTGACTGCCACGTATCTGCCTGCCATTGATAACCGTACCGACGGCAATACCTGTACCTACATTAATATAAATAAAGTTCTTGGATATTTGTCCGAATCCCCAGACACGTTCAGCGCGAGTGGCACTTTTCACATCATTATCTATACGGCAGGGGATACCATAAATATCCGACAATTCCTTTGCCAGCGCTATCGGTTGCGTCCGACTCGGATCAATCTGTAACCAAATGCCCTGATTAGGATCTACACGCCCTATCAGCCCGACTCCCATACCGACAGGTTTCTGGTCACACCAACCCACCGTACGGATATAATCATCGAGTGACGACTTTATGATTTCCGAAGCTGCTTGCTGGTTAAAATATCCGGAGTCATATTTCTTATACCTTAAAATATTACCATGGCTGTCCACCTCACCAATCAGTAGCTTGGTTCCACCCAAATCAAGACCTAAATAAGTTTCCATTCTTTATTGCGTTTTTAATATTGTTTACTGTCCACAATATTACACACTATCAGGAAAACGGGAGTTGATTATCTAACAAAAAAGGTTTGATACCTGTCCGTGGTGGTTAAAAAGCTATCTTTAATACTTTAAATCTTGCTGGGACTCGTACCAAACTGCTTTTTAAAGCAAGTACTGAAGTATTTTGAATCAGAAAATCCAACCATGGAAGATACTTCACCAATCGAAAATCTTCGGGAAGCCAGAAGTTCTTTCGCCTTATTCAGACGAACAATACGGATAAAATCATTAGGTCCCTGCCCGGTCAAGGTCTTGATCTTATTATAAACGGAAGTACGGCTCATGCCCAACATACGGCAAAAGTCGTTGATAGAGAATTCTGAATTAGAAAGTTCTTCATCAATCACTTCCATCACTTTATCCATAAACTCCTTGTCCAGCTGGCTGGTATAGTCCGTATCTTCCGGTGGAGTATCCATGGACAGCACCGTATCGCGAAGATGCTGCCTGTTCTGGAGGATATTCCGTATCCGGACTTTCAGGACAGAGAGGTCGAAAGGTTTAATTATATAATCATTCGCTCCGGCTTCGAGTCCGAATATGATATTCTCCCTTTCACTCAGAGCCGTCAATAGTATCACAGGAATATGGCTCGTATCGACAGAAGACTTCAGTATACGGCACAATTCATCACCTTCTAACACGGGCATGACAATATCCGAAATAATGATATCCGGATTGATCTCCCTTGCCATCTCCAAAGCCTTCCCGCCATCGGGCACTCCGATTACTTTATATTCTGATGACAAACTGTTCATCAGATACTCCCTCATATCTTTATCATCCTCAGCCAGAAGCAACACATTCTTACCGGCATCTTCCTGCTCCGGGAAGGTATCAACAGCGGATATTTCCTGCGTATTTTCTTTTCGCTCAACAACTATCCCCGACTTTATCTTCAACGGGAATGTAACGGTAAATGTCGTCCCTTTACCTTCCGTACTGCTAAACGAAATATCACCGTGATGCTGCTTCACAATCCTCCGTGTAATCATCAGCCCGATACCTGAACCTGTTTCCTGAAAGTTCATGGCATTCTGTGCCCGATAATACTCATGAAAGATATTTCTTTGTTCTTCTTTTGGAATGCCGATACCTGTATCTTTTACTTCAATCGACCATTTCTTCTTCGTTGTTCTTACCGTAATATAGATAATCCCTTTCTCCGTATATTTCAAGGCATTCGAAAGGAGATTGTCCACAATATGATCCATCTTATCCCGGTCCATCCACACCTGCGGCATGTCCGCCTCTGCCTTCAACTGAATTTCCACTCCCTTTTGCAGGACGGCCATGTGGAACTCCGCTATCTTTTCTTCCAGATAAGCTTTGATATCGTAAGGAGAGACTTTCAGACATTCGGCATGCAGTTCCGTTTTCTGTAAGTCCAACAACTGAGTAACCATACTCAACAGTTTCTCGGCATTCTTCACAGCTACCGCCACTGTCTTCTTACTTTCTTCCGGAAGTTCCCGCTGTGCTTCAAGTTCGCTCAGAGGTGCCTTTATCAAGCTGATCGGGGTGCGTATATCATGCGCTATGCTGATAAAGGAACGTATCTTCTCCTTTACCCGGTCTTCATTGGCTTTATGCCTCCGATACTGCACAAAGATATAAACAAAGACAGAAAGCAATATAAAATAGAACAGCAATGCCCACCATGAAACCCAGTAAGGACTACTGATTACCACCTTCAGACTGCGCTCCCCTATCTGTTGCCCGGTATATTTATCGAATGCCCGTAACCGGAATGTGTATGTACCGGAAGAAAGGTCCATATAGTTCACGCTCCGCACCGAATTGGAATGTTCCCATTCTTCATTATGCCCCTCCAACATATACTCATACCTTATTCTGTGCGGAGCCGTAAAATTGATGGCAGAGAAAGAAATGGAGAATGAATTCTGGTTATAGTTCAAGCCGATCTTCTGCGTGTCGTTGATATTAGTCTTTAAAAGGGAACCTTTCATACCCGCCTTCACCGATTCATAAAGCAATTTAAAATCTGTCAGTATCAGTTCGATAGGGCCATGCTGTCCGAAGTTCAGCGAAGGAGAAAAGGTTATCACTCCCTCCGCCGTACCAAAAGCAAGGCATCCGTCGTCCAGCTTGAAGGCTGAATTAGGGTTATAATATCCCCAGGTGATATCCAGAAAATCGTTTGCGCTGATCAGAATATCGTTTGATAAGTCCAGGCAATAGAGTTCTTTTTCCGTACTGAACCAGATACGGCCATCGTTATCTTCCGACAGGCTATTAATGGAATTGGAAGCAAGACCGTCATCCGTAGTATAGGCACGCGCCTCTCCTCTATCAGGGTTGAAACGTACCAATCCTTCTCCGTCGGTGGCAAGCCATATATCTCCGGATGAAGATTGCAATAAGCATCGGATAGGATAGTGCAGGGAAATATCTCCGAACTTCTGATGCCACTGTGCTTTTCCCGTAGCTTTATCGAAAACAGCCAGACCACTACATCCTGCTATCAGTAATGAACCGTCTCTACCGGACTTCAAGTCTCCTACACAATCAATCGGATAATAGGTATAAGTATCCGTCAGCATATTGTAGCGTGTAAATTCGCCTTCAATACCACCTATCCAAAGATAATCACCTTCCGCATGGATAGCATAAATGTAATCGGTGGCCACACCCTTGTCCGAACCGGTTTTCCGTTTTTCCATCTTTTGCACCTTGCCTGTTCCCTTATGGATAGCATAAAGACCGATACCATATCCACCTACCCAGATGTTTCCTCTTGAATCTTCAGCAAGAGCCAATACAACTTTAGAACCATGCTCCGTACCATCCAGAAAGTGCTTCCATTGACGTTGTTTGTGCCGGTAAAGGCTGACTCCATTGTTTGTGCCATACCAGCAATCTCCCTCGGAATCCTGAAATATGACATTGATATGATCCGATTTCAGGGAATTAGCATTATTCTGTTCATGCTTCATTCTCCTTACATCAGGAATATTGGGGTCTAAATAGCTGATGCCATTGGTAGAGGTACTCACCCAAATGCCGCCAAATTCATCTACACAAATATCAGAAACGGTATTGCCATTCAGACTTCTTTCATCATCTTCATTGGTGATATAATGCTTCAGAAGCCGTTCCGTGGTTCTGTCTATCTGGAAAACACCGGCACCGTCAGCTCCTATCAGCAAGGTATTATCAGGAGCCTGTGCAAAAGTGCGAATGGGAACATGGGGGATGAACTCTTTGAAAGACCGCACCTTCCTTGTCGATTTATCCACGACAAAAGCCCCGTCGGAAAAGGTACCTACAAATAATTTATCTTCGAAAGCACACAATGATTCGACATGCATTTCCGCGGGAAGAGGTATCGCTTCCTCTGAAGAAAAACCGGTTTTATTCGCTCGCTTCAACCGATAGATACCTTTATTGGTTCCGGCACAGAATTCAGTATCATCTATCTGCACAATGCAATTGACGCATTGTCCTTTCAACCCGGCAAGCAATAAGCCGGACTTTTCTTCCCAACAGTAAACACCCGTTGACATACACAGCCAAAGGCGGTTATCCACATCAAAAAGGATATTATTCAAGACCGGAGAAGAAAGATATCCGGATGCATCGACACGCAGTTGAAAAGCATCCGTCCGATTATCGTACGCGTATATCTTTCCGTTCTTCAAGGCAATCCAGATATTCCCCGAATAGTCACAGGCCATGGTAGTGGAAGACAGGATATGATCTTTGGACTCCACCGTTTCGTCCAGCTGATAGTGTTTTATTTCATTGCCGTCATACCGGTCTACCCCCATATGGGTATAGGCCCATATAAAACCGGCAGAATCTTTACTGACCTGAAATACCTGCCGGCTGCTCAACCCTTCTTTTATACTCAGGGGACGAAACGAACCGGCAAATAAAGTGAAGCATTGAAGGAGAAATATAAGTAAGGTGAAAATGTATTTTATCATAATATCGTTATTATCTGTCCGCATTACACATTTATAGGTTTCGCGGATGCAATATTAGACACAAATATAAAAAAAGTGGTTTAAAAACTATCCAAATAGGTTTGATTTCTATTACTTTTGTCCATCAAACCAATAAACCGTGATAGGCCATGCTCAGCAAGCTTAAATTAAACCAGCTCTATTTCAAAGACACGCAGTTCGCTAACCTGATGACGCGACGCATCTTCAACGTCCTTCTGATAGCCAATCCTTATGACGCTTTCATGCTGGAAGACGACGGACGCATTGACGAAAAAATCTTTAATGAATATACTTCACTTTCTCTGCGCTATCCACCCCGCTTTACCCAGGTATCGACTTGCGAGGAAGCCTTGGCACAACTCTCTACCGTACCATTCGATCTCATCATCTGTATGCCGGGCACGGGAGATAACGACAGTTTCGATGTGGCGCGACACATCAAGAGCCTTTACGAACATATTCCCATGGTGATACTGACCCCTTTCAGCCACGGTATCACCAAACGCATCGCCAACGAAGACCTGAGTCCTTTCGAATATATCTTCTGCTGGCTGGGAAACACGGACCTACTGGTGTCTATCATCAAACTGATAGAGGACAAGATGAACCTGGAACACGACGTAAATGAAGTAGGTGTGCAGGTGATTCTGGTTGTGGAGGACGGTATCCGTTTTTATTCATCCATATTGCCCAACCTCTATAAGTTCGTATTGAAACAGAGCCAGGAGTTCAGCACCGAAGCATTGAACGCCCACCAGCGCACGTTGCGTATGCGTGGACGTCCGAAGATTGTACTGGCCCGTACGTATGAAGAAGCTATAGGCATTTACGAGAAATACAAAAATAATATATTAGGAGTCATTACCGATGTCCGCTTTCCACGTGTGGAACGTGGTGAAAAGGACGGACTTGCCGGTATCAAGCTTTGCGCTGCCATCCGTAAGGAAGATCCCTTCGTACCGCTCATCATTCAGTCGTCCGAATCGGAGAATGCGCTTTATGCTTCAAAATATGGTGCCGCCTTTATCGATAAGAATTCCAAGAAGATGGACGTAGACCTGCGCCGCATCGTATCGGACAATTTCGGTTTCGGCGACTTTATCTTCCGCAATCCCGACACACTGGAAGAGATAGCCCGTGTAAAGAACCTGAAGGAATTACAAAACATCCTTTTTGCCGTACCGGCAGAGTCATTCCTTTATCATATCAGCCGTAACCATGTCAGCCGTTGGCTCTACTCACGCGCCATGTTCCCGGTAGCTGAATTTCTGAAACCTATCACCTGGAACAGTTTGCAGGATGTGGACGCCCACCGTAAAATCATCTTCGAAGCAATTGTAAAATACCGTAAGATGAAGAACCAGGGTGTGGTAGCCGTGTTCAAGCGTGACCGTTTCGACCGCTACTCCAACTTCGCCCGCATCGGTGACGGCTCATTGGGAGGTAAAGGGCGCGGCCTCGCTTTCATCGACAATATGGTGAAGCATCACCCTGAATTCGAAGAATTCGATAACGCCCGCGTTGCCATTCCCAAGACCGTAGTGCTCTGTACTGATGTCTTCGACGAGTTTATGGAGACAAACAATCTGTATCAGGTAGCCCTTTCGGATGCGGAGGACGATGTGATCCTGCGATACTTCCTGAAAGCGAAGTTACCCGACCGACTGGTAGAAGACTTCTTTACCTTCTTTGATGTAGTGAAGTCTCCGCTTGCCATTCGTTCGTCTTCTTTGCTGGAAGATTCACACTATCAACCTTTTGCCGGAATATACAATACGTATATGATCCCCTATCTGGATGATAAATACGAAATGCTCCGTATGTTGTCCGATGCCATAAAAGGCGTGTACGCTTCGGTCTACTTCCGCGACAGTAAAGCATATATGCAGGCCACAAGCAATGTCATCGACCAGGAAAAGATGGCGGTCATTCTGCAAGAGGTAGTCGGCAACCAATATGGTGACCGTTACTACCCCAGTATGTCCGGTGCGGCACGCTCTGTCACAACAGAACTTATAATACAAGTGAACAAAATCATGACCACCGTACCATTCAAAACATCA
>ENA-UEPG01001715-UEPG01001715.1-human-gut-metagenome-genome-assembly--contig:-NODE-1715-length-16076-cov-4.713670_pt1 | contig 16076 bp, 8 predicted proteins | sample MGYA00242893_ERZ507902 | MGnify/ENA primary metagenome ERZ507902 (study PRJEB26167, sample SAMN06115491) | human gut metagenome | host: Homo sapiens | place: China:Gansu | collected 2015-04-23 | study... | reverse complement strand
TATATCGAATAAATCTTGAAAAATCTTCTTCATGCGTTGAAATTATCATCTGATAATCTCTAAATTCATTTCTCATCAATTCAACTAAAGACGCAATATTCAAATCATCCATTGTTTGAACCGGGTCATCAATTAATATACACGGAAACTTTTCGCTACCATAAATCTTGTTCAATGTTAATGTAAGCGCAATTATTACCCCTGTTAACTGACCAGAGCTTAATGTATACAAAATATCATGATCTGGCTGATTTGCAGATAAAAATCTTATACTATCTAGTTTTTCTTTTTTAGAATCACATTTAATAAATATACCCAGCCCACCTTGATAATATTGCAAGACTCTTCCTGCATAAATATATAGGGGAATTTGAATTTCTCCAATTATGTCTTTTTGATATTTTCCTATTTTGTTTTTATAAATTGTTACAACTTTTTCTACATCATTTTTCATAGCAACCAATTCTGTAACTCTCTCTTCTTTCATCTCTAGTTGCTTTTTCATATCCTCTAACTTCTCGTATTCTTGTAACTGATACTGTTCTTCCAGATATAAACGTTTATCATTTTCATCATCTTCTGATATAATACATATATTTTCTATCTTTGCTTCAAAAATACTTTTAAATATATCAAAAAATCCATTTGCATTTTCCATTTGTAAATATTCAATCGGTACTTTTTTTATATAATTATCATTTATCATTTGAATAAACTCTTGTATTTTAATTTCCCAATCATCTTCTTTATTTAATTGAATACTATATTGGTGTATGTCTATATGTTGTTTTGTAAGGAAATCAATAAATTGATTATACTCATCCGAAATAAAAGAATTTTTTTCCACAATATGTTTTATTATGTCATTTTTCATATAACCATAACTATTTAAAAATCCTTCAATTATATCTTTAAATCTCTTATTATATTCTACTTGTAGTTTTTCTAAACCTTGATTTATTTTTTCTGATTCTAAATCGTTACACTTTCCAAGTGTTTCTGCCATTTCCTTTACAGCAGCAGCATATTCATTCTGAGATGTATAATCGTTTCCGCAATACGGGCAGTAAACATTCTTCCCAATAATTGTTCCACCATCTTGCGTCCATTGTAAAAAACTTTTATTTAAATTATCCCTCGCAGTTTTAAATTTTTCTAATGACTTTGAATATGTAGTCTGTTTTTTCCTTGCCTCAAAAATTTCATTTTGAATCAAAACTAAACTATCAACCTCTTCATCTATCTCAAGTTGTTCTTTTAATGTTTTAAAATCTATTTTTTCTACATCTACCACCTCTTCATTTTCTTTTAAAGGTAATAAACTTAAATACATGAATTTTTTATATTTTTTATTATTCTCCTCAATATCATTTTGCCAAATATCAAATACAAAAAGTTTTTTTAAAGATTCCAAATCTTCTACATAAGATTTAAATTTGGAATTATTGTAACTAAGAATAAAGTCATCCAAATTTCGGGAAAATAATGCCGTTTTTTTCAATTCAACTAATATTTCCTCTAACTTATTTTTATCTTTAACTCTTACAATTTTTTCATTCCAGTATGGTTTTTTCGAGCATTTATAAAATAAATCCTTATATTTTCTTTTCTCAATACTATTTTCTTGATTACTTCCATATTTTTCTTTATAATCGTTATACTCTTTACGTTTTTGTTCGCACTCACTCTGCAATGCTTTTATTTTTTTTACCAACTTAGTTTTAAATTTACTAAAATCTGTATATTCATTTATCTCTTTTTCTATATTGAATAATGTATTAATCTGCTCCATTCTTTTAGGTTCAGGTGCAGATAAAAATTTCAACCTATCTTCCTGCGAAATATAGTAGAAACTATCATAATATGTTATTAAATTTTTCCCCAGATATTGCTCAATTATATCATCTGCATCCTTGTCAGTCTTTCCCTCATACACAATCTTATCATTTAAAAAGATTGTGGTTTTTGTGACATTTCTTAAATTTTTAGGATTATTCTGTACACCTGAAATATTCTGTGCATCAATACTCCTCTGAATTTTCAAAATACCTTCTGTTGAAACAAATTCTCCTCTTATCTCAACTACTTTTTCAGCATTTTTCGCCATAAAATGGGTATCATAACTTATTTTTCCTGATACCTCTGGACATTGCTCTGCACGCTTTATATTTCCTGTCAATATATATTCAATGGCTTCAAATATACTTGTTTTTCCATAACCGTTTGGTCCATCTAGAACAATCAAATCCGCACTTTTAAATTCAATATTTTTATTATCAAACAATTTATAATTGTTCATATAAATTTTATGTAGCCTAAATTTATTCATCGTCAGCAGCCTTTCCATAATACAACTCATGCAAATCATCGATTTTATCATCTACCATATTTATTTTTTCATTAATGTCACCTTGCAGTAGAAATTCGTATATTTTTTGCAATTTTTCATTTTTAATCTCATCTTCTATATCTTCTGATAAAGTACTTACTTTCTTTTCTTTCTCTGTTGGTAGCTTAATACTAGGAATCTTAATTAATAATTTAGATATAAAATTATAGCCCATATCATTTTTTTCATGAAAGTCAACAAATCTATTTACCTTAACTATCTGTTTCTGCATGTATGAAATGTAATTTTGACAAGATCCTATTTCCTTTAAAAATTCGTTTATCTCTATTTGTAAATAAGGACAAACCATCTTTTTAAAATAATAAGGATTTTCTTCTATAGCTAATATTTTTTCCATCAAATTTTCGTAGTCTTTTTCACATTCCACGCCTATTAACCACGTTGTATTTTTTTCTATTCCTGTCTCCTGCGCAAATAATCCTTTTATACCTTTAAATATTTCTGCTTGTAATTCTTCAAAATCAATATTATAAAAATCTTGCTCCTTACATGTAGAAACAATATAATATAACGAATTTTCCGTATTTTGGTTAATATATCCCCACACAGAAGCTTCTTTTCGATCTAATATTATTTCCTTTGAATTTCCATATCCCAATTCTTCAAGTATCTTATCAGCAATATTTTTAAACTTCGTCAACTGTTCTCGTTCCATATTTCTCCTTAGCTTTTTCAACTGAAATCAATCCAACTTTTTTTGTTTTTGTTATATTCATATATTTTAATGTATCTTCTGCATGATCCTCTTTTTCCGTTATAATATTAATATCTCGTGCTGTTTCAAATATATCTTCCGCATCATAATTTCTAGTTATTAATTTATCAATTTCCATCAAAACAGTATCATAGTTATCATTATTTATTACTTTTTGGCAAACATCCTGAATATCATTCTCCACTAATCCCTGTATTGTTTTCCTTTGTATTTTAGGTCTATCCGCATCAATTATTGTTGACATCATAAACTTGTCATCTATTTGACACAGTACTTTACACTGCTTAAAAAAGAATTCTCTGTCTATCTCCGTTATTTCAGGAAAAAAGGAATTCTCCAAATCTGTTTTTGAAAATAACTCACTTTTATTTTGTGATAGATCCTCATTTTTGTGCAAAGCCATAATATGAAATATTGCTTCTAATTCTGATAAAGAACTTGACAAAATTTCAGCAGAAATTTCCTGCAGCTTACAGTTATTGCAATTTTCTTCACTGCTCGCTTCGCAAATGTCATCTAAGCAATACTGTTCCAACATAGTCGAATATATCAATTTATGTCTTAATATCACTTCTTCCTTCGTTGTTTCACAAATTTCAAAGGTATCTTTATCTAAAATATCCTTAAATTGATTTAGAAATATTTGATTTTCTTTTTGCCCCTGCTCTGCTCTGTTAGTAATATTGCCATTTATCAAACCTAAAAGTTTTATATAATATATATCTTCTTTTCCTTTACGATATTCTGCCTTATCTCCCCAATATTTTTTTATTTCTTCCAATGTCATATTTTTAACTTCTAAACTATCAGCAAAATCATTTCCATTTGAATATTTAAATACTTCAATTTTGTCAATTGCTTGTTCTTTCCCTACAAAATCATATTCCTGTTTTTTCTCCTCTAAAACATTTCTACAAGTTTTCATGAAGATGACTTCCGTAATATCTTCTTTTTTCTGAAAATTGTTTTCTTTTTCCATCTTATCTATAAGCAACTTATTCATAGCATTTGTTCTTCGATTTATTTTATGTGTGTTTGGATTCCACATTGATAATATTTCATCATAAATTTTTTTTTGCAGCTCCGGTTTCATAACAATCGCATTTAATTCTTGTATTTTTTGAGGATAATAATTCTGCATCTGATCTGTTATTTCTTTTTTCCAATTGTCTGTTATAATCTCATTTTTTATATGCAAAAATCCTCTCTTAATGCCAGGGTAATCCCTAATTCTCTTTACAATATTAGATAATGCCTCGTTATAATTTTCCATTTTGTTGTCTTTTCTATTCTTTACCTGATGAACTGATTCATATTCTTTTTTTTCTCCTTTTCCTTTTCCTATAGAAAAATCTTCTATCCCCTCTGATTCCAACCAAAACTCTGTCACATCTGAAATTTCGTTTATCTTGGTTAATGCTACTAATAATGCTACTTTTCCCTGATACATATAACCATTCCAATTAGCTGATGCATCCCAACCATTTTCTTTATCCATTTTTTCACCTTCTAACTAATTTCAATATTCTCTGTTCACTCAATATTCACTGACGTCATATTTCATTAATACATTAAAACTACCTTTATTTTCCCTCCTCTCACCTAAAACCTCAAACATATTTTGAGCTATATAAAATTACGCACCAAACCAAGGCATAATTTGTCATATAAAATTTATACATCTTGCTAAAATATTTCTTTTCATTTTACCACCCAACATAAAACGACACAATGAACTTACGTGAAATCGAAAGTTATTTTTTACAAAAAACACCCTAATAGATTGGATTCTAATCAGGTTCTCATCTGATCAATCATTCTATTAGAGTGCTTCTACATTAAAATTTCTGTTATGGTCTGAGTTCATTTCCAAAGCCGCCAAATTCAAATACTTTGTTTTCTTTCAGACATTTTTTCATGTCTTCGATCACATATGGTTTGAAGATACATCTCTTGGGATCGATGCCCAGCTGTTCCAGTTCTGCTTTATCTTCTCCTGTCACAAAAAAGATTTCCGTATGTGGATGTTTTTCTGCGACTTTTTCCGCAAGTTCCGGTCCGTGCATTTTGATCATCCTGACATCAGTAAAAAGTAAGTCATATTCTCTCTTTTTCACTGCTTTCCATGCATGTGTTCCATCGCTGAAAGTATCGATCTCCGCCTCCTGAAAAATTTTCTTCACCATTTCCATGATATTTACACGTGCATATTCCATGTCATCCGCTATTAAAATTCTCATCCTTCTGCCCTCTCATATGTTCCAAAACCGGCATCCCGACCGGTGTCCTGATCTTCGATCCGGTCATGAAGCTGCTCGAACTTGATACGGATATCCCTTAACATCTGATGATGGTGTATCCTGTTCCCGATCGTGATGCCGGTCAGGACAAGCCCTGTCATGGCAATGATGATCAGGACTGTCTCAACCTTTACTTTTAACGGCTTTTTCTCAGTCGTAGATGGATTCTGCTTCCCAGCTGATGATGTTTCCGTTTTCTGCGTTGATCTCAAATTCATACTTTACCTCCGCATAGTAGGCTTCCCCCTCATAGAGAGAGATGCCGTCGTCATAGTCCGGATGGATGTAGATGTTTCCGGCATCGATGCCAGGGATCCTGTCCATGACGGTCTGTTTTGCTGTCTCGATGGAAACACCGCCCGGTGTTGTCTGCGATGAGCCGGCTGCGTTCTGGGAACCTGTCGTACCATTCTGTGATGCACGGTATCCCTTGTCTATCACTTCGGAGTCTGCTGAAAGGATGCGCCCGTCGGATGCATCCAGCTCATAATCGTACTCCACTCCGGCTGCGGTGAATTCCACCTCATATCTGGCACGGCCGTCATCCCAGTCCTGTTTTACCGTGATGTATTGGATCTGTTCTTCTGTGACCCCTGCATTCCCGGCTGCGATGTTCTTCGCTTCCTGTTCCGTGATGCCGCCGTTTACCATTGTGGCAGAACCTGCTGTTGCGTGTTGTGACACGCCTGCCTGTGATGTTCCGCTGCTGTTATCCTGTGCATTATGATCTGCTGTATTGCTGTTGTTCTGTGACGCCGTGTCTGATGCATTTCCTGTGCTCCCGGAACCCTGTACAGTTCCACCAGCTGCTCCTGTAGTCCCCTGTATGCTCTGGGGATCCTGCATATTTCCGGTTGTACTGCCGCATCCGCTCACAGTTGACAGAAGTGCCACTGCTATAAGTCCTGCGGCAAGCATTCTCTTTTTATTTCTCACGTTTGTCCTCCCATTTCTCCATTGATTCAATGATGCGTTCCATCCTGATGGCTGCTGTTTTCTGCTGGTGTTCTTTCTCACACCTTGAAGATCCCGGTGTCTGCCTTTAACATTTCTGCCGCTGCACCTGCCTGTTCCGTGGTCTCTGCCACCTCGGAGCACCGCATGGTGATGTTCTGGATGCGTTCTGCCATGTCGGAGGTCCCGCTTGCGCCCTCGTTTGCCGCATTTGCAACGCCCTCGATCGCATTCATCATGCCGTCCATGGAAGCTAAGAGTTCCTCGGATGTCGCACTGAAATCCGATACAAGACCGTCCACAAACTCGGAATCCCGGTTGTAGGCATCCGCAAGGCTCTCAAAGCTGTCATAGCTGGATTTCACATCAGTTGCGACGAAGTCTAACAGACGTCTGCTGTCCTTTGTGAGCTGGTTCACCGCTTTCACCACGCTGTCCGTGACCTCTTGGATGGTTGTCGCCGTCTCACCGGATTCCGTCGCAAGCTTCCGGATCTCGTCCGCCACGACTGCAAACCCTTTTCCCATCTCCCCGGCACGTGCCGCCTCGATGGAAGCATTTAAGGATAAAAGGTTGGTCTGGTTGGTGATCTCCATGATCGCCTGTGCCAGGACCTCGATCCGGGATACCACTTCCACATCCTGCAGTGCCTGGTCGAGGCTTTCCTTGATCTCGCCGTGCATGCGCTGTGCATTGGCACGGTTCTCCGTGGTCTCTTTCTTCGCATTGACGGCACGGGTATGGATGTCATTGACACGCTCCGCACCTTCCTGTGCGCTCTCCGCGATGTTTTTGATCGCCCGGTTGATCTCCTCTGACATGGTGTTCATCTCCGTTGCGGATGCAGCGGATTCCTCCATGCTCGCTGCAAGCTGCTGTGTCGTTGCGGAAATGCCTTCCATCTCGCCGTTGATCTCATCCACGTTTTTCCCGATGGAGGACACATGGCCGCTCAGGGACTCTGCATTGTCCTTCACGCTCCCAAGATGTCCCGCAAAGCTCTCCCGGATCTTGCGGAAAGCTGCCGCAAGGTTTCCGATGCTGTCTTTCCTGTCTAAATATTTCTGTTCCACATCCTGTGTGAAATCGCCCTGTGCGAGGGTGTCCGAATAACTGCAGGCAAGGTCGAGGCTCCTGATGTAATCAATGATGCCTGCAGCACCCACAACGATCGTGATGATAAGCCCGGCTGCCATAAAGGCTGCCATTTTTTTCACATCGGAAGCGATCATTGCCGCAAGCTGGCTCTGCGCCTGCGCCTGTCCTGCACCGTCCATGAGACTTACTGCATATGCTGCGAGCTGTTCCATGCAGTTTTTCGCATATAACACTGCCCCTGCACCGAGCAGTATCACAAAAAAGAATACGATCTTTGTTCCAAATTTTGTCTTTCCCATGATTTATCTCTCCTGTTCCTTATATGATATTTAGACAATTGCGAAACTCCTCATACCCTTCTTTCAATTTAGATTTTCATGAGTTTCGCAATTGTTTCATATGATTTCTGCAATCATCATCTTCTTGCCCAGGCTGTCCGAGGATGTCCGTGTCCTCCCACTGCCTTATGAACGAGACGCATTCCAGCGCCGGGAGCGGTCTGCTGATCAGGTAGCCCTGTAAAAAGTTGCAGCCGAGCTTTTCCAGCTGCGCTGCCTGTTCCCTTGTCTCGATCCCCTCTGCCGTCACCCAGATGTGGTTCCTCTGGGCGAACACGAGGAGCGTCTGCATGATCGGCATGCCCATCTTCCTGCTCCCGATGCCCCAGACCAGCTCCTTGTCCAGCTTGATGCTCTGGAACTCGAAATCCATCAGCCGCACGAAATTGGATTCGCCCTTGCCGAAATCATCCATGACCAGGTTGAACTTCTTATCCTGCAGCCTGTGTGCGGTCTCCAGGAGTTTTCCGTTATCCGCCGACTTTCCGAGTTCCGTCATCTCCAGCCAGATCTTCCCATGCTGGAGACCGTACCGGTCCAGGCAGCTGCTGATCTCCTCCCAGACAGTCTCCACCATGCAGGTCTGCGGCGACAGGTTCACGTTGATCCTCGTGATGCCGTGTTCCGCAAACCTCGTGAACCACCGGCAGCACTCCCGGATCATCCACAGGTCGATGTCATGCACCCAGCCGCATTCCTCTGCCTCCTGCACAAGGCTCTCCGGGTCGAGGAAACCTCCCTTCCCGTCCCTTGCACGGAACAGCGCCTCAAGCCCGGTGATCCTGTGCTTTTCCACGTTGTAGATGGGCTGGAAATAAGCTTCCATCCCAAGACTGGAAATATCTTCCCAAGTATAAGCTCCTGTAATGCTCATGGTCTTTTACCTCTTACCTGTTTTTTTGTTCCATCTCCCAGCCCCCGCTGCCCAGATGACCTTTCCTTTTATCTCTTCCTTTCCAGCCGCACCGAGCATCCTGCTGTCCATGGACACCGGGCGGTTGTCCCCGAGGAAGAAATAGCTTCCTTCCGGCACGGTGTACGGATAATCCACGCTGTCTCCTGTCTCCGACAGGCCGTAGATGACATCCGTCTCCTGCACTTTTGCGCCGTTCCTTGTCAGGTGTCCCTCACGGTCCACCTCCATCACATCCCCCGGCAGCCCTGCGATGCGCTTGATCAGATATTCCCCGGATGCATCCTTTAAGATGACGGTATCCCCATAGCCCACGCCGTCCGGGAGGATGCGCAGGAAGAACACGATATCCCCGGGATGGCAGGCAGGGCGCATGGAATTTCCATCCACGCGCATGATCCCGCATACCCTGAACACCAGGAGCCAGACCACGAACAGGATGACGGCTCGCTCTGAGCGCATCTTTCTTTTCCGTTTTTCCTCGCGGATCTTCAGGAGTGCCATGTCAAGGCTGTACTGTTCTCCCTCGTTCATGGCTGTTCCCGGAGACCGGCCTCTTCCGGTCCGTCTGCCTGTATCTGTCCCGGTCTCTGCGGCTTTCCCTGCGGATCCCGGGTGTCTTCCTCCGGCGGACACTCTGAAAAGATGCAGTCCAGGCCTTTTTTCAAGGATTCCAGCCGGCTGCGGTACTGATGGTAGAGCGCCTGTTCCTTCTCCACTTTCTCCCTTGTCTTTGTCAGGATGACGTCCATCTGTCTCCCTGCCTCTGCAAGGATCTCCTCCGCCTGCCGGCCTGCCTCTGCAAGGATCTCTCCTGCCTTCCTCTCTGCCTCTGTAAGGGTCTCCCCTGCCTTCTGGTCTGCCTCTGTAATGGTCTCCACTGCTTTCTGGTCTGCCTCTGCAAGGATCCTCTTTTCTGCTTCCCCAGCCTCTTTGAGCATGCGTTCCTTTTCGGTGCCGGCATGGTCAAGGATGGTCGCCGCAGTCTCCTTTGCACCGCCCAGGATCTCCTCCGCCTTTCCTTCTGCCTCCGCATAGAGCTTCTCCTGTGTGGGGATCTGTGCCCGCAGTCCTGCGTTCTCTGCCGCAAGCTGCATCTTTTCCAGATATAGTTCCCTCACTGCCTCCTCGTTCTTCTGTCCATAGTACTCCACCAGCTCCCTGATGTAGAGCACGACTTCCTCACGGTCATACCCTAAGACGGCTGTCCTTAACTTTTCTATTTCCTTAACAAAATTCCTGTCTTTCATGATCTGTCACTTCCTTATAATCCCTTTTTCAGGCACAATAGGGGCAGCCTGCGCTGCCCCTGTCATGTCATCCTGCAAGTTCTCTTGAAAGTCTTGACTCAAACACTGCAAGAGCTGCCATGCAGCCGGCTGTGATGACTGCGCCGGCTATATAGATCGGAGTATCTGCCACACAGTGCCTGCCTGTCACAGCCAGTAAGATGCCCGCTGATATATAGGCTGCACACATCACCACCTGGGCTGCAATACATTTTTTCTGCGTCTTCTGCAGTGCTTTTCTTCTTTCAGGATCCATGGTCCTTATCCTCCTGTTCCTTGTATTTCTGCCATGAATGGGTCTGACAGGGATCCTTCCTGTTCTGTCCGCTCATGTCAGATGTTTTGTAAGTATTTTGGAAAAATTACATATATCATTTTTGGTTTGTTGTTTGTAAGTTTAGATAATAGGTCTTTCTTTTTTTATTGTCCGGGGATATGTGGATATCCCCGGGATTGTTTTTTCGTTCTGGTATATTTTGGGGGTACTGTCTTACTCTCCGTCAAGTTCCTCGCGGATCTTCCGGATACGCAGGACTGTGTATCCTGCGATCACAAGGATCAGGATGACTGGATACCAGTGGGATCCGCAGTCTGCGAAGCTGATGTGTCCGTCTGCATCACTGCTGTCTGCCGGGATGCTGTCGTCTGCGTTTCCGCTTCCGTCTGCATCTGCTCCGGTCTCTGTGCTGTCAGCGACATCTGTAGTATCATCTGAACCTGTATCTGCATCCGTGCTGTCTGCTCCGGTCTCTGTACCTTCTGTCACATCCTCACCATCCGCCTGGTCTGACTCGTTGTTGTTTCTGTTGTTCCTGTTGTGTTTGTTGTTTTTGTTTCCGCCGGACGCATTGTTTCCATCCGTCGCAGCGATATCTGTGGCATTGGTCTTGCCATCTGTGACACCGGTATTGGTTCCGTTCGCATTTCCATTGCTGTTTCCACCGCTGGTGCTTCCATTATTGCTTCCGTTTCCGCTGTTATTGCCGCTTCCGTTTCCGCCATTACCATTTCCACCGTTGCTGTTGTCACCACTGCCGGAGCCGCCGTTATTGTTTCCGTTATCTCCGCCGTTGCTGCCACCATTGCCGTTACTGTTTCCGCCGTTGTTGTTGCCGACGTTATTTCCGCCGTTGTTGTCTGGTTTGCTGCCGTCACTGCCGGAGCTGCCGTTGTTTCCACTGTTGGAGCCGCCGCCGTTTCCGCCGTTGCCCGGATCCTTGCCGTTTCCGCCATCGCCTCCGGTTCCACCGTTGCCGCTGTTGGAGTCTCCGCCATTTCCACCGTTGCCTCCGGTTCCGCTGTCAGAGCCGCCGCCATTTCCACCGTTTCCTCCGGTTCCACTGTTGGAGTCTCCTCCGTTTCCGCCGGAACCTCCAGTTCCGTTATTGGAGTCTCCTCCATTTCCGCCGTTTCCTCCGGTTCCGTTGTTGGAGTCTCCTCCATTTCCGCCGGTTCCACCATTGCCGTTGTTGGAGCCGCCGCCATTTCCGCCGTTTCCTCCGGTGTTGTCACCGCCGGTTCCACCGGTTTCGCCTGAGCTTCCTCCATTGCCGCCGGAACCGCCGTTACCCTTGTCTGAGTCGCCGCCGTTTCCGCCGCTGCCGCCGCTGCTTGTGCCGCCGTTGTTATTATTTTCTCCTGTGGAGCCGTTTCCGCCGTTACCTCCGTTTCCACCGTTTCCGATGTCGGATTTTCCGCCGTCTCCGCCATTTCCACCGGATGTTGTTCCACCGTTATTATCGGTCTTTCCCGGCTGTGTGGTCTCGGTTCCTGTACCGCCGTTTCCACCGTTTCCGCCTGGGTTCGTGTTATCTCCTGTTGCGTTTCCGCCGTTTCCTGCATCACCGCCTTTGACGGTTCCGCCAGGATTGATGGTGATGGTCTTATCGCCTGCGCTGATTCCGGTTCCACCGTTTCCACCATTGCCAGGGATACCGGTTGCGGAATCTCCGCCTTTACCGCCGTTTCCACCAGTCACCGTTCCACTGACCGTCGGAGTGATCTTGCCGTTACCATCGATACCGGCTCCGCCATTTCCTCCATCTTTGCCTTCTGTGCCATCTGCACCGTTACCACCGGTCACATTCGCATTGCTTCCAATGATAATTCCGGCATCTGCTGTATCACCACTGGCTCCGATACCGGCTGCTCCATCCGGATGTGCGGCAGAACCGTCTCCACCTTTGATCGTACCGTTTACGATCTCAAGATTCGTTCCCGGATGTTCGTTGCTGTTAGCATCCTTGACAAATTCCAGTCCCGGTTTTGCTGCATTATCATCATCCGCCTTGTCACCTGTGATGGTATGTCCGCCAAGGTCGATCCTGATATCGCCCCATGTGTCCGGGATCTGTACCGTCTGGTCAATGTCCTTCTTTACAGTTACCTTGTAGTTGCCGTTATCATCCACTGTGACTTCCACGTTGGAGTTTTCCGCTTTTTCTGTGCTGTCTGTGGCATTGTTGCTGTTTGTATCGCCTGCGCCTTTCTCTTCGAACTGCTTCGCAATGTCCGCTGCGTCCACAAGGGAAGTCTTTCCGACTGTGGAGCCGAAATTACTGTGGCTGATCTTGTATTCCGTTGCTTTTTTCAGACCAGATGCAATTCCTTTTCCATTTTCATCTGTCTTGAATTTCAGTGTGTGTCCGACCGGATTTCCGGATGTGTCCAGTTCACGCACGCTGTACTCTGTTTTTGGCCGTCCTGTAAAGGTGAGCGTATGGGCTGTCTGTCCGATGACGGCCGGTTTGTCATCCGTCACTTCCACCGTGATGCTTGTCGCAGCCCCTGCGCCTGCCTGGAAGGTGAGCGCCGCTGCATAGATGCCCTTGCCTTTTGCGGTCAGTTCATCTAATTTGTCCTGGTCTACGGTCACGGTTGCCGTGATATCATCACCGTTTGCACCATATGCCTTCACATTGGCACGGTTCTTTGCATCAGACGCTGTCAGGTTTCCGACATCGTTCACATGGATGACGAAATCATCCGCTGCGATGCTGCTTCCGTCTGCCCCGTTCACCACGTTTGTGCGGTATACCGGGATGAGTGTCACTTTATCTGCCATCTGGCTGCTGATGACCGTTGTCCCATTATAGACTTTTCCGGTGTTTGCCTTATCCACCCAGACAAAGAAGCTCTCGTTGTCCGCTTTTAACCCGTCTGTCACTCTCTGCATTTTTGCAAAGACTGCCTCAGCGATCGTTCCGCCGTCAATGACGGTGATGCGCTCCCCACTGCTGATCTGTGCACCGTTCTGGTCTTCAAAGATGAACTGGTGCTGTTTTTCCAGATCGACCGTCACCTTCCATGCCTGATAGATGCCGTGTGTGGTATGGGTATAGACGCCTGCCACACTGTCGTATTCGAGTGCCCTGTCTTCCAGTGCTTTTTCGATGTCGATCGGATAACCATTGACTGTGATGCCCTTTAAGCCGTAGCCGTCATCCGGTTTGATCTTGAGCACCAGCGGAGCGTTGTTCTTTACGATCCTTGTGTATGTGCCGGAATTTTCGTTCCATGCGCCATCATCATTTAAGAGTTTTCCGTTGTTTACCGTAACCTCCACTGTCTGTCCCTGCTCAAAGGTCACGTTCAGTGCCTGTGGCTGTTTTACTTTCTGTGTCGTATAGGTATAGGTCTTTGCACCGGTTGTCTGGATTGCTGCGGACACATCCATTCCCGCATGCTCCGGTGATTCTGACACGTCACTCCAGTAAGCTGTAGGAGCCAGTCCGTTTGCTGTCGTGTCTTTCAGTTTTACCTCCACAGTCTTATCATCTGCCACGATGACATGCTGGAACTGTGATGCCCCTGTCTCCTTTGTGACCAGTGTATTGTCTGTCACTTCTGCCGTTCCTCCTGTCACATGGAGATGTACGATGTGGGATGGCGTAAAGACTGCTTTTAACGTCACATCCGCTTTTGTCGGCGTGTATGTTATCTCATAGCTCTTTTCTGTCCAGTTGAATGTCGCTGTGGCAAACAGATCCTTATTCCCATCTGTCGTATCCGTCAGGGCTGTCAGGATGGAAAAACTCTCTCCCTTCTCCCCGGTCAGGTCTGAATAGTATCTGTCGTCAAAATCATCCGGTGTAAAAGTAAGTGTCAGTTCCTCATTCCTGTTTATCTGGATGCTTCCATCGTCAGCCAGCTCATAGGTGTTGCCGGATGCATCCACTGCCTTGAAGATTCCCTTTGCGCCGCCGGCTGTGAGTCCTTCCACATTTAAGGTTGTGAGCTGGCGTTTTGCCGCAGCATTGATGGTGATGTCACCGGTCACCTGAGGGATCGTCACTGTGATGCTTCCATCTGTTTCCTCTGTGCATACCTGCGCAAACGATAATGTCTCTGCTGCACCGGTATCACTTTTTTTCATTGTGACGGTAAAGTTGTCCTTATCGAGGTCAAAGTGTGTCTTAGGACTGATCTTTACCTTGTACTGCTGCAAGTATCCCGGGTCAGCCGGTTTTGCGCCGCCGGAGATCTCTGCATTGTTCCCGGTCGTGACCGCCACGTTGAATGTTCCGAGATAGTATCTCTGTACGCTGTCGGTCGCATTGTAGGTTACTCCGTCGGTCACGATGCTCTCACCTACCGGGATCGTGACATAATCACGCGACGGATATCCGCTGTTTATCGTGCTGCCCTGGCTGACAGTCACGCCATTTGCCGGTGCTGACCCCACTTCATGTCCGAACACGTCTGCACTTGCCCCGGAAGGGATCTTTACATCTGCTTTTTTGTCTGTACTCCTCCGCTCCACGGTCACTTTATCCGAAGCGTTTCCTGTCCCTTTTGTCTTGACGGAGTCTGTATCATCTAACCTGATCTCTGCTGTCTTGTCTGCAGGGACTTCTGCTTTTGTCACCAGTTCATTCCGGTACATAGCATCCGGGATGTAGACCAGGGTGATGGCATTAAAACTCTGATTGGTATATGTGTATGTCACATCCCCGATCTTTAAGGTGAGTTCGCCTGTCGTGTTATGGTTCTTGAGATATGGTGTATCATCCCCTGTACCGTTTGGCACAACGACCGATGATGCGCCTGCCGGGGTTGTCACCTTGTAAGTATTATGGTCTACCGGACTGTAAACGTTCAGTGTTCCGTTATCCGATACATTAAGTGTTCCGTCTTTAAGTGTAATGGTTCCATCTGCTGCAACGTCAAGCGTTACATCCACCGCATCATTTGGTGCTGAGAACCATGTACCATTCTTGCTCTTTAACTTCACACCTTTTTTCAGGGTTCCGCCTGTCACTGCTGTGACGGTATCTTTTACGATCTCGACTGTGTCTCCGGTCTGTGCCGTATCCAGTGCATCGGCAAGAGGGGCATATTTCACGCCGTTTATCACAGCCTCAGCATCCATTGGTGCTACCAGTACGTTGGTCTCACCTGTTTTGGTGTTATCCGGCTGTCCCGGGTCGGCTCCGTCAGCGTAGCCACCGAATTCGACGAAGAAGCCACTCGCTGTAAGATTCGTATCTCCAGGCACATTTCCTTCTATTATATCATTCAATGTTTTTAAATCTGAATTTCTTACCATTACACAGGATTCTTGACCTTGTACATCTGAAATTGTACCATTTAGCGCACCATAACCAATTGATGCACGATTGGGTTCTCCAGATCCCCATAACGATACAATTTTCTCTCCTGTTTCTGGTCCTGCCGCCCAATAATAATCCTGACCATATTTTACAATCCCATTTGTTATCCTTCCAAATGGAGTATCATTGATACTCGAACCATCTTTCATAATTAACCTTGTGCCAGCTGTCCACGTTTGCCCCGTTTGTAATGTTAAAATATATGATAATTCATCATTAGTTGTAATTGTCGTTAAGTATCCTCTTTCACCGCCTAACTTATATTCTTTTGCTCTATCATACGCTACCGCCCATGATACTTTCTCTTTAACATGCAAATAAAAATGTCCATTTTTTGACCATTGCGTCAATTTTAGATTATCCAAATTCGAATCAAATCCTTCATTCTCATTCGCATTTACTGATACATAGACATTCATATCATTCGTATAATCAAATGTCATGTTC
>ENA-UEPG01001711-UEPG01001711.1-human-gut-metagenome-genome-assembly--contig:-NODE-1711-length-16095-cov-3.789175_pt1 | contig 16095 bp, 19 predicted proteins | sample MGYA00242893_ERZ507902 | MGnify/ENA primary metagenome ERZ507902 (study PRJEB26167, sample SAMN06115491) | human gut metagenome | host: Homo sapiens | place: China:Gansu | collected 2015-04-23... | reverse complement strand
CTTCACTGCGGCCGTGGCTTCCCTGGTGTTGATTGTTTCCAGCCTGAGACCGCCAAGGTATTCCTCACTTAAGGCGTTGAGCCTTTTTATGGCCTCCATCCGCTGCTCCTTGCTTATTTTCTCGTTGCGTGCGATTCCCAGGAGGGTATTCAGTTCCCGGGTTTCGGTGGCTACGGTGTCGGCGGCCTGCGCCCGCACCCGGTGCAGGCTCCGCTCCGCTTTTTCCGTCGCCGTAAGTTCCCTGCGATAAGACACCAGCTTGTATGTCAGGGCGGCGACCACGGTAGCCACTATGGCCAGCGGGCTTATTTTGGTGATTGCATAAAAGGCCTGCATGGCAATCCGGGCCTTGTTGATATTCCCGGTAAGCACCGCCTTGGCGGCGGCAAACAGATAAGTGGATGCGGTGCATGCCTTTACCAGGATGTTGTTGGACGCCACCGAGGCATTATACATTTTCATGGCGGCAGCGCTTCTGAGGATGTTTCCTCTCTGCATGGCCACAACAGAGGCGTAGGCCAGACTGACCGCCTTGCCCAGCATTAAAAGCCCGTTCCATGTTTTTTGCAGAAGAATAACCGTTTTATAAACCAGAATAAAACCGGTAACCACGGAGATAAGCGTAATGATGCTTTTTTTATGTTCCAATACCCGGAGCGCCACATCTGAAAAACCGAGCTTGAGAGACTGGAAGAGACCGCTCCATTTTTCTTGCAGGGGAAGCAGGAGCCTTCCGATTTCCATCTGCCTGTTTTGCAGCTCCGCGGCTTTTTGAGCGGCCTTGTCCGCAGCCGACACGTAATTCTCCCCCGCTTGTGCGAGTTGCCTGTCCACGATTGCAGCCACCGCTGCCATCAGATCCCCCGTTTTGGCCATCTCCTCGTTGACCTCCGCGGCCGACAGGCCTAAGTTGTCGAGTATCAGCAGTGATTTACGACCCAGTCCGGTTATGATCGAGTCAGTCAGATAATCCACGCTCTGTCCGGTCTGCTGTGCTTTTAACCGGGCAAACTGCAAGTATTTCCCCAGGTCCTCGAGCGGGATACGAAAGTCTTTGGCGCGTACCGCGGCCTGCATGAGCTCCAGGTCATTCACCGTATCTTTAGTGGCTTTCCTGAGCTCCGAAAGCATCCCCGGGCGGTCGAGTTTGTCAAAAGCGCGCCTGACACCGTCGGCGTTTGCCGCCAGTCTGATACCTTCGGACATCCAGGACCTGGCCTCCGAGATGCTGTTTGCAAAGAAGGAGCCGGCACTGGCACCTATACCTGCGAAAAAGCCGACTACCGCGGATTTCATCCTGGTAAGGCTGAAAAACGACTCTTTCACCGCCTCGGCTTTGGGTCTTAGCTGCTCCATCGCCTCCTTGGTCTTTGCCAGTTCCGCCTCCAGACGGGCGTACTCTTGGGGTTGTAACGACTTTACCGTATTGTCCAACTCCCTGCGAAGCTGTCTGGCCTGTTTTGAGAGCTGGGCATACGATTTGTCGGTGTTGTTCAGCCGGCTCTCGAGCAGGCGGAGCTTCTCCCCGTTCTCCGAGATGGTACGGCTGTTGGCCTTGAATTGCGCATTCAGTTCCTTATACTCCTTGCTCTGGAGTTTTCCCTGCATGGCAAGCTTTTCCATGGAGGATTTCAGGCGCATATTCTCGGCCTTGAGTTCTTTGGTGTTGTTGCGCACCTCCAGCATCTCCTTTTGTAACCCGTCCGCATTGACCGAAAGCGTCCAGGTGATATAATCCGGTTGTAATTTTCCCATAACGTTATTTTTAAGGACAAAAATAGGCGGGCCGTCTCCCGGACAAAAGGACAATATGTCTTTAGGAATCCGTACGTATTTCCATTCTTTGGAAAGCTTCCTGTAATCCGGCATAAATACGGTCGCGGACCTCCTTGCCATATCCGTATTTTATGGTCTGGAGCGAATTGTTCCAGAGGATTCCCCATACCTGGCGGTTATAGATGCCATAGTTTCCATGTTTCTTCATATCCAGGAAGCGGATATAGAGGGGGACGTTGGAAGTGGCGACCACCCCCCGCCCGGAAAACCCGACGCTGTAAACGGGGTTGCGTAAGGCGCTGAGCAGCAGGCCGGTAGTACCCCGCACCAGGCGTCCATACCCCTGTTCCCGGACAAGGCTCCGCCTCTGTCCGACCTGAGTCGGATAGATGGCAGAGGTATACACCCTTTCGGTGGCGATCAGGTATTGCGCCTCGAAAATGGCCCGGATATCCCTTTCGATATTCTCCCGGACAAACTCTTGTTTTATCAGATCCTCGTTCATGGCGTTTCGAATTCAAATCCCAGGCTCCATCCGGCAAAGACCGAATAAAATCCCGCTTCGGGAATGGTGGATAAGCTCGACAGGTCCAGACGGGAGAACAGGTGGCATCCCGCAGCCTTGTCATCGATCATCTGCGCTTTCATCTTCTCCATGACGGGCTGCAACTCCTTTAACACCTGATAAGTCCCCTTACGCTGCGGATCGGTCTTGTCCATCAGGAACGCTACGCAAAGGTTTAATTCCAACAGGTTGTCCACATCCGGGGATTTTCCTTTGGCGCTTGGGATGATGAGTAGCAGCGCCGGTAGTTCGTCCGCTTTAAGCCCTTGGACCAAAGCGCCCATGTCGGGGTCGAAGGTGACAGGCACCACCTTCTTTATTTGCGGAATCCTCTCCGTTATACCCGACCAATATTCTTCATATTGCTGTAAATCTACCATAGCTGAACAGTTTTAGAGTTTTAATACCTGTTTTCTGTTTTTGCCTTTGCGGAATGACACATGCACCCAGGAGAAATCCTTCTCGTCGATCAGCTGGTCGAAAGGCAGTTCCTTGCGGATGATCTCGAAAAGCCGGCGGTTTCCCTCCTTGCTGCCTACGGTAATATCGGCGGCCTGACCCAGCCGGTGCTGGCTGGAGGTCGCCCCGTTCACGCTTCTGTTCAGCACAGCGCTCCGGTAACCGGAACTTACCCGGATGGGCTTCCCGTACTTTTCACGGAGCGGGTCGAGGACGTTTTCCACCAGCTCTGTCAGGTTGTGAACCACCTCCCCCGTAGGGGTATTGTCAATCCCGCGCGCCACGGCCGTATCGCTGTGGCTTAATTCCTTGATTGTAAAATACTTCATTGCTTCTTATTGTTATGTAACATTTCAAACCTGCATTTATAAATGTATAGCATCACATCCCAGAAAGGGGTGTCGTTTACCTGTCTGAAATCACCGAAAACACCCGATGCGGCCACGTCGTACGAGATTCCCACCCAGCCGGTATTGTCCCCTGCATTCCCCCGCCCGGATTTCTCGAACAGGATCGAGAAGTCGATGTCCTTCCCGTTGGTTGAAATGGGGACACTGTAAATCAGCTCCCAGACCGCGAGAAAGAAGATGTATGCGTGGAAGCAGACCGGGAAAGGAGGAGGGCCGGTTTCCTGAGGACCCTGTTTCTTATAAAGCAGTCTGCCTATGGAAGATATCAGTTCCCCTATACCCTCTTCATTTCCCTGCTCCCGGGCGCGCTCCATTTCCGCCATCACCCCCATGCACTCGATAAACTGTCCGAAAGTAATCCCCGAGAGCATATCCCCCGGGCCTTTCCACTCCTTATAGGCGGGCAGCAGGTTCCGGCCAGTTTTCAGGCGGGCGTCGTAAACCATCATCCCCTCCTGCGAGGTGATATCGAAGAACCCGTCCAGGGCGGGGAGTTGCGCCAAAAGCTCTTCCTGTATTTCTCCCAGGCACAGAAGAAGGCTGTGCTTCATCCCCAGAAGGCAGGAAAGCAGCTTGCAGCGCATCTGGAAAGGAGAAATCTCCCCCGCGTTCATCATTAATACCAACTCCAGGTAACGGTAATACTCCTTGGGTGATAACTCCTCCAGGGAGTCCGGAATCTCTTTCTTTTGATTGTTGTACGTAATTTCTTTCATAGTCAGAATGTTATGCCTTTTGATTGAAGGGTGATCGAGGGTACATACAGATCCGGTTCATCCGGTGCGGCGTCGAGCGCCGCGACCAGGTCCTCCAGCGCGGCAAGATCCCGCATGCCATCTTGTTCCAGGCTTTTTGCCACTGTCTTGCGCGCTTCGGCTTCCGCCCTGAGCTTTTCACGGACGCTTCCTGCAAGCTGCACCTGCACCACACCGTCGGGCAGGACCTCCACGGGCAAACGTTCCACGGCCTTGCTCATGGACAGCAGGGCCAGCGGCCGACAGACGGCGTCTCGGAACCCCTCTGCCACCTGCTGGCCCGCTACCAGCTTTTCATAACGGCCGTACGTGATTATCGGGATGATATGCCTCTGTTGCACCTCCCGGATGATGGGTGCCAGGGTCAGAAACAGCCGGTGGCTGCCGGTTACATAGTAAAAATCAAATGCCTCCTTGCTACTCAGGAGCAATTCCGATACAGCCTTCCTTTTGGGGCTTTGTATCCAGAAATCGAACTTTTCCTGCTCCAGATATGCTATCAAGGCATCTACCGACTCGTAGGCCTGACTCAGGATGTTGGCTTCATCCTTGTACTCCTGTAAGGCTGTCAGCCCTTTTTCGTGCTCTCCCAGGCGCTTCTGCCTGCCTGTGTTCCCATGCTGCGCATCCAGTGTGGGGATGATTTTCAGCCAGGTAAACAGCGCTACGGACTGCTGCACCATTCCCAACAGGCGGGTGAGCTTGCCATCCGGATCGACGCTTGCCGATTGGTAGAAGTCGAGAACCTTGTCATAAACCTCCTGCCCTATGATGGCGGTCAGGCGACGTACGCTTAAAGGTATGTACGGTTTCCATTTGGAGAAGTCCGTGCGGGCATCGATCAGACCCAGGGCGTCGACCAGTTCCTGCGTGCCGTTTGAATCTTTATCAAATATCAGTTTCATATTTTTTATCACTTTTTTTCAGCTTGCATTAAAAAATACCGCATATAAATACATGACTCTTTCTGCGTTTAGGATTATTTCGTATCTTAGCCCCGCCCAATTAATATCATAACACGAATCCCTTTTCATTGCGTAATCCGTAAAATCGGATTAAAGGTTCGGATGTACCTTTTGGGCACGTAGTGATAGGGGTTCACCCTTTTGGAAATATGCCATACGAAGAAAAAAACGGTTATGGAATCCTTCTCAATGACGGGGATACACTCCCTGTCATACCGGATGTAGATTATGACATTCCCACCGAAACAGGTGGAACGGAAAGTTTTGGTGATCAAATCCGGTAGACATTCCCGGATTCACCGGAAAACAACCGTAAGGACAAAGACCAGTACGGCAAGAACCAGTCCTGCCAGCATGAAGTTTATCGATACATTGCTGAGCCTGGCTCTTTCCGCATTTTTCTCGTTTTGGGCATCTATTTTATATTGCAGGTTCATCAACTCCCCTGCCATGATATAAGCGTACTTATTGGCGAATCTGTTTTCTTCAAAATACCTGCAGTTCTTCCCGATTTGGAAGTTTTCCGGTGATCTGCCCGCCGGCATCACCCCATGTGGCCTCATAACCTTAACCACATACCAAAGCGATATTGCGGTGAAAACCACAATTGCCATGCCGGCATTGATCAATCCCATATCCCGGGTTTTATCTATTTGGGTGAGTACGTACCCGACCACCGCTATCTCTACCGCATAATATATACTGAACAGCCGGTATGCCCTGTCGGTAATCAGAGACTCGATTTCCTTTAAATCGGCCATCCGTTTGCCCGCTTCTTCGTGATAAAGCCGTATAAGATCTTTGTCAAGGGTCTTCAATTGGTTATAGTCTATAAAAAAACGGTTCATGTATCCTCCTTTTTTTTGTTTTTATATATTTTCTTTCATCCTGTTTGCGGGTGATACACTCTGCTCGGATTCCACTACGCTCCGGTAAAGCCCCACCTGTGTTCTGCTTCCCGGATAATTGGCCCGTATGTAGTGCATCAATGGTTTGCACAGGATCATGTCTGGTATGGCCGTCTCACTGGCATTGTACACCTTGATGGAGTACAGTTTTTCCGACCCTGAGGACAGCTTGTTGTCCATGATCAGGTTTGAGAGCACCGGATCCAGTCCGAACCCGGATGTGGCCGCGGCATCGGCCTTGTTGGCGATCTTGATCTGGCTTTCGATATAATCCCTTATTTTCTTGTCGATGGGGGTTATCGTCCAGCCTTGGAAGTCATTGGCGTCCGCATCCCAGAACCTGGTCGTGTGCATGTATTTGCCCACATTCTCCCTGCCGGTCACTCCTGAAGCGAACTTCTCCATGGCTTCATCCTTGAATTCCTCGAGCATTCTGGCCGAATAAGGCACCCCCTTACGCTTGCATATTTCCCTGATCCTGTCCTCTGCCGCGTCCCAATAGGCCTGCGGGCTCTCTATATGCAGGCTCAGTGCCGACGCGTTGGCGTTGTAGGCTGCCAGCAAGGGGGCGATGGTGCCCGCCAGTTCCAGCCACGGGAAAGCCCCCAGGAAACGCGGCGTACTGATGAAATCCCTGCAAAAGGAGTATATGTTGAAGTAGCCGACCGACACCGGATGGCGGAACGGGTCCGCCGGATTGAAAACGGGATATTTGGCCAGCCTGTCGGGATCGGGGAAGGGCCAGTCGCCCACATATACGTTCTGTGGCAAATCGTGTCTGTCATCGGGATATTCGAAGCGGCATTTCCTGTAAGGGATATGTTCCAGCCTGATTATCCTTCCATCCTCTCCGATACGCGGTCCCCGGTTACGGATGAACTTTACCCAGAACCCTTGCATGTGCACCAGGTCCACCAGGCAGCGGAGCATATAGTCACGGTAATCCCAGCTCTCCAGATCCGCCTGTATGACGTCATCGAGTATCCATTTGCGGTAAAAGCGGTTGTTTTCGGAGTCGATGGCCTCCTCAAAGAAGCGGGGGCCCTCTCCCCACTGCAATCCCTGTATTTTACCCATGATACCCTCACCGCCGTAAAAGTTATCCAGCAGGCGTTGTACGTCGCCGGGAAGGTCGTTATTGGCACCCATGGGCACGATATTCACACCCGCGACCCGTATCTTGCGGGTCTGCCAGCTCTCCGGGCGGCTGAAGCTGATGGAAGAAGGAGACCATCCCTTTCCCATGGCGAAGGAGATAAGCTGCCCCTCCCCGGTATCTATAAATCCGGTATTTCCGGTTCTTCTGATTTCCATAATCTACACATAAGTTTTAATTCCGTTAAAACTGGTCACAAGAATCTGCCAGCAATTGATGGCCCTGCCCGTATCGGTATCCACCAGAAAGAGCTTATAAGAGGCATTCTCAATCTCTTCATCCGAAGCTTTCGGGCGAAGCCGGGCGTGGTTGAGCCTTACCGTATCCCCGCCGCTGTGTCGCTGGCGGTCATATTTGCGGAAAGAGAGGGAAAATGTTTCCCCTTCTTGGGAAAGGCGTTTCATCTGCTCGATGGCCGTATAAACGTTTATCCTTTGAATATCCTTTTCCATAGCGCTTTGATTTCAGGCAAACGTTTACATAGCATACGCAGCAGGAGGTAAGCACCCACGATCAGGCCGGCCGGTAAAGCGATGCTTCGGAGCAGTGATCCGGGTACTGTCTTCCGATCGCTCCGGAGCTCTTTCCTGTTTTCCTCTTCCCGGTGTGTGCGTAGCAGCAAGGAGGAATCCGCCCGCCTGCTTTTAAAGGAGTAGACCGCCGCGGTGGACCCCAATTCCTCATGAAGCGCGGTCCCGGTAAAAGAGATCTGTTTGACGGGGGGCAATCCGGTTTGTGAGGATACCGGTTTTCCGGTGTCGAACATAACCACGATCCGGTCCTGCTGGGCTTGCCGGATGTACCCTGCCGAATCGGTCCGTATTTCGCCTTCCCGCCGCTCGAAGTTACCCTTGATTTCCACCAGGCTGTCGGACATTATCCGTCTGTCCGTTTTCTCCCGGACCGACTTGGAGCTGCCACACCCCTGGAAAAGGGCGCACAGGAGCAGGGCGTATAAAACATGTTTCATATCACTCCTTTTTTGAGGTTCCGTTAAAATAGTCCGCAATCGCCTTGGCAGCTTCCGCGGGCGTGTCTTTGTATTTGGCGATTTCCACGGCAAGCAGGGCCACGTCGGTGAGCTCCTTCTTGACCTTATCCTCCGCCTTTTCCCGTATGCTCTTGATCTCGATGGCGGCTACAAAGAACGCCCCCGCTAGGGTAACGAACGGGAACGTAGGAATATGGTAATCGTAATAACTGTTGAGAAACCAACTGCAACCCATGTGCATACAGTCCACAACCACCAATGCCAGCAGCAGGTTATAATAACCGGCCACTTTCTTTACGCTTCTGCGATACCGGTCCGAGGTGATCCTTTCGCCGCGCTGCCGGGCCTTGCGTACTCCGCTTATAAAATCCAGTATGGAGAAAACCAGCGGCGTAAGAAGCAGGCCGAATAAAATACAGCCCGCCACAATCAGTTCTGTCAATCCTTTCATCCTTTTGTTTTTTTTAAAGCAAATTTGCTCCTTTCAGGGTACGGAATAAAGGACAGGCCCGGCACCACTATTCCCTCCCTGTCCGGAGTGCTTCTTCTTGTGGGGAAGTCCACCCGGGCCCACTCAAGATATCCCTGAGTCGGGAAGAATCATAGCGATAACTACAGATGTCGTCCCCTTTTTGGAGCACCGGGGCGATATACTCTTCATGCAGGATGACCTGCGTACCATCCACGGACTTTCTGGCATGCTCGGGAATAACAATACCGTGCTCAAGGCAGAAAGCAATGTCTACTATTACATAATTCATAATTGCATGTTTTAACGGTTCATTATAATGTTCTCATAAAGAGGAAAAGCCTCATTCATCTCTGTACGGAGCTCATCGGTCGTGAGAGCGCCCGAATAAACGGCATTGCAATGGATTATACCATAAAAACAGGATCCGGACAATCCCATTTTTACCCCTGGATAATAAGTCTTATGGTTAGGGGTTCCGGGAGGGATTTCTACTGTACCGAGCCGGTTCATGTCCCGATACAAGGTAATCGTATCCCCGTTTCTGACCATTGCCAGAAGCTCTGTTGTCCCGGATGCACTCACAAACCTCGTACTCTTTTTATAAGTTTGATTGCCGAAATACAATGCCTCGTTTCCTTCATCATAAGACAGTATATTCCAGCCTGATGTTCCGGTATTAAAATCCTTTGTGGAAAAGATGGAATTATCCCATCTTTTCTTAAAAGGAGTAACTTTGGCTATGATGGTGTAATCACTCCCGGGAAAAATCCATTCTTCCGACCCCAGGTAGTCATCTATTCCATCGCATGCCATTCCTGCCGGATAATCCGGATGTCCATATCCCGAGAGTGGATTCCAAAGGAAATTGTATGCCCGTAACACATGGTTGTTCAGCCCGACGATCCTGTCCCTGGATTCATCCGTATTATCCCCTTTGGAGAATGTCCAGAAATCACGCAGGAGCGGATGGGGCTTTATTTCCGGCACGGGAACAGTACCGGTTCTCACGCTTCCGACACAGGCGGAAAGAACAGGGGCTTTCACCACTGTCGCGGAGACGGCAGGCACATGACAGACGGACGCTTTCATTCCGATACGAGGATTTGGCAGGAAACAGGGCGTTTGCTACAGCAAACCCTTACGAACATGCCCGGAATAACCCCTGCTATGGCAATATCATAACTGTCTCCTAAATAACAGGATTCTTCTTTAAAGCATACATACCCCCCACCGGTCATGCTTTGGGAAAGGCGTATATCAGACGGAACGGAAGAATGTGAGAATTCCAGATGCAGGCCCGCATCGGATGTTAATTGGACAGGGGCAGAGATGTAAGTGTCACCCTGTTTCTTGAAATTCAAACTTTTAAGCATATGGATCAATAATTAGTTCATGATGGCAAAAATCCGAAGAAAACAGATAAGAGGAAAGGACAAAATCACATGTCTTTACAATCTTAAGAAAACGACAGGCCTCAGGGACTTTCTGGCAAAGGTAAAAGCAACGGTTCATACGAATGTCAAAAAGCAAAATATAAACAAAAATCATTCATCATACTCCATAGATAATAAATTAATACGTTTGGGAAGGCAATAACGGTTCTGCTACACTGCAATGGTGTCGATTGAAAACACCTGTCTCAAAGAGGCAATCCCCCAAAATCTACTCCAAAAACGAGTTTTTTTTCGTTTTGCCTTGATTTTTTGCACGAAATTCATTTAAAACGTGTTAAAAATCTCGTTTTTGAGCATAAAATTTTGGTCTTCCTTTCGTTAATTTGCTTGTAATAAACCTATTAACTGTTTTTACACGCGCAAACACTTGCAAAGAATTCCTTCCGAAGACCGCGCCGCTCAGAAGCCGAAAGGCAATTGCCTGAGGGGCAAATGGTGAAATATGATTACATTAAGGGCAGGCAGGCAGAAGGGTTGGGAACGAAAAACCGCTTCCGGTATTTCCGGAAGCGGTCAGGCAAAACAAGGCAATTGCCTTTCTTATCCCCCCGTCAGGTCATCGAGTCCGGGCATGTAGGGACCGGACCTGCTGCGGCCGGACTTGCCCCTGACGGCACGCCTCCAGGCCCCCCGCATCATCAGGTACTTGAAGGCGTCGGAGAAGTTCGTGGAGAGCATGGGCAGTTTCTTGGGCTCCAGCTTCTCGGACTTCTTGACCTTGTAGATGATCTTCTGCTGTCCCTTGTAACGGATACCCGCCGGCGCCTTCTCGATACTGGAGATGGTCTCGCGACAGTTCACCGCGTCAACAAGCAAAGTGGGGAGGGCGTCGTTGTCGCCTGTCATCAGCTCCTGCATGAAATCGTACTCTTCATCCTGGCGGATATTGGACTGTTTGCGGCTCATCAGGTTGACAATCCATCCCGTGCGGTTACCGTCACCGTCTATCTCGATGGCCTGCTTGAGCTTGCGGGCGTAATCCTCTTTCTGCTTCTCGAAGTTATTGCCCGCCCGGTCGTAATACAGGTTCAGTTCCTTCTCCTCATGGTTAAGGAAGAATGCCAGGAACTGGTCGGCCAGCTGCCTGAACCATCCGGGAGGAAGCTCGTAAAAGTTCTTGTGAAGGCGGTACAGCGGTCCGTCCTGCTGTCCTACTATCAGGGACAGCTGGTTACCGAAGTCCACGCCGCCGTCGATGGGCTCGCCGCGCCTGAGGAAACGCAGGTCCAGGCAGCTTTGTGCAGGTTCTCCGTACCGTGTCCCGTCGGTATACTTGTGCCTTTCCCCGAAAGCGATATAGAAGCGCGTGTCACGGCGAAGCCCCGGACGCATCCCCACTACAGACTTAAGGAAGTCGTGGAGTTCGAGCGCCCCGTCGAGAAGGCGACGGACGTACTCAGGCGTAAGGATGTCGATGTTGGTAAAACTCGAGGCGTTGATGAAGTAGGTCTGCCCCTTGCGCATCTTCAGCAGCCCCGCCTCGTACCAGGCGATTTTCTTCTTAAGAGCCCCGCAGTCCGTCCGTGTCCTTCCCGCTTTTACCAGGCGGACGCGCAGGCTGTTCAGCTCCGCAGCCGCCTGGGCGATACGCAGGATGCGCTGAGGATCGACCAGACAGACGTAACGGAAGTACCAGTCATACTCACCCTCCAGCACGTCGGGCATGTCGGTGGTAATGGTCACCCCCAGAAAATAGTGGCTGCATCCGTAACGTATGGCATCCCCGCGCAATACGGGCATGGCCCGGTTGACTTTATTGTCGGGGGCGTATTTGGATTCGTCGAAGAACAAATGAACGACCGATTTGCCCGCCAGAAGGGAGGGGTGGTCCAGGGATCCCAGAAAGATAATGCATCCGTTGAAGAAAGAGACCGTGTTCTTGTAATCGTCGACGATCACGCTGCAACGCCTGCGCCAGGATTCCGGTGGCCGGCAGGACGATACATAGTGCACGCCTTCATAGAGTCCCATCAGTTCCCAGCCGGTCTTGACGGCCGGCATGATATTATCCCTTAAGTTGGTATATGTATTCCCCACGAAAGCCAACGGCGCACCGGGCATGTCATACACGCAATCGGCCGACCGGCGCGCTTGTATGACGGTACTCTTGGCCAGGCCGCGCCCGCCGACGACAACCAGGTTGGTGGTGTCTATCCAGTCGGTGATGACCTTGATGATATGGGAGTAACGAACCTCCACATCATCGGTGGGGTTATTGTGCATCCTGCCCTCCGAACTCTTCCGCATCTTCCAACATCCTTTTTTTCAGGTCAAACTTCTTTATGCGTGCATCCTCCTTTACCCTCTCACGTACCACGGAAGGCACCTCGGGAATGGAGTCGATGAACGCCTCCAGCTCCTTGCGGTCCGTATCCGGAACGCCCATATCGGACCGGTCACATGTATAGATCACCACGGGTTTCCTGTCTAAAAGTTCCTGGGGTATCTCCTGTTCGTCACATGCGAAGCGCAACCGGAGCCTGGCCGCCCGCTCGAGTATCCGGGAGGCTTCCTCCCCCTTGCCCGTCAGGAACATGGAATCGGCCCACTTCTCCAGCTTTTCGGCATAGAGGTTGGCAAAAGCCTGCGGACGTATGTTTTCCTGGCTGTAGAAGAAATTGACGGAGTCGGCGTATACCTGCCGTGCCATCCAGTCGGAAAGCCCGTATACCTCAGACTTGAGCAGCCGGATGATCCCGGCTTTTGTAATCACCTTCCCGTTATACCTCATACGGGCACGCAGTCCGCGCACCATCTCCATCAGGTCGTAATACGCCCGCTGCTCCTCGGGAAGCGAGTCCAGATCACCGGTGGCGAGGATACGCCCTATCTGCCCGATATCCGCTTTTTCAAAATTCACCCTCGAGGGCTTAACCAAATTCGTCTTCATCGATTTGCTTCACTATTATTTCAAAACTCCTGCGACCACGCACTTTCTCCAGCAGTTCCATGGCATCCAAATCCCCTGAAAGTGCCTGTTCTTGCAGTTTTAGCTCCACTCCGGCCCCGGCCTTCAATGCTCCCCGGCGCATAAGGGAATACACGGTGGTCCCTTCCCTTCCGGCGTCAAAGACAAAACTCTCCGCATCCAGCCCCAGATAAGAGGCGATATCGTCCGGAGCATATCCCAGGGAGGCCATGCGCTCCACCTCCTGGCGGAGTTCAAGGTCCAGGAAAAAGGTGTCTGCCGGCAAACGCTCCATATTATTCATATAAATTCATTAAACGGTTATTACAAGAGAGGATCTCGTTATCCAGCTTCCGTGCCTGCATGCCCGCTTCACTGCGGTCGCAGGGATGAAGGTAACGGGTCCCCATTTTCAGCCAGGAGGCCCTTTTGATTTCCAGCCTCCGGCGATGAAAAATCAGTTTTTTTTTCTGGATTCCATTTCAGCCTCCAGCAGATTTTTGCGTTCCGTCCATTTGCGAGTCTTCTCCATGGCCTTGGCCCTCTTTTCTTCATCCGGCGCCTTTTCGAGTTCGTTTTTTCCCTTGGATATGTTAGACTTGGCATTACCCAGCTGCTTGGACAGTTCCAGATCCGTCAGGGAGGAGATTTCCTGTTTCTCCCTGGCCTGCCGCATGGCCTGCGCCTTTCCGAGGATTTCTCCGTTATTCTTATAATACTCCAACTCTTCCCACATTTGGCGGTTCTCCAGGAAGTTCTCCACGGCCGTTTTAGCCCAAAGGTAAGTCTCCCCGGTGGCCACGTCATCCGGTGTCTCGACCAGCATGCGGTGGCTTTCCCGATAGAGGTCATAAGCGGAGAACATGTCCGCTACGAGCACCTTGAGTTCGTCCGGACAGTCAGGTTGTCTCAGGAATGGAAACTCCTCCCGGAAGCGGATGGCCTTACGGACGGTTTCCGGTGCCTCCGAGTACGTGCTTTGTGCGTTTTCGAGTTCTTCCTTCAGACCCCGCACCTGTTCCATATCCGGACTTTGGGAGAGCCGCTCTTTTACAAAATCGTCGCTTACCAGTTTTTCCACCGTTACCCCCAGGCGTGAGGCAAGGGCGATAAGCAGGTCGTCCGCATACATCCTGACAGGGACGGGGCTGACAGGCTGTTCCGCCTTCGACGGAATATGGTGCGCCTTCCTGTGCATGCCGGCAAATTCCGCCTCGCTCATGCCGGAAAGCTTGCGCAGCTCCTCGATAAGGGTTCCCCTTGTCATCTCACACTCCCCGATCTGCCGGAACTTGGCCTTCAGCATGCGGTTGGGACCGAACTGCTCATACAGGGCTACCCCTTGGGAGTAATCACGCGGTCCTTCTAAATAGGAAATGATTTGCTCTTTCATTGAATTGAATTTTAAATGATACGCCGTAAAGATACCCGATACCGGCTGCGGTACAAAGGACTGAAAAAAGGCAATTGCCTTGCCCCGTAAAGGGAAAACAAGGCAATTGCCTGAAAGTGGAATGGTCTTGATATCAGACCATCATACAATCCTAAGGGCATTAAACCTCGAATCTCGACTGTTCCACACACTGGATGGCTCCCCCGCCGGTATCGAAGGCCTTGAAAGTAATCTGGCTGCCCGGTGAAGCGGTGAACGTCTTTCCGTTTTTCAGCATGAAGGCTGTCTGTCCTGCCTTTTCGATTGTAGGAGCTACGCCGGACACCACCCCGAGCAGGGTGAACAGGTCGCCGTGTTTGGCCCCTGTGATGGTAGCGATCTTGGCCGCCCCGGCGCTTAGCTGGTACTGCCCGCGGCCTTTAAAGGGAATTTCCGTTGCCGATGCGGGAACAGTCGCCACCGGCTCTTCGTGTGGGATGGTGCCTTTATAGATACCGATATCGTCTCCTTTGCTTATCTGCGTGAAGGTGAACTCCGAGGCGTTGCCGTCTTTATTTCCGGTATAATTGACCGACATTTCCAAAGGGTTGCAAGGGGAACCCAGGATATCCGGATCCTGCCCGTTGCAGTATTGCAGGATAGCTATGCAGTGGCGTCCCAGCCAGTTGGTCTTGAACTCACGAACCTCCTGTTTGTTACCCGGATGTTTTCCCTTAACCGAAGGGGTGAAGCCCTTGGCGTCGGTTTCCCCTTCACCGTTGGAGCTCAGCTCCACAGTACCGGGAGTTAAATACAAGTCCGTGGAGTAAGCCGACGGCTTTACCACGATGTCACCCTCCAGCACCACTCCGGCACCGTCACGGGGAGGGAAATAGACCAGATCGTCGATGTCGATCAGGGTGAGCACGTCTTTGGGGTTGATACCGTTTCCGGGATTGCCCACCGGTCTGGGAACGGAAGTCTTAACGTAATTATTCATATATCTCGATTTTTTAAGTGATGAAAAACCCGGGGGGGGAGATCCCCCCCCGGTGATAAATTATCAGCCGCGGGCCACTTCATAGAATTTTCCGTCATCAGCTTTTACCAGCCTGATGAATTTCCCCGTACCAAGGGTCATCTCTGAGGTAAGCACAAAGTTGCCTCCCGCAGCAATCGTGCTGGCATTCTTATCCCCATTTCCATGAATGGTATAGGTCTTGCCGGGAACAGCGTCAGTAAAATTCGTTATTGCGGTAGGAGTTGTGTTGGCTCCCGTTACGAAGATGTCACCTCCCTGAAGCGATGGGGTTGCTTCATTATCCGGGAATTGCAGGGCTCCCGTAGCTCCCGTCTCACGGCCCAGTTCGATGAATTTCCCGTCTTGGCGTTTCATCAGGCGGATCATATCGCCTTTCTTGGGTTCCCAGGCCGCGGAGATCAGGTCGAATTTACCGCTCTTGTCAATCTTTACCCCCTTGTTCACGCTTCCGCATTTCAGGGTAATGACACTTCCGACCACGGCATTCTCAATGTCGGTAATTGCCAAAAGGTTCGTATTGCTGGCCGTCACGATCGAGGTATGGGAGCCGGCCGATGGCTGGGCGTCCTTGTCAGCTTCCACGAAATAGGAAGCCGGGCGGTCGTACTCGTTGCAGAAGATCATCTGACGGGTATAGTCCATATCTTCCTTTTTAGTGTATTTGAATCCGACGGCATAAGCCCACACGGACTCTTTCCAGTTACTCCATACCTTCAGCGTCCAGTCCTGCTGCTCGATGTTGAACCGGGTCATTTCGCCGCTCTGGTGCTCGAACAGGTGTATGTTACCCTCCATCGTCCAGAAGATGCGGTGGTGGTTGTCAGCGTTGGGAACCGGTATAAGCTACCAAGGCTGTGCAGGT
>ENA-UEPG01001707-UEPG01001707.1-human-gut-metagenome-genome-assembly--contig:-NODE-1707-length-16119-cov-4.862673_pt1 | contig 16119 bp, 8 predicted proteins | sample MGYA00242893_ERZ507902 | MGnify/ENA primary metagenome ERZ507902 (study PRJEB26167, sample SAMN06115491) | human gut metagenome | host: Homo sapiens | place: China:Gansu | collected 2015-04-23 | study... | reverse complement strand
CTATCCCAGAAGAGGGGAAATGGGTTCGTTCTAAAGAGATCAAAGACATTTCAGGATTGACTCACGGTATCGGCTGGTGTGCCCCTCAACAAGGAGCTTGTAAATTGACCCTGAACATCAAGGACGGAATTATCGAGGAAGCATTGATCGAAACGATCGGTTGTTCCGGGATGACCCACTCCGCGGCCATGGCTTCTGAAATCCTACCGGGCAAAACCTTATTGGAAGCCCTGAATACGGACCTCGTTTGCGATGCCATCAACACGGCTATGCGCGAATTATTCCTGCAAATCGTTTACGGACGCAGCCAAAGTGCTTTCTCTGAAGGCGGACTTCCCATCGGGGCCAGCCTTGAAGATTTGGGTAAGGGCATGAGAAGCCAGGTCGGAACCATGTTCGGAACCAAGGCTAAAGGAACCCGTTACCTTGAAATGGCCGAGGGATACGTAACTCGCATGGGACTTGACGAAGACGGAGAGGTTATCGGTTACGAGTTCATCCACTTGGGTAAATTCACTGATATGTTGAAAAAAGGTATTGATCCCAAAGAAGCTGTCGAAAAAGCAACCGGATCATACGGTCGTTTCGCGGATGCCGTAAAATACATCGATCCGCGTCAAGAATAAAACAATTTAGTGATTTACGATTTATGATTAAGTGATAATCACCTAATCAAAAAATCTGAAATCACAAAAGTCGCCCGCGACTTTGTAATCATTAAATCTAAAATTAATTATGGCTTTATTTGAAAGTTACGACCGTCGGATTAATCAAATCAATGCGGTTCTAAATAATTACGGAATAAAAGACATCGAGGATGCAAAAGCCATCTGCGATGCCCAAGGGATCGACCCGTACAAAATGTGTAAAGACATTCAACCCATCGCGTTCGAGAATGCAGCTTGGGCTTATGTAGTCGGTGCAGCTATCGCAATCAAAAAAGGATGTAAAAAAGCCGCAGAAGCCGCAGAAGCTATCGGAGAAGGTTTGCAGTCATTCTGTATACCGGGATCTGTCGCTGCCGATCGTAAAGTGGGTTTAGGCCACGGTAACCTGGCTGCCATGTTGCTTCGTGAAGAAACCAAATGTTTCGCATTCCTTGCCGGACACGAATCTTTCGCCGCGGCAGAAGGAGCTATCGGTATTGCAAAATCAGCCAACAAAGTACGTCAACAACCGTTGAAAGTGATCTTGAACGGCTTGGGTAAAGATGCAGCCATGATCATCTCTCGTATCAACGGCTTCACTTACGTGCAAACCGAATTCGACTACTACACCGGAGAATTGAAAATCGTAAAAGAAAAAGCATACTCTAAAGGCGAACGCGCCCAAGTAAGATGTTACGGGGCTGACGATGTTCGGGAAGGTGTAGCCATCATGCGCCACGAGGGAGTCGACGTTTCCATCACCGGAAACTCAACCAACCCGACCCGCTTCCAACACCCGGTTGCCGGAACATACAAGAAAGAGTGTATGGAAACCGGAAAAAAATACTTCTCAGTTGCCTCCGGTGGTGGTACCGGACGTACCCTTCACCCGGATAACATGGCAGCCGGACCGGCTAGCTACGGTTTCACCGACACGCTTGGCCGTATGCACGGTGACGCACAATTCGCAGGTTCATCCTCCGTTCCCGCACACGTGGAAATGATGGGATTCCTCGGAATGGGTAATAACCCGATGGTTGGAGCCACCGTTGCTGTTGCGGTTTCAATCGAAGAAGCAATGAAATAGTATTAAAACATTACTTCATAAAAAATCCAGGATTTCAGTCCTGGATTTTTTTATGCCACAACCACCCTTTTATGCTTCCAGCGCCGATGAGACCACAGCCAATACGCCGGCTCCTCTCGAATAAAACGTTCCAACATCCGGATATGCATTCGAGTCAATTCCCCCGGTTCCAGGCTTTGCGGATCGGAACACAAATCGTAAAACTCGGCATGATAATGGCCCCGTTTCACCTTACGCATATTCACAAAAACCACCGGTTGGTTCAACTTTCGGGCGATTCTTTCTGTTCCCTCCAGCACAGCCGTATCTTGATTCAGGAAACGAGTCCAAAAATGAAGAGAACGTCGGTTAGGCGTCTGGTCTCCGATAAATCCGGTCATCGTAATCTTTCCTTCCTGTTGATTCCTTAACATCACCCGTAGCGTATCCGCTTTTGCCAAAGGCGTGGCCCCGAAGCGGCTCCTAATTTTACAAGTCATCCGGTCAAAGACTTTATTATGTATCGGTTTATAAATCGGGACCAACTCGACATTCTTCTCCCACAACTTATAAGAATACATCATCTCCCAATTCCCGTAATGCCCGGAAAAAGCGATCACGCTACGTCCTTGCTCGAAATAGCGATGTGGCACATCCACGTTCACCATGACACAGCGTCTCTTGATCTCGTCCTCCGAGATATGCCACAATTTATAAAACTCGGCAAAAGTATCACACAAATGGCGATAATACTTCCGGGCAATCCGCTTTCGTTCCTCCTCGCTCTTCTCCGGGAAAGAATTCCGCAAATTCATATCGACCACTTTCCGACGATAATGAACACCATAAAACAAAACAACGAACAACACGTCCGTCATCAAATACATCACGGGTAGAGGCAGAAAACTAACTCCCCACAACATTCCATATCCCAAATACGAACATAGATTAACTAATAATTTCATCTAAAAAGTATAAATTTCACACGCATCTTAAACTTGATTCCTACAGCAAGTCAATCAAAGATAACACAATTATCAACCATCTGACAAAAACGATCCAATATTTATACTTTTTCTACACAAATTGCATTCTAAAGCTCCGGCTCACTCTTTTAAGTTCTGTATCAAAAAACAATTTCAAGGTTGATTCCTATTACTCGTTCAAGTCAAGGAACAGCAAGTGTGGAGCATACTCTTGATGATAAATAATCCCAATTAATATCTAAATTCTTTATTACAAATTGATCACTACCTAATGAATACCATCATAAACCTTATAGATACCTTATAGAAACCTTATATGAACCTTATATATAATAAGGTTCATAAAGTATTTTTATAATCTAAAAAGAATATATCTTACGTATTTCATCCAGTAGTCATCACCTATTTATCACGAAATAACTATTGTACTCGTCAGTACCTGTTTTCGATCTCTTCGCATTTTTCCACGGAACCATTGCATAAGAGCCTATTAATAGTTAATTTTGTACATAATAAACCTCTTATAATCATGGAATCACGCGAAATCCTTGAACAAAAATACCAAGCTTTACCACCCGAGATCAAATATATCGTGGAATTACTAGCCTATTCCTGTTGTCCTATTTCCAAAAGTACACTGGAACGGCTTGAATTACCTTTCGAAAAATCCAAATCAAAACGCCGAGCAATCATCCTCTCGTTAAAAGATTATCCCGAGATTATCTGGCCTAGCAAAAATATACTAGACTCCTACTACGTGCTGGAACCTCACCTTTCCCTTCACCTCTTGCTTCAGCTAGACAAACAGAAGCGAGATTTTAAAAAGGAAATTTGCGATACCAATTTTTGGAACGGGGCGAATTACCTTGGTAAGCGGGTCCGAGACACGTTATTAAAATACTATTATACCCAAACGCCCTTCAGCTATCTTTCCGTCGCAAACCAAAATATTCACGCCAAATTCTTGCTGGATGCGGCATTGGACATGCCGGAATTTAGCGGAATTGAACATTTTTTCCCGATAACAAAGTTCCTGGAAACCTTCGAAGCAGAAGTCGACATGATGGATGAAACGTTAGAGTTTCCTCCAAATTTCGAACACACGTATCAACGCACGATTTCATTCATCGGGCATAACCCGCCATATCTAGAAAAACTGGAAAAAACGTTTGCCAGAATCAACGCCCTGTTACCCGGTGACTTAAGTCGTATCCCGGGAGAAAACGCGGTAAATGCCGAGGGATATTATTTACAAGGGATGTACCATCTGTATAAAGAAGACTACCCGCTAGCGATCAAACACTTCGAGGCCGGCATGAAACTCGCGAAGACGGATATACCACAGTGGCCTTTCTACAACTACGGGTACGCCATAGCACTCATGCTGGATAAATCGGAGCAAAGCAACAAACGCATAGCCGTGTTGAGTAAGAAAAAATCCATGCAGGAGGAAGAAGCTTTCCCGGCCGCATTATTATTCATGATACATAAAAACACTCCGGCAGAGGAACTGCACGACACGATTCGGTTACGAGACATCATGTTCTCAACATCTCTCGTCCGGTTGTTAGTACATACGATTCTCCAGCATCACGATCTAGCACTCTCGTCCTTTGGCACAAACAAACATTTATTTGTCCCAGAATTGCAGAAGAACGGGTGGGATCTGCTCTTACTGGAAACTTCCGCACCCTATCCCGAATTGCAGGGAACTCGGGTAGAATTAGAAAAAAAGTTGGGCATCACCCCTTTAATCAGCAGGATCAAAGTCATTCCGGAATGGGAAAAAACGCTGGAGTTATTGCTTCCCTCGAAAAGGGAAAAAACGGTCGGCACGAAAAGCACTTCGCGAATCGTCTATCTTATCGATCCCAAATATCACCACGTACAACCGACGTTACAACAATCCAAAGATGGAATCACATGGAGCGCGGGAAGGAATATCGCTTTAAAACGATATAGTGATAGGAGTCTCCAAGACATGAGCGAAGTGGATGAAAAAATCGCCCGACTCGTGAAACAAAGCTACTCTTACAATGGCCCCAACTACTATTTAAATGACATGGAAGCCATCGCCTGCCTCACGGGTTACCCGCTGGTGTTCCTCGCTTCCAACCCTCGTATCCCCGTGGAGATCGTGGAAGAAAAGCCGGAACTCGTCATTCGCCAGCAAGCCGACGGGTTCACGATCACGAGCAACGCGGGAGCCCCCGACTCGACCATACTGATCACGTGGGAAACCCAGACACGGGCGAAAGTAATTCACATGACAACGGAACAATACACGATCATCAGCACGCTCCAACGCGTGAAAACTTTCCCGCCAGAGGCTAAAGAACGTCTTTTGGAATTAATCAAGCATCTGAACGGAAATATTGTCGTACATTCCGATCTGATCGGTGATCAAGAACAACTCCCGACAATCAAGGGAGACAGTCGTATCGTCGTGCAACTCCTCCCGATTGGCGATTCCCTGCGGGCTGAACTTTTCTGTAAACCTTTCGGGGAAGTTCCTCCATATTGTAAGCCGGGGAAAGGGGCTAAAAGTGTCACGGGGATCGTGAACGAGGAAAAAAGCCTCGCCACCCGGGACCTTGATGAAGAAAAGAGATTCAAGGATGCCGTTTTAGCGGACGTGGAAAGATTATCGGATGACTACGACGGGGACGCTTACGTGCTCCACTCACCGGAAAGTTGTCTGAACCTACTGGAAACGCTAAAACACCGCGACGAGATAGCTTCCATCGAATGGCCGGAAGGCGTTCGCTACCGGATAAAGCATTACATCACGGGGGATAATTTACATCTCTCGCTCACCGGACGCAACCAATGGTTTGATCTTGAGGGAGAACTGCGTGTCGGGGAAGAGACAATCATGACGATCAGCGAGTTGCTGCAAGCCTGTCGCCATAGCAAGGGACGTTTCATTCCCATCGGGGACAAGGAGTATCTCTCGCTCACGCAAACCCTGAAGAGACGTTTGGAAGAACTGGAATCCATGTCTGTCGAGGAAAACAACCGTTTCCGGATACAACAATTCGCCTCTCCTGTTTTTGACAACTGGGAAGAAGAAGGAATTCAATTAACCACGGATAAACGGTTCAAGGATTTACAGAAAAAGATCGAGAAGGCCTCCCGCTTAAAACCAGAAATTCCCGTTACGCTGAAGGCCGACCTGCGGGAATACCAGAAAGACGGGTTCGAATGGATGGCCCGCCTCGAAGCCTGGGGAGCCGGAGGATGCCTCGCGGACGATATGGGACTGGGGAAAACGGTTCAAGCCATCACCATGTTGCTACACGTTGCCCGTAAAGGCCCTTCACTCGTCATCTGCCCCGCCTCCGTGTTACCCAACTGGGAACATGAATTACGACGATTTGCCCCCACGTTGAATGTCTACCGACTAAACTCGGCCACCGAAAGACAACAAACCATTACCGCCATGCAACCGGGCGACGTGTTGCTGGCTACATACGGAATGCTTGTCTCGGAAGAAAAGGGGTTGACAGGGAGACCGTGGCAAATGATCGTCTTGGATGAAGCCCACGCGATCAAGAACCGAACAACCAAAATGTCAAAGGCGGCCATGAAGCTACAAGCTGATTTCCGTTTGATTCTTACCGGAACGCCCATTCAGAACCATCTCGGGGAGCTATGGAACCTATTTCAATTTATCAACCCGGGACTACTCGGCAGTCTCGAACATTTCACGGAACGCTACGTGCAGCCCATCACTCAACTAAAAGATAAATCCTGCCAGAATCAACTGAAACGTTTGTTGTCCCCCTTCCTATTACGACGTACGAAGAATGCCGTTCTAGACGAATTACCCCCGAAAACGGAGATCATCCGGGACGTGGAACTCAGCGAAGCGGAAATGGCCCAGTACGAGTTGTTACGCCGAGAGGCGGAAATGACACTGGCAGACGCTACAAACGGGGACCAACTAAAGATTATTGCGGAAATCACTCGCCTACGGTTAGCCGCCTGTAACATAAACTTAGTCAACAAAGCCTTCACCACGCAGGCCTCCAAGGTGGAAACCTTTTTAAACATCGTCAACGAACTCAAGGCAAACAATCACCGGGCACTCGTGTTCAGCCAGTTCACCTCCCACTTGGCACTTATCCGCCAAGCGCTTGACCAAACGGGTATTTCCTATTTATACTTGGATGGTAGTACGCCTATCCGTCAGCGGGAGCAACTCGTGGCTCAATTCCAAGAGGGAACATCCCTACTGTTTCTCATCAGCCTCAAAGCGGGAGGATTGGGACTGAATCTCACGGCAGCCGACTTCGTGATCCACATGGACCCGTGGTGGAACCCCGCCGTCGAAGATCAAGCCTCAGACCGGACTTACCGAATCGGCCAAACCCGCCCGGTAACGATCTACCGCCTGATTGCCAAGGGTACCATCGAAGAGAAAATCATCCGTCTGCATCACACGAAAAAAGATCTCGCCGATTCCTTACTCGAAGGTACGGATCTTTCACACAAGCTGACACGGGAAGAGATTCTGGAGCTGTTGAGGCAGGAGTAGGTCATGACCATAAAATAGAGCTGTCCCCCAAAGTCATTTTATTGAAAAAAACTCCTCCGTCACTTCGTGCCACCTCCTCTATAAACAGAGGAGGAGCTGGTGACTCTTCCCGAAAACAGGGAGTATTTCAGCTCTCCCTCTGTTTATAGAGGGAAATCGGCGAGTAAGCGAGAACAGACAGAGAGTTTACTCGTTGTCTGTCGAGCGAGAGCCGATTCGAGACTGCTTGCAGGCTCAATACCCCGAAGGGGGGAGGAAGTTTGAAAAATGACTTTGGGGGACACTCCTTATTCCCTACTTTATCCCTCTACTATTTTTTGAATATCTTTTCTAATTCTTGATCAAGCCCGGCCGAGTCTCCAACATATTTCACCACGATCTTTCCCTCCGGATCAATCAAAATTTTAGTCGGAATTGCTGAAATATCATACATCTCGTTGAGTTGTTTTTGCTGGTCCCGTTTTTCGTAAATATTCATTTGTGGCCAGTCTATTTTATCTTCTTGGGCAGCTTTTTTAATGACCTCATCCTTACGATCCGAAGCAATTCCCAGAAGAACAAAATTTTCACCCTTGTATTTTTGATTAATTTGAATCAGATGGGGATGACTTTTCCGACAAGGTACACACCAAGAGGCCCAGAAATCCAATAACACGTATTTTCCCCTGTAATCTGCCAAATGAATATCTTCGCCCGTGTAAATATTCTTCAACGTGAAATCAGGAGCCGGAGCTCCGGGAGCCAAAGCCGTTCTAACCCGAATCAATTCCGCGAGTTTCTTTCCGGCTTCAGATTGTTGCACCTCGTTTGAAAATCGATCATATTGTTGTTTCAATTCCCCCGCAGTCTTACTGGTCAAACCGGAATTCAAGTATAACCACATAGCGTATTCCCGATTCGGGTGAGAAGTAATCCACTCCGTTGTACGTTGAGAAATTCGTGCCCGCCAAGCATTTTGTTGCTCGAAAACATCCATCTTGGCCACCGAATCATCGGCCAACACGGCATCATTCAACGCATCGTGTAAAACATTTATCTCTTTCAGCTCTTTCAGATTCAGACGTTGTAATTCCATCATCCCTTGGTTAAATTCATCCTCGCTTACCACCTCCACGAAAGGAAAATCTTTCTGGTCACCTTGAATCTCAATTTGGGCCCCGGGGCTGACAAAAAAGGTCAAATCAAACTTCCCGGACAAAATCATTCCCCTTTTCCCTTTCCATTTTGCCCGACTTGCTTCCTGCTCTTTTTGGGATAAACGCATAAACGTCAGTTGTTGTCGTTGATCCGCTTTCCCGGAGTACACGAACTCACCGTTCTCCACTTTCAAGGTATCAAACTTGGAATCCCCGCTCTGCCTGTCAAAAACGATAATTTTTATATCTTCACTCATCCCGGATAATTTCCCTTTCACCATGTAACTATCCGTCTGCCCCATCATTTGCTGTATTCCACAAAACAAGCAAATGAATCCGATCAATACTATTCTTTTCATCATATTTCAGTTCATGTCACGACTAACTATCAATTATTATCCACCCATCCGCTGTTAAAGCTCATCACCTTAGGCGGGATCCGGTAAGTCAACCGATCTTCGGTCAACGTGTAGGTTTGTTCACCCACTTTATGGGTATAATTTTTCTTATCATCTTGGAAAAGCGGATCATTCCACAAGCGGCGGATGTCGAACCAGCGCATTCCACTCATCATGAATTCACGTGTTCTTTCCTCCAACACGAAACGAATCAATTTTTCTTTACTATTCACGCTTGCCGGGATAGCGGCCTCTGCTGCCGGCATCCTCTTTTCTCTCAGTGTCAGTAAATCCGCTCTCGCTCCTGTTTCGTCCCCCGTACGGGCCTTACATTCTGCCAGCATCAAGTACAAATCCGGGAGATCGCCACAAACGGTAAACATATAGCGACATACTCTCTTCGAATAAGGCCATTGAGTTACCCCGGTATAATCCTTGTCACTGAAAAACTTCGCCCGATGGTCATTCTTCGAGTACAAAGCCATGTATTCCGGTTTCACGTACACTTGCGGGGGATACAGGAATAAAGTAATCGGCAGGATACTTACCTGTTTGTTGTATATCAATTCATTATTATCTTCACTCAAGTTGATCGGATAAGTACACGACATTCCCCATTTATTGGAAGCTCCCGTGTAACCCCAATTATAAATCTCTTGGTTATAATCAAACAATTCCAAGATAATGGATGAATTTTGAGTTCCCTCGTAGGCAATTTCCAAAGCCTTCAAAGCTTTACCGTATTCACCCATTGCCATATACACTTTACCTAACATGAAATAACCGGCGGCACGATACACCCGCTGACGATGTTGAGTCTGTAACGGTAAATCAGGACAAGCTTCTTCCAGTTCTTTGGTAACAAAATCATACACGTCTTTTACCGTTCCCCGGGAGAAAGAGGTCTCCCCTGAATTAGCCTTTGTCACGACAGGCACACCGGGATCAGTTGCAGCCGTCGCTTCTTGATAAGGTTTACAGAAGAATTGGGTCAGATAAAAATGCATGAATGCACGTCCCACCCTAGCCTCGGCCAAAAGTTCCTTTTTCTTCTGGGTCGTTCCGTCCTCGGCATCCATCACACCGTTGGCGATAACATTGTATAAATAAATCTGCTGATAGGCCGCACTCCACTCGGCACTGTAATCTTCTTCTAAGAATATATCCGGATCATACGTGTATGCCGCCCGGGCCGAACGTCCCATATTAGCGTATGACGCCTCATCCGTGATCAGTTCATCCGTCATGTAAATAAAATATATCTCGGATTGCTGTGCGGTAATGGAACCGTTTTCATTTACTTTTGAAAAGATCAGGTTTGTCAGGATCGTGTTGTTAAACAACCCGTCATAATGAGCAATCTTTTCCGGAATATCCTTCCCTTTAGGTTTCACATCGAGGAAATCATCACACCCGCAAAGCAAAAGACCCCATAGCAGGAAAAATATATTGTATCTCGTTTTCATATCTTTTCGCATTATATTATTACTTAAAATTAACTGTCAATCCAATCGACCAAGAGGGTCCGAACTGGGTTGCCCGCACGCCATTCCGTAGATTCATGGCCTCCGGGTCTATACCTTGATGATTGGCCGCCCAGTAGAATAAATTGGATACTTGAAAACGTATCTTGATATTTTCTGCCGACAGACGATCACAGATTCCACTAGGTAAAGCATAGGCCAAGGATAAATTACGCAATTTTATATACGACGCATCCAGCACCTGTTGATCCGAGAAACGATAGAGACTTATATCCCGACGAGTAGTTGAAGTCTTCGAGTTCGCCTCGTAAGAAGGAATATCCGTAATGTTTTCATCCCCGGGTTGACGCCATCGTTTGTCGAAATCCTTGTGCAAGTTCGAGGTGATACGCCCGGTATAAAATTGATTGACATCATTCCGCATTTTATGTCCCAAGTTATAGACAAACATACATGACAATTCTATCCCCTTGTAGCTAAACGTGTTTGTCAAACCTCCATACCAGGGAGCCTGCATGGTTCCCATATAGCGCATACATTTCAAATCAGTAAGGTCCTGTGTCAGCTTCACCTTCTCCCCGTTTTCATCATACACTTGCGGGTCTCCCATATTATCCAAACCTGCCCAGCGATAAGCAAATAAACTACCGGCAGCATATCCCTCTACATAGTTTTCATAGATAATGCTGGAAGGAGATAAGGCATTTGCAACAGATAACTCTTCAATCTTGTTTTTATTGTAAGTCAATGTAAAATTCGTTGACCAGTTAAACACGCCACTCATATTCTGACTATTCAACGAGAATTCAAATCCCTTATTCGTCATCGTTCCCAAGTTTGCTAAGGCGTTCACCCAACCCGTAACAGGATTCAATGGCACGTTACCCAACAAATCGGTCGTTTTTTTGAAATAAGCATCCAAGCTTCCGTTCAAACGTCCTTGTAACACCGAGAAATCCACCCCAGCATTGACGGTCCGGGTCTTTTCCCAAGTCAATTTATCATTGGCAGGAGTCACGACGTTATACCCTTTACCCGGATAAGTAGCATCCTGCGTCACAATCAATACATCATACGGTCCGCCCAAACCCGGATCCGGAGAGTTTCCACCCAAACCGTAGCTAAAGCGAAGAACCAAGCGATCCAACCAACCGATGCGCTGCATGAAGTTTTCTTGTCCCAGGGTCCATGCACCACCAACGGACCATACCGGTTTGTATTGAACACTCGGATCACTCCCGAATAGATTTGACTGGTCCACACGGATACTGGCATTCAGCGTGTACTTGGAATTATAGGTATACGCCCCGTTAGCGTAGAAAGAAACAAAACGATATTCCGTCTCGCTGTCCGTGAAATGTTTCTTTGTCAATTTGTTCACGGCAGACGTTCCTTGTTTTAAAATCGGATTCTTGATCCCGTTTTTTATTAATTCGCCCTCGTCATAAGAATTATACGTCATTGTCTGCGGGTCATATCCCCTAGAGAAGGTGCCATGACTATTGGTCAAAGTTCCCCGAACCTCCATTCCGGCAAGACCGGTCACGTGAGAGGCACTCTCTTCAAAGTTTCGATCATACATTAACTGGTTACGTACAGTCCAATCCGTGTTATACGTCGAGGTATTCGTGTAATGACCTCCGGTTTCCGGTAAATAGAACGTGGGTACCCCGTTCTCTGTCGTGGCAGCTTGGGCAAATTCCACTAATTCCCGACGCACGGAGAAGGATTCTTGATCATTAAATTGTTCGGCTTTACCTTCGCTGCGTTGGTATTGGAAACGACCGCTATAACTCAAGCCCTTCCACAGTTTGATTTCAATTCCGGCATTCACCCGGGCATTCAGAAGTGTCGATTTATTGAATCCATCCCGATTGTCTTCCAAAGGAATATAATCCAGACTAACTCCACTTAAATTCTCGTAATTCAAGCGATCCGGCTCGTAAAAATTCAACACGGAATGAGAAAGTGCATCTCCATTCTCATCCTTGAACATCATATAGGGTAATATACTATTATTCACCGAATACATGGATTTATCTTTTTTATCTGTCATGGCCAGATTGACCGTCAAATCAATTTTCAACCAATCGGTGAAATTAAAATCCTGCTTCAGATTTAGCATGTATTTATTTGTCCGCACTTTATCGTTGGTCTGATCATTACCGAAACCCAAGGATCCGTAATAACGATGTACCCCGCTTCCCCCCATGAAGGAAAGGCTATGATTAGTGAAAAAAGCCGGTTGCATGAACAAATCTTCAATTTGCGAACGATTATTCAGAGAGGCCAGTCTCGCAAGTTCCTCATCCCTTTCGGCTTCGGTATACTCCTTATTGACAGCCTTGTACATCGGGAGTTCGTGAGGATACACGATCGGGAGGAATCCGCTAATACCGTTGTTGGTTGTCGTTACCGCATTCCAAGTATAAAATTCCGGATCAAATATTTCTGTCGCACTTTTGATTAACGTACCGCTTGACATATACTGCATATAACCGAAATCAGGCATTCCCTTATAAGTAAAGGAACCGTCATAACTAATTTTAATCTTCCGATCGGTATCTTTACCTTTTTTCGTCGTGATCACGACAACACCGTTAGCCGCCCGGGCTCCCCAGATAGATGCTGCCGTTGCATCTTTCAAAAACGTGATGTTTTCAATGTCATTGCTATTCACCATGTTCTCGAAATTTTCGGAGCTCATGGCCACCCCGTCAACCACGAACAACGGGCTCCGGTTGGATGAAATGGAAGTTAATCCCCGGATCAAGTATTTATCCTGTCCGTCGGCATAGTTGATATTCAAACCGGAAGTCAATCCCTCCATACTTTCCAACACGCTACCGGTCAATCCAACACGCTCTTTAATCTCGCTACCGGAAACAATACCGAAAGAACCGGCATTTCTCTCTTTTGATAGGGTTTGATATCCAGTCACGACCACTTCCTCCATCTGCTCCACGTCTTCTTCCATCACGATGTTCAGTTTCTTACCGGGAGCGTATTTCACCTCTTGTTTTTTCATACCCACGAAAGAGAAGACAAAAGTGACCGTGTCACTTGGAATCTTAATCATAAAGTTTCCGTCGATGTCGGTTACCACCCCGTTGTGAGTTCCTTTAATCAACACCGTTACACCCGGAAGTGGCTCTCCTTTTTTATCCTTTACCGTTCCGGAAGCCTGTTTCGTTTCCGGCTTTTTCACCTGACCGCTCTTCGCAAGGATATAAATCACATCCTGTTCGAAGAAATAACGCAACGAAGTGTTATCAAAAACCTGATCCAACACTTCCCGCACCGTTTTCTTGTCCGCCTTCACGTCAAAAGCTGTCAGATTTTTCACGTGTTCTTCATTATAAATGAAGCGTAACCCAGTCTGTTTCCATATTTCCTGACACAACGTGTTCACGTCGCATTGATGCAAATTGAGGGAAACAACTTGCTCCTGCGAGTAACCATTCGCCATGGCCCCGGAAACGAAAAAGAAACAAAAAATCATCAACAGTCTCATAATTTTAAAAGTCTTTGATTTTTTCACGCTGAAAACAGCGCTTTTCCAATTAGATTTCATAACTTTGTTATTAAAGATTATACATTCTGAATAGGTATCCGATTGCCAATGGACCTATTCATTGATCTTCCAAAAGGTGGAGATGGGGGAAACATCTTCACTTTTTTTATTTACTACTTACTATTACTTTATTTCCTTGTACTTTAAAACGTGCATCTGATATTTTTTCAAAAGAAACAAACAATTCCCGTACGTCCTTGTAACGTTTCAAGTTTCCGGACAATCGTACGTCCTGTAACCCGGCATCTTGGTAAAGTACTTCCAACCCGTACCACCGACTCAATTTATCCATGATCGAGTTCAGAGATTCATTCCGGAAAATGAAATCCCCGTTTTTCCACGACACGTACGCCAATACATCCACATCCGCCACCGTGATTTTACCCGACACTTGATCAAACACGCCTTTCTGGTTAGGTTTCAACAACACCTCTTTTCCACCTTGATTCATACTCACACTTCCCGTCACGAGAACCGTCTCGATGTTGTTGTAGGTATTCACGTTGAATTCCGTTCCGTACACTTTGACTGACATATCATCAACCTGTACCAAGAAAGGCTTTTCCTTATTCTTGGAAACTTCAAAATAAGCTTCTCCTTTCAAATAAACGACCCGCTCTTTTCCATTGAATTGTACCGGATAACGTAACTCGGTCTCGGCATTCAACCACACACGGGTGCCATCGGACAAGGTTAGATTAAATTCTCCTCCTCTCGGGATAACCAAACGATTCATTACTCTTGCCGTATCCTTGGTTATTCCTCCTTTACCCTCGGCTGACTGGTAGGAGATTCGACCTGTTTCACTCACCACAACAGAAGTTCCGTCCTTTTCTTCCAATTGCCGGGAAACATTACCCATCGCCACTTCCTCTCCCGAAGACAACACTAATATGGCTTGTGATTTTCCCGGTTGAATGGTTACCTTTTTTGCCACCTGTACCGGTTTTTCCTCTATCTCTCCCGAATTCCATAATAGCATTCCACCCACACTCAGTAATATCACCACGGCAACGGCCACGCCATACCAAACTTGGAGAGAAGAGTGCTTTCTCAATTTTTTCCGCAAGACATTGAAATCCGATTTTACCTCCCGGGCATATACGCCCCATTGAAATTCCAGATGTACCCGTTGAAATTCCCGGAAATATTCCTTGTTACGTTCACTCTCTTCGAGCCATGCCTTAACTTCCTCCCGCCCGACATCATCCAACTCATCAAGAAGATACGCCAGTAATTTTTCATCTATTTCGTTTTGCTCTATCATAGTTATAATCCATTTTACAACTATAATACAGCTCAACAACAAAAATCATTGCTCTGAAATCAAACTTTTTTCAAGAAAAAATAAATAGATTGCCAACTCATCCTTATTATCAGCCTGTTGACGGAGTTTTTTTAATGCCCTTACCAGAATACTATTTACCGTGGCAACAGATATTCCCAACTTATCTGCCACATCCTTATATTTCATCCCTTCCAAATATATTTTACGGATCACGTCCTGCGCCCGGGGAGTCAATTTTTCCAGTTCCTCCTCGACACTCCGAAAAACTTCGTCCTCAAAGTTATCATACTCATTCCAAGGGCTATCGCAGTAAGCCACATCACAAGCCCGGCGCAAAGGATCGATTTTATCTAACTGGTTTAATGCCAGATTACGAATAGAGGTAAACAGGTAAGATTTCAACGTTTCCGGAAGTAACGCAGAATAAGGTTTTTCCCAAAGTTTCACGAAAAAGTCCTGCACAATATCTTCGGCTCGCTGAGTATCATGTAAAAAAGTCGTGGCCCAAACCACCAACGGCTTATAGTATTCACGAAACAGAAGTTCCATTCCGCCAATCTTCCGCACTTTTAATAACGAGCAAATCTCTTGATCTATCGGACGCATAACTTTTCCACACTTGAACTATACAAATATAGGAGATTTAATTTCCGGAACAAAAGATAATGTAAAGTTCTTGCTCCTGTACACAACGAATCAATGCCTCAAAAGCTGCTGAATAAACATCTGCAATAGTCTCGGTTCCAATAACACGGGAAAAATCAAGCCGAACACCGCTCCATAGAAGTGGGCGTTATGATTGATGTTATCTCCGTCTCGTTTTGCCATGTACTGGCAATAAAGCAAGTAGATGAAACCAAACACAATACCGGGAATCGGAACGATCGCAAAGAAGTAGATCTTATCCCAAGGATGCAAAAATATCGCCGTGAACAAAACAGATGAAACCGCACCGGATGCCCCAATGGAAGAATAATATTGATTGTTCCGGTATTTCCAC
>ENA-UEPG01001697-UEPG01001697.1-human-gut-metagenome-genome-assembly--contig:-NODE-1697-length-16167-cov-4.627719_pt1 | contig 16167 bp, 10 predicted proteins | sample MGYA00242893_ERZ507902 | MGnify/ENA primary metagenome ERZ507902 (study PRJEB26167, sample SAMN06115491) | human gut metagenome | host: Homo sapiens | place: China:Gansu | collected 2015-04-23... | reverse complement strand
CAATATAGGGCGTTTCCTAAACGCAGCCCTCATAACTACTATCCACCAAGACACAGCATTTTTGATCACGAAGAAAGACAAATAATTTCCGTAAATGTTTCCGTTGTTACAAATAACAACAGTGTTTTACATTTCTTTGGCCTCAGGCCCGCGCATGTTGCCATTCGATGTCATTTTCCTGACTCGTTTCTTCTTTATGGTGTAGTGTGATCTTCACTTTATGGATGCTAACAATATGAAAAGAAAAATTATTCCCGTGCTAATCGGTTGTACGCTCTCTTTCTCTGCCCTGGCGGCACAACCTACGGCTGAGCGCTATGTCGTCAGTTTTCCAGAAGGCACGCACGTGAACTACGCCGGCGCATTTGCCAGTGCATTCCCGAACGGCCTTCCGGTTGGGATAGGTTCTGGCCTGCTGTTCACCGGTAAACAGTGCGATGCCCTGACATTCGCAACCATTACCGATCGCGGTCCGAACGCTGATTCACCGAAAGAGGGGAAAAACGAAACTAAAATTTTCGTTACGCCAGATTTCGCGCCGCTGCTGATGACGATTCGTGTACAAAACGGCAAAGCGGAGGCCATCGATCCCCGTCCTCTGCATGACGATAAAGGCGCGATCAACGGTCTGCCGCTGGCAAGCGACGTGATTGGCTCCACCAATGAAGTGGCCTTCAGCGACACGTTACATAGACTGAAGGGGGATAATCGCGGGCTGGATACGGAAGGGATCACTCCGGATGGTAAAGGAGGTTACTGGCTGTGCGATGAGTATGGCCCGTTCCTGATTAACATCGACAGTAAAGGGAAAATCCTGGCAATCCACGGTCCGCAGGCGGCGGAAGGGGAAAAAGCGATTGCGGGCGGTTTGCCAAATATCCTCAAATGGCGTCAGGCGAACCGCGGCTTTGAAGGCCTCACCCGTATGCCGGACGGGCGTATTATTGTCGCCGTGCAAAGTACGCTGGATATCGACGCTAAGAGCAAGAAAAAGGCGCTGTTTACGCGTCTGGTGAGCTTCGATCCGGCAAGCGGAAAAACCGCGATGTACGGTTATCCTATCGACAGCGCGGCCTACAGCAAAAACAGCGACGCTAAAATCGGAGACATCGTGGCGCTCGATAACCAGCACATCCTGCTGATCGAACAGGGAAGAGATAAAAACAACAGAATGCGTAACCTGATTTACGAGGTCGATCTCAATAAGGCGAGCGACCTGTCAGGCTTCGACAAGCCGGGTGAGTATCCGGAGTTTGATGATGAGAAAACCCTGTCACAGCGCGGCATTACCCTTGCGCAGAAAACGCAGGTTGTTGATCTGCGCTCCTTGGGCTGGCAGCAGGAGAAGGCTGAAGGGTTGGCGCTGATCGACAGCAAAACGCTGGCGGTGGCGAACGATAACGACTTTGGCGTGAAGGTGGCGATGCAACATCCGGTCGAGGGCAAGACATTCAAGGATTATCGGGTGAACGCGGAAGGAAAGCTGACGCTTGACGACAAGCAGGTTGAAACGACCCTCAGAGTGAAGCCACTGGAGAAACCGGAGTCTGACAGTGAACTGTGGATTGTGACGCTGCCGGAAGCGTTGAAATAAGTTTATAAGGTACGGACAGCAGTATCGCTTAGTTTTTCAAATTCATGTATGTGAACAATATTGGGGTTCCGGCGTAGACCCCCAATGAAAGCGTCACCACGTGAAAACATGCCTGCACGGTTTACACGTCATCCCATGGTGGCAGCCGGTTAACTTTCCTGCGCCACCAGTGGAAAAAGGCCATAAGCAGTCCGAACAAAAGTAAGCGTACAGCGAGGGCCGTATTGACGGGGATGTGTTATTCAGCTGGCAGTGCTATGCGCCACGGAAGCAGTTCGCTGACCCGGTTGACCGGCCAGTCTGCTATGACGCCAAGCACATGGCGAAGGTAGCTTTCTGGATCCACGTCATTCAGTTTGCACGTCCCGATCAGGCTGTACAGTAGCGCTCCCCGCTCACCACCATGGTCAGAGCCGAAGAACAGGAAGTTTTTACGACCCAGACTGACCGCCCGCAAGGCATTTTCAGCGATGTTGTTGTCGATTTCCACCCAGCCATTACTGCAGTACACGTTCAGTGCATCCCACTGTTTCAGCAGGTATGCGAACGCTTTTGCCGTATCTGAGTGACGCGACAGTGTTTTCATCTGTTGCTGTATCCAGTCATACAGTGACTGCATCAGTGGCGCGGCTCTGGCTTTTCTTGCCGCCAGACGCTGTTCTGCTGAACATCCCCGGACTTCTGCCTCGATGGTATACAGTTCACCGATACGCTGCAGGGCTTCCGTGGTGATGTCGGTTGGCACTCTTGCATGCACATCGTGGATTTTTCTCCGGGCATGGGCCATACACGCAGCTTCCGTTATTCTGCCGGATTCGTATAACGCCCGGTAACCACCGTAAGCATCTGCCTGAAGCACACCGCTGTAACCGGCCAGGTAATTTTGTGGATGGATACCTTTCCGGTCCGGACTGTACGCGAACCAGACCGCCGGGGGCATCTGTGAACCGGCGTTACGGTCATCACGGACGTAGACCCACAGCCGGGCTGTCCGGGTTTTACCGCTGCCCGGCTCCTGGACCGGGACGGGGATATCATCAGCATGGACTTTACCGGGCATCAGCACATACTGGCGCAGGACGTCATACAGCGGCTCCAGCAGTTCAGCAACAGCACCTGTCCAGCGCCCCAGTGTGGCACGGCTCAGCTCCACTCCCTGACGACGGTATATTTCTGACTGGCGGTATAACGGCAGATGGTCTGCATATTTCCCGGTGACAACATGGGCCAGAAGCCCCGCTCCGGCATAACTGCGTGCAATGGGTTTTGAAGGTACTGGTGCCTGCACGATATGGTCGCACCGGCAACAGGCCTGTTTCGGACGTTGTGTTTCGATAACCTTAAAGGCGCTGCTGATAAGCTCCAGTTGCTCTGACACATCACATCCCAGAGAACTGAGTTCACCACCACAGGCAGGACAGCATTCCTCTTCCGGCCGGATAACCCGGGTTTCACGGGGAAGTGAGGCCGGTAACGGTTTACGGGCTGAAGACTGGCGCAGGGCGGATGGCAGTACCGGGTCATATTGCTCACCCAGCGTTTCCGCCATTTCTTCCTGAAGTGCGCTGATTCGCTCCTGTGCTTCCTGTATCTGCCGTTCGGTTTTTGCACGAAGTTTTTCTGAGCTTTTACCGAACTGCATACGTTGCAGTTTCGCAACCAGCGCCTTCAGCCGGTTGATTTCGGAAGCATAAGCCGCCACCCGCTGTGAGAGCAGGCGGTTGTATTCAGCCATCTGGCGGATGGTGTCCTGTTGCGTCTGCAACAGTGCCCGCAGGCGGGCGTTCTCATGAGCAAGTGAGGTGTCCATATCCTCACTTTACAACGGGTTATATGCGGATTCCAGCGCGTTCCGTTCGTTTCGGGTGCTTCCAGTTGATACCTTCAAGAAGCATGGATAACTGAGCCGGAGTAAGGTGCACCTTGCCGTCACGGGTGACTGGCCAGACGAAGCGGCCCCGCTCCAGGCGTTTGGTGAAGAGGCACAGTCCGTCACTGTCAGCCCACAACACTTTTATCTGGTCACCCCGGCGTCCGCGGAAGATGAACAGGTGTCCGGAGAACGGGTCATCCTTCAGGACGTTCTGAACTTTTGATGCCAGGCCGTTAAAGCCATTTCGCATATCGGTGATACCTGCAACCAGCCAGATACGCGAACCTGCAGGGAGAGATATCATCAGTGGCTGCTCCCTTTTATTTCGCGGATAAGTGTCTGTAATAACGCCGGCGTCAGTTTACCTTTAAGCCTGAGAGTTCCGGCCGGCAGAACCAGCTCACAACACAGACTGTCGGACGGTGTATTTATCTGCTCTGGTTCCTGTGCGGGGGCCGGGATTTTATTATCCGGCTCCGGCGTTAACGTCACGGGAAGCAGTGCCGGCATATTTTTTCCGGAAGGCAGCAGGCCACCTTTCCGGTATTGATGGCGCCAGTTGAAGAGCAGGTTATCGTTGATTCCGTTTTCCCGGGCGATCTGCGCCACACAGGCTCCGGGCTGCAGTGACTGCTCCACTAAGGCGATTTTAAACTCATAAGGGAAGTTGGGCCGCCGGGGACGTTTTTTTACCACGGGGGCTTCGGATATAACGGTGCTTTCAGGACGTACGACTGGTACCGTGGAAAATTGTCCGTAAAGGCAGGCATCAAGTTCCTGCTCCGACATGCCTGCGGGCAAAGGCCACGAAAGGCCAGCTCTCCGAAAGCGCACGAACATACTACAAACTGTTGATTTTGGTACACCCAGGCGACGCCCGGCCACAACCCGGGGTAAATGTTCTTCAAAGTGAAGACGTAAAGCTTCAGTGATCCAGGTCCGGTGTTTCATACGATAGTGTCCATTAAAAATGATGGACATTATTTTTGTAGAGCCGGAGGAAACAGACCAGACGGTTTAAATGAGCCGGTTACACTGGGACGGAAGTCGCTGTCGTTCTCAAAATCGGTGGAGCTGCATGACAAAGTCATCGGGCATTATCTGAACATAAAACACTATCAATAAGTTGGAGTCATTACCCATGAAAAGATAAATAATACCAGTGGAATATATTTCCTCATGTTATTCTCCATATCAGATAAATAGCACCTGTATTTCAGGCATCCTGAATATTGCAGCACACACTGAATAACACCTTATTTTGTGAAATTAATCACAAAATATAAAATCACGACTTAATACGGAAAAAACTCTGTGCTACTCAGAACTGTCCGGTCATACTGCCCGACCGGATATTAAAAAAAGCAAATCTCATGCATTATTCAGCCTTCTGAATCCCTGGAGTAATGAAGGCTGCTTTTTTCGTTACACCCTTCCCCGGCAGCGCCGGTGGCAGTGTTCAGCCCTTTTTCGGGCAAACTGCTGCCAGTCTGTCCGGGGAGCAGACTGCGCAGCCCGTAGCCATGCCTCAGCGGCTCCCGGCCAGTCCCCCCTGACTTCCAGCCGGACAGCCCGGCGTCCGACCTGCCGGTAGCGCCATACCCCGGAGTTTTGCGAATCACGCCCTGTTCCGTTCATTTTCCTTCCCCCTTTAATCCAGGCCGGTGAATGTGTTATAAATTTTTATAACCTTCTTCTGCCGGGTATGGAAGAAGGTTTCAGAGAAGCCTTATTTTTCCGCCTCCTTTAGTGTGAAGGAGGCTTTTTTATTGTTCATCAAGCACGGCCTGAAGTTCTGCCTTTATCCGGTTCTGGCGGCGGATTTTATCCAGACGCTCTGCCGCATACACTTCTTCCTCCTGAGAAATATGCTCCGTCACATACCCTTCCGTGTCATACCGGCAGGCACCGGCTTTCATGGCACACAGATAGCTTTCTGAACGGGTGATGGCCTTCAGCGCCCTGCGCAGTTTTTTATGCGAGAGCGGGATATTCCGCTGCGCCACGTCTTCCAGTAACACGTCCCGGATACCGCAGGCCAGAAGCCGGGGCGTGTCACCGTCAAATAATCCCGGCCACCAGGGCTTCAGGGTATTCACGGCCTCATCCAGTGAGGGCAGGTTCAGATAAATGGACAGCGCCTGTCTGGCCTGCGCTTTTTTTGCCGCCAGCTCTGCTTCCCGGGCCGCTTTCTCGGCCAGTTTCTGCTTTTTCACCTTCCATTTTGGTGGCGTGGTGACATTGATGATGGTTTTCCGGCTGCGGACAGGCGCTGTTCCCTCTGTCTTCCGCTTCAGTGTCAGTACCGGTCGCTTCTGCTCTGTCATGCTGTGTTCTGCCTCTGACGAATCATCCTCTTGCGGCCAAAGATACCACACCCGTCACAGCGCCAGAACGCCCAGCACAGCCAGATGACAGGCATAGAACGTCGGGAAAAAGTCTCCGGGCCAGAAACGGGGTAATGATTTTCCTGCACACGACACCAGACCAACGGTCAGCACCGTCATCACAAGACCAGCCACCGCCGCTGCATCACTGGTGGCAAGGTTAAGCGCCGGAATAACAGCCAGCAGGCAGGCGACCAGCGCCAGACGTTCCGCTCTGTCTTCCGCCCGGTACAGCCGGTGGCTGACTGCCAGCATCAGCAGCCCGGCAATGCCGTAACTGGTGCCGGACAAAGGCCCCCACAGGGCCATCAGGAGAATGGCCGCTGCTGTACGCCACCCACTGCGCGTTTCACACCACGTCAGCACCTGTGCCACCACTGCAAAGGCAAACAGGATATTCCCCTCATACCAGGGAAAGCCTGCCAGATAATATGCGAACTGGGCAATAATTCCCCATCCCCACAGCCGGTTAATGGCCGGTTGCCGGATATGCGCATGACGGGACAGATTCAGCCCCCACACCAGGGCAAAAAGCGGAAAGGCCCCACGCCCGACCAGAAACATCCATTCCTGCTTCAGCTGGAATATCAGATTGATGTGGTCCAGTACCATCAGCACCAGTGCCACCGTTTTGATGATATCCCGCTGTCCGGGTGACCAGACCAGAAATGACTGCAACCAGGTATCGGTCCGTGCAGCCAGTGAATCGTTACGTATCGTGTTCGTGTTATCCGTTGTCATCAGTGTTTGTCTTCCTGTATCAGTCTCCGCCCAGGGTTTTCTCTTTCTGCAGGTCACGGACCATATCCCGCTCCATCTGCTGCAGACGCTCCTGCAGCAGATTTTCCCGGGCAACCTCCCGGACCGCTTCCCGCTCCCGTTGTGATTCACGCAGCACACTCTCCGGCAGCGCGGCTTCCCGTTCAGTTATGGCAGCCCGGTCACGCTCCTGCCCGGCAATCTCCCTGACAGCCTGCTCTGTTCTGCCATCCGGCAGGTCAGGTTTGTTCTCTGCCATTTTACGGACAATTTCATCTGCGCGACGTTCCGTTTCACGGCGGATGGCCTCTTCAGCCTGCCGCTGTGCCAGCACTTCAGCTGTAACCGGTTCACCATTTCCGGCCCCCGGCTGGACGCTGTTGTCCGGGATATCCCCCCACACGCGACCACCGGTGATGGTACCGGGATTCCACGGACGACCTTCACCGGCGATTCTTACCACCACACCGCTGTCAGGATTATCACGGGCAATCCGGACACCATCCTGCATATTATCAGCCAGCAGGCTCTCTCCGTTACGGCTGCCCTGCAGGGCCACGAACTGCGCATCCCCGCTGCCTTTCACCCGGCCTTCACCACTGAAGCCCCGCAGCCCGTTTCCGTCATCCGTGGTCATCGGGTTCAGCCAGATACCTGCTGACTTGCCGTTACGGTCAAAAGCCGGCAGTGCCACATACGGCTGCGGATATTTGCGCCCGGGTGCAATAAACCGTGCAGGACTGTCTCCCCCGGCCAGCCCCGCCTGACGGAGAACGGCACGGCCTGCCGCCACGTCCCGCAGTTCCCGTGCCGTACTGAACAGCCGCTGCGCATTCATGACCTCCCGGTCCGGTTTCGGCTCCAGCACATCGTGGGCAGTTCCTTTCTGTACGGCATTGTTAATGGCATCCGTCCAGCCCTGACGGTTATCGGTATACACCTGCACATGCTGCTTCATACGCGACAGGGCCACGTAGGCTGACTCAAAGCCGGCCATCAGTTTCCGGTTACCTTCCGTGCCTTCAAGCGCGATGGCAAAGGTTTCACTCGCCCCCTGCGCACCGTGGGCGGTGATGGCATAAGCCAGGTCAATATGTTGCTCTGCCCGCTCCTGGCCGGGGCGAATCACCCGGGTCTGCTGTCCGTCTGACAGCGTGACACTGTCACCGGAAACCGCTGTCACCGTCCAGACGCTGTTGGCCACATAACCGCGCTCCCGGTCACTCTTCGTGAAGCGCATCCGGTCGCCGGTCCCCACCCGGATTTTGTCCGGGGTGTACAGTGTGACACCTTCAGCCACCGCCTCCCGGGGCGAAATCAGCCGCGTGTTACCTTCCGCATCCTCCAGGGTTATCAGCCCGTCATCCTTGCTGATACCGGCAATCCGGTGATACACACTATCCACCAGGGCAAGGGCATCCGGGTTATTCTCCCAGGTGGAGAGACGACGCAGCTCCCCGTCACGTATATTCGCTGTGTTCAGGACAGGCACCATGACCTGCTCTTTCCCCAGCTCACCGGCCTTTTCCCGTGCATCATGAATCATGCTGTTCAGTACGCGCCGGTCCTCATTCAGGTGCGTGACAATCAGCGTCTGCTCCCGTGCTTCCGGTGTCCTGCCGGTATAGTCGCGGACAATGGCTTCATACAGTGTCATGGGGATATCCGGGAAAGCCTCGCCTTTCAGCATCGCCTTCTGCTGCGCTTCTGCCAGTTTCGCTTCCTGGCTGTGACTGAACTCCGTCACGGAGTGCTCCGGTGCCCATGCGCCCTCCAGACGTGGCACCTGAGACGGTTTCACACTCTCAAGCCCGGACAGTGCCTTTTCCACATCCCGGTTAATCAGGCTGTATACCGCCTCCCGCAGTTCCGGCGTCTGACGCACAATCTCCTTCATGATGGCCACATCGGCAGCACTGCGCGTCTGCTGGAGACGGAAAGGCTGACCGGGCGCGATGGCCTGCAGCTGGTCCGTGTCACCGCTGGCCACAGCACGACCGCCACCGGCCGCAATCAGGGCGTATGCCCGTGCCATGTCGGTATTGCCCACCATTGAGCTCTCATCGAGCAGGAACAGCGTGTTGCTGAAATCCGGCGTTTCTCCGCTGCGCTGCTGCAGCTGCGTGTCATGCAGAAAGGACGCCAGTGTCTGTGCATCCACGCCGGCGCTGCGCATCTCACCGACCGCACGGTGCGTGGGCCCCAGCCCCACAACCCGGGGACGCTCACTCTCCGGCAGCATGTTCACGGCTGACATCACCGCCCGGAACTGTGTGGTCTTACCCACCCCGGCATAACCCTGTACCACCGTGAAACGGTCGGACGTTTCCAGTATCATACGGGTGGCGGCACGCTGTCCCGACGTTAACGTCTCCATGAGTTCGCCGGGTACTCTCTCCATCAGCGGCGTGACCGCCTCCTTGCCTTCGAGAATATGGCGAAGAATGCTCTTTTCTGCCTCATACGACGCACGGGAAACCAGCAGGCCTGTGCCATAGCCTTTTGCCACATCCACATACAGTAAGTCACCGCGTTTTATCTGCGCATTGATTTCCCCTCCCAGTTCAGTAAAACCGGTTCCTTCTGCAGCAAACGACTTCGCCTCTGTCAGCAGGTCCACCATGCTGAAGGCCAGGTTTTTACTTTCCAGCACAGGAAGGGCCAGATGAATGGCCTGCTGTGCCGGCGTGTGAAGCCCGGCTTTCTGCAGACTGATAGCGGTTTCCAGCAATGTCTCACCGGCACGCGCCTTTATCTGCTCAGAAACCACCGTAAAGGACGGATGGCGGGCGAGTTTTTCCGCAGTACGGGTTTCATCCAGTGAGGAATACAGCCGGACATCACGACCGCTGCGGGCCAGACCGTTCAGGGTGGCGTTGTCCATTGCCATCTGTGTGACGGAGGCAAACACCGTCGCACTGTCACTGACGGAATGCCCGGGCGTTTCCACCCAGCCGTTCTCCAGCTTCAGTGCCGTGAACGGTGAATCAGCCACAGGCAGGGTGGCCGGTTCAGCCCGCCCCGGCACAACAACCGTCATCGCATCTTCACTGACGGATGCCACCTGCAGGCGGTCACCGCCGGAGACGCGGAGTCCGGGAATTTTCCCTGTCACCCTCAGTCGCTCGCCGTCTGCCACCGGCATTTTTTCCGGCCGGAACAGCGACCAGCTGCTGTCCAGGGAGGAAATACGCACCACCTGCGTTTCGCCCTGCGCATCCCGCAGGGTCAGGCTGTGACTCTGCGCCGTCACCCGGTCGATAACATAGCGGTCATGACTGCGTGTCTCCGGGTTCCACTGCTCCATCACCATCCCCGGTCGGTACATATCCCGCAGATAACGGCTCCGGCTGTCCAGCCAGACCGGTGACAGGGCGGTCATGGTCACCTCCGGGTGTCCGAGCACGCCCTGTGTTTTCAGCTCACTGCGAATGGCCTGTGTCAGTATGGCCTGTTCCCGTACCCCGCTGACCTGTGCCACGCTCTCTTCTCCGGCTTTCACGCTGGCCGCAAAATCTCCGGCCAGCCGGTCATAGCGGACATTCCGGTCCGGTTCACTGATGATGGTTGCCGGTCGCTGTTCTCCGCCCTGCCAGCGATACGTGTTCACCCCGGCATACTTCATGGCCATCAGCGCACTGCCTGTACCGGTTCGCTGCCCGCTGTCGGTTATCAGGACCTGTACGTTATGACGTGCGGCACCGTCCAGCAGGGTTAACGTCTCTTTCAGGGAGAGTTTTTCGCCCTGGTCGACGATAACGGTACTGCCCGGCGTGAAGGCCATGCCCTCCTGCAGCTGACGACGTCCGGTTATCAGCTCACCGGACAGCCGTTCATCCTGCTTCAGGTTCATCTGCGAGCGACGGTCAGCGGCGATAATCTGCACCTCCCGCCCCTGCTCCCGGGCCATCATTGCCAGTTCAGCCACCCGCTCACGCTGCCCGGCTGCACCGCCCTGCCCGGACACAATGGCCAGCGACGGACGGTCCTGTGCCAGAACACTGACCGCATCGCTGTAACCAGCCGTCCGGGGGACACTTTTCTCCGGATGTACGGTCACCCGGTTCTGTTTCATGATGTCACGACTGAGTGCCCGGACTGACAGCTCATCGAGCACATGAATCCCGGACGTGAACATCCCCTTCTCACGATCGAGGGGGATAAGCTGCTCACGGCTGATGGCCTCATCGATACCGGCGCGTGCCCGCTCAATCACACCGGCTTCCGGCGGCAGTATGCCGACCGTCCTGGCCAGCACGTCCGTGTACGTAAACTGCACTTTGCGTTCACTTAATCCGGCAATCGCCTGTGTCACCGCCTGCTGCACATCCGGCCCGTCCTGTGAAGCAGGCCCGGGCGCCTGCGTGCGGATCTCCGCACGCTGATCCGCCGCGTCACGATATGCCCGGATGTCGAACCCGGTTTCCTTCAGCGTCTGCATCCATTCAGCCATTCTGATTTCCGGATCGACGTGCTGTTTGGATTTTCGCGTATCCAGTGCCGCCACATCCCGGGATTTCAGCGAGGCGTCTTCACCGACGGCCTCCCTGATAGCCTGTGAACGACTGGAAAAGGCCTCCACCGGTACGCCCGGCATCTCCCACATACCGTGCTTACCGACCACTTCGGTTTCATAACCCAGCGCCTCAACGCGCTGACGTAACTCACTCTGATATATTTTCCCGAACGCAATCCGGTTCGCTAGCACGTTCTCGGAAAATCCGGTTTTCCCCACTTTGTCACTGCTCAGTGTCTTCCACTCGCCGTTATGCTGCGTGACATTAGCCACCACTACATGCGTGTGTAACTGTGGGTCCTGATCGCGACTGGTGTCATGGTTAAACAGTGCCATCACCAGATTACCGGTCAGTACCGTTTCTGACTGTCCGTCCGTCATCACCCGTGTGGAGGCCAGCGCCTCCACCTGACGAACAGCAAAGTCCACGGCCTGGTTATGTGCATCAATCAGGCGCTTATCGCCACCTAACATGGCCATCATGGAGACACTTTTGGGGGCGGAGAAGGTCAGGTCGTAGCCGGGACGATGCTTATTACTGCCATCCTGCATGCGGCTTAGATCCGCTCCGTCCGGCAGCCTTCCCTCCAGAAGACGGGTAAAAACATCCTTATCGACACTGCCCTGCAGTCCCAGCTGTTCAGCCCCCCTGCCGGCCCAGCGTTCTCCCATGCTGCCCAGTACATAGTAATTATCCTTGTCGGTATAATAGTTACCGGCACTTCCGGCCGATCTGACCTGTGCGATACTCATCATCAGAAATCATCTCCCGGCTCAACATCCTCCCCGCGCTCCCGGTGCACATTAATGTTCACCTCTTCACGACGCTGCATCTGCTGCTGGGTGTCCGGATGATTTTCCTGTTGCCATGCCTCATAAGCGGCCATATCCACCACTTCACCGGATTCACTGATCCCGGGTGGCAGTTGCTGTTCCATCTCTTCTTCCGGTTTCATTTTCAGCTCCTGCTCGATCCCCCCTGCCGGAACATTCACACCTGAATCTGACTTCTTATCGTTGATGGCAGGAGACACCGGCTGTTGCGGCTGTTGCGGCTGTTGCGGCTGTTGCGGCTGTTGCGGCTGTTCAGCCTGAGTCACGTCTTCTCCGGAAACAACCTCCGGGACATCCGGTTCGAAGAGGCTGGCTATCTGACGACCTTCTGCTTCCCTTGCGGCAAGTACGGCACTCAGGCGGTTCTCCATTTCCGGGTTGATGTCACGCGGAATAAACTCCGGAGCGACCTTCGGTCGTGTCTGATATTTCAGAGAGAGTTTTACTGCCGGATACGGTCCGGGCAGGGTGACATAACAGGTCAGATCCGGCAGAGACTGAATGTCGGAATAACTGACCAGCGTCTGGCGCTCCATATCCTTACCGGTCGATACCCCGTCACGTACCGGATCAGCACCGTAGGAATACTGCTCGCTGGCTTTCAGGTGCTCTTTCTCACCAATCTCACCGGCAGCGAACTCTGCAATCTTATGGCTGGGAGAACGGAAAAAGGCACGGGTGTTCATGACGTCAAACAACGTGGCAGCCGCTTTCTCACCGTAGATATCTTCCAGCTGGGCATAGGACTGGATACCAAACACATAACAGCCACCGAACTTACGGGCTTCCGGCAGGATCTCCACCAGGTCAGGCAGTTTGTGTAACGTGGGTAACTCGTCACAGAAAAACCACACACGACGTTTACGGTTTTCTCCCATTGCCAGCAGACCACGAATGGCAATGGACAGCCACATGGAGATCACCGGCTTCAGGGAGGCATGGGTGTCGGCGTTCGATGAGATAAACAGCCAGCCGTTTTTCTGATCTTCCCGGACACCACGCATCCAGTCACGGATGGTGAAGGGCTCACCGTTATGCTCAATCCCCTGCAGGTAACGGATGGCTTTCACGTAGTTGGTCAGCACAGCACGGATGGAAATCGCCGTTTTCTCGATTTTCTCTTCCACCAGGTTGGCCGCCGGTGAATTACGCAGGAAGGTACGCAGTTTTTCGATTTTGATGGAAAGCAGAGTGTCCACCAGTTTGCTGTAGCTGCGGTTGGGGTCATTACGCATCAGGTACGCCGCTTCCGCAAAAATGGTACGTCCTGAACCCTGCCAGAACGGGTCCTCTTTTGTGCCCATCGGGATCAGGGTATTTGCCGTATTATCAAAATCCGGCTGTGTCAGACACTCCTTCCATAAATCCCATGCGGCACAGCGGGCATCCAGCGGATTCAGGATTTTATCGATGGAGGGATCATAGTAACTTTTAACAAATTCCCCTGAACGGTCATAAATCACCACCATATCACCGCGCTTACGGGCGTAGTTGGCCAGACGACGGATAACTTCCGACTTACCGGCCCCGACCGTGCCGTGCAGACAGAAGTTCTGGATTTCAGAATCCCGGATAATCGGCAGGTCGCCAATCCGGATATCGGAGTCCTTGTCGTCTTTTTTCAGCATCCGGGCAACGTCTTTCGGATTGTCTGTCAGCTGACGACCACCTGTGACTTCATTTTCGCTCTGTTGTTTACCCTGACGCCCCAGAATCCAGGAGACAACAAAGAAGGTAATCAGGCAAATAACCAGTGCCACAACTGTGGCCAGAACGAATGCGGACCATAGCTGCTCTCCGCACCAAATCATATATTTATCATGCAGTACCTGAGCAGCGTTCATCCGGAAGGTTTTGCCGTAATACTGGATCTCATATACCGGCTGGGACTTGATTAAATCCCGCATGCCTTCCAGCGTGGTACACCACCAGTAAATACAGCCGTTCACAAACGTCTGCCAGCTTATTTTTACCCATAAAACCAGACCAACGAGTATCCAGAAAAAAATAAACAGGCAGTAAAGCATGATATTGGCGATCTGGCTGAACATGCGGATACGCATGGACGCAATCTGACCGCCCTGGGTCATATCCTTTGCGTTAAAACTCATGATGAAACTCCGGGAAAATCTGGAACAGGGCAGAAAAGGATGATGTGGGGTTAATTCACAGAAACAGACCAGGTGTACCCTGTATGCCGGTGGTGATGCCCGCCTGCAGTCCTGCCGGAAGAGACCTTCTCTGTAACAATGTCAGTCAGGCGCAATACTTCAGACCAGTCACTCCCATGCGGAAACTGGATCTGAATAAAAAGGCGTACCCGTTCACGGTGATCCAGAACTGTGTCCGGTTCATAAAAACGGCCACTGTCAGGAGAAACACAGGACGTTTTATTGATGAGATCATACTTATCGGCAGGAGACTGCGATGAAATCGCCCAGGTGATATTCTCCGCCTGGTGGCCATCAATACGACTGCTCCCCGGCGTCCATGCAATTTCCTGCGCACTCGCCACGATGATCTCCCTGGAAACTTCAGCCAGCTTTCTGGGTGTACAGAATACCGGTGCCAGCACACACAGGGACAACAAATTACAGCTGACCGCCTCCGGTTTAAGCAAATTGCTCCCGGATTTTTCAGGAGAAGATATTTTTGTCAGTATTTCAGTTAATTCCTTATGCCTGAGAGAATTAATAAAGTACATGATAAGCATCATGAGAAACAATATAACAATAAGCCCTCCGATAACCACTAAAAGGTCAGTATCAATATTATTGCTGTACAGATAGTCTTTAGTGGTCACTGTATTATCCTGTATCACCGGGGGGTATTCAGTTGCAGGCTTCTCAGTAAATTGATTATTCTCACCAATATATTCAGCGATATTGTCTGATGTCATAATGACTTTCTCCGGAAGATCCCGGCTTCGCCGGCAACACTTCACGGTCGCACAAAGAATTTGCACAACCGCTCAGTGTTTTCATATTTATTTCGGAAACGCCGGGGAGAAATAAAATTTATTTTATTTCTTTCCGGGGTTGGACAACGAGCAAAGCGAGGCGTCAGTCAGGAGGCCGGTCAGACCAGCCTCCGGAAGATAATCAGAGAATATTTGCGATTGATTTGGCCAGCTGGTCTTCGAGAACAGGCTTCGCCTCTTCAAATTTCAGGTTAACCTTGTTCGCATTTGAGACCACACGGGTCTGGTATTTATGCTGGTTACCTGTTTCAGTACTGGTCTGAATTTTCGCACCTGATGTGCCCTGACGCAGGGCGGCAACATTATCCGTTGTCACCGTTGCCTTAGTACGCTCTGCAATCTGCACATCCGTGATCATGGTATAGTTCACATCTTCCACCATCGCATCTGCAGCCATACCCACCAGACCGGCAGCAAGGCCCACACCGAGTGTGGCACCGGCAGAACTGGAATTATATCCGGTGATACCGGCACCTAACGCTGCACCAACTGCTGCGCCTTCATAACCACGGTTCAGCCATCCCTGAGACTCCCGCAGATCCATCTTATCGGCCTTCAGCACATTCGCCTGAATCCAGTAGTAGGCTTTATCCGGAGAAGTCACCACCTGATACCCTTTTGCTTTCACAGCATCAGCAATTTTGCCCTGCAGCCCACTCATGTCTTTATCAGACGTGTTTTTGATCTGCAGAAATACCGTGCGTTCGCTGGCGGGTTCAAGCCAGATGGTCTCACTCATCTGAGTCTTCACCTCAAGGTTACGCTTCTTGATTGCTGTGCTCATCGCACCACACCCTGAAAGGGCCAGAGTGGAACTGACCAGTGCAACCATCATCAATTTTTTTGTTTTCATCCAAAATATCCTTTTAACTAACAGACTCTTTTTTGAACAGTCCTATTACTGAGACTATTGCTGAGAGATTATAACGATTTATATCTATGGTATACACCAAGAAAAATAATATGAATGTAATCATTAGTGCAAAAACATATAAGATAGAATGCATAAACGAAACCATAGAAAAAACAATCAAAAACAACAAAATATATGTCTTACTCTTAGAATACATAAAATTTATTATTTTTGAATCCTTTCTGAAACTATCAGGAATCGCAAGGTATAACATCATTCCATTTGTAATAGCCACAAAAAGCAGTGTGCTAATTGTTTCCTTTATCGGGTATACCCCCCAAGAATTTACAATCAATGGCAACCAAACTTTT
>ENA-UEPG01001690-UEPG01001690.1-human-gut-metagenome-genome-assembly--contig:-NODE-1690-length-16220-cov-7.055380_pt1 | contig 16220 bp, 10 predicted proteins | sample MGYA00242893_ERZ507902 | MGnify/ENA primary metagenome ERZ507902 (study PRJEB26167, sample SAMN06115491) | human gut metagenome | host: Homo sapiens | place: China:Gansu | collected 2015-04-23... | reverse complement strand
AAGATACCGCAGTCGCCGGAGTTGCAGCAGCGCATCCTGCAAGCGGAGCTTGACACGGTGGAGGAAAACCTCGAAGTCTTGCGGCAGCAGGGCAAGAACGTGTCGCGGGCGATGCTGAAAGGGCTGGAGAAGCGCAAGCACAACCTTGTGGCGAAGCTGGAGAAGGTGGAACACGCTATCAAGTCCCGCACGGATGATGTGGTGGACTTCAAGCAGATGGGCATCGACCACATCTTCATTGACGAGAGTCACCAGTTCAAGAACTTGACTTTCAACACCCGTCATGACCGTGTAGCGGGATTGGGAAACTCGGAAGGAAGCCAGAAGGCCCTGAATATGCTCTTTGCCATCCGTACCATACAGGAACGCACGGGCAAGGACTTGGGGGCTACGTTCCTTTCGGGCACGACCATTTCCAACAGTCTGACGGAACTGTACCTGCTCTTCAAATACCTGCGCCCCAACGAACTGGAACGGCAGGACATCCGCTGTTTCGATGCTTGGGCTGCCATCTTCGCCAAAAAGACGACCGATTTTGAGTTCAACGTAACGAACAATATCGTTCAGAAGGAGCGTTTTCGCTATTTCATCAAGGTGCCGGAGCTTGCCGCCTTCTACAACGAGATTACCGACTACCGCACGGCGGAGGATGTAGGTGTGGACAGACCAAACAAGAATGAGATACTGCACCACATACCGCCCACACCGGAGCAGGAGGACTTCATACAGAAGCTGATGCAGTTTGCCAAAACCGGCGATGCCACTCTGCTTGGCAGGTTACCCCTGTCGGAAACGGAGGAAAAGGCGAAGATGCTCATCGCCACCGACTACGCGAGAAAGATGGCTCTTGATATGCGCATGATAGACCCGAACTACGAGGACCATCCCGACAACAAGGCAAGCCATTGTGCCAAGATGATTGCAGAGTATTACCACAAGTACGAGGCGCACAAGGGTACGCAGTTCGTATTCTCCGACTTGGGGACATACCAGCCGGGGGAAGGATGGAACGTGTACAGCGAGATAAAACGCAAGTTGGTGGAGGATTACGGCATACCGGCAAGTGAGGTGCGCTTCATTCAGGAGTGTAAGACGGATAAGGCTCGTAAGGCGGTGATAGATGCCATGAACGCCGGGACGGTACGCGTGCTGTTCGGCTCCACAAGTATGCTCGGAACGGGCGTGAATGCGCAGAAAAGATGTGTCGCCATCCATCACCTTGATACACCGTGGCGACCGTCCGACCTGCAACAGCGTGACGGACGGGGTGTTAGAGCCGGGAACGAGATTGCCAAGCATTTTGCCGGGAACAACGTGGATGTCATCATCTACGCGGTGGAAAAGTCGCTGGACAGCTACAAGTTCAATCTGCTGCACTGCAAGCAGACGTTCATATCGCAGCTCAAAAGCGGAGCGATGGGCGCACGTACCATCGACGAGGGAGCAATGGACGAAAAATCGGGTATGAACTTCTCGGAGTATATGGCGTTGCTCTCCGGCAATACCGACCTTTTGGATAAGGCGAAATTAGAGAAGCGTATCGCCTCGCTCGAAGGGGAACGCAAATCGTTCAACAAGGGCAAGCGCGATTCGGAGTTCAAGCTGGAATCCAAGACGGGAGAACTGCGCAACAACACGGCTTTCATCGAAGCCATGACGGAAGACTGGAACCGTTTTCTTTCCGTTGTGCAGACTGATAAGGAAAGCAGCCGCCTTAATCTTGTTAAGGTGGACGGCGTGGATTCAACGGATGAGACGGTCATCGGTAAGCGTTTGCAGGAAATCGCCAAGAACGCCACGACTGGTGGACTGTACAAGGCTGTCGGGGAACTTTACGGCTTTCCGATAAAGGTGGTCAGCGAGAGGACACTCAAAGAAGGTCTGGAGTTCACCGACAACCGCTTCGTGGTGGAGGGGAACTACAAGTACACCTACAACAACGGGCATCTGGCGATGGCAGACCCGATTGCTGCCGCACGAAACTTTCTGAACGCATTGGAGAGGATTCCGACCATCATCGACCAGTACAAGTCTAAGAACGAAGTGCTGGAAAAGGAGATTCCGCAGTTGCAGGAGATAGCGGGCAAGGTGTGGAAGAAGGAGGACGAGCTGAAACAGCTTAAGTCCGAACTCGCCGCACTGGACCGCAAGATACAGCTTGAACTGGCTCCTCCGGAGCAGGAAAACACGGAAGAGAACCGGCAAGGCAACGAGAAAAAACAGACGGAACAACAGCCGGAAAGCCCGCACGTGGACTTTGTACGCAGTCATTTAATTATAGGGAGACCCGGTTTATCGGAATCCAAAGGTGTAAAACTTTAATATCGAAGTCTTGACAGAAAAAGCCAGTGGTTGAATTTTTCACCACTGGCTTTAATTCTAATAATTTATTCAATCTAATATGACCGAATCTATAACGTTAAATCATAGATTATGTGTCTATTTGTGAAGAAAAAGACGTAACTTTGTATCAAAATCAAATAAGCATAACAATGGAACCATCTATATACAGTTTTTCACTTTGTGCCGCACTGCCGTTGATGTTATTCTTCGGCTTTTATTTTTTGTTTGCAAAGACTCCTGAAAAGAAAATTTTCAAGAATTATCTCCGCTCCCGACAGATTATGGGTATAGCTATGCTGCTGCTTTCGGCAAATTATTCGGTACATTTCTTCTTTGGTATTCGATTCAAAAATGCGGATTCTTCCATATTGATGAACATGTCCACATACTTCCTGTGCTATTCTCTGTTCAGTTCGGCATTGATAATGTTGCTTGATTGTTTTTACATTACCAAACGGCGTGTGTGGACACATATCATTTTATGGATTATATTCTCAACTCTTTCCGGAGTTGTGTTGTTCCTGTTGCCAAGCGGAATCATGCAAAAAATCTCTTTATTTGCTTTAGCTGTCTGGTTAATCGTTTTTGGAGTCGTTTTAGCTCGCAGAGTCATAATTGCATATCGTAGAGCCATTCGGATTTTCAATGAAACTCAGGCGGATGATATAGGTACATATATCGAATGGCTTTCCATATTCACTTATTGGGCTGTTATCTTCGGTGTCGGATGCGGATTGCTGACATTTCTGCCAGACAAATATGTTTTTATCTGGATTTTGTCGTCAATACCGTTCTACAGCTATCTTTTCTACAGCTATCAGAACTACCTGCTATTCTATGAACAGGTGGAAAATGCTTTTGAGCAGGATATACAATCTGAAGAAGAACTTCTGACAAATTCGGGAACTGAACCCGAAATGGTTTCAGAAGAGGATGTTCCAGTGTCCTATACAGGAATTATAGAGAAAGTGGCCAACTGGATAAAGACAGACGGCTATGTCCAGCAGGGACTTACCATAAAAGAACTGTCCGAAATACTTCATACGAACCGTACCTATCTTTCCGCTTATATCAAGACTACGTATAAAATGACATTCCGCGAATGGATAACCGGTCTCCGGTTGGAGTATGCGAAAAACATACTGAAGGAGCATCCGGAAATCAATATACAGAAGCTGGCTGAGTCTTCCGGTTTTCTTTCCCGCAGTAACTTTATCAAATCATTTACAGAGAAGGAAGGATGTACGCCTGGCAAGTGGAAAAAAGCAAATCTGGAATAATTTGTGTGGTAAAAAGCCGATGAAAAAGGTCTCAGAAGCCCATTTTCAAAAAGTGCTCAAGCGACAAAAAAGTGCTAATTCGACAAAAAAAGTGCTCAAACGACAATTTGAAAAGTGCTCAAACGACAATTTTTATAAAACGCTGTATTTCAATAGAAAAAGTTTTTGTAATATTTTGGGCGCTGAATGGCATTTATTACCTTTGGAGAAGACAAAGATAATAAATTCAAGTTTATATGAGCAGAAAAATCACTTTTCTCACCCTGTTTCTGTGGCTGATGACGGTAACTTTTCCTGTCATTGCGCAGCAGAAAGCAGACACGACCTACACCTTCCGGTTCGTTCCGCAGAAGGACATGTTCTACGTGCCTTGGAATGGCAATGACACGGAACTTGCCCGTCTGTTGGAATGTATCGAAAACAACAAAACCACAATTCTTGACGGCAAGCTGCCGCTATTGGTTGACGGCTACTGTAATTCACTGGGCAGTGAAGCCGAGAACCTTGCCACGGCGAAGATCCGTGCCAACCGTGTGAAATCCGAACTGATTATCCGTGCGGAAATAAAAGAGGAGAATTTCATTACCCGCAGCCATGCGACTGAGGGTGATTTTGTCACCGTGCGCCTGACGGTACCGGTAAAGGGAACTGCCGCGACGGATGCGGAAGCACGACGCAAGGCGGAAACCGAACGACTGGAAGCCGAGAAGCGTGCCGAACAGGAACGGCTTGCCGAAGAGCAGCGCAAGGCGGAAGAAGCCCGACTTGCCGCTGAACCAACGGTCGCCTGCCGAAGGGAAAGGCAAAAGGCAGAAGCCGAGAAAGCCGCTCAACAAAATACACTTGCCGACACGCCGTCGGAAACCAAAATCACAACTGATTATCATCTCTCCCTGCGTGCCAACCTGCTGCGCTGGGCTACCCTGACACCAGATTTAGGACTTGAATGGCGCATCTGCCCGTCATGGGGCATTGCCGTAAACGGCTCGTGGACTTCTTGGAGTTGGAATGACAAGGACCGCCGCTATGCACTCTGGGAAGTGGCTCCGGAAGTGCGTTACTATATGGGTGAGAAGAAAGCCTGGTATCTGGGCGCGCTGTTCAAGGCCGGACAGTTCAACTACAAGCTCTCCGAAACAGGCAAACAGGGCGACCTGATGGGTGGCGGCATCACCGCCGGCCACCAGCTGCGGCTGAACAAGGCACTGGCTCTTGATTTCAACCTCGGTCTGGGCTACCTGAATGCCGACTATGAGAAATATGAGGTCATCGACGGCGTGCGTGTACGCCACGGCAACGAGACAAAAGATTGGTGGGGCCCCATCAATGCCGGTGTGACATTGGTATGGAAGTTATTCTAACACGGAGGAATAGAATATGAAAGCAAAACAATATATAAATATGATGGGAATGGCAGCCGCCGTGCTGCTCTCTTCCTGCGTGAAGGACACGCTTTATGACACGCCGCATCCCGACTACGGGAAGATTGCGGTGACAGCCGACTGGTCGGCTCGCGGTGAGGGTATCGACATACCTGCCACATGGACGGTCACCATGGGTGACTATACGGGTACGGAGACTTCCGCCACCCATGCCCCCGACCATCTGTTTGCTCCGGGCAGCTACACCCTTGCGGTGTGGAACCCGGCTGAAGGAATCACGGTGAACGGCACCACAGCCACCATTGCCGCAGCCACGGGAACCCGGGCAGGCACGGATGCCTTTGTGAACAATGCCCCGGGATGGTTCTTCACCTATACGGAACAGGTGACCATCGAGAAAGACAAGGACTATCCGCTGACCGCCGCAATGAAGCAGCAGGTGCGCGAACTGACGCTTGTCGTCGAACCTACGGGTGATGCCGCCGGACGCATCACGGAGATTGTTGCCCATCTGACGGGTGCAGCCGGAACACTCAATTTCGCTACTGATACCTACGGAGCCGCTTCAAACGTCGTGCTGCCCTTCACCAAGATAACCGAAGGTGACGATGCCGGCAAGTGGAAAGCCACGGTGCGGCTGCTGGGTGTGACCGGCACGGAACAACTGCTGACGGCTGAAATCCGCTATGCGGACGGCAACCCGAGCCCCACCACGCTGAAAAGCGACCTCACAGAAGCTCTCAAGGAGTTCAACACCAGAAAGGGCAAATCGCTGACCCTCGGCGGCACGCTGGTTGAGACACCCGAAGGCATGGAAGTGGACGGAGCCGAAATCAACGGCTGGGAAGAAGTGAAAGGTGATGATGTAAATGCCGATTTGTAAATAATAAAATTATAGATATAATGAAGACAAGATTTTTTGCACTTGCAGCGCTTGCCCTCGCACTGGTAGCCTGCAACAACGACAACGAGAACCTGAATGGTGACCCCGTGGCCGCCCAGTTTACCGCCAACATCGCCCCCGCCACCCGCGCCAGCGGAACCACCTGGACTGTCGGCGACCGTATCGGCATCACCGACATCGGCAACGATTCCCAGTACGGCAACGTGCCTTTCATCCTGAAAAACGGGAAATTTGAGGCAGAAGGAAAGGTCATCTATATCGAAGATACAAAGACCCATACTTTCCGCGCCTACTATCCGTACAACGCGGCGGGAGGCATCCTCGCAGCCACGACCGATGCCACGGCGCAGCAGAACCAGCCTGCCATCGACTTCCTCTTTGCTTCAGGAGCCACGGGAGACAAAAACAACCCGGTAGTAAGCTTCACCGACAAAACCGCCAAAGGCGGTGAAGACAACTCCTTCCACTACCGCATGAGCCGGATAACCCTTACCTTCGAGGCGGGCGACGGCGTGGATTTCAGCGTGGTCAAGCCTGAACGTTACACGCTGGGCGGATTGTTACTCACCGGTACGTTCAACACGGCCGACGGTATTGCCACCGCAGACAACGGGGCACAGACCGGAGAACTGGCCATGAATCTGGCAGACGGCAATCTCACGTCATCAATCATCCTCTTCCCGCAGACAGTTGCATCCCTGCCGTTGGTTGTGAATTACAAAGGTCAGGAATATCATGCCACACTCACCATGCCCGATGGCGCACTGCTGGCGGGCAACAACTATACCTATACCGTCAAGCTACACAACAAAGTCCTTGAAGTCAGCGAAGCCACCATTGCAAAGTGGAACGATATAGACGGTGGAGATGTGGGTGCAGACCTGTAGGATGTTAATAATTAATCGATTAGAATGAATAATTATGAGACATAGATTATTTATCCCCGCAGCCACCGCACTGCTGTTCGCCCTCGCCGCCTGCACGCAGGACGAACTTGCTGGCGATAACCGTCTGCCCGAAGGTGAATACCCCGTCGTCATCCGTGCCACCGGATTGTCCGTAGAAGCAACGCCGCTGGCAGCCCCTTCCACCCGTGCCGCTGTGGACGGCGACTGGCAGGGCGTCACCTCCGTGGCACTCAAGATGGGCGATGCGGTAAAGGAATACACCGTAACGGCTTCTACCGATTTCAAGAGTGCCACGCTCTCACGCGAGAACGACCCGTACTACTGGACCAGCCGCGACCCGATTACCGTATCGGCATGGTGGCCCTTCAACAAGGCCGACATCACACAGATGCCTGCCGTGAAGGTTGCCGAAGACCAAAGCAAATTGGCTGACTTCCAGAACAGTGACTTCATCTCTGCTGAGAACCGGAAAGTGGAATTTAACAACCCGACTCTTGAATTTACCCACCGCACGGCACGCGTGACAATCGAACTGAAGCCCGGCACGGGATTCACGAGCGTGGACGGTGCCACGGTGAGCCTCGTGAGCCTGTCCGCCGATAACGGCAACCCGACTGCCATCAAGACCTACAACGCAAGCGGCAACACCTACGAGGCACTGACTGCCCCGCAGACCGTTGTGGCAGGCAAGCCGTTCGTCCGGGTGGAACTCGGCGGCGGCACCTTCTACTTCCGCCCGCAGAACAACGTCGTATTAGAGGCTGGCAACCGCTATTCTTACACCGTTAAGGTGAACGCCACCGGCCTGACGTTAGAGGGTTGCACCATCGGCAGCTGGGTTGACGGCGGCGGCGAGAGTGGTGAGGCTGAGGATTTGGGCTACAACTACGACAGCAACACCAAGACCTACACGGTCTATAACGCAGACGGCCTGATGAATGTAGCCGAATTAGTGAACGGAGGTAAGACCGACATAAACATTACCCTCGACAAAAACATTGACCTCACAGGCAAAGGCTGGACGCCGATAGGCACAGACTACGACAACTCATACACCGGCACCTTCGACGGCGGCGGCCATACCATCACGGGGCTAACCGTTACGACAAATGACGAATATGCGGGTCTGTTCGGCTATCTCGGTAATTTCAATAATGGCGCCGCTACGGTGAAGAATGTGGTGATGGATGGCATACAGATAACATGCAATCACAGGTCGGGTTATGCCGGCGGCGTGGCAGGATATAGCTGGGGCACCATTGAAAACTGCTCGGTGTCGGGCAGCGTCAGCGGCACGATGTATGTCGGCGGTGTGGTGGGTGTTCAAAGGGACGGTTCCATCACCGGATGCAGTTCCTCTGCCACAGTGAAGGGAACGATCAAAGTCGGCGGCGTGGCAGGTCAGACGATTTTTGGTGCCACCTTGACCGCTTGCTATGCCACAGGCAACGTGAACATAGAAATAGACCGCACACAGGATATCTCTGGCGGCGGTCTGGTAGGATTCAACGACGGAATCAGCCTCCTTTCCTGCTATGCCACGGGCAACGTAACCAGTACTGGTAGTAGCACTGGCTATGTACATATCGGCGGCTTTTTGGGAGATAACTACATTACCGTGACCGCCTGCTATTGGAAGAACAATCATGAACAAGGTATCAGCTACAATAGGGGAAGCACCAATGTCACGAAGGTGGACGGCACTAACGTTACCTGGGAGAATGCCGTTGATGCCATGAACACCGCCTTGCAGAACGCAGGCTCAGAGTGGCGTTACGAACTTAAAGGAGCATTGCCCACCTTGATGAAGCAGTAAACCGTCGGGGGAAATGTTCCGCCCGCAACGGAAAGAACCAGAGTAATAAAATAACAGATATTATGAGGATAAGATTTTTTGCACTTGCAGCGCTCGCCCTCTTATTGGGCGCCTGCACGCAGGACGAAGCGGGCTTCCTACCGGAAGGGGCGGAAGGCACACCCATCGTCTTCACCGCCACGGGGCTGAATCCCGCCGCGACAGCCACCGCCGGCACCCGTGCCCCCGCGAATGGCAATTGGACGGGTGTGCAGAGCGTGGCAGTTCTGATGGACGGCATGGTGAAGACGTACAACGTGACGCCCTCCACCGCCGACCCCACCAGCGCCACGCTGACCTCCACCGACCCGTACTACTGGACCAACCACAACGACATCACCGTCACAGCGTGGTGGCCCTACACCGCTGGCGAGACAACCCCACCTGCGGTAAAGGTAAAAGCCAACCAAAGTGCCCAGAAAGACTTTGAGACCAGCGACCTCATCGTAGCCGACGGACAGAAGGTGATCTACGGTAGCCCCACGCTCCGCTTCACCCACCGCACGGCGCGAGTGACCGTCGTTCTGACGGACTACACCGAGGGGCTGGCATCCGTGCAGTTGACGGGTCTCTCCACCGAAGGCGACAACCCGGATATAATCGTCCCGTATGACAAGGGCAGCAACACCTACACCGCCATCGTCGCCCCGCAAAGTGTGGCAGCTGGCACAGTCTTCATTACCAGCACCTTCACTAACGGCAAGACCTTCGTTTATAAGATGAAGAATGCTACCGACTGGCAGGCGGGCGGTGAATATACCTACACCGTCTCCCTCGCTGCGGCAAAAGACCTGGGCTATACCATAGAGAGCAACGGCAGCTACACGGTCTATAACGCCGACGGCCTGCTGAATGTAGCCGAATTAGTGAACGGAGGTAAGACCGACATAAACATTACCCTCACCGCCGACATTGACCTCACAGGCAAAGACTGGACACCGATAGGCACAGACTACGACAACTCATACAAAGGCACCTTCGACGGTGGCGGCCATACCATTACGGGGCTGACCTTTACGACAAATGACGAATTTGCGGGTCTGTTCGGCTGGCTCAATAGAGCTGGTACGGTGAAGAACGTGGTGATGGAGGGCGTACAGATAACAAGCAATCAAATATATGGCGGCAGTATTGGCGGCGTGGTAGGATCTGGCTGGGGCACCATTGAAAACTGCTCGGTGTCGGGCAGCGTCAGCGGCACGGTGTATGTCGGCGGTGTGGTGGGTGTTCAAATAGGCGGTTCCATCACCGGATGCAGCTCCTCGGCCACAGTGAAGGGAACGGTCGATGTCGGCGGCGTGGCAGGTCAGACGAATTCGAGTGCCACCCTGACCGCTTGCTATGCCACGGGCAACGTGACCATAGAAATAGCCCCCAAAAAGAATATCGCTGGCGGCGGTCTGGTGGGAATGAACGCAGGAAGCAGCCTCCTTGCCTGCTATGCCACGGGCAACGTAACCAGTACGGGTAGTAGCACTGGCTATGTACATATCGGCGGTTTTTTGGGAAATAACTACGCCAACGTGATGACCGCCTGCTATTGGAAGAACAATCATGAACAAGGTATCGGCTACAATAAGAAAAGCACCGAAGCCACGAAGGTGGACGGCACTGGCGTTACCTGGAAGAACGCCGTTGATGCCATGAACACCGCCTTGCAGAACGCAGGCTCAAAGTGGCGTTACGAACTTAACGGAGCATTGCCTACCTTGAGGAAGCAGTAAGCTGTTGCGGGCGGAAATGTTCCGTCCGCAACGAACATTAAACGAAGTATAACCCCAATAAAAAAGGAGGACGTGATGGAACACACGGAGAATCCACCATATTGGTTTTGGCATCAAGGCATTGTCAATAATAATATAGACTCCAGTGTAAATATGGAAGCTGTAAGCCGGACATTGTCAAGATTGGTGCTCATTAAAGACAACAAATCAAGTAATTAAATAAAAAACATGGGACTTTTTCACAGAGGCAAGAAAAATAATGACGATGAGCCGGACAGTGTTCAAACCAATTCATTCTCTGATATTATGAATGGTTTGCAGTACGCCGTAAACTGTGCACAAGATACATTACAGAATCATCAGATACAAAATCTGACCAGACTTTTTGAAGGAACAAATGCAAATAACGCAAATACGTTCCAATCGAAAAAAATCATGGTTGGAGACAAGACTATTGATATTCCACTTATAGCCTTGATATCCCATCATTATCTTGCAATGGATAATGTGCAGATAAAGTTCAAGGCGAAGGTCGGAAGCGTGGAATCACAGATCCCGGAAAACAACTTGCTGTTATCCAGTCCGCACAGAGCCAATCTCCAGATGCAGATGAGCAACATAAAACCGGATGCGGATGATGTCATGGAGGTTTGCGTCAATTTTAAGGTTCAGGAGACTCCGGAGAGCATTTCCCGAATTATTGACGATTTTGTAAAAAATATCTAACAATTTTAAAATTCAAATGTTATGGCAGAAGAAATAAAGAACCAAGGGCAACAAGAAAATGCGGAAAACTTGAATGAAAATGTAAGCGGACAGGCGAAAGAAATTATCTCCGCTGCATTGGAAGAGACTCAAAACAGAGAAACTTCTCCAGTTCTTAAAGCAGATTCAAACGTGACTGACAAATTCAAGGGGCTTCCCATGCGGGAACTTATTGCAGCTCCACTTATTGCAGCAGCCGAAGCACAACAGGAATTGGCAGCGACAGCATGGAATTTCTACCAGCAAATTGCATTTGATGGTAAAAGCGGCAATAAAGCGCGTATATTGGAATTCGATGTCGAAAGACCGATACAGCAGGATGGAAAAATGACAACAATGTCACAAAGTGTCAAGGCTCCGTTTATAGGATTGGTGCCTATTCCTTCCCTGCTCATAGATCGCGTGGATGTCGATTTCCAGATGGAGGTTACCGATACATCAAACGTAAAAAGCACTACCAACGCAGAAGTAGAGGCAAAAGCTTCTGCAAAACATTGGTTTATAAATGCGGAAATCAGCGGCAAAGTCACGACCGCCCGCGAGAACACCCGCATGACCAACCAAACGGCAAAATACCAGATACATGTGACAGCCAGTCAGCAGCCGCAGACCGAAGGTCTGTCTAAACTGATGGATATAATGGCATCATGTATCGAGCCTATAACAAACGAAAGTAACAGTAAGTAAATATATGAATTTGATTCAAGCATTAAGATTGCCAAACAGTCAAGCAGTAATGACAAATATTGCACGGTTTCATTATCAAAATATTTATAATGTAGGTTTGCCCCCTCCGATTTTCACGCAAAGTAATTTGACATTTCAAATAAAAGGATATACCCGTAACTATCGTTTTCTTAGATTAGACTATGCCTGTGTCATATATATTGCGGATAGAATAGCAGTCGTTGCTTCAAATGGCATAGATACTTTAAGTTCAGGTTTTTCGGGGTGTTATATGGCCAGTTTTAGGCACAATGGCATTAGGTATGTTGCTCATATTCCAACGCCTAACAATAGTATTAAAACATCATGGAATCGGGCGGTTAAAAATCGAATAATAGATAATGTTGTTCTTTTTAAACCTACTGAAGGATTGGCGAGAATCCCAGGAACCATTGGTATTTGGGGAATTATAACATTTAACGATAGATGTTATCGGCTTGATGTAAATGAAAACGCTCCTCCAAGTCAAGCCATACGTGGCCAAAGAATTTTTAACTCAATCCCGAGAAATCCCATACTAACAGAAATTCCACCTATCGCCGGTGGTCAGATGCCTTAATAATTATAACAATTGTAAATAAGGGAAGAATGGTTGTTTCATTGAGGAGTAGAATTCTATTCGGATATATAATTCTGGTGGCGGTCATAGGCAGCATGGCCGCCATTCTCATCCATGAACCTGCGAAGTTCCACGACCTATATGCGTATTTTAAATAACGGTATTTACACAAACAGCAAATGAGCGAACAATTCGTTACCACTACTAAGCATTTGCTCGAGTTGCTTGCCGCAGGCTAACTGTTGATAGTCCTGCTGGTGGGCGGCATCATCTGCACGTGGCTCGGAGAATGGCGCGACTTGGAGTTGCTGGAACGGGAGAACCGTGAAATCAACCGCTTCCGCAAGGAAACACACGATGCGTATGTGGGTGTGGTGGAGTTGTCTCTTTTGGGCGAGTCGGTGCTGGAATGGGACGATAAGGATGTGGCGGCATACCGGCGGCAACGGATGACGGTGGATAGTATGCTTTGCCGCTTCAAGAGCCATTACGAATCGGTGCGCATAGACAGCGTGCGCCACTTGCTGGAGGACAAGGAAAAGCGGCTGTGCGCCATCATGGAGGCTCTGGAACAACAGGCGGACATCAACCGCCGGATAGCCAAGCAGGTGCCGGTGATAGTGCAAACGAGCAGGCAGGAAGAGCCGAAGAAACAGAGGAGGAAAGGTTTTCTCGGGTTGTTCGGCAAGAAACAGGAAGCACCTCCGACGACGACCACCACGATGCTCTACACACTGAACCGTGATATGATAGCGCAACAACGTGCCCAAAGCCATCGTCTGTCGGAATATGCCGACAGCCTTGCCAGCCGCAATGCGGAACTGAACCGCCAACTGCAAACCCTTATCCAGCAGATGGACCACAAGGTGCAGGCTGACTTGCAGGAACGTGAGGCGGAAATATCCGCTATGCGTGAAAAGTCGTTCTTGCAGGTAGGTATCATAACGGGTGTCATGCTGCTGTTGCTCATTATTTCATACATCATCATTCACCGCTATGCCACCCGCATCAAGCAGTACAAACGTAAGACAACAGATTTAATCGGGCAACTGCAAAAGTCAGTAAAACAAAACGAATCGTTGATAGCCTCACGCAAGAAAGCGATGCACACCATCACCCACGAGCTACGCACACCACTGACTGCCATACATGGATATGCGGAACTGATGCAAGACAACGAAGAAGAAAAGATAAGCGGTTATGCGGACAATATCCTGCAAGCCTCCAAGAGAATGACCGACATGCTCAACTCCCTGCTTGACTTCTTCCGCTTGGACAGCGGCAAGGAACAGGCGAATGTCCGTCCGTTTCGTTTGGAAAACATCGCGGAGCTGTTGCAAACGGAGTTTACGCAACAAGCAGAAGCAAAAGATCTTAAACTTACCATCGAGTGCCCGGAGGGTATTATCCTGAATGGCGACAAGGAGCGCATCATACAGATATGCGACAACCTGCTGGGCAATGCCGTCAAGTTCACGAATGCCGGAAGCGTTTCACTTGTCATAAGCTATGACGGCAATAGGCTGACCCTTGTAGTAGAGGACACCGGAACCGGCATGAGTGCGGAAGAACAACAGCGAGTGTTCGGAGCGTTCGAGCGGCTTTCCAACGCCGCCACGCAAGACGGTTTCGGATTGGGGTTAAGCATTGTGAAACAGATAGTCGGGATGCTTGGCGGCACTATACGCTTGGAAAGCGAAAAAGGAGAAGGCAGTCGTTTTACTGTGGAGTTGCCAATGAACACTGCCGATATTGGTATTGAAGAACAGACAGCCGCAGAAAGTCTGGCTCATATAGAAAGACCTTATTCTGTCATCGTATTGGACGACAATCCGATGGTATTATCCATGACAAAGGAAATGTATGCTGGTATAGGTGTGCATTGCGACACGTTCACCACTATTGGCGATGCAATGGAAGCCATACGGCAGCACACATACGACCTCATGATAACCGATATGAAAATGCCGGAGATTAACGGCTATGAGGTGTTGGAGTTGTTACGCTCGTCAAGTGTCAGCAACTCGAAAGAGATTCCCATTGTCGTGGCGACCGCCTCCGGCAGTTGCAGCGAAGAGGAGCTGTTGGAAAATGGATTTACCGCCTGCCTGTTCAAGCCATTTTCCATTTCCGAACTGGTTGCTGTATCAGACAAATGCCTTTTGACAAGTACGGACAAGGATGAACTTCCCGACTTGTCCTCTCTGCTTGCATATGGTGACAAACGGGCGATGCTCGACCGTTTGATAACCGAAACAGAAAAGGATATGCAGGCTGTCCGGGAAATCATGGAGAGGAATGACCGCAAGGCGTTGGACGAATGGATGCACCGTCAGCGAAGTTCATGGGCTGTTATCCGTGCTGACAAACCCTTGTGGAACCTGTATGAACTGCTGCATCAAGAATCTGAATGTTCCGAAATGGAATTGCGGAAATGCGTGGATGCCATGCTTCGTATGGGAACAGTTATCATAGAACTTGCGCAAAAGGAAAGGAGGTTGTCGGATGAAAGTATTTGTGATTGAGGACAACCCCGTCTATAACGATTATGTCTGCAACCTGCTGAAGAAAGACAGCTTCGATACTATGTCGGCATATAATCTTGCCACTGCCAAGAAACTATTGGCAAAGTCAGAGGTGGATGATATTGTCGTTGCCGACCTACGCCTCCCCGACGGTGAAAGCATAGAGTTGTTACGGTGGATGCGTGCCAACGACAAACAGCAGGTGTTTATCGTTATGACCAATTACGGGGAGGTGCATACGGCAGTGGAAAGTATGAAGCTCGGCTCAAAGGATTACATACAGAAACAGTTGTTGGAGGATAAACTGATACCGCTTATCCGCACCCTGCAAAAAGAACATGAAAAGCGACTACAATGGAACATTCCGATATTCGTCCGGCAGGGCGAAGCCTATCAGAAAATCAAGAAACGTGTGCGCCTTGTAGCCACCACCCGGATGAGCGTGCTGATACTGGGCGAGAACGGTACGGGCAAGGAACATATCGCACAACATATACACCAACAAAGCAAACTTGCCGATAAACCTTTTGTGGCAGTGGACTGCGGAGCCTTGTCCCCGTCATTGATACAATCCGCCTTCTTCGGACACGTCAAGGGTGCGTTTACTGGTGCCGAAGCAAACAAGACGGGGTATTTTCTGGAAGCGGATGGCGGCACGCTGTTCCTTGACGAAGTGGGCAACCTAACAATGGAGATGCAACAGATGCTGCTCCGCGCCATACAGGAACGCCGTTACCGTCCCGTCGGTGCAAAGGAGGACAAAACAGCCAACGTGAGGATAGTGGCTGCAACCAACGAGGATTTGCAGAAAGCCGTAACGGAAAAGCGGTTCCGGCAGGATTTGCTCTATCGCTTGCAGGAGTATGTGATAACCATGCCGCCCTTGCGCGACTGCCCGGAAGACATCATGCCATTGGCTGAGTTCTTCCGTGAAATGGCAAACCGTGAGTTGGAACGTGAAGTAAAAGGGTTTGCCGCATCTGCCCGTAATGCCCTGCTCGCCCATGCGTGGCCGGGCAACGTGCGCGAGTTGAAACAGAAGATACAGACGGCAGTCCTGCAATCAGAAGGCGATATGATAACCGAAGCCGATTTGGAACTTGACAATGAACCGTCCGCTACTTCCGCTTGTTTTACATTGAAGAGCGGGGATGAAGAAAGAGGACGTATCCTGTACTGCACCCCAAAAGTTGGACACTTTTGGGGTGTTTTTTATGAAATATAATTATGAGATTCGTTTAAAGGCCGT
>ENA-UEPG01001677-UEPG01001677.1-human-gut-metagenome-genome-assembly--contig:-NODE-1677-length-16309-cov-5.159377_pt1 | contig 16309 bp, 15 predicted proteins | sample MGYA00242893_ERZ507902 | MGnify/ENA primary metagenome ERZ507902 (study PRJEB26167, sample SAMN06115491) | human gut metagenome | host: Homo sapiens | place: China:Gansu | collected 2015-04-23... | reverse complement strand
GCGCACGTATTTCAACCTGCGAAAGTTTACATCCATATCATTGCCACTTGGCATTGTAAGTATCAGCTTCTGCTTTTTCAATAATGATCTCAACTTTAAGATCCATAGCAGCAAAGATTTTCTGTAAAAATTCTGTGATATCACCTTCTACAGAATATTTCTTACGAACTTTGATCACAGCATCTTTTCTTGCGATTCCTAAAAATCCTGTGCTTCCTTTTTCGATTACTTCATATTCAATCTGATCACTGGTAGCTCCAAGTTTTACAAGAGCTTCTGTGATAGCATCATCGACTGTTCTTGCTGATACTTCAATATACTCCATAACAATAACCTCCACATATACGTTATCTTACCAACACGTTTTTGAAAAATAATCTGTTAGTTTTTCTTATTATTTCTCTCGTTAAATTCACGGACCAGGTTTGCTTTTGCAGCCATACTTTCAGGTTTTGCATTCGCTTTCAATGCATTTGCCTTCTCAAGTTCAAGTTCTTTCTCTGCCGTTGTCTTAACGGAACTCTTGGAACTTGCTGTAACCTGTCTTGTGTTCATACGTGCAGCATTGGAAATCTGGTTTTCGGAGATTCCCATTTTCTCACGTTTTTTCTTTGCTTTTTCCTGATTCTTTGCAATAATATCGTCCAGATCAATCTTATCAAAATGTTTATTTAAGAAGAACTGCTGGATACTTCTTACAACCGCACTTGCGATCCAGTAGATACCGAGACCGACCGGAACAGTAAAACACATTACCAGTGAGAATAATGGCATAGTACGGTTCATCATCTTCATCTGCTGAGCCATCTGGTCATTATCTCCGCCTGCTGTTGCAGCCGTTGGCATTAACTTGATATTTAAAACCTGTGTCAAATAAGAAATCACAGGAATCAGCAATGCAAGAACTGCCATCAGAATACTTCCACCTGCAAATGCAGCTTTGATGATCTGAAATGGAGTATCTGAAATATTTAATCCTATAAAGTTGTTTACATGAGAAACTACACCATATGTAGAATCAATGGAATCTGTGAGCGCCGGGAATGACTCTCTTAAGGAATCCCATCCGGTAGAACTCATTTTTGATAAAACATCTACTACATAATTCTGTAATGTTGTTGTATCTGTTGCCGTAAAATCAACCTGTACTGTGTTCAATTTTAATGTGCTCATCAGGTTTGTCATAATATCCTGATAGCCGCTTGTTGCCATGATCTTATCAACCAGATCAAGATAAACATCCTTCACACTGCTGATATAGGCAGGAACATTCATAAATACACGGTACAACGCCAAAAGTAAAGGCATCTGAATTAACATCTGCACACAGCTGCCTGTCGGTGAAACACCATACTTCTCATAGATCTGCTGTGTCTCAGCCTGCATATTCTGCATGGATACGGTATCTTTCTTATCCTTATACTTTTTCTGGACCGCCTGAAGCTCCGGGTTCATCTTCTGGGATAACTTCGAGAACTTCTGCTGTTTATAAGTCAATGGGAACATTAAAGCATAAATAACAATGGTAAATAAAATAATAGAAAGACCTACGTTGGAAATTCCAACTTTTTCCATTAAAATATACATGCCATTCATTATCCAGCCAAGTAATTTTGCAATTGGTCCAAGAATGGCACCATTGTATGCTGTTAATAACATCTCTGACACTGAAAATACCTCCAATTATGGAACGGGATCATATCCGCCTTTTGAAAAAGGATTACATCTTATAATTCTCCAAAGCGCTAACGCCCCACCTTTGACAGCTCCATACTTTTCGACAGCCTCTAACCCATAGGTGGAACAGGTCGGGTAGTATGGACATTTTGTTGTTTTCATCGGAGAAATATACTTTCTATAAAATTTAATCAAAGCAATCAATATTTTTTTCAAAATGATTCCATCTTCTTTTCTAAAATTTTTACTTCAAAATTTTATGAAGACCTCCAAGATGTAACAAAGCACTTTCCACTTCATGATATGAAATGTCTTTTGCTGTATTTCTTGCGATGACTACAATGTCTAAACCACTATTAAACATGTCTTCCTGTAGCCGGTAACTTTCTCTGATCAATCGGGTTACATGATGTCTTATAACGCTATTCCCTACTTTTTTACTCACCGATATACCTAACCGGTTTCTTTCTGTATCGTTTTTCAGAACGTACATCACCAGATAACGGTTTGCATAAGACTTTCCTTTTTTATATACGTTCTGAAAATCCCTGTTTTTCTTTAATGATTCTGAATATTTCATCTAATATTCCTTTGCCAAAAATTGATCATAAAAGAAGAAAAGACCACAAATATGTGGCCTATGCTGATAATTTTTTTCTACCTTTTAATCTTCTTGCAGCCAATACTTTTCTTCCGCCTGCAGTACTCATTCTGCTTCTGAATCCGTGAACTTTCGCTCTCTGTCTCTTTTTAGGTTGGAATGTCATCTTCATATCGCATTCACCTCCTCTACGTTACAAAACATCATTCTCAATTATATCAGAAAAAGTCTCCAAGTCAAGCATAAAATAATAATCCCGGCCATCAGAATTCATCTACATTTCCACAATCTGCTCTTTGTGGAAAAAAATAACCACTATATATATAAGGAAGAAACTCTATCATCCTATATCTTGTTATTTGCTTTTCCACAGTTATCCCCCGAAAATGTTAAAAAATGTGGGTTGAAGAATGCCGATTTTTAGCGGTTTCGCAAAGTTATCCCCAATTTGTGGATAACTTGTGGACAATTTCTTGATAATATCATCATAACTTGTGTATAAATGTGTACAATCCTTATTTTTCCCGGTCTATAACTATTTTTCCATTATTAACAATAACTTCTAGTATATTCACATTAAACGTTAAAACGCCCATATAGCCACTTTTTTTATCAACGCCCTATCCCCAGCCCTTCCACAATTAAACGTTGATAATTCCGCAAAAATAGTGTAGGATAGCATTATATAGAATTTTTTAGAGTTTTTTAAGCAGTTAAGATTAACTGCTATATTTTAGTGCTATCAGAAAACGGAGTTAGAAAATGGACAAGATTTTGGAAAAATGGGATGAAATTTTACAGACAGTAAAAACAGAGCATGATGTCAGCGACATTTCTTTTGATACCTGGATCAAACCTCTGGAGGTTTTTGGTGTTGAGGGAAATACCCTCTATATCCTTGTTCCATCTGAACAGATGACTTTAAGTTATATCTCAAAAAAATATTATCTTCCTTTAAAAGTAGCAATTGCTGAAATTATCGGAACCGAATATGAGATTCAGTTTATTTTACCGGAACAGACCAGGAATATCAGACCTTCCAATAATAAAGGAAAGAAAACACCTGAACCTGAAGCTTCCAAACGTTCCAACTTAAATCCAAATTACACATTTGATACTTTCGTTGTCGGCAGCAATAACCGTTTTGCACAGTCTGCCTCCCTGGCAGTAGCGGAATCTCCGGGAGAAGCTTACAACCCTCTTTATATTTATGGTGGACCTGGACTTGGAAAAACCCACTTGATGCATTCCATTGGACATTTCATCCTGGAAAGAAATCCGGAAGCAAAAGTTTTGTATGTTACTTCCGAGGAATTTACCAATGAAGTTATCGAATCTATCCGTAGTGGTAACGCCTCTGCGATGAATAAATTCCGTGAAAAATACAGAACCATCGACGTTCTCATGATCGACGACGTTCAGTTTATTATAGGAAAAGAAAGTACACAGGAAGAATTTTTCCACACGTTCAACGCTCTCCACTCCGCAGGCAAACAGATTATTTTAACATCGGATAAACCGCCAAAGGATATGGAAACGTTAGAAGAACGAATCCGTTCCCGTTTCGAATGGGGACTTATGGCAGACATCGGAGCTCCTGATTACGAGACGCGAATGGCAATCCTTCGCCGGAAAGTGGAATCTGATGATATGTCCTTAAGCGATGACATTTTAAATTACATCGCAAATAATATTAAATCCAACATCCGTGAATTAGAGGGAGCTTTGAACAAACTCCTCGCTTACTCGAATCTGGAAAAAACAGAAATCACCATGGAGATTGCCAAGAAAGAACTTCAGAATATTATCACACCGGACAAGCCAAGAGAAATCACTCCTCAGCTTATCATTGAAGTTGTTTCGGAACATTTCCAGATTTCACTGGATCAGATGATCTCAAAAAACAGAAGTAATGAGATTGCAAGACCAAGGCAGATTGCCATGTACCTCTGTAAAACCATGACTGATATTCCATTGGATTCCATCGGTTCCTTACTGGGCGGAAGAGATCACTCGACCATTATCCACGGCATCAAAAAAATTGCGGATGAGTACGATTCCAACGAACAGACACGCAATTTAATTGAAACTATCAAGAAAAAAATCAATCCAAACTAAAGTTATCAACTTTTTTTTGAGTTATTAACAAAATTTTGTGGATAACCTGTTCAAATCGTGTTTAATTAATGTTTAAAGTTTTGGATAACCTACTTTTCAAGATGAATTTCAAATTTTTTCTGAGGAGGCTTAAAATTTTAATTCACATTTTATCCAAGGTTAATCCTCATGCTTTTCACATAGTTATACAGTCGGATTTTTCGGACAAGCCCTTATGTTTTCAAGGGTTGCAGGGTTATTCACTTATTCACACACACTAATACGACTACTTTTAATATCTTTTATTAATTATATTTATTTTGGCTTTCGCCAAGCAGGAAGGAGTTATTCACATTATGAAATTAATCTGTTCTAAATCAAATCTGCTTCATGGAGTTAACATTGTGTCCAAGGCTGTTCCAACCAGAACAACAATGGCAATCCTTGAATGCATTTTAATTGATGCTTCTGCTAATGAAATCAAATTAACAGCAAACGATATGGAACTTGGAATTGAAACTAAGATTGAAGGAGAAATTGCAGAGAGGGGAATCATTGCATTAGATGCTAAGATTTTTTCTGAGATTGTCCGTAAATTACCGGACAGTGATGTTGTGATCGAAACAGATTCCAATTTTAAAACTACCATTACCTGTGAGAAAGCAAAGTTTAACATTGTTGGAAAATCAGGTGATGATTTTTCCTATATTCCATTTATTGAAAGAAATGAATGTATTTCAATCTCCCAGTTTACTTTAAAAGAAGTGATTCGTCAGACAATCTTCTCAATTGCTGACAATGACAACAATAAACTGATGACGGGTGAACTTTTCGAGATTGAAGAGAATCAGTTAAAAGTAGTTTCTCTGGATGGACATAGAATTTCCATCCGTAATATTGAATTAAAGAATAATTACGATCATAAGAAAGTAGTTGTTCCTGGTAAAACACTTCAGGAAGTAAGTAAGATTTTACCTGGAAGTGCAGAGGAAGAAGTCAATATTTTCCTTTCAGAGAATCATATTGTATTTGAATTTGATGATACTACAGTTGTATCCAGATTGATTGAAGGGGAGTATTTCAAGATTGAGCAGATGCTTTCCTCTGATTATGATACAAAAGTTAAGATTAATAAGCGTGAATTATTAGACTGTATCGACCGTGCAACACTTCTCGTAAAAGAGGGTGACAAGAAACCAATTATCATGAATATCACAGATGGAAATATGGAATTAAAGATCAATTCTTTTATTGGTTCCATGAATGAAGATATTGATATCACAAAAGAGGGAAAAGATATCCTCATTGGATTTAATCCGAAATTCTTTATCGATGCACTGAGAGTCATCGATGAGGAAGAGGTTTCTCTTTATATGGTAAACCCGAAGGCTCCATGTTTTATCAAGGATGATGAAGGAAAGTTCATTTATCTGATTCTTCCGGTAAACTTTAACGCAGCCACTAACTAAGAAAGGCAGAAAGATGATCACAGTAAATATCAGAGAGACGGATGAATTTATCAAACTGGGACAGGCTTTGAAAAAAGCAGGTCTTGTAGAATCCGGAGTAGATGCAAAGTTTTTTATTCAGGATGGACAGGTAAAATTAAACGGCGAGACAGAGCTTCAGCGTGGAAAAAAATTATACAATGGAGATGTTGTTTCCTTTAACGGCGAGACAATTCAGATTGTAAAATGATCATAAAGTCAATTGAATTGCAGAATTTTCGAAATTATGAAGATTTAAATATTTCATTTGATGAGGGAACCAATATTTTTTACGGGGACAATGCGCAGGGAAAAACGAATATCCTTGAAGCTGCATACTTAAGTGGAACAACTAAGTCCCACAAATGTAGTAAGGACAAGGAAATGATCCGTTTCGGGGAGCAGGAGTCCCATATCAGAACGGTTGTTGTAAAAAAAGATAAAGAATATCAGATTGATATGCATTTAAAACACAATCGTTCCAAGGGAATCGCAATCAATAAAGTTCCGATCAAAAAAGCTAGCGAGCTTTTTGGAATTCTCAATATGGTATTTTTTTCGCCGGAGGATCTGAATATTATCAAAAATGGTCCGGCGGAGCGCCGCAGATTTCTGGATTCTGAATTATGCCAGTTGGATAAAATATATTTGTCAGATCTTACAACTTACAATAAAATTTTGAATCAGCGTAACAAATTATTAAAAGATATGGTTTACAGACCGGATTTAAAGGATACACTTCCGGTATGGGATATGCAACTGGTAGAAACTGGCAGGAAAATCATTCGGCGAAGAAAACAGTTTGTTGATGAGCTAAATGAGATCGTGCATGATATTCACTATCGGATTTCCGGTGAAAAAGAAGATCTGCTTTTGCAGTATGAACCAAGTATTGAAGATATTTTTTTCGAGGATGAACTTTCCAGAGTCAAAGAGAGGGATATGCGGCAGTGTATGACATCAGTGGGACCGCACCGGGATGATCTTCTTTTTTCCATCGGTGAGGTGGACATTCGGAAGTTCGGTTCGCAGGGACAGCAGAGAACTTCAGCTCTGTCTTTGAAACTGTCAGAGATTGAACTGGTCAAACGGTCCATTCATGATACACCGGTTTTGTTGCTCGATGATGTGTTGTCGGAACTTGACAGTAACCGGCAGAATTATCTGCTCAACAGTATTCATGACACACAGACGCTGATCACCTGTACAGGGCTGGATGAATTTGTAAAAAACAGATTTCAGATCAATAAGATATTTAAAGTTGTACAGGGGACTGTGGAAGAGAGAAAAGAATTATAATTAGATTACATTTGTAGTTTAGTATAAAAAAATAAGAGTTCATGGGTGAAAACCTGTGATACAGCTTGGATTGTACATATTTTTTTATGTGCAGAATGGAGGAATAAATGGGTACAGAAAACGAATATGGTGGAGACCAGATCCAGATTTTGGAAGGACTTGAGGCTGTTCGTAAAAGACCGGGTATGTACATCGGTAGTACATCAGCCAGGGGCTTACATCATCTGGTATATGAGATTGTAGATAACTCAGTAGACGAGGCACTTGCCGGATACTGCAAAAATATTGAGGTGACCATAAACGAGGATAACTCTATTACTGTAGAAGATGATGGACGTGGTATCCCGGTCGACATCAATCACAAAGCTGGAAAATCCGCATTGGAAGTCGTATATACTGTACTTCATGCCGGTGGAAAATTTGGCGGTGGAGGCTACAAAGTATCCGGTGGACTTCACGGTGTAGGAGCGTCAGTTGTAAATGCACTTTCCACAAAGTTAAAAGTTGAGGTTTACCGTGAAGGAAAGATTTATTTCCAGAGTTACAAGATCGGTAAACCGGATGAACCGGTGAAAGTGATCGGAGAATGCGGCGAGGACAAGCACGGAACAAAGGTTACTTTCTGGCCGGACGGATCGATTTTTGAGGAGACCGTTTTTGATTATGATACGTTAAAACAGCGTTTGCGTGAGACAGCCTTTTTGACAAAAGGTTTAAGAATCGTGCTGACAGATTTAAGAGAAAATCCGGCGAGAACTCATGATTTTCATTATGCCGGCGGTATCAAAGAATTTGTTACTTACTTAAACAAGAGCAAAGAAGCTTTATACCCGGAAGTCATTTACTGTGAGGGCAGTGGAAATGGTGTCTATGTGGAAGTTGCCATGCAGCATAATGATTCCTACAATGAGTTGACGTTAAGTTTTGTCAATAACATTATCACACCGGAAGGTGGTACACATCTTGCCGGATTCCGTAATGCATTGACGAAAACATTTAATGCTTATGCAAGAGCGAATAAATTATTAAAAGACAGTGAACCGGCATTGACGGGTGATGATATCCGTGAAGGACTGACCGCCATTATCAGTGTCAAGATTGAGGAACCTCAGTTTGAGGGACAGACCAAGCAGAAACTGGGTAACAGCGAAGCCCGCGGTGCGGTGGATTCCATTGTAAGCGAGCAGCTTACTTACTTTTTAGAGCAGAATCCGACGGTTGCCAAGACAATCTGTGAAAAGTCACTTCTTGCACAGCGCGCGAGAGAGGCAGCAAGAAAAGCGAGAGATTTAACCAGAAGAAAAACAGCACTGGAGGGAATGTCTCTTCCGGGAAAACTGGCAGACTGTTCTGACAAAGATCCAAAGAACTGTGAGATTTTCATCGTCGAGGGAGATTCCGCCGGCGGTTCCGCTAAGACTGCGAGAAGCCGTGCAACCCAGGCAATCCTCCCACTTCGTGGTAAGATTTTAAATGTCGAGAAGGCAAGACTGGATAAGATTTATGGAAATGCTGAAATCAAAGCTATGATCACTGCGTTTGGTACAGGTATTCATGAAGACTTTGATATCAGCAAACTTCGTTACAACAAGATTATCATTATGACGGATGCCGATGTCGATGGTGCCCATATCAGTACGTTAATGCTGACATTCCTTTATCGGTTCATGCCGGATCTGATCAAAGAAGGTCATGTATATCTGGCACAGCCGCCACTATACAAGATCGAGAAAAATAAAAATGTATGGTATGCCTACAGTGACGATGAGTTAAATGCAATCTTAACGGAAATCGGACGTGATGGAAATAATAAGATCCAGCGTTACAAAGGACTTGGTGAGATGGATGCGGAGCAGCTCTGGGAAACTACCATGGATCCAGAGAAACGAATTTTAAAACGTGTCATGATCGATGATGAGAGTACTTCTGAGATAGATATTACATTTACAACTCTGATGGGAGATAAAGTAGAGCCGAGACGTGAGTTTATTGAAGAAAATGCGAAGTATGTGCAGAATCTCGATATCTAAGATTGCATGTGTTAGAAATTATATATTACTGCAAATGTAGTTCAATGAAAAATAGAAAGTTTATTTATAATATAATTGCAAATGTAGTTTAATTAGAGAAATGCATATTTTTAACCAAAAAGAATTTGCAGGAATGAGGTAAATAGAATGGATGACAAAATTTTTGATCAAATCCATGATGTCGATCTGAAAAAAACAATGGAGACATCCTACATCGATTATGCGATGAGCGTTATCGCCCAGCGTGCATTGCCTGATGTAAGAGATGGTTTGAAACCGGTACAGCGTCGTGTACTCTACTCCATGATCGAATTAAATAATGGACCGGACAAGCCACACAGAAAATGTGCGCGTATTGTCGGTGATACCATGGGTAAATACCATCCACATGGAGACAGTTCCATCTATGGAGCATTGGTCAACATGGCACAGGACTGGTCTACAAGATATCCGCTTGTTGATGGTCATGGAAACTTTGGTTCCGTCGACGGTGACGGTGCCGCTGCAATGCGATATACAGAGGCAAGACTTAGTAAAATTTCCATGGAGATGCTCGCGGATATCAATAAAGATACCGTTGATTTTGTACCAAACTTCGATGAGACTGAGAAAGAGCCGACGGTGCTTCCTTCCCGCTATCCGAATCTTCTGGTAAACGGAACAACCGGTATTGCTGTCGGTATGGCAACAAACATTCCGCCTCACAATCTGCGAGAGGTGATTCATGCTGTTGTAAAAATTATCGACAACGAAGTAATAGAGGATCGTGGGACAGATATCGAAGAACTTTTGAGTATTGTAAAAGGTCCGGATTTTCCAACCGGAGCGATGATTCTTGGAACAACCGGAATTAACGAAGCTTACCGCACCGGACGTGGAAAAATCAGAGTTCGCGCGATCACCAATATCGAACCAATGCAAAACGGTAAAAACCGTATCGTTGTGACCGAACTTCCATACATGGTCAACAAAGCAAGACTGATCGAGAAAATAGCAGAGCTTGTAAGAGATAAAAAAATTGACGGAATCACGGATCTTCGTGACGAGTCTGACCGCCAGGGTATGCGTATCTGTATTGAGCTGCGCCGTGATGTAAATCCGAATGTGGTTTTGAATCTGCTCTACAAACATACCCAGATGCAGGATACGTTTGGTGTTATCATGTTAGCCCTTGTGGACAACCAGCCAAAAGTATTAAATCTCCATGAGATGTTAGGCTACTATCTGGATCACCAGAAAGATGTTGTGACCAGAAGAACAAAATACGATTTAAACAAAGCAGAAGAACGCGCTCACATTCTGGAGGGCTTACTGATCGCGCTTGATAATATCGATGAAGTGATCAATATTATCCGAAGCAGTGCAAATACACCGGAAGCAAAAAATCGTTTGATCGAGAGATTTTCCCTGACAGATGTACAGGCACAGGCAATCGTCGATATGCGTCTGCGCGCACTGACAGGTCTGGAACGCGAGAAGATCGAAGCTGAGTATGCAGAGTTGATGGATCGTATTGCAGAGTTAAAAGCAATTCTGGCAGATGAGAAAAAACTCCTTGGTGTTATCCGTGAGGAGATTCTTCTCATTGCAGAAAAATACGGTGATGAGAGAAGAACTTCCATCGGATTTGACGAGTATGATATTTCCATGGAGGATCTCATTCCGGTAACAAATACCGTTATTGCAATGACAAAACTCGGTTACATCAAGAGAATGAGTTTGGATAACTTCCGCGCGCAGAACCGCGGTGGTAAAGGTATCAAGGGAATGGAGACAATCGATGAAGATTACATCGAGGAACTTTTGATGACAACGTCCCATCATTACATGATGTTCTTTACAAACACTGGTCGTGTATACAGAATGAAGGCTTATGAGATTCCGGAAGCGAGCAGAACTGCGAGAGGAACTGCGATCATTAACCTATTGCAGCTTCAGCCGGGAGAAAAAATCACTGCGGTCATTCCAATCAAGGAATACACTGAAGGTCATTATCTGTTTATGGCTACCAAGAATGGTATCGTGAAGAAAACACCGATCACAGACTACGCAAATGTCAGAAAGACTGGACTTGCAGCCATCACACTGCGTGAAGATGATGAGCTGATAGAAGTAAAGAAAACAGACAACGAACAGGATATTTTCCTTGTGACAAAATACGGACAGTGTATCCGTTTCAATGAAAGAGATGTCAGAAGCACCGGAAGAACCTCTATGGGTGTGATCGGTATGAATTTGACGGATGGAGATAAAGTTGTCGGAATGCAGATGGAATCCCAGGGTGAATCACTGATGATCGTATCTGAAAAAGGTCTTGGAAAATGCACACTTGCATCTGAATTTACAGCCCAGAACCGTGGTGGTAAAGGTGTGAAATGCTATAAGATCACAGAGAAAACCGGAAATATCGTTGGTGTGAAAGCAGTCAATCAGGATGACGAGATGATGCTGATCACAACGGAAGGAATTATTATCCGTATCAAAGTCAGTGATACGGCATTGCTCGGAAGAGTTACTTCCGGTGTAAAACTGATGAATCTTGCGGATGATGTCACGGTTGCAAGCATTGCAAAAGTACGTGAGGACAAATCCCTCATGGACAATACAGATGAATCTGAACTTGTCACAGAGGAAGAGGAAGCACAAAGTGCTGCGGCTGCAGCAGAGGCTGCAAAAAAAGCGGCAGGTCAGATGACAGAAACGGATGATGAATTAATGCAGGAATTATTAAGCCGTGCTGAGTCTGATTCGGAAGAAGAATAAAAGAATATTTTGACCTCAGTGATACAAAGAATTCACTATGGTCAGGACAGTAGGCTGCCACATTTTTATGTAGCAGCCGATTTGTCTATATAAAAACGAATTATATTTCATGATAAGAAGCCTGATTTGAAAAAAAGGATGTTCAATTTTGATTATTTGAAAAATAAATGATATCAACACAAAAATAAAAAATAACACATATTATCAAGAAAACCATAGTGCAAATGTGGATAACGTGTTGCGAAAATCCAACTTCCGTGGAAAAATTTCATTGTCATAGCAAAAACTTTCGTTTATACTTTTGCGTAAATATAGAATACATGAGTTTTAAAATTGTAGTAAAACTCCAATAGAAAGCAGAACAATAGGGGGAATGAAAAGTGCCGCAAAATTTTTATGAGTTAGTATGGATTTTTATTGTTTATGCATTTATCGGATGGTGTACAGAAGTATCTTATGCAGCATTGGACCGGGGAATTTTTGTAAACCGGGGATTTTTAAATGGACCTTATTGTCCAATTTACGGATGTGGAGTGGTGATTGTTGTAGCTGCTTTGACTCCGCTAAAGGACAACCTGCTGATATTATTTGCGGGTTCTTTCTTACTGACTTCCATTTTGGAATACATTACAGGATTTATTCTGGAGAAAGTATTTCACAATAAATGGTGGGACTATAGCAATAAGCCGTTTAATCTTCACGGATATGTATGTTTGAAATTTTCCATCTACTGGGGACTCGCATGTACATTCATTATGGATGTGATTCATCCAATCATTTACAAAGGAATCACCATGATTCCACATATTCTGGGTGTTGTGCTGCTCTGTATTATCATGTCGGCTTTCGCTGTTGACTGCGGTGTTACTGTTACTACAATTTTGAAGTTTAACAAGCGGCTGAAAGTAATGGATGAAATGGCTGCGAAAATACATAAACTATCTGATGAGATCGGCGAAAATATCTACGAAAATGTGACAACTGCAGTAGAAAAATCGGAGGAGTTCCAGGAAACACATGAAGAACTTCTTACAAAAATTTCAGACAAAAAAGAAAATATAAAAGAGATTCCAGCAAATGCGAAAGCAAGGATCGAAGAATCTGCTGAGGCAACAAGGATGAAACTGGCGGAGACAAAATCATCCACCAGAGAAAAAATAGTACTCTCTGCGGAGGAAAGAAAAGAAAGAATTGCAGAGTCTGCAGAAAATGCAAGAGAGAGATTTGCTGAATCGACCGAAGCAGCAAAAGAGAAAATTGCTGCATACAAAGAAAACAGAGAAGCAGCCCGACTTGCAAAACAGAAAGAAAAAGAAGAGCTCGAGAAAAAGTACAAAGAATTATTTGCAGAGAAGAATTTTGGTTTCAAGCGTTTGATGAAAGCGTTCCCAGATATGACTTCCCGTGAACAGAATGAATCTCTGGAGAAATACAAGAAATACTTTAACATTCGGAGAGCTGATAAGAAAGACGATAGGCTAGAATAGGCATATATTAAATTGCAAATGTAGTAATATTATATACAGAAATCTATATGTAAAAAAATTAGAGCAAGATGAAATAATTCAGGAGAAATGAATATGATCAGAACAGTGAATACAGATGATATCGTAAAAACTATAAAAGAAATGTGTATCGAGGCAAATCATTATCTTTCCAAAGATATGGATAAAGCCCTGAAAGATGCCACCGCTTCTGAAAAATCAGAACTTGGTAAAAAAATATTAAATCAGCTTCAGGAAAACTTGAAAATTGCAGATGAAGAGATGATCCCAATCTGCCAGGATACCGGAATGGCAGTTATTTTTCTGGAAGTCGGACAGGATGTTCATTTTGAGGGAATGGCAATCGAAGATGCGGTAAACGAAGGTGTCCGTCAGGGATATACGGAAGGGTATTTAAGAAAATCAGTCGTTGGTGATCCTATCATCCGCGAAAATACGAAAGATAATACCCCAGCGGTGATCCACTACAGCATTGTTCCGGGAGATAAAGTGATAATTACAATGGCTCCAAAAGGTTTCGGAAGTGAAAATATGAGCCGTGTGTTCATGCTAAAACCAGCTGATGGAATTGAGGGTGTAAAAAACGCAATTATTACAGCAGTGAAAGATGCAGGACCGAATGCCTGTCCGCCAATGGTTGTCGGAGTTGGTATTGGCGGTACTTTTGAAAAATGTGCGATTTTAGCAAAAAAAGCGTTGACCAGACCGGTGGACGAACATTCTGCTATCCCATACGTGAAAGAGTTAGAGGAAGAAATGTTAGAAAAAATCAATCGGCTTGGAATCGGACCGGGTGGACTTGGCGGAACAACCACTGTTCTCGCAGTGAATGTGAATACTTACGCGACACATATTGCAGGACTTCCGGTGGCAGTCAATATCTGCTGTCATGTGAACCGGCATGTGATAAGAGAAGTATAAAAATATTTTGCTACAAATGTAGTTTATATATTCAGAGTCAAAAGCAGAGGAAACATATCTGATCAGTACAGAAATATGTGGATTGCAACTGTGAAGTCGATGATTGCTACGAATAAAATAAAAATTTAAAGATGGGAGTGCAGAATATGGACAAGCATATTACAACACCGATCACCGGGGAAGTGACAAAAAATTTAAAATCCGGTGATTACGTTTACATAACAGGAACCATTTATGTGGCAAGAGATGCCGCACACAAAAGAATGATCGAGGCATTGGAGCATGGGGAAAACCTCCCGATCGACATTAAAGATTCCACAATCTATTACATGGGACCATCCCCGGCAAGAGAGGGACGTCCGATCGGTTCTGCCGGACCGACAACTGCAACCAGAATGGATAAATATGCGCCAACTCTTTTAGATCTTGGAGAAAAGGCGATGATCGGAAAAGGAAAACGTTCGAAAGAAGTAATGGATGCGATTGTCCGAAATCATGCAGTTTACTTTGCGGCAGTCGGCGGAGCAGGGGCGCTTTTATCCAAATGTATCACAAAATCTGAGATCGTATGTTATGAAGATCTTGGAGCTGAGGCAATCCGTAAGCTTCAAGTGAAAGATTTTCCGGTGATCGTTGTCATTGACAGTGAGGGAAACAATCTGTATGAGACAGCAATCAAAAAATATTGCACGTTGGAGTAAAATGAGAACAAAAGAATAAAAAAATTGGAAGAAAATATAGCATTTCAAGTCACTGGATATGTGGATGGAAAAAGCAAAGGAATTCTGCGGTGCAGTAGAGGTTATGTACGAGAAATAACATTTGAAGCGTAATTTTTTATCATTTTTGGAGGTGTGTTCATGCAGACAGATCCATTTAAAGAATATCTAAAACAGCAGGAGCCAGATAAAAAGTATAAAGGTTATGCATGGCAGACTGCGATTGGATTGCAGGCAGTCGATGGATTGAAGCCGTCCGAATATCTCGTTGATGCAGCAATTCAGAATATTGAAGGTAAAATTACGCTGGATGAAGTAAAAAATTTATTAGATTCTTACTATGAAGAAAAACCACAGAAAAATCATGACAGGACAGAAGAGGCTGATAAAGTTTCCATACGCATTGCGAAAATACTTTCGGAACATGCATTTTCTTTTACACCAAATGAGTATATCTCAATTCACAGAAAATTATTTACCGGAATATATGACCACGCAGGAAAAATCCGTGATTATAATATTACAAAAAAAGAATGGGTGCTGAATGGAGCAACTGTTATTTACGGAAGTGCTTCTGAACTAAGGAAAACGTTAGAATATGATTTTATGAAGGAGAAACATTATAGTTACAAAGGATTATCCATGGATGAAATCATTCACCATCTGGCAGTATTTGTTGCAAATTTATGGCAGATCCATATATTTGGAGAAGGAAATACAAGAACGACAGCCGTATTTTTTATCAAGTATCTTCGAACACTTGGATTTGATGCAACGAATGATATATTTGCGGAAAATGCATGGTATTTCAGAAATGCATTGGTTCGGGCAAATTATAATGATCTGAAACATGAGATTCATGAAACAACAGAGTATCTGGAACTGTTTTTGCGAAATCTGTTGTTGGATGAAAAAAATTTATTACAGAATCGTCTTATGCATGTTGATTATAAGGAAATGCTTGTGAGAGAGCCAAAAATAGAATATAAAACATCAGAAGCGAACATTGAAAATAGAAAAGTGAACATTCAACTGGAAAAAGTGAATATTGGAATGTTTGGAGAGAAAATTTCCGGTATTTCAAAGAAACTGAATGAAATGGTAATGTGAGAAGATATCAGGATTGCAGGTTAAGAAGTCTTTTCGTGCGGACACGAATGATTTTAGTATGCTGGTCCTGGAATCGAAAATAAAGGAATATAAAAGGATG
>ENA-UEPG01001648-UEPG01001648.1-human-gut-metagenome-genome-assembly--contig:-NODE-1648-length-16576-cov-6.367840_pt1 | contig 16576 bp, 18 predicted proteins | sample MGYA00242893_ERZ507902 | MGnify/ENA primary metagenome ERZ507902 (study PRJEB26167, sample SAMN06115491) | human gut metagenome | host: Homo sapiens | place: China:Gansu | collected 2015-04-23... | reverse complement strand
TTTCCCCAATGATTTTATCAGACAAGAAAATTATTATGAATTATAATTCTTTAAAGCACAAAAACAGAGGTTTGCAATATAGCCTCTGTTTTTATGTAAGATTTTTCTTTGAATAGTACACACAATTTTCTGTTGGAATGTAATAAAATTTTTAAGGCGGTATTTTTGATATAAAAATTGGTCAAAAAAGCGGTAATTTAGTGCCTGATTTTCTTCAAAGAAGCGGTATAGTTCGAATATGAAAAAGACATTATTAGCTTAGTTTCTTAGACAATTCCTAATATTTTCACGTAATCAAGTTTCACTTCAAGATGAATTATGACATTCGTAAGACAGGTTACTGACAATTGCCATGGAAAAAATTCTTGATTTTCAGACACGGGAAATACCGGGGGAGCATGCCAGAGGAAATTTTCGGCTTCTGCTGTCAGAAAATGAGACAGGCATAAACGGTCTGAATGCGCCCATTCAGCTTTGTGGACATGGAAATACCGCAGGAGCGTTGTTCTGCGGATATCAGGAAAAGGTGGAAATCAAAGAAGAAGGCAGATACAGGATTGCAGATGTACAGGCTGTATCTGGAACAATTCTGTTAGACCAGAAAAAATGCAACCGGGTATTTCAGAAAAAAGCACAGACATATATGGGGATTGCCAATACCGTAACAGCAGACACCGAGCACAGCGCCTGTATATTGCCGGGCAGTGATATGCAGACAGGGGGAACGTTGATACAGTATCAGGAAACGGACTGGAACTTCCTGAAAAGAATGGCATCCCAGCTTGGACTTCCGTTAGTGCCAGACATCAGCTATTATTATCCCCGTTTTTACCTTGGTCTGCCGGAAGGGGAGAAAAAGGAACTGGGAGAAATCCTGTCCTGCGATATGTGCTTCGATGGGCGTTATTATGCGGTCAGCGGGAGATGTACCGTTGATAGAAAGGATTTCATCTGCTATGATGTGGTCACGGGAACAAGGCTGTCGTTAGGTGACAGGGTCACATACGAAGGCAGGGAGCTGACGGTTTCCCGGAAAAAAACAGAACTGGTACGAGGGGAGGTCATATTTACATACCGTCTTGCGGGAAGCAGCTATACGTGGGTTCCATGGGAGGATAACCTGGATTATACGGGAATGTCATTTGTTGGAGCCATAGTCGGAACGCAGGGGGAGCAGGTGGAAGTAGCGTTTGACATTGATCAGACAGCGGCAGGCGGAAATCGCTACGGATTTGCCCCGGCGACGGGAAACCTGATGTACTGTATGCCGCAGAAGGGAACAAAAACATCATTATATATAGGAAATGGAAATGAGGCGCAGGGAATAGCGACAGGGTGTATCCGTACTAATGGAAGCACCTGTGAGGGGACTACCATAGAAAGCAATGGCGGGCTTGTTCTGATGGCAAAAGAAGGAATCCGGCTGGAGAGCATGACAGGGATTGCCATGCAGGGAATATCAGCCAGTAAGTATACGGGGTATCCGCCCTATGATGATGCACCTAAGGAGGGTGAATTTGACTGGGAAGGATTTACGAGAAACCTTGCAATCGGTCTTGGAGTAGTTGCAGTATGTGCCATTGGTGCCGCAATTAGTATAGCAACGCTTGGTGCTGGAAGTATTTTAGCCGGGGCGTTTATAGGTGCGGGTATTGGTGCATTATCTACGACAGCGATGAAAGCAGGAGAGGAGATTTCGACTGGAAATGTCCGAAGTGCGAAAGAAGCTTTACGGGATGTAGGAATATCAGCTGCCAGCGGTTTTATAACAGGGGCATTTGGAGCAAAATTTCCGGGAGCACATCGTTTGGCTGAAGGCGTTGTAGATACGGCGGTATCGGCAGGTGAAAGATATTTATATGCAGTTTTTGACGATAGCATGTCACGGGAGGAAAAGAGGGCATATGCTTTTGATCCAGGACAGATGGTGGCAGATTTTGTAACAGGTGTTGTCATAGGAGAATTCCTTGATGGGATAATGGCAGCAACACAGAATAAGTTAAGAAGTATTTTTGCAAATTATGATGTTACGATGCGTGAGGCTCTTGAGACCAGCTATGGGAAGTCAACATTTAATTCATTAAAAAATACAGAAAATTTTACAGACTCAGCTATTGAACATATATTTGAAGGGCAGGTAAATGCAAGAGGTAAAGCAGTTGGATATCATTATGAAGGAATAGAAGGCACCTCTTCCGGAGGAATAGAAATGAAATACAGAATAGAAGAATATAAATTAAAAAATGGTATTGAGGATATAAGTATCATATTTGATGAGAAATATCAGTTGTTGACAACTTTTATGTCATGCGATGTATTGCCCTTTGAAAAATGGATTAAATCAGGTTTTGATAGAGTACTGTCAGGGAAAAGTGAATATGAAGAAGTAAATGGAAATGTATGTTGTGCGGAAATAAGTCCTAAAACGACTAAAGTATATGATAATCTGGCAGAGGATGCTATGGGAAATTGGTGTGAAGTTGATACAAAAGAACTTCGTCAATTAATTGATGAGTGGTGTGATAAAGTTCAAAAATTTAAAATGAGCATCACAACTAAGCCTCCCCACCGGCAGGCATAAATCCTAGTCTCACTACCAGACATTTAACAGAACTTCTTAGGTTCATAAGGTTTACTATCCCGTAACACGGCATAAATTACGGTGGTAAGCTTTCTTGCCACGGCTCCTGTGGCAGTTAAGTGATGTTTACCTTGGTCACGTTTCTTTTTGTAATATGCATTCAACGGGCTATTGTGAAAAGAGCAGGTGGTAGCCGCAAGAAAAATGGCATGTCTTAAGTAAGGTGAACCACGTTTTGACATATGGTTATGTGTGCTGTTAAATTCACCCGACTGACGTACAGTTGGATCAATGCCAGCAAAGGCAACTAATGCAGAGGAATTTTTAAATCTGCTTATATCACCGATTTCAGCAAGAATAGTAGCAGCACCAATTATGCCTATTCCCGGGATTGTATGTAAGTAACAATCAAACTGCTCATAGTATTTCATGATTTCAATATCAAGAGCTTCAATCTGCTTATCATGAAAATTCATTCTGTCAATGAGCTGTTTTAACTGGAAAGAGAAAGCATCCTGTGCTATCTTAATACCAAAGGTATCAGCTGCAGCTTCTTTGATGGAAATGGCTTTAGCTTTGGTAAGTCGGTTGTGGCTCTTATCTTTTATGATTTCAAAGAGCTCATCTATTGGTGCATTCTCAATATTCTCAGGGGTGAGATACTTTTCCAGAATGCCCATGGATGTGCTCACCCAAAGAGAAGAAAACTGTTTTTCGTACTCTGGGAAGATTTGTTCCATAATTGTGCCGATTCGGAGCTTAATTTCAGTTCTGGAAGAAATGACAGAATCACGATAACGACATAACTGACGCATGGCAAGGATGTTTTCATCAGCCATGGAAGTAGTCCCAAACTGACCGAAACGTATCACTTCTGCAATTAAAAAAGAGTCAATTGAATCGTTTTTGGTTTGTCGTATATACATTTTTCTTAAAGAATCAGACTGGATAGGATTGATTACACAGATGGTATATCCTTTTGCTTTTAGAAATGAATAAATGGGATACCAGTAATGACCTGTAGCTTCCATGCCAAATACACAAGGGGAATTACCGATGTTTTTGAAGATAAAGCTCATAAGAGAATCTGCACCTTTGTGTGTAGTTGCAAAGCGAAGAGAACGGCCGATTTGTTTGCCTTCAGGTGAAACAATGGATGCTTCATGATGATTTTTGCCAATATCAATGCCTACGATGTACATAATTGAAATCCTTTCTAATGTGAATTGTAAGTAGATAGAATCCTCACTTCAATGCGGGTTACAATCTGGTTAGATATACGAAGTACAGCACAAATGCTGTCAACACCCAGCTAATACGCAAAATCCTGCAAAGCAGAGGGGGCAGTCTCAATGAACGAAGTCACAAGTGCTTCAAGAGTGGTGACGCACACCTCTATCTATTACAGGATAATTGTGAAATAGGAATAAAAGAAAAGCAATAGATAGAAAAAGACTGCTTTGATTCCTATGTGTTTAGCATACCAGAGTGGTGAAGACTCTGTAGACGATATTGTAAAAGGGGTAGAGAATGGAGATATTCTATTAAGCAATAATATTCAAAAAGGTAATTATGGCGAGATGAAGATGGATGTGTATTTTAAAAGTCAAGGATATGAGAGAATAAGTCTCGATAGAGTGACCGATTTGAATGCTCCAACGCATCAGGGAATTGATGGAGTATATTATAATCTAGACGGTCATCCACCATACATAATTGGAGAGGCAAAGTATGGTAGCTCAAGGTTGGCAATACTGGCTGATGGAACTCCACAGATGAGTGATAAATGGATAATTGATAGATTAGAAAATGCTGTTGGTGAAGGGGTTGCCAATGATATTAAAATGGAAATGATTCTAAATCCAGATAATGTAGGTTCTATATTGGTTCATGTCTCATCAAATGGTGAAATTGATATAACAAAATTAATTGATGGGATCAAACAGGAGAATGAAAAATGAGAGATAGAATGAAAGATGAACATTATTTTATCATTTTAAATGAATATCACAATAAAAAGTCCAATTATCCCCTAAAAACCTAGCTGTATTCGCTTTTATAAGGGTTCAAAACATTCATTTTACTACTAATTTACTACCTGCGAGCGAGCCTTGATACGTTGATTTAACCCGATTTAAGAAGTTATGAATACAGCACATCAGTATTGAAACAACAAAAAATTGAATATTTCATAGACTATGGAACTCCTAAAAATGACGTTCCTTTTCTATTTCCAGCCGTTCTTTATGGACGGCTATTTTATTACCCAAAATGAAAGGAGCATTAGATTTATGAAAAAGATATTGAAACGATTGTGTACGGGCGTACTTGCCCTAGCGACTGTCGTTACCACCTTACCGAGTACAACCGTTCATGCAGAAAGTAAGCAATACTGGACGCAATCCAATGAGCGTGTCGGTATCGTTGAAAAAGTAATGAATGACGGTTCGATTGGTTCTACCTTTAATGAGGGGCATTTGACCGTTGAGGGCGAGGACGCTTATTGTATCGACATTAACACAGATTTTAAGAACGGCTATAAGACCAGAACTGACGCAAGCTCACGCATGACTGCCGACCAGATAAGCGACGTTGCCTTATCCATTGAATATGTAAAACAGTACACAGACAGCCACAGCGGAATAAGCAACAATCACGCCTACCTTTTAAGACAGCTTGTGGTCTGGCAGAGATTAAGCGTTCATCTGGGCTGGCAATGCGACAACGTGCGAGCTTCTTATGATGAAATACCAAAGGCAACGCAGGACGAAGTTTTCGCAGGGGCGAAATCCTTTGTCAAAGAGAATAAAGGACGTTATGAATGTGGCGGTTATATCTACTCTGGCGAGGGGCAGGAACTAGGACAGTTCTGGGCGAACTTAAACGTCGGAAATGCCACCTTGAAGAAATCTTCTAGTAATGCCAGCATTACAGACGGTAACGGGAATTACTCTATCGCTGGTGCAACTTACGGTGTCTTTTCTGATAAAGACTGCACGAAACAGCTTGCTACCCTTACGACTGATAGTAACGGCAATACAGAGATTGTAGAGGTCAAAGCAGGAACAGTTTATATCAAGGAATTATCCGCTCCGAAAGGATATAAGGTTGATGATACGGTCTATTCCTTAAAGGTAGAAGTCGGAAAAACAGCGACCTTGAATGTATCTGATACACCGAAAGTAACAGACACTTTGATTGAGCTTTTCAAAATCGACATGGAAACACAGAAAGACAACCCACAAGGGAACGCTTCTCTGGCAGGTGCGGAGTTTACATGGAAATATTATGACGGTTATTACAACAAGAACAATCTTCCAGAAAAAGCTACTCGTACATGGACGACAAAGACAATCGCTGAAAAGGACAGCGACGGTACAGTCCATTATGTTACAAAATTAGCTGACGCATACAAAGTATCTGGCGACAGCTTCTATATGCAGGACGGAAAAGCGGTTCTTCCTTTAGGAACGCTAACCGTTGAGGAAACAAAAGCTCCAAACGGGTACTTATTGGACGGTGCATATATGCAGGCTGGCGATAAGTCCGAACAGATGAAAGGCTTATATGTAACACAGATTACCGAGGACGGCAACCTTGCCGTATTATCTGGAAGTAACCAGTTTTCCGTATCAGACAAGGTTATCCGTGGCGGTGTCAAAATTCAGAAACGAGATTTAGAAACTGGCGATACAAAGCCACAAGGAAGTGCGACCTTGAAAGATACTGCCTTTGACATCATTTCCTTAAATGATAATGCGGTATTGGTTGAGGGCAAGCTATACAAGAAAAATGAAGTGGTAAAGACAATCCATACGGATATTGAGGGTATCGCTTCTACTTCTGCCGACCTCTTACCTTATGGAAACTTCCGTATCGTTGAGAGTGAAGCTCCCGACGGTTACTTGACTGACGGTGCAAAACCGATTGATTTTACAATCACAGAAAATGGAAAAATCGTTGATTTAACCGACGCAACCCATTCTATCTACAATCAGATTAAGCGTGGCGATATTGAGGGCGTAAAAATCGGTGCAGGAACACACAAGCGTCTTGCTGATGTTCCGTTTAGGATCACAAGCAAGACGACGGGAGAAAGTCATATCGTGGTAACTGATGATAACGGACAGTTCTCTACTTCTGCTGAATGGGCTAGTCATAAGCACAATACCAACGCAGGAAAGACCAGTGAGGACGGTGTGTGGTTTGGAACTTCTGAACCAGACGACAGCAAAGGGGCATTGCCTTATGATACTTACATCATTGAAGAATTGAGATGTGAAAGCAATAAGGGTTTTGAGCTTATCCCACCATTTGAAATCGTAGTATCAAGAAATAATCGTGTGATTGATTTAGGAACTTTGACTGATGAATACGAAAAAGAAATCTCAATCCATACCACAGCAACCAGCAAGGACGGCGAAAAGACAATCCTTGCAGGAAAAGAGGTAACAATCGTTGATACCGTCAAGTTAGACGGTTTGAAGAAAGGCACAAAGTATCAGCTTGTAGGCTGGCAAATGCTGAAAGAAGAAAACGCCGAGCTTATCATTGACGGAAAGCGTGTAGAAAATGACTATACCTTTGTCGCTGATGATGAAGCTATGAAAGTGGAAATTTCCTATACATTCAATGCGTCCGAGCTTGGCGGTAAAAATCTGGTAACATTCGAGGAATTATACGATTTGAGCAATCCAGACGAACCCGTAAAAGTTGCGGAACACAAGGACATTGAGGACGACGGGCAAACGGTATTGATTACCGAACGTATCATCAAGATACATACAACCGCTACCGATAAAGACGGCAACAAAGAGATTGAAGCAGGAAAAGACGTTACAATCGTTGATACGGTTACTTTAGAGGGCTTGGAAATCGGTACAAAATATCAGCTTGTAGGCTGGCAGATGTTGAAAGAAGAAAATGCTGAGCTTATCATTGACGGCAAACGTATAGAGAATGACTATACCTTTATCGCTGATAAAGAAAGCATGAAAGTAGAGATTGCCTTTACCTTTGACGCTTCTTCTCTTGGCGGTAAACAGCTTGTAACCTTTGAAGAATTGTATGATGTAAGCAATCCAGATGAACCGAAAAAGGTTACGGAACACAAAGACATTGAGGACGACGGACAGACGGTTACTATCAAAGAAGTACCCGAAACGCCCGAAGAACCCAAAGAACCAGAGAAGCCAGAAACACCACAGACACACGATACACCAAAGAAAACAGACAGTCCAAAAACGGGCGACAGTACCAACCTTTACGGACTGCTTGCACTTCTTCTGACTTCTGGTGCTGGGCTGGCTGGAACATATCTTTACAAACGCCGTAAAGTGAAAAAATCATAAGGCGGTAACGATATGATGAAAGAAAAATCACGTTCTCCACCGAAGCTGTCAAACAGCAGACTTCCTCTTATTCTGGCTTGTCTGCTAACAACCTGCAAGAACACGGATAGTCAAGGGTGCGAAGCATACAGTTTACCCTTTACTATCTGTGGGATTGCTGGTACTTCCTTAACCGCCAGAATAAGAAATAGAACAAATCAATCAAAACAACAGAAAGAAACGAGGTAAAACAATATGGAATTAAAATATGTAGTGCCGAACATGGCACAGACTTTTGGAAACTTGGAATTTGCTGGGGAAAACAATGTAAACCAGCAACGCTTGAACGGACGCTTTATGCCCGTATCAAGAAGCTATAACTTGTACTCTGATGTGCAGAGAGCCGACGACATTATCGTAACCATTCCAGCGAAAGCAGGCGAAAAGCACTTTAAACCAGAGCAGAGGGTAAAACTTATCAATCCGAAGATTACCGCTGACGGTAAAAATGTCAAAGGACGTGGCTTTACAAACTATATTTTAACGGCTGATGATATGTTGCCAGTCGAGGAAAGCAAGTAAGGGGGTAAATGATTATGAGATTAGCAAACGGTATTGTATTAGACAAAGAAAAGACATTCGGAACATTGAAATTCTCTGCACTTAGACATGAGGTGCGAGCAGAAAACGACGACGGCTCAACCAGTGAGGAAATCACAAGAAGAACCTATGATTTAAAATGCAGTGTGCAGGAACGCATGATACAAGTGTCAATCCCTGCGGATATTCCAGTCAAGGAATATCCGTATAATGCAGAGGTGGAGCTTGTCAATCCCGTAGCCGATACGGTGGCAAATGCCAACTATCGAGGTGTGGTTGTGGACTGGTATATCAAGGCTGATGATATTGTCTTGAAGAACAAAGGCAATCAAACTGGCAATCCACAGAACCATACACCGCAGGGACAACCGAAGAAATAAGTTGATACATTAGGTTTTCATTGTAGCGATTGTGAAAAATTGTTATAATGTGAATATGTTGAAAGCACGATTTATAATCAAAAATATTTGAATATTTCGCAAAAAACACGATTGCAACTGTCAGTTGACATATTTCCATTCCTAAATGGTGGCTGTGCAACTGCCAATATTGGTACAATAACCATGAAGAAAGGAGTGCTAAAAATGAATATGTCAGACAGAATACAATATTTAAGAAAAACGAAAGGAATATCACAAGAGGAACTTGCTGATAAAGTTGGTGTTTCAAGACAAGCTGTTTCTAAATGGGAAAGTGAGCAAAGTACACCAGACTTAGAAAAAGTAATTATAATGAGCGATTTTTTTGGAGTAACTACTGATTACATTCTAAAGGGCATTGAGCCAGTTAATGATAAAGAACAAAAGAGTAAAGAGATTGCAAGTAAAATACTTTATATCTCATCAACAGCTTTTGTTGCTATTGGGTTACTCTGTGCTTTTGGTGGCTGGTATGAATTGCAAACAATGGAAGTTGTTGCAGGTTCAATGATTATTCAAGCGGTAGGAATTATTGGGTATTTTATTGCAAGAATATTATCAGAAGAAAAAGCAACATTTTATGTAAGTTGGTTTAATATAATTGGGATTACTTTTATGCCTATTTCTATGATTACGGGATATATTTCTATCCTTGTTTTCAAACAAGGCTGGGTAGCACCTTATCCAAATGGAATATTTCATACTTTAACTTTCATATTACTATTCTTCGTGGTTTTAGTTGCAAGTTATACTATTCTAAAAAAGCAAGCAAAATAATTTTATGTTCATTAAGCGGTTAGTCATTACGATTGACCGCTTTTTCCATGCAAAGAAAGGAGCATTTATGACATTCTATAAATACAAGGGAAAGCGTATCAGAGCCAGCGACAAAGGCTTAGTATATCGTTTCTGTGCTGGTACACTTCTGTTTGTATTCGTGGCAGTTCTTTTGCTACTGAATATGAAACAGCTCATGCGTACCGATTGGGAGCATTTCAGCTTGTTAGACAACGGCTTGACGCTTTCCCCTTACAACTTCATAACCATACTGATAGCGACTGGTGTTTGTGCATTGGTCGCTCTTCTGTATTATCGTTTCTGCTATGACAGTTTCAAGAAAATATTACACCGTCAAAAGCTGGCACGAATGGTACTGGAAAATAAGTGGTATGAAGCTGATACCGTACAAGACAGCGGTTTTTTCACTGACCTGCAAAGCAGATCAAGGGAAAAAATCGTCTGGTTTCCAAAGATTTATTATCAAATGGAAAAGGGACTGCTCCATATCCGCTGTGAAATTACGTTAGGAAAATATCAAGACCAGCTTTTACGGTTAGAGGATAAATTGGAAAGTGGCTTGTATTGTGAATTGACCGACAAGACCTTACATGACGGATATATTGAATACACCCTGCTTTATGACATGATAGCAAACCGTATTACCATTGATGAAGTACGGGCAGAAAACGGCTGTCTTAGACTGATGAAAAATCTTGTCTGGGAATATGACGCACTCCCTCACGCTTTGATTGCTGGTGGGACTGGTGGCGGTAAAACCTATTTTCTGCTGACGCTCATTGAAGCCCTACTACATACCAACGCTGTCCTTTACATCTTAGACCCGAAGAACGCTGACCTTGCAGACTTAGGAACAGTTATGGGAAATGTGTATCACACCAAAGAAGAAATGATTGATTGCGTCAATGCCTTTTATGAGGGCATGGTACAGCGAAGTGAGGAAATGAAGCGACACCCGAACTATAAGACGGGCGAAAACTACGCCTATCTGGGACTGCCACCCTGCTTTCTTATCTTTGATGAATATGTGGCATTTTTTGAAATGCTGGGGACAAAAGAAAGCGTGAGCCTACTTAGCCAGTTAAAGAAAATCGTTATGTTAGGGCGACAAGCAGGTTATTTCCTTATCGTTGCCTGCCAGCGTCCAGACGCAAAGTATTTCTCGGACGGTATCAGAGATAACTTCAATTTCCGTGTGGGACTTGGGCGTATCAGCGAATTAGGTTACGGTATGCTGTTTGGTTCAGATGTGAAAAAGCAGTTTTTCCAGAAGCGTATCAAGGGGCGTGGCTATTGTGATGTGGGAACAAGTGTTATAAGTGAATTTTATACGCCTTTAGTCCCGAAAGGACATGATTTTTTACAGACTATCGGCTCTCTTGCACAAGCAAGGCAGGACGTGACGGCGACGTGCGAAGCGAAAGGCGACGGCACGGACTAGCCGTTGCTGGTGTGGCGTAAGCCACGCCAGCAGGTAAAACCCCTCGGTATCTAACAGAGGGGTACGTTTGCAAATAGACAATAGACAAAAAACATAGGAAACATAAGGCTTCTGGCATGGTTTCCTAGCAAAAATCGGCTGTGAAGTCGCCTTAAAAAACTTCACACTTTACAGATTGGGGGTATGGTTCTGAATGAAGAACAATGGATAAAAGAATTACGGGAGAAACGGATTGCTTACGGTATCTCACAAGGCAGGCTGGCGGTGGCTTCTGGTATCACAAGGGAATATCTCAACAAGATAGAAAGCGGAAAAATGAAGCCGTCAAAGGAACTTTTGGAAACTCTGCATAAGGAACTGGCAAGGTTCAATCCCGAAGCACCACTTACCATGCTGTTTGATTATGTAAAAATTCGTTTTCCCACGCTGGATATACAGCACATCATCAAAGATATATTAAAACTGAATATCAATTATATGCTCCATGAAGATTACGGGCGTTACAGTTATACGGAGCATTATTCATTAGGGGACATCTTTATCTATACGTCAGCTGACGAAGAAAAAGGTGTCCTTTTAGAGTTAAAGGGGCGTGGTTGCAGGCAGTTTGAAAGTTACCTGCTGGCACAGCAAAGAAGCTGGTATGACTTTCTCATGGACGCATTAGTAGACGGTGGCGTGATGAAGCGTATCGACCTTGCTATCAACGACCATACGGGCATTTTGGATATTCCAGAGCTTGCGGAAAAATGCAGGAAACGGGAATATATCGGAAAGTCCAGAAGTTATAAGTTTTACCAGTCGGGCGAGCTTATCAAGCACAGAGAGGACGACAGAGAATATATGGGACGTACCCTTTATCTTGGTTCGCTGAAATCAGATGTGTATTTCTGTATCTATGAAAAGGACTATGAGCAGTACGTCAAGTTAGGGACACCTCTGGAAGAAGCCGACATTATCAACCGTTTTGAGATACGGCTTAGAAATGAACGTGCTTATTATGCAGTACGAGATTTGCTGACCTATTATGACGCAGAGCAGACCGCCTTTTCTATCATCAACCAGTATGTGCGGTTTGTTGATGAAGAACCAGACAAGCGAAAAAATGACTGGAAACTCAATGACCGCTGGGCTTGGTTTATCGGCGATAACAGACAGAGCTTGAAGCTGACGACAAAGCCAGAGCCTTATACCTTAGACCGTACATTGCGTTGGGTACAAAGGCAGGTAGCACCGACCTTAAAAATGCTGAAAAAGATTGATAAGGGAAACGGTACAGACTACATAGAAACAATCGAACAGCAGGCAAAGCTCACAGAAAAGCATGAAATGATAATCAAACAGCAGACGACCCCTGCAAAAGATTTGGTGGAAAGTTAGGAGTGATAAAAATGTGGGTATTATTAAAAGACTTCCTGCTGGTATCTATGGGAATGGGTATCGGCGTAGTCTTGATGTGTATTTTGAATGTCGGCAAAGAAGCTGACTATGAAATGAAACAATTAAAAGAAAGCGAGGACAAATAACATGAATTTCGGGCAAAATTTGTATCAATGGTTTTTAAGCAACGCACAGAGCTTAGTGCTTATGGCGATTGTAGTTATCGGTATCTACTTAGGTTTCAAGCGTGAGTTTTCCAAACTTATCGGCTTCTTGGTAGTTGCCTTGATTGCTGTCGGTTTGGTATTCAATGCTGGCGGTGTGAAAGATGTACTGTTAGAGCTGTTCAATAAGATTATCGGTGCATAAAATTTTATTGTGGTGTTGGTATGAGAATGGTATAATATGGATATGCAGAAAACGGCAAATTAGAATTTGTTGAAAGGAGTAAACAACTATGAAAATGTCAAAAGAAAAAATTGATATAAGCATGTTTGCCCCATGCGGAATGAATTGTAAGGTTTGTTATAAGCACTGTTACAATAAAAAACCTTGTTCTGGGTGCTTGAATAGTGATAAAGGGAAACCAGAACATTGTCGTAAATGCAAAATAAAGGATTGCATCAAAGGAAAATCGTTATCCTATTGTTTTGAATGTGCTGAATATCCATGTAAGTTGATTAAAAATCTTGAAAAAAGCTATAATAAACGGTATCAAGCAAGTCTTATAGAAAATAGCCGTTTTGTTCAAGGACATGGTTTGGAACATTTCATGGAACAGCAGAAAATAAAATATACTTGTCCTAAATGCGGTGGCATTATTTCTATTCACGATAAAGAATGTAGCGAGTGTCAAGAAAAAATGAAATAACAAAATTTCAGTTTATAGAACTAAGAAAATTAGAATTGATGGAGGGATATATTATGATAGGCTTTAGTATAATGATGTGGTTCTGTTCTGCTCTTCTCATATTTGTTAGTTTTTCTCTATTAAAAGGAAATTATTCTTCTGTTCATGGCAAAGTATTTGAAACCACAAACGACAGAAAAGGATATGCAAAAGCATTAGGAAAGCCTGTTTTATTGATAGGAATTTGTCTTTTGTTCTCTGGAGTGATTGCAGTTATATTACCGAAAGATTATGCTATTTCTATTGCAGTTATATTTATATTATTTATAGCTGTTATTTGTAGTATATGGCTGTATAAGATTCAAAAAAGATTTTCGTAAATCCCAGTTTGACAATTTCATATCCATACACACAAAGCAGTTAGTCTTAGGATTGATTGCTTTTTTCTTACCAAAATTTCAGATTGGAGTGATGAAATGAGCGATATTTTTAAGGATATGCAGGCAAAAGTCGGCTGTGATTATATTTCCGACCTGCCCTCTTACAAGCGTAAGGTGTGGCAGGAAATGAAACGACTGAACCCTGCCGATTATGAAGAAAGACAGTTAGAAGATTTTTCTAAATATGTGTTTGGTATGTCGTACCAGACCTTACAAGATGTGATGAAACAACAGAAAGGACGTGAGGAACAATGCAGGAAACAAGGGTGCTGGTGGAAACGAGAGGAACAACTGGCGAAGAAACAATATCATACTGGTTCGACCTGCCGATAGATGTTGCCGAGTTTGAAGAAAAGTTAGGTATCGGTGCAGAAAGTGGGGATTACCACATTATCGAAAAGGTGTTGCCTTATGCTGATGAAGTCCACGAACATACCAGCGTGTACCAGCTCAACGAATTAGATTTTATGTACCGCCAGCTTTCAAGTGATATGCAGGAAGAATATGTATCACTTCTTACCGTGTATGAAAACTTAGAAGCTCTTTATATTTGCAGGAACGTGATTACGGTTTATCCCGACTGCAAGAGTATGATTGATGTTGCAAGGCAAAAGCTGATGAACGACCCGACGTTCAAACATCTGTCCGAGGACTGTCAAGAATACTACTTTGACTTTGAAACCTACGCTTTACACTTGCTGGAACACGGGAAATTTTTAGTAACAGAACACGGTATCTTTGAACTGCCAGAGTAGGAAATGAGGTGGTGCTTATGATTGATGATATGGCGGTTTATATTGCTAATCTTGGCAAATACAATGAGGGCTATTTAGTCGGTGCTTGGTTCACGTTTCCTATTGACGAGGAAGATGTGAAAGAAAAAATCGGCTTGAATGAACAGTATGAGGAATACGCTATCCATGATACCGACAACTTTCCCATTGCGATTGGCGAGTATGTTTCCATTGAAGAACTCAATGAGATGTATGAAATGATAGAGGAACTTCCCGACTATATTGTAGAGTGTCTGGACGAATTTATCAGCCACTATGGGACGCTGGAAGAAGTCGTGGAACATAAGGACGATATTTACTATTATCCCGACTGTGAAACCATGACAGATGTTGCCTACTACTACATAGACGAATTGCAGGCACTTGGGGACATTCCACCCAGCTTACAGAATTACATTGACTATGAAGCCTACGGGCGAGATTTGGATATGGGCGGTTGCTTTATTGAAACAAGCCGAGGTATGTGCGAGATACCATATTAACGCTGGAAGATCAGCGACAAGCATTGTTGCTACTGACAGCGTATTTCTCTTTTAAGGGACAGTCTGAAAATGGCTGTCCTTTTCTATTTTGAAAGGAGCTGAAAGAACTTGAAAAAGATTAAAAGCTACACGGGTATCTGGAACGTGGAAAAAGTCTTATATGCAATCAATGACTTTAACTTACCCTTTCCCGTTACTTTTACACAGATTACATGGTTTGTGATTACGGAATTTATCATCATTCTGTTTGGGGATATTCCCCCACTTTCCATGATTGAGGGAGCATTTCTCAAATACTTTGGTATTCCCGTTGCTCTCACTTGGTTCATGTCGCAGAAAACCTTTGACGGAAAGAAGCCGTACAGCTTTTTGAAATCACAGATAACCTATGCCCTGCGACCTAAAATCACTTATGCAGGAAAAGCCGTAAAACTGCATAAGCAGATATTGAATGAAACAATCACGGCAGTAAGGAGTGTGAACTATGTTCCCAATAAAATATATTGACAATAACCTTGTCTGGAATAAGGACAATGAGGTGTTTGCCTATTATGAGCTGATACCATACAACTATTCTTTTCTATCCGCAGAGCAGAAATTTATCGTGCATGACAGTTTCCGACAGCTAATCGCACAGTCCCGTGAGGGTAAAATTCATGCGTTGCAGATTGCCACAGAAAGCTCCATACGAAGTATGCAGGAGCAGTCAAAGAAACTGGTAACGGGAAAATTAAAGGGAGTTGCCTACCAGAAAATAGACGAACAGACCGAAGCGTTAGTATCTATGATTGGGAACAATCAAGTGGACTACCGCTTTTTTCTTGGCTTTAAGCTCATGGTTACGGAAGAACAGCTCAATCTGAAAAACATCAAAAAATCGGCGTGGCTGACATTCAAAGAGTTTCTCCATGAAGTAAACCATACGCTGATGAATGATTTTGTTTCCATGCCGAATGATGAAATCAACCGTTACATGAAAATGGAAAAGTTACTGGAAAATAAAATCTCCCGTCGCTTTAAGGTGCGTCGCTTGGAAATCAATGATTTTGGGTATCTCATGGAACATCTTTACGGCAGGGACGGTGTCGCTTATGAAGATTATGAGTACCAGCTACCAAAGAAGAACTTGCAGAAAGAAACGCTGATAAAATACTACGACCTTATCCGTCCGACAAGATGTGTGATTGAGGAAAGCCAGCGATATTTACGCTTGGAACATGAGGATAAGGAAAGCTATGTGTCCTATTTTACCGTCAATGCGATTGTAGGCGAGCTTGATTTTCCGTCAAGCGAAATTTTCTATTTCCAGCAACAGCAATTCACATTCCCCGTTGATACTTCCATGAATGTAGAAATCGTGGAGAACCGAAAAGCATTAACAACCGTCCGCAACAAGAAAAAGGAATTGAAAGACCTTGACAATCACGCTTATCAAGCAGGAAGTGAAACCAGCTCAAATGT
>ENA-UEPG01001647-UEPG01001647.1-human-gut-metagenome-genome-assembly--contig:-NODE-1647-length-16582-cov-27.539776_pt1 | contig 16582 bp, 13 predicted proteins | sample MGYA00242893_ERZ507902 | MGnify/ENA primary metagenome ERZ507902 (study PRJEB26167, sample SAMN06115491) | human gut metagenome | host: Homo sapiens | place: China:Gansu | collected 2015-04-23... | reverse complement strand
ATGATCCGCGTTCCTCATTCATTTCCTGGTTCATTTGCGAGAACATCATATTTGCTCCTACTTCCCCGTATTTGCCGACTTTCTGCGTAACGTTCAAGCGTGCTGAGTAACGGTCCAGACTGGAGTTTTTGGCCAATCCTTCCTGATTGTTGTAGCCGAGCGAGGCATAGAATGTAGAACGGTCGTTACCGCCGGAGACGGAAGCTTCATAACTCTGATGCATAGCGGTGCGGAGCAGCTCTTTTCGCCAGTCCGTATATCCCATGGACGGCTTATATGCATATGTGCCGATATTGGAATTGGCATATTCACTCGGAGACTCCATACCGTTGTCTATTGCGTAATTCAGCAATCCTTCATAGAGCAGTTCTTCCCGTTGGTCACCGTTGAGGGTAGGGCGGAAGTCGACAGCCGCATGAGAGAAGCCGCCTGACACGTTCAAGTCCACACGTACCTTTCCGGTATTTCCTTTTTTAGTTGTAATCAATATGACGCCATTGGCGGCGCGGGAACCATACAGGGAAGCCGCTGCCGCATCTTTGATTACAGTCACGTTTTCAATATCCGACGGATTCAGTGTACTCATTATATTGGTCTTGGAGTTGTTCATATATGCTGCATCAGGACCACCGGAACTCATACTCCCGGAAGTAACCGGTACTCCATCTATGACAAACAAAGGTTCCTGTGAAGCGTTGAACGATCCCATTCCTCTGATGCGAATACTTTGGTTGGCACCCGGTTGACCGGAACTGCTGGTTATTTGTACACCGGTAGTCATACCTTGCAACTTTTGCTCAACGCTCATCACGGGTACTTCTTTCAGCATATCTGTACGCAGCGTATTGGCCGATCCTGTGAACGAGGATTTGGAGAAATTACCATACCCTGTTACTACTACCTCGTCAATATCCATCGTTTCGGGAATCAGTACTATTTTGAGTTCTTTCTCTTTGCGGGGGACGCGTATTTCCTGTGTCTTCATTCCCACATAAGATACGACCAACATCTTGGTTCCGGTTTCCACGGACAATTGAAACTGACCGTTGATATCGGTAATCACTCCTTTGGTGGGATTCCCCTTTACACTGACGGTGGCACCGATAAGTGGTTCATTATCCTCTGATGATATAATAACACCGGATATGTTCAGTTGCTGAGCGGACGCATACGAAATACTCAACAAACAAAACAGTAAGCTAAAACATAATGTTAACCTTTGATTAATCTTCATACTTTTATATTTAAAAATACATTTGCTATAAAGTCGATACAAAGGATATACCAATAGGATATAAAGAAATGCTGAAAGGATAAGATACAGATTAACAGCGGAGTTGAAAAAACGATATTATTGGGGCGGTGTGGAAAAAATGTGGAAAGGTGTGGAAAATATACCCAATCAATTGGTACGATAAATATCGTGGCTATATGGATTATCGTACCGATAATGATTGGGTATATAGGTCTTACAATTTAATATCCCGGATTCTGATACTCACTGCCGTTGATAATGGTAGCGGTAAAGGTTGTAGAAATGGGACGTAAAGCATAATTCGGATCAAAGAACCGTGCGAGATCCGGGTGAGTATCTTTCAGATAATCGGAACTCTTGAACATCCCTGTCCGTTTCAAATCGTAGAAACGGCAATATTCACCGCATAGTTCGCGTCCTCTTTCGTCTAATACGTCACGAACCGTCATGCTGCCCGTTAGCGGGTCTGCTCCGGCACGTTCGCGAACCTTATTCAGGTATTTGGCGGCATTCGCTCCTCCGTTCAGATAAATGTCAGCCTCTGCGGCAATCAGATAGACTTCTGCCATACGCATGATAAACGTAGCGTTTAAGTTTCCGTTTCTTTGTTTGGAGGCGTTTGCAACGTAATAGTTACTGCTGTTGTGCTTGTTTAGTGACGGATAATAGTAACGGAACAGATTCTCGCTGGTACCGTCGTTTTTGTAACTCCCTGTTACATTTGTATACGAGTAGTTCATGTTCACATTGTTGTTTGTATCACTGTAGACATGGTTGTAATCAATCAACAAATAGTCGGTCTTGTGCTCATTCTGTTTTTCCGTAGAATAATCCGCATCCTGCGGCATGATAAATTTAATGGCCGGATCACCTTTCTTCAGAGCTTTGCCGATGACTGTTTCGTCTTTGTCGTACATGTGTACGGCACTTTCGTCCCAAGTATAACTTTTATTGGCCTTCCATTCGGTAGTGAATGACTGGTGGAATCTGGGATCTAACGTGCCGTCATTCTGTACATACAGATTCAGCAAGTGTTGCGTAGGCATGAAGATGCCGCTGATGGAGCCTTCCCATGTCAGTCGTGTCTCCTGATTGTCTTCACGGGCACCGAACTTATTGATGTCACACAGGAAATACTCGTCATTGCGGTTTAGCTTGTAGTTACCGTTGCTCGAACCGTGTCCGTCCGTGCCTGCATACCAGCGATGTTTCCAGAGCGCTTCCTTGTTTTCCCAGTTATTGCTTTCTTCGAATACTTCACTGTATGTAGGATACATATAAGTGTTGTATTTCCCGCCACCCGATTCGCAGTCGGAGATCAGCTGTAAAGCTGCGTCGAGAGCTTCCTGCAGGTATTCCGTGCTTCCATACTCGTAGGTCTGCAGACAGGCTTTTGCCAAAAAGCCGAGAGCGGCTTTCTTGGTCGGAGTGGTAGTCGTGGCATGATTCCCGATTGACAGCCATTCGGATGCGAATCTCAGGTCGGGCAGGATGACTTCTTTGTAGATAGTCATTGGGTCGGTGCGGACAGGAGAGTAGTTAAGGCTGGTTTCCGGTTCCGTAAGCATGGTTACCCCTCCGAATTGTTCTACTGCGTTGAAGTAATAGACAGCTCTCATGAAGCGGGCTTCGGCAACTTTCGCATTCCGTTCCTCTTCTGTGGCGTAGGGAGGCTTGTCGCCTAAGGCGATGGCTTCGTTGCAGGAACCTATTCCGTCATATGTCCCGTTCCACCAGTTATTGGTGTAGGTCGTGTTGGGCGATGTGCCGGCGAAAAACCAGAACCATTCGGTGTAGCTTGTCGATTGGTTAGCCTTGTACGTCCAGAGGTCCGTATCCCCTTCGGTCAGCGACATCCAGTCTGCGGCACCGTAGTAAAACCTTTCCATTGCGAAGTAGCACTGGTTGATCAGTGTTTCGTATCCCTCGGTTGAGGTAGCCAATGTTTCATTGGTAAATGCGCCCGGGTTGTACTCTTCCAGCGAGCAGGAATGCAGGAATAGTGCGGACAGCAGGACAGAGCAAAAAACTGTTTTTAAATGTATACTTTTCATTGTCATTTTCTTCTTTAATTAGAATGTAAGATTAACTCCAAATACAAATTGCCGATAGGTGGGAAACGCGTCCGAACCGTTCGTTTCGGGGTCTGTGTCCTTCAGTTGCTTGTCTTTCACAAAGATGAACGGATTGTAGGCCGTAGCGTAGATGCGGCATTTCTCCATCAATACCTTGCGGGAAATGTTGGCGGGGAGGGTATATCCCAAAGTGATATTCTTGATCTTGATGAAGGAGCCGTCGTGTACTCTCAGCGAAGGATATACCTTTTTTTGTTCGTCTCCCGTTCCGGGACGCGGGAAGTATGCGCCTTGATTGTCCTCTGTCCAGTAATCCACGCCTGCCAGCTGATTCTTGGTCACACTTTGCTCTGCGGTATAGTAGCCGAGCAGGTCACTGTTGATTGTCTGCCCGTAGCGTGCCATTGCAAAGACGGATAAATCGAAGTTCTTGTAGGTGAAGGAGTTGTTCAGTCCGATGATCCAATCCGGATTCGTATGTCCCAGAATTTGTCTGTCGTCGGTGCTGTATTTATGTACTCCGCCGTCTCCGTTTTTATCCACTGTCTCTATCTTGATAAATCCCGGATTTACGCCATATGCATCCAGCGTCTCCTTCGGAGTGTCACTTCCCCAGATACCTGCATATTTATAGCCGTAAATGGCGTGAATCGGTTCGCCGGTAAACAGGTTCTCGGAGATCAGGTCACCGTCGGGCAGCTTGTCTATCTTCTCCTTGCTCCAAGTAGCGGACAAGGTCGTGTTCCATGTAAAGTCCTTGTGCTGTATATTGTGGGAGTTCAATATCACTTCCACGCCCTGATTGCTGGTTTGGGCGATATTCTGCCAGATAGACAGAGGAGAACCCCATCCGGTCAGTCCGCTGGTGATGGGCAATATACGCTTGAATAATAATCCTTTGGTGGTTGTTCTGAACCATTCAATGGAACCGTCGATGCGGCTGTTCAGTATGCCGAAGTCCAGACCGATGTTCCAGTTGTACGATTTTTCCCAACCGAGGTCGGCACTGCCGTAAGTCTCCGAGTATTGTGTGAAAGGAACGATTTTTCCATTGACGGAGACTCCGCTGGCAGAATATACGTAGGCTTGGGTAGTGGTGCTATAGGCGTCTGTTCCGCCGGAGTTGCCCGTGATGCCGTAGCTGACTCTCAGTTTCAGGTTGTCCAGCCAGCTTCGTGTCTTTTCCATAAAAGTCTCGTCGGAAATTCTCCAGGCTATGGCGCCTGCCGGGAAAGCATCCCATTTGTGTCTGGCGGAGAATTGTGAGACACCGTCCCAACGGGTGGAGAAGTTGAATAAGTACTTGCTCTTGTCTGAATAGTTGAGGCGGAAAGCAAAAGACATTTTCTGTGTCTGTGCGAAGTCCGATTCCACATGTGGGGAGGAACCCGAAGTCAACCGCCAGAACGACCATTGGTCTACCATCTGTCCGCTTGCGGCAGCCATGTTGCTTTCCGACTGGTTCTTGTTCCACGAAGTGATTAAAGAACCTCCTACCGTATGCGCTTTGGCAAGGGTCGTGCTGTATGCTAGAATGTTTTCCCACGTGTAATTCCATGCGTTGTCATTGGTGATGGAGGCGTGAGGCGAACCCGCATAACTCGGACGGTTGGCGTTGCATTGGTTTCCCCAGTATTGTCCTCGTCGGGAATGGTTCAATGTCCCGTTGATCCGGCTGGTGAATGTGAAATCTTTGAGAGGAGTCAGTTCGACATACCCGCTCATATTCAGGTAAGTGGAACGGGTGTTGTTCGCATATTGATTCTCTATAAAATCTCCCATCGGCGAATACTGCCCTGTGATATATTCGTGATTGATCTTGCCTTCCTCATCGTAGGCATCCCCCAACGGGAAAGCGGAGAGGGAACGGGTAAACGTGTTTTTCACGCCGGAATTTAAATCACGGTACACCAGATTGGAGGTGAAACCGACTTTCGCCCACGAAAAGAGTTGCTGGTCGATGTTGAGCCGCAAAGAGTACCGGTTCAGATTTTCATTGCTGAGCAGGCCTTCTTCCCGGTTGTAGGAGGTCGAAGCGAATATCCTTGTCTTTTCCGTTCCGCTGCTTACCGAAAGGCTGTACTTTTGTGTGGTAGCTGTATTACCGGAAACCTCGTCTACCCAGTCAATCCATTTTCCGGCATTATACGCATCTGTAAAAGCCTGCTTGCCCAGTAGGGCAGACATATCGGAAGGGAAATCACCGTTCTTATATCGGTATGCCTCTTTCTGGTAAGTCACCCATTCATCCTGAGTCATTCCGTGTTTGTAGTTGGGCGATCCACTGAAGCCGTAATACGCGTCAAAGTTGATTGTGGCTTTGCCTTCTTTTCCTCTTTTGGTGGTGATAATCACAACACCGTTTGCTCCTGCCGAACCGTAAATGGCGGTGGATGAAGCATCCTTCAGAACATCGACACTTTCAATATCGGAAGGGTTGACCTGATTATAGCTTCCGGGGATTCCGTCGATAATGAACAGTGGCTCGTTATTGCCATATATGGAACGCGAACCACGCAGCAGGATGCTGACTTCACCGCCTACCTGTCCCGATGTTTTGGTGATGTCCATGCCGGGTATCTTTCCTTGAAGAGCTTCCATCACATTACTGGTAGGAGCAACCAGTACCTCGGCACTTTTGATAGAGGTTACCGCTCCTGTCAGATCCCGCTTTTTGACGGAGCCGTATCCTACTACTACCACTTCGTCAATCAGTCGGGCATCTTCCACCATCGTGATTTCCAGTTTACTTTTATTACGTGTGCTGACTTCCTGTTCTATGTATCCCATGTAAGATACTTTGAGTACTGCGTTGGGCGACACACGCAGTGTGAAGAGTCCGTCTACATTTGTAATAGTCCCGTTGTTTGTGCCTTTTTCTACAATATTAGCTCCGATTATCGTCTCTCCCTGAGAGTTTTTCACTACGCCGGAGATGCTTCTGCTCTGCTGGCCGTAGACTTGTGTGGCTCCGACTACCGATATTATTCCTGTTAAAAGGAATAGCAGGTAGAATCTTATCATATAAACTGTCTTTAGGGTAACGTCTGTCCCTATGTTTGTTTTATCAGAAAATGATTTCATGTTTTTTGTTTAATTGTATGTTCACTAATTGGTTTTTGAATAGTTAAATCTCTGAATGATTTAAATCTATGTCCCGATTATACCGATTTGATTTACTCCATAGGCTATTAGATTTTATTGGTTAAAACTGCGATTGTACCGTGAATTGACGGTCAATCTCTGAGTGTATGTATTTGATGTGGCGCCACGATCAATATCAGTTTATTTAGACTGATTGGACAAAAGTAGGCATAGAGCGTTGGGGATTGAAAAAAATAAAGTTGACTTTTATTTGAATTAAGTTGATTCTTACTATCTTTGCCTAAACGTATTTACTTAAATAACAATGATATGGATGTTGAAATAAAAGATAAGGCTAGCCAAAGGCATGTCGGTCGCAATTTACAGAGGATTCGTGTGTATTTAGGCATGAAGCAGGAAGCTTTGGCGGCTGATCTTGGTATTAGTCAACAGGAGATTTCAAAAATAGAAAAGCAAGATGAAATAGAAGATAAGCTTTTAACGCAGATAGCTACTGCCTTGGGAGTATCTGCTGAAGTAATAAGAGACTTTGACGTCGAAAGAGCTATTTATAATATTAATAGTTATAAAGATGCAACGATTTCTCCGGGAGCAACAGCAACTGTTTATGCTCATACACAACAAATTAATCCTCTTGATAAAATCGTGGAGTTGTATGAACGTTTGTTGCAGAGCGAAAGGGAAAAGATTGAGTTGTTGAAAAACGCAAACAAATAATCACAGAACAAATAAATTCTAAGCAAGAACCATTATTATGAAACCTGAGACTTATACCAATGCCTTACACATAGGGCGGAAAATAGAAAGAGTGCGTCGCCTTCGTGGAATGACTCAAACTGATTTAGGAGACTTACTGGGTATTACCAAGCAAGCTGTCTCCAAGATGGAGCAGACAGAGAAGCTTGACGATGAAAGAGTGAAGCAAGTAGCAGAAGCATTGGGTGTTACTGAAGAAGGATTAAAAAAGTTCACCGAAGAAACTGTCTTGTACTATACAAATAACTTTTATGAGAATTCCAATGCGACCGCTACTAATATTGGTACAATCTCAAATCTTGAGAATATAAATCACTTTTCAATGGATCAAGCAGTGAAGTTGTTTGAGGAATTGTTGAAAATCGAAAGAGAAAAATATAGTGGAGGAAAAGAGGAAAGCGCTAAATAATAATAGGTTTATCCTTTTCCTTATTTAGGATTCTTAGAAATATATGATAAAGCTCCATTTAGTTGTTCGGACATTGAAGAATAACTAAATGGAGCTTTAATTTGATAGATATCCTATAAATGTGTTCTAATCAAATAATTGATAGAAGTCAGCAATTGAATTATTGCTTCTTGCTTATCATTTAAAATGGGTTGAATGATTTAATAATGGGCTAACCGATACGCAAAAGAACTAAATCGTCCAAATATGAATTCAAATCATATAAATCTAAAAGTCGTTTATTGGATAAAGAATTCCTATACTAAATTTAGCTCCGGCTTGTGCAATAAATAATCTCTTTCAGTACATAAATTAATTCGTCCGCCTATAGCCGGACGCAAGTTTGCCTATAGCCGACGTTACGTTTGCCTATAGTCGGACGCAAAGTTGCCTATAGGCGGACGAATTAATTTATGTACCCGCGGATATTATTTTTTATAGAGAAAATGTTTATTGTGTTCGTCTGCAATGATTGCAGTAACTCGAAAGTAGATTCAAGAAACATCAATAGAGTAAGTAACTCATAGTCACTTTTTTCATAATGCTCTATTATACAGATGAATACAACGCACCTTCTTTTTGGGTATTATGTTCTCTCTCTGTATATTTGAATGTCGCAATCATGCTTTTCTATCTATGATATTGATTGGCGCATATAGTGCGACAACTAACTCACATAATGTGCAATAGCTACCGCACATGATATGGATTAGCTATCGCACATCATGTGAGTTAGCTTAAAGGCATAAATTATTTTATAGAATGACAATTTCAAATCAGCAGACTATGTGTCTGTTTACATTAAAAGAATAAGAAGATGCATTGTAACAGGCTGAACAATTGAATGATAGATGAAAATATGATTTGCTGACGAGGTTTTATTTTATTCATAACTGCATAACAATAGGTCAAACGGTATGAAATTGGTTAGTTATCTTTGGGCAATGAGACTAGCGAACTTTGAAAATTATTATCTTTGTTACCTTATGTAATGATACAGTTTGGTCTAGAACAATAGATACTGTAATTTGTGACTGAAAATTTGATAATTATGAACATTGGCGATAGTGATATTCTATATTCTTTTGATAGAGCCCGTCTAATTGACAGAGCTTGCAATGGATTCATGAGAATAGACGGGCTTACCTTTAAACGAGCTAGAGATTATATGGACAAATATAGTGCTCGTGATTATTTGATGCAATGTCCACTTGACCTTTCAACGAAAGAATTGGTCAGTGGGATGAAAGATTATTGCCTGCAGCGTAGAGCCGAAATGCTCGAACCTTATCGAAAAAAAAAGATATTCAATTAATGGTGATCCCATACATCATCTTTATATTATAGGTAATGGATTTGACAGATATCATGGTGCTGATTCTACATATATGGATTTTCGCAGCTACCTATTAAAGCACAATGATTTTGTCGTGAAGATGTTCGAACTCTTCTTCGGTCCCCGATCTATGATGAATAATTTTGATGATTATAATGATTATCTTTTGTGCCTACAATACGGACGCAAATTGCCAGCTCCAAAGAACACTTGGGCTAAAGACTATTTATGGAAGGATTTTGAAAAATATCTTAGTGAACTGAACAGGGAACGTATTTTTGATTTTGTTGATGAGAATTTGCCGCGATTATACGAAGATGACGAGAATTTTAGTTATGCTGAATATTTAGGTCCTATAGATATTGTTGCTGATGTTGTTTCTTCTTGTACCTTCGAAATGCAATATCTGTTTCACCGATGGATTAATACAATACATTACAAGAAAGGATTTAGGAAGAATATGCTGTATCTTGATCCGAACGCTGCTTACCTGAATTTTAATTATACATTGTTTCTCGGAGTGAAACTAAATATTTCAAACAGATGCACAAAGATAATGTAACCTTGCTAAAAATCAAATGGTTATAAAACATATTTTCTTAGCAAGGGTAGAAAAGGAAGCAAGAAAAAGCATATTTGGGTGAGAGTTAGGTTACCAAATCGTAACTCAGCCCAAAATGCTTTAAATACGCTCTTAACATATTATATTACAGCGGTTTGCACACCTTTGCATAATCTTAAATAACTCAATTGTAATTAAATTTGTAACTAAAAAAAGTTGAGTTATGAAAAGTACATTCAAAGTATTATTTTACGCAAAGAAACAGTCTGTAAAAAACGGAAAGGCACCGATAATGGGCCGTATCACCATCAATGGAACCCAAGCGGGTTTCAGCTGTAAGAAAGAAGTGTCCCTCGCATTGTGGGATGTCAAAGCCAACCGGGCCAAAGGAAAGTCCGAGGAAGCCCGTACACTCAATCAGGAGCTTGACAATATCAAGGCGCAGATAACAAAGCACTATCAGTACATCTGCGACCACGACAGTTTTGTCACAGCCAAGAAAGTCTATAACCGCTATGTCGGTTTCTCAGAGGAATACCATACCCTTATGAACCTTTTCAGGAAACAGCTGGAATCGTATAAAGAGAAAGTCGGCAAAGAAAAGGCCGAAAGCACCTATCGCGGTCTGGTTGCCGATTACAAGAACCTTCTGCTTTTCATGAAAAGCAAAAAGAATACAGAGGATATTGTCATCGAAGAACTTGATAAATCCTTCATCGAGGAGTACTACAACTGGATGCTCGGTACCTGTGCTCTGGCGAACTCCACTGCCTTCGGGCGTGTCAATACCCTGAAATGGCTGATGTATATCGCACAGGAAAAAGGCTGGATACGGGTTCATCCGTTCGCATCATTCGAGTGTATGCCCGAATACAAGAGGCGCTCCTTCCTTTCCGAAGAGGAACTGCAAAGGATAATCCGTATAGAACTGAGATACAAACGCCAGCGTGCCATGCGTGATATGTTTTTATTCATGTGCTTCACCGGCCTTTCCTACGCAGTATCAATAAAAGTACAACTGTACTTATTAATACTTTAATAATCAGATTTATACAAAAAATAGACAAGAAAATATTTTGTTATATCCCCAATATTTCCTACTTTTGTATATGAGTTATTTGAAACTATGCAAAGCAGTGTAACCCGAAGCAGGACTTCCATATCTAAATCGTTACCTGCATCTTTTACACTCTCTGTATTTATCTTATTTTCAGAGAGTTATATCTAAATATTTTGTTTTTTGAAACAAAACTTCTTGTTTTGCGGGAATCATGAGACGGTGGAAAACACAGCTTATATGTTCATTGTTAGCACCAGCAAAGCATCTCAAGTTAATCCCAGAGAATGGCTTACCGATGCCATATTATACAAGAGACAGGGTAAAAGACCTAAAAGAGTTGTTACCCAATTACTGGAAACAGAGAAACTCCAAAGAAATCTAACAATACTCTAATGAAAAGCATATTATAAACAGAGAATCGCTATAAACTTATTAGATGTATATAGCGATTCTATAATTTATACGGGTACTTTATCGGAAGCTTACATTTTAACCTTCGTAACAAGCTGAATACCGTTAAGAAAGAGATTTTCAAACAAAGCCTGTCCGATGTACCCTTAATCTGCACATAGTTTTCCCTCAATGTTTTCCACAAACTTACCCTGTTTCAATGGCTCACGATCATCTACATTTCCAGGTGTAAACATGAAATTAAAGATTTCACCTTTATCATTGATAATCAAGTGTAATTTGAATCCGAAGAACCATCCCATGGAACATTTCCCGCGTTCTGCAAGTCCTTTAAATGTCTTATGAATCAGGATTCTTTGGTTACGACAGACACGTAAAGGGGTGGAGTCAACAAAACTAATGCCAGTACAGGTTCCCAGCAATACCTTCTTGATGAAGCTGGGCAAAGGAAGCAGTATTTCCTTCTCCAATTCTACGAAACGATTATAGGATGCTTGACGCGGAAACAGATGTTTCAGATGTTTGCACACATACTCTTTGTAATAATGCTTAAAGCAGCGGAAGCCGCCAGAATGGAATAGAATAAGAATAACCATAATCTCAGCATCACTAATGTGGTTGGGCTTGTTGCAATGCTTCTGTTTTCTGTCTTCAATCATATATTTTTCCTGTTGTAACGCAAATTCCTTGCAAAAATCATCGCCCATACAATAAATCTCTGTAACTTTAGACTCTGAAAACATAGCGGTAATCGTTTAAATGTTATAATTGGGCACTATAAATTTAATGATTTTATCGCTATATTTTTAATTGTCAGCAAAATACATTTATTATTATTTCGAACTCACGTTAATATAACTGTTCATTTACTATCGGATCATTATATTGTTTCTGAAGTTCTTTCAGCTCCGCTTTGAGAGATTTAACCAATTCAGAATCCTTATATTCATTATAAATATTTTTCATTTTAAATAGGTCTGATTTCAAATCAAACAGTTCCCATTCATTCACATCATCTCCATAAAATTTCATCAATTTATAACGGTCTGTACGTATTCCAAAATGCTTTCTTACTGAATGAGTACCGGGGAAATGATAATAATGGTAATACAAGGCATCCCTCCATTTTACATTCTTATCTTGCGGAACAATGACAGCAATGATTCTTCATGAATATCAGAAGGCACTTCCACGCCTGCCAGTTCTAGAAAGGTAGAAGCGAAATCTATATTCTGTACCAATTCTGTTACATCATCATGTTTACTGAATCCTTTAGGAAGATGCATTACAATCGGGGTACGCATTGATTCCTCATACATGAATCGCTTGTCGAACCACCCATGCTCACCCATATAGAAACCCTGATCTGATGTATATACAATAAGTGTATTATCCATCAGACCTTCTTTCTCGAGATAATCGAGCAGACGACCGATATTCCTATCAAGTGATACGACTGTCTTCATATAATCCTTCATATATCTGTCATATTTCCATTCCGGGGTATTATCCTTTTTTATGTCGAACACTGCCGCTATCTTGCCATAAAATTCATCCCATTTTTCTCTTTGTTCTGGAGACATTCTTTCAACACCTTTTTTATAACCGTTGTCATACTTGCCATTTACAAGAACTTTCAAATCCTGCTGTAATATCATGTGTTTTTTTATTGTCATAGCTTGTTTTCCTGCAGCACTTCTTCCCTTATAGTCATCATAGAAATTTTCAGGTAAAGGAATTTCCTTATCTTCAAATAATGCAAGATCACAGGTGTCAGCCATCCAGTTTCTATGCGGAGCCTTATGGTGGACCAACAGACAGAATGGTTTCTTTTCGTCGTGGATATTCTCAAGCCAGTTTATGTCCTTGTCTGTTATTATATTGGTAGCATATCCTTTATTTATTTCCTCTTTTCCACCAGGAAGCAGGAATAAAGGATTGTAATAATCTCCCTGATCTGGAAGAACTTCCCAATAGTCAAAACCGGTAGGCTCACTTTTAAGATGCCATTTACCTACTACTGCCGTCTCATATCCTGCTTTCTACAATAGCTTTGGAAATGTCTGCCGACTACCATCAAAAGGGGCACCGGAATTGGTATAGAACTTGTTCTCACAAGAATGCTTACCGGTAAGCATGCACGCACGGCTCGGTCCACTTATGGAATTGGCGACAAAACCGTTTACAAATTTGCCCCCGTCAGCTGCGATTCTGTCAATATTGGGAGTTGACAAGAACCTGTCATCATAACAGCTGATCATTTTCTGGGAATGGTCATCGCTCATGACAAAGGCGATGTTGTAAACCTCATTCTTAGCAAAGGTCCCTAATGAAGATACAGCGGATAGACCAAAGCAAAGGATTTCTTTTAAGAAATTAATTCTCATGATACTAATATATTTTCTTACATTTATTAGAATTATATTCTATTTCACTAATGTCCCATTAAAACGGAATTATTTGTTTATTGTATAATGTGTATATTTATTTTACGATACACTATTGATCAAATTTACACAATCACTTCCTTAATGGTTCAACAATACCTGACAGTGAAAAAGTTCCTGTTGCAGAGGACATAATACTAAATTTTTTATACATCCAATTATCCCTATACCATGTACAATTCTTGAATTCATCACCTATTTTAGACATCCATTTCTGCATCTTTTCACGGTACTCACATAAAACATCTGAATACTCTGGATTTGATGATAAATCATTTATTTCGAATGGATCGTTCTTTAAATTAAACAATAATTCTTTTCCATCCCTTAAATATCTTGCATAGCAATACTCTTTATCACGCACTGCTCTCCATTCATAACCATCTTTCCATTCAAATGTATGTCCCATTCCCTGCATAAAAGCGAAATCAGGTTCCTTACCTTTTTCACCTCTAAGGATAAAGTTTAAATCTGCCCCCTCCACTTCTGAAGGAATAGATTTGGATAATCCCATCAATCCTAATAAAGTGGGATATATATCAGGAGTATTTATACAGGTATCGCTCGAAGAAGGCTTTATTTTCCCTTTGTATCTAACCAAGAACGGAACTCTCGCAGCCTCTTCATAAAACGTCATTTTATACATTCTTCCTTGTGCTGTAGACATCTCACCATGGTCTGATGTGAATACAACTATTGTATTTTCATCAAGTCCTTGTTCTTCAATAGTTTCAAGGATACGTCCAAACTGATAGTCTAATGAATTCACCATAGCATAATAGCATTTTAGGGTTTCTTCATAGCCGCCTCCACCAATAAACTCATCACGCCACGACAGACTATCATTAAAATATTTAGAATCATACCTATCCATATATTTATCCGGTTGTTAACGGAAGTTTGGAGGTAGATCAAACCTTGTATCTTTAAATTTATCGTAATTCTCCTGCGGAACATTTTTTCTATTCCATGGATTATGTGGGGGATTCCACGACAGGAAAAGTACAAATGGTTTATCCTCAGATGATGCTCTCTCTATATATTTACATGCTAAAGTTGTAAATTCTTCTGGTCCATATTTACCTGTCAAGTTAACACGATACTCTTTTCCATCATCATCAGTATAATAGAATGCCCTGTAACTGTTATGGCTAAATGAATAGCCTGCCCAATAGTGGTCAAAACCAAACCTTTCAGGACCTTTCTTATAGTTGCGTGAGTGCTTGTCATTCAGGTGCATCTTACCAACATATCCACAGTTATATCCATTCTCATTTAAAACATGTGCAATTGTCTTATGGTCAAGATTCAAATTCAGTTCATTTATAACCATAACGGTAGAACTGATATATTTGCCAGTTAACAGACTCGAACGCATCGGTGCTGAAACGGGAGAAACAGATATGGCATTACAAAAATTAAAAGACCCACCCGCAAATTTATCTATATTGGGAGTTTTTGCCTTGTTGTCTCCTGTATAACCGAAAACATCGCTTCTCAACTGATCTGCAAAAACAAATACCAAATTAGGCTTCTTGTTTTTATTGGAAGCCAACAATTTTGCTGTATATGATGACAAGCACATAACAACTGGTAATAAAAAATATTTAAAATCCATCATTACTTCATTAATTATTTATTTCTATTTCAACTTTCTCCAAATGTTCACCATTATATATTATTGAGCCGTTGAACTTTACAGTCAGACCTGAAATTTGGTTATACTTCTTTCCGGTCTTATCCCAAATTATAGATAACAAGCCTCCTTTATATGGTATATTTTCAAGGCAGAAATAATCCCAAGCATTCTCCGGCAAACATGGGTTTATTTCTATAACATTGTCTACACGAGGTTTTAAGCCTATAAGTCCTGTAATCAAAAGGTCTACATAAGAAGAATGATTATAATCTTTACCCCTCTCATTAAATCCTTTTTTACGACTTAACATGGTACGTGCAATCCAGTCACCTGTATATGGATTTAAATTCTCATCAATCCATGGCACAACATCTCCGTTATCTTTCTGAAGTTTATGACTATTGGTATAAATAAGGAACTGAGTTAAATAATCGTACTTTGAAACAACATTCTGGGGATAATCCTGAATAAGATTAGCCATTGCCATCAATGTCTGTGATGTAGCATAAGGCCAACTTGGACCGTTCCACTGGCAATCATGTCCCTGATATAACACTTTGAAACCTTTATGACGCTGCTCGCATGTAGTCAGGCCATATAGTGCAAAAAATCCTTTCGGATCCATTACATGCGACCATGCATTACTATAAGCTCCCTCCTTAGGAGGAATACAATAACACCATGGAACATAACCAAACAGTTCACGTACATCTACTTTCTTGTGAGTATCACGTTTAACGACTTTAAAAAATTCAGCTTTTTCATCCCATAACAAAGTATTTATTAAATTTCTAATTGTGTCTGCTTCATTGCGATAATATTCTGATTTTGATTTATCACCAAGTATCCTACATATTTCAGATATTGCATTTGCCTGAGAATACATGTATGAATTTATAGTAGGTCTTATTCCATTTCCTCCAACTGCAACTTCCATCCCGTCACCTTCCCATCCTCCGGCATTGCTCCAATATAAACCTGTATCGGTTCTTCTTAAACGTTTTAAAGTCTCATAGTTATTGATAAGTTCATCTATATTTTCTTTTAATAGATCAACTGAAGGATGAACTTTATGAAACTGGAATATTGCATCGCTTAATGGAAAACCATGTCCTAAAACTGCTTTAAAATGCTTCCATTGTTTCATTTTAGGATAACCTGAATGATATAGCCAGAAATTTGCATAATCAGACAATATTTCTGTATTTCTCATCCATCTACCTTCAAGAAAATGAAACAGACCCGGACAAGTTATAGCATTATAATCAGCTGACCAGGATACTTCTGGTAAGAATTCTGTTATGATATATCCATAAGAGGTTTCTTTTATATGTTTACGATATGTCCACCAACGAAAATAATATGTACGTTCAACGTTCTTATCAGGACATTCAAAAACAGGCATAGTATTTCTTAAAAACTCATAAGATTTTTTATGATGGGGGCGGTTATCGTCGAGGTCTTTGCCTTCCTTCACCCAGTCCACGA
>ENA-UEPG01001646-UEPG01001646.1-human-gut-metagenome-genome-assembly--contig:-NODE-1646-length-16596-cov-2.839942_pt1 | contig 16596 bp, 12 predicted proteins | sample MGYA00242893_ERZ507902 | MGnify/ENA primary metagenome ERZ507902 (study PRJEB26167, sample SAMN06115491) | human gut metagenome | host: Homo sapiens | place: China:Gansu | collected 2015-04-23... | reverse complement strand
CATGCCATAGCTCTTCTGTATAAGGGTAAAGTGCAACAGGAAATGGAAAACTATGCCGATGCCTTGAAAAGTTACCGCAGTCGAAAAGGTATCGGGGAAATATTCGCGCACGCAGATCATGTTTGATGTCCGCGCGTGCTGTAAAAATTTACGCTGCTCGCGTTCTTTGGCTTCGTCCACCACCGGAAAACGGACAAAAATTTCCGTCATACCTTTTTCTTTCAGGCGGAAGCCAATGTCGTAATCTTCAGTAAGACTCTGCACGTCGAAAGCAATACCGTCACCGTCAGCTAACAGTGCGGTCACGGCGCGGCGGCTGAAACAGGTGCCGACGCCTGCGCTGGGCACTTGTCCGGCGAGGGCTTCACGCACCGGAACATCTTTGCCATGCAGCTCTGAAAACTCATCAATGTAAGTCATGCTGGTGAAGTGCGTCCATTCGCGTTCGAACGGATACACCGGGATCTGAATCAGATCTTTACGCTCGACCAGATAGTTGAACAGACGCAATTCCATCGGTGAAATCACATCTTCGGCGTCATGCAGAATAAAACCAGCAAAAGCGAAATTGGCGCTACGCTCAAATTGGGTGATGGCGTCCAGCACGTTGTTCAGACAGTCGGCTTTGCTGGTGGGGCCAGGACGCGCGCAGACTACCTTATGCACATTCGGGAAGCGAGCGCACACTTCGTCAACATCACGCTGAGTATCGGGGTCGTTGGGGTAGGTGCCAACAAAGATATGATAGTTTTCATAGTCGAGCGTGGTCGCCGCCAGCTCGGCCATATTGCCGATGACGCCCGTTTCATTCCACGCCGGAACCATAATCGCTAACGGTTTTTCATCTGGTTTATACAGTTCGCGGTAACTCATTCGCGGGTAGCGGCGATAAACACTCAACTTGCGTTTAATGCGGCGTACCCAGTAGACGACATCAATAAAAAAATCGTCCAGCCCGCTGATGAACATGATGACCGCTAACGTTATCGCGATTACTTTTAAGCCGTAGAGCCAGGTAGCAAAAACATCAAGAAGCCAGTCCACACAAAAACCTTACATTAACGCTGGTTATGTTTAGGGTGGCGTATATTAAGGTTTTTTATGAATTGTGACAGCTTTTTACCATTAATAGGTATGACTATTGCGGCACGTTATTTTTACACTGGTTATAAAAGTTGCCGTTTGCTGAAGGATTAAGCGGGTAATGTGATAACAAACCTTGTCCCCCGCGCATCCGACGTTACCGCAACCGTGCCTTTATGCGCGACAACAATCGATTTCACTATCGCCAGGCCAATACCGCTACCTTCACCTTTTCGCTGGCGGGAGGGGTCAACGCGGTAGAAACGGTCAAACAATCGCGGTAAGTGCTCGGGCGCAATGGGCGTACCGGGGTTTTCGACGATAACTTGCACCAGGTGATCGACCGTCTGACAGCGCACTACAATTGTCTCTCCGGTTGGCGTATAACGCAGGGCGTTCGAAAGCAGGTTGCTTAGCGCCCGACGCAGCATCAGCGGATCGCCCGCGACCTGACACTTGTCGCCAACAAACCGCAACTCCACGCCGCGATCTTCCGCTAACGCCTCGAAAAAATCGAACACTTTGCCGATTTCATCCGCCAGGTTGAGCATTTTCTTTTCGGGGATTAGCTGGTTGTTATCGGCCTGAGCGAGAAACAGCATATCGCTGACCATTTTCGCCATTCGCGTCAGCTCTTCGAGATTAGAGTAGAGCACATCTTCCAGCTCCTTCTGGCTGCGCGACTGGCTGAGGGCGATTTCGGTTTGCGTTATGAGATTCGTAATTGGTGTGCGAATTTCGTGAGCGATATCCGCTGAGAAATTGGACTGGCGGGTAAAGACATCCTCAATACGCTCGATCATATGGTTGAACGACAGTACCAGCTGTTCCAGCTCAATGGGCACGGTCTGCGGGTCAAGGCGAACGTCGAGATCTTTCGAGGTAATATTCTGGATTTGACGGCTGACGCTGCGGATCGGCGCGTGACCTTTATGTACCGCCAACAGCACGATAAAGACGATCAGGATGCTGATTACCGATGCGGTCATAATAAGTTTATTCATCAAATCATTTATGTAATGAAGATGAAAATCGATCGAAAGCGCGATGTAGAGCGTATAAATCGGTTTGCCGTCCACCAACGGGCCAACCGGCAAGTTAATCATCCGCCAGTTGCTGTGTTCCATATGCCCGTGACCGTGCCCTGGCATCATAATCGTCGGGCCGGAAAGGAGATACACCTCGCCGCCCCGCGCGTCTTTATCGGGTATGGCGTCACGCGTAAACTCGCGGATATCGGGCGCACCGGGGGAGTGATACACCGTTTTACCCTGACTATCTGCCAGGGAAATCAACACATTGGAATAACCACTGACGATATCTTCCAGCGTCATTAAGCGTCGGGCTTGCGTTTCGTCAGGGTGATTTAGTACCCGTTCAAGGGTGGCGCTAATCTCTTTTAAATCATTAATATCCTGCTCGGCAAAATGCACTTTTACTGAGTGGATCATGATCCATGCAAAGGCGAAAAACGCCGCGATGGTGGCCAGGCTGATAAAAAAGGTCAGGCGGGTTGCCAGCGAAAACGGGCGCTGAAATGGCTTACTGACCATCCGGCACCTCAAGCATGTAACCCACGCCGCGCACGGTTTGAATCAGCTTCGGCTCAAAGTCGTTGTCGATTTTGCCGCGCAGCCGCTTCACTGCCACATCAATGGCGTTGGTATCGCTGTCGAAATTCATGTCCCATACCTGCGAGGCGATAAGCGAGCGGGGCAGCACTTCGCCCTGATGGCGAAGGAAAAACTCCAGCAGAGTAAATTCTTTACTGGTCAGAGTGATGCGCGTGCCGCTGCGGGTGACTTTGCGGCTGACGAGATCGACCATCAGATCGGCAACCTGAAACTGACTTTCGATAATCACCGCCGCCCCGCGCCGCAGGAGAGTGCGCACCCGCGCCAGCAGTTCAGCAAAAGCGAACGGCTTCACCAGATAGTCATCGGCCCCCAACTCCAGCCCCTTGACGCGATGTTCAATGGTGCCAAGCGCGGTAAGCAACAGAATCGGCATCCCTTTATTGGCGGAGCGCAACATGCGCACGATATCCCAGCCGTTCACGTCCGGCAGCATAATATCGAGGATTATCAGGTCATAATCTCCGGTCATCGCCAGATGGTAGCCATTCAGCCCGTTGTCGGCCAAATCGACCACAAAACCGGCTTCGGTTAACCCTTTGGTCAAGTATTCTCCGGTTTTCTTTTCATCTTCGACAATCAGCAGTTTCATATTTCCTCCACATGTTGCCCGGGCAATTCTAGAGTAGCGGGATCAGATGGCAATCGCTTATTGGCAAAATGACAATTTTGTCATTTTCCTGTCACCGGAAAATCAGAGGCTGGCGAGTAAAGTTGGCGGCATAAAATCACCAGAAATTATGAGCCTATGTCTCCTTGTAAACTTCTGCCATTTTGTGTGGCCCTTGCGCTAACCGGTTGTTCACTGGCACCGGATTATCAGCGCCCGGCAATGCCCGTACCGCAGCAGTTCTCACTCAGCCAGAACGGCCTGGTTAACGCAGCAGATAACTATCAGAACGCGGGCTGGCGCACCTTTTTTGTTGATAATCAGGTGAAGACGCTGATTAGCGAGGCGCTGGTGAATAACCGGGATTTGCGCATGGCGACGCTGAAAGTGCAGGAGGCACGGGCGCAATATCGTCTGACGGATGCCGACCGCTACCCACAGCTCAATGGCGAGGGCAGCGGCAGCTGGAGCGGTAATCTTAAAGGGAATACCGCCACGACACGGGAGTTTTCGACCGGCCTTAACGCCAGCCTTGACCTCGATTTTTTCGGTCGCTTAAAGAACATGAGCGAAGCCGAGCGACAAAATTATTTAGCCACTGAGGAAGCTCAGCGCGCGGTGCATATTCTGCTGGTTTCTAATGTCGCGCAAAGCTATTTCAATCAGCAACTGGCGTATGCGCAATTGCAAATAGCCGAAGAAACGCTGCGTAATTATCAGCAGTCATATGCGTTTGTCGAAAAACAACTGTTGACCGGTAGCAGCAATGTTCTGGCGCTGGAACAGGCTCGCGGGGTGATAGAAAGTACCCGCAGTGACATCGCTAAACGTCAGGGGGAACTGGCGCAGGCGAATAATGCATTGCAACTGTTATTGGGAAGCTACGGCAAGCTGCCGCAAGCGCAGACAGTAAACAGCGACAGTCTGCAAAGCGTTAAATTACCGGCGGGCTTGTCGTCGCAAATCTTATTGCAGCGCCCGGATATTATGGAAGCTGAACACGCGTTAATGGCGGCTAATGCCAATATTGGTGCTGCGCGTGCGGCATTTTTCCCGTCTATCAGCCTGACCAGCGGAATATCGACCGCCAGCAGCGATCTGTCGTCATTATTTAACGCCAGCAGCGGGATGTGGAATTTTATACCCAAAATTGAGATCCCCATTTTTAATGCCGGACGCAACCAGGCCAATCTGGATATCGCCGAAATTCGCCAGCAGCAGTCGGTAGTGAATTATGAACAGAAAATCCAGAACGCCTTTAAAGAAGTGGCAGATGCGCTGGCATTACGTCAAAGCCTGAACGATCAAATCAGCGCCCAGCAGCGTTATCTGGCGTCGCTGCAAATTACTTTGCAACGGGCGCGGGCATTATATCAGCACGGCGCAGTCAGTTATCTGGAAGTGCTGGATGCCGAGCGTTCTTTATTTGCAACCCGACAAACCTTACTTGACCTGAATTATGCCCGTCAGGTCAACGAAATTTCTTTATATACCGCACTTGGTGGCGGTTGGCAGTAGTAATTTTTAACTCCAGGAGAGAATAAATGAAAAAAGCACTGCAAGTCGCAATGTTCAGTCTGTTTACCGTTATTGTCTTTAATGCCCAGGCTAACGAACATCATCATGAAACCATGAGCGAAGTACAACCGCAGGTTATTAGCGCCACTGGCGTGGTAAAAGGTGTTGATCTGGAAAGCAAAAAAATCACCATCCATCACGATCCGATTGCTGCCGTGAACTGGCCGGAGATGACCATGCGCTTTACCATCACCCCGCAGACGAAAATGAGTGAAATTAAAACCGGCGACAAAGTGGCGTTTAATTTTGTCCAGCAGGGCAACCTTTCTTTATTACAGGATATTAAAGTCAGCCAGTAACCCAGGTTTAATGATATGAAAAAAATCGCGCTTATTATCGGCAGCATGATCGCGGGCGGTATTATTTCTGCGGCAGGTTTTAACTGGTTTGCAAAGGCTGAACCGCCCGCAGAAAAAACGTCGACCGCAGAACGTAAAGTCTTATTCTGGTACGACCCGATGTATCCCAATACGCGGTTCGATAAACCAGGTAAATCGCCGTTTATGGATATGGATCTGGTGCCGAAATATGCCGATGAAGAGAGTTCTGCGTCTGGTGTGCGCATTGACCCGACTCAGACGCAGAATCTGGGGGTGAAAACGGCTACCGTCACGCGCGGGCCGCTGACTTTTGCCCAGAGTTTCCCGGCGAATGTCAGTTACAACGAGTATCAGTATCCGCTTACCGTGGGCGATAAAGTGCAAAAGGGCACACCGCTTCTCGACCTGACCATTCCCGACTGGGTGGAAGCGCAGAGTGAGTATTTACTGCTGCGCGAAACCGGCGGTACGGCGACCCAGACTGAAGGCATTCTTGAGCGGCTGCGACTGGCGGGAATGCCGGAGGCGGATATTCGCCGCCTGATCGCCACGCAAAAAATCCAGACTCGCTTTACGCTCAAAGCGCCCATTGATGGCGTGATCACCGCGTTTGATCTGCGCGCGGGAATGAATATCGCCAAAGATAACGTGGTCGCGAAAATTCAGGGTATGGACCCGGTGTGGGTCACTGCTGCGATCCCGGAGTCCATCGCCTGGCTGGTGAAAGATGCCTCGCAGTTTACGCTCACCGTTCCGGCGCGACCTGATAAAACACTCACCATCCGCAAATGGACGCTACTACCTGGCGTGGATGCCGCGACCCGCACGCTACAACTGCGTCTGGAAGTCGACAACGCCGACGAGGCGCTAAAACCAGGCATGAACGCCTGGTTGCAACTCAATACCGCCAGCGAACCGATGCTGCTCATTCCGTCACAGGCGCTGATTGATACCGGCAACGAACAGCGGGTGATTACCGTTGATGCCGACGGGCGCTTTGTACCGAAACGCGTTGCCGTTTTCCAGGCATCGCAAGGTGTCACCGCATTACGCTCTGGTCTGGCGGAAGGTGAAAAGGTGGTTTCCAGCGGCCTGTTCCTGATTGATTCCGAAGCCAATATTTCTGGCGCACTGGAGCGGATGCGCTCTGAAAGTGCTACCCATGCGCATTGAGGGAATAACCAATGATTGAATGGATTATTCGTCGCTCGGTGGCGAACCGTTTTCTGGTGCTGATGGGCGCGTTATTTCTGAGTATCTGGGGCACCTGGACCATCATTAACACGCCAGTGGATGCGCTGCCGGATCTCTCCGATGTGCAGGTGATTATTAAAACCAGCTATCCCGGCCAGGCACCGCAAATCGTTGAAAATCAGGTGACTTATCCGCTAACCACCACCATGTTGTCGGTGCCTGGCGCGAAGACTGTGCGTGGTTTCTCGCAGTTTGGCGACTCTTATGTGTATGTCATTTTCGAAGATGGCACCGATCCGTACTGGGCGCGTTCGCGGGTGCTGGAATACCTCAACCAGGTACAGGGTAAGCTGCCTGCGGGAGTCAGCGCCGAGCTGGGGCCAGATGCCACGGGTGTTGGCTGGATCTATGAATATGCACTGGTGGATCGCAGCGGTAAGCACGATCTGGCCGATTTACGCTCATTGCAGGACTGGTTTCTCAAATATGAGCTAAAAACCATCCCTGACGTTGCGGAAGTGGCGTCGGTGGGCGGTGTGGTGAAAGAGTATCAGGTGGTTATCGATCCTCAGCGCCTGGCGCAATATGGCATCAGTCTCGCCGAAGTAAAAAGCGCGCTGGATGCTTCAAACCAGGAAGCGGGCGGTTCGTCGATCGAACTGGCGGAAGCGGAATATATGGTGCGCGCCAGCGGCTATCTGCAAACGCTCGACGACTTTAATCACATCGTTTTAAAAGCCAGTGAAAATGGCGTGCCTGTTTATCTGCGTGATGTTGCGAAGGTCCAGATTGGCCCGGAAATGCGCCGGGGCATTGCCGAACTGAACGGCGAAGGCGAAGTGGCAGGCGGGGTGGTGATCCTGCGCTCCGGCAAAAACGCCCGTGAAGTGATCGCCGCCGTGAAGGACAAACTGGAAACGCTGAAAAGTAGTCTGCCGGAAGGCGTGGAGATAGTTACAACATACGATCGCAGCCAGCTCATTGACCGCGCCATCGACAACCTCAGCGGCAAGTTGCTGGAAGAGTTTATTGTGGTGGCGGTAGTCTGTGCGCTGTTTCTCTGGCATGTGCGCTCGGCGCTGGTGGCGATTATTTCGTTGCCGCTGGGGTTGTGTATTGCTTTTATTGTCATGCACTTCCAGGGACTGAATGCCAATATTATGTCGTTGGGTGGCATTGCGATTGCCGTCGGGGCGATGGTCGATGCTGCTATCGTCATGATCGAGAATGCGCATAAACGGCTGGAAGAGTGGCAGCACCAGCATCCTGACGCCACGCTGGATAATAAAACGCGCTGGCAGGTGATCACCGATGCGTCTGTTGAAGTGGGTCCGGCGTTGTTTATCAGTCTGCTGATTATCACGTTGTCGTTTATCCCGATCTTCACCCTGGAAGGGCAGGAAGGGCGTCTGTTTGGCCCGCTGGCGTTCACTAAAACCTATGCGATGGCGGGCGCGGCGCTGCTGGCGATCGTAGTGATCCCGATCCTGATGGGCTACTGGATCCGTGGCAAAATTCCGCCGGAAAGCAGTAACCCGCTCAATCGCTTTTTGATTCGTGTTTATCATCCGCTGTTGCTGAAAGTACTGCACTGGCCGAAAACCACGCTGCTGGTGGCAGCGCTTTCGGTGCTGACGGTTCTCTGGCCGCTCAATAAAGTTGGCGGGGAATTTTTACCGCAGATCAATGAAGGCGACTTGTTGTATATGCCATCGACGCTGCCGGGGATTTCCGCAGCAGAGGCGGCGAGTATGCTGCAAAAAACCGACAAGCTAATTATGAGCGTACCTGAAGTGGCGCGGGTATTTGGCAAAACCGGGAAAGCGGAAACCGCCACCGATTCTGCTCCGCTGGAGATGGTAGAAACGACCATCCAGCTTAAGCCACAAGAGCAGTGGCGGCCAGGCATGACGATGGACAAAATCATTGAGGAACTGGATAACACCGTGCGTCTGCCGGGGCTGGCGAATCTGTGGGTGCCGCCAATTCGTAACCGTATCGATATGCTCTCAACCGGCATTAAAAGCCCCATCGGCATTAAAGTTTCCGGCACTGTGCTGGCGGATATCGACGCGATGGCGGAGCAAATTGAAGAAGTGGCACGAACGGTGCCAGGCGTAGCTTCTGCGCTTGCTGAGCGTCTGGAAGGTGGGCGCTATATCAACGTTGAGATTAACCGTGAAAAAGCCGCACGTTACGGTATGACGGTGGCGGATGTGCAGTTGTTTGTGACTTCTGCGGTGGGCGGGGCGATGGTTGGCGAAACGGTGGAAGGGATTGCCCGTTATCCAATTAATCTGCGTTATCCGCAAAGCTGGCGCGATAGTCCGCAGGCACTGCGCCAGTTGCCGATCCTGACGCCGATGAAGCAGCAAATCACCCTGGCAGACGTGGCCGACGTTAAAGTCTCTACCGGACCGTCGATGCTGAAAACCGAGAATGCGCGCCCGACGAGCTGGATTTATATCGATGCCCGCGATCGTGACATGGTGTCGGTGGTTCACGATTTGCAAAAAGCGATAGCTGAAAAAGTGCAGTTAAAACCAGGCACCAGCGTGGCGTTTTCCGGGCAGTTCGAGTTGCTGGAGCGCGCCAACCATAAGCTGAAACTCATGGTGCCGATGACGCTGATGATCATCTTCGTGCTGTTGTATCTGGCGTTCCGTCGGGTGGGCGAAGCGTTGCTGATTATCAGCAGCGTACCGTTTGCGCTGGTGGGCGGCATCTGGTTGCTGTGGTGGATGGGCTTTCATCTTTCCGTGGCGACGGGCACTGGCTTTATCGCCCTCGCCGGGGTCGCCGCCGAATTTGGCGTGGTGATGCTGATGTATTTACGTCACGCCATAGAGGCCGAGCCGTCGTTGAATAATCCGCAAACATTCAGTGAGCAGAAGCTGGATGAGGCGTTGTATCACGGCGCGGTACTGCGCGTGCGCCCGAAAGCGATGACGGTGGCGGTGATTATCGCCGGTCTGCTGCCGATTCTGTGGGGAACGGGGGCTGGTTCAGAGGTGATGAGCCGGATTGCCGCACCGATGATTGGCGGCATGATCACCGCACCTTTGCTGTCGCTGTTTATTATCCCGGCGGCGTATAAGCTGATGTGGCTGCACCGACATCGGGTACGGAAATAAAAGCAGGATACCCCGTTTAACCGTGTGGATTGTGTCTTGCGACGATGGGCACTAAATGTTAAAAGGTGCCCCTCAACAAAAAAGACACACAGGGGAAAGGCGTGAAAAACGCGTCAACCGTATCGGAAGATACTGCGTCGAATCAAGAGCCGACGCTTCATCGCGGATTACATAACCGTCATATTCAACTGATTGCGCTGGGTGGCGCAATTGGTACTGGTCTGTTTCTTGGCATTGGTCCGGCGATTCAGATGGCGGGTCCGGCTGTATTGCTGGGCTACGGCGTCGCCGGGATCATCGCTTTCCTGATTATGCGCCAGCTCGGCGAGATGGTGGTCGAAGAGCCGGTATCTGGTTCATTTGCCCACTTTGCCTATAAATACTGGGGACCGTTTGCGGGCTTCCTCTCTGGCTGGAACTACTGGGTGATGTTCGTGCTGGTGGGAATGGCAGAGCTGACCGCTGCGGGCATCTATATGCAGTACTGGTTCCCGGATGTTCCAACGTGGATTTGGGCTGCCGCCTTCTTTATTATCATCAACGCCGTTAACCTGGTGAACGTGCGCTTATATGGCGAAACCGAGTTCTGGTTTGCGTTGATTAAAGTGCTGGCAATCATCGGTATGATCGGCTTTGGCCTGTGGCTGCTGTTTTCTGGGCACGGCGGCGAAAAAGCCAGTATCGACAACCTCTGGCGCTACGGTGGTTTCTTCGCCACCGGCTGGAATGGGCTGATTTTGTCGCTGGCGGTAATTATGTTCTCCTTCGGCGGTCTGGAGCTGATTGGGATTACTGCGGCTGAAGCGCGCGATCCGGAAAAAAGCATCCCGAAAGCAGTGAATCAGGTGGTGTATCGCATCCTGCTGTTCTATATCGGTTCGCTGGTGGTGCTGCTGGCGCTCTACCCGTGGGTGGAGATCAAATCCGACAGCAGCCCGTTTGTGATGATTTTCCATAATCTGGACAGCAACCTGGTGGCCTCCGCGCTGAACTTCGTCATTCTGGTAGCATCATTATCGGTGTATAACAGCGGGGTTTACTCTAACAGCCGCATGCTGTTTGGCCTTTCTGTGCAGGGTAATGCGCCGAAGTTTTTGACTCGCGTCAGCCGTCGCGGTGTGCCGATTAACTCGCTGATGCTTTCCGGAGCGATCACTTCGCTGGTGGTGTTAATCAACTATCTGCTGCCGCAAAAAGCGTTTGGTCTGCTGATGGCGCTGGTGGTAGCAACGCTGCTGTTGAACTGGATTATGATCTGTCTGGCGCATCTGCGTTTTCGTGCAGCGATGCGACGTCAGGGGCGTGAAACACAGTTTAAGGCGCTGCTCTATCCGTTCGGCAACTATCTCTGCATTGCCTTCCTCGGCATGATTTTGCTGCTGATGTGCACGATGGATGATATGCGCTTGTCAGCGATTCTGCTGCCAGTGTGGATTGTATTCCTGTTTGTAGCGTTTAAAACGCTGCGTCGGAAATAAGGCATTCACGCTACATCCGACAAAACGATGTCAACCATCCGAAACCGCTCTCATCCATTCGATGAGAGCGGTTTTTTTAATTACTGCTTAAATGCACCCGCCAGAGAGCGAATATCATTGCCGGTTGGCGACTGATGAAGTCGCAGACCAAACTCTTCGACAATCGCAAATATGTGATCGAATATATCAGCCAGAATGCTGTCATATTCCAGCCACACCACGGTATTAGTAAACGCGTCGATCTCAAGCGGTAAACCGTTATCGCCAGGAGCTAATTGGCGCACCATTAAGGTCATATCTTTGCGAATCCGCGGATGATTCCGCAGATATTCGTTCAGATAGGCACGAAAGGTTCCAATATTGGTCATTCGGCGCAGATTTAATACCGACTCCGTAGAACCTTGCTGGCGATTCCACTCATTAATTTCCTTGTGGCGGCTGGTTAAATAAGGTTTTAACAAATGCGCTTTATTCAGACGTTGCATTTCGTCTTCATCAAGAAAACGAATACTGGTGACATCAATACTGATACTGCGCTTAATACGTCGCCCGCCAGATGCTGACATCCCGCTCCAGTTTTTAAAGGAGTCAGAAACCAGAGACCAGGTGGGAATAGTGGTAATGGTATTGTCCCAGTTACGCACTTTGACGGTGGTTAACCCAATATCGATCACCGCGCCATCCGCGCCGTATTTCGGCATCTCCAGCCAGTCGCCCAGTTTCAGCATATCGTTCGCGGAAAGCTGAATACCTGCCACCAGACCAAGAATCGGATCTTTAAATACCAACATCAGCACGGCAGCCATTGCACCAAGACCGCTGATCAGAATCGCTGGCGACTGACCAATCAGCAGCGAGATCATCAAAATGCCGACCAGAATCGCGCCGATCAGTTTAATCCCCTGAAATATCCCTTTCAGCGGTAACTGAGATGCTGCCGGGAATTTCTGCGCCAGATTCAAAATAACATCCAGCAACGAGAAGACTGAAAGCAGCGCATACATCATGATCCACAACTGCGCGCAGGTAGTCAGAATATCTGCCGCTTCGGTGCCTTTTTGCAGCCAGAATACCGCCTGAATATTGACGATAATCCCCTGCAGGGTAAAAGCTAAACGGTGGAAGAGTTTATTCTGGGTAATGATTTGCAACCAAAGCCGTGAACTGGCGATGGCACGTTTTTCGAAGGTCCGCAGTACCACCCAATGCAAAATAATATGCACCACGACGGCGGTCAGAAAAATAATACCGAAAATCATCACCATTGAGGTGGTGTGATCAATCTCAATACCCGCTAAATCTTCAACCTGGGATATTAAATCCTGCATAACGTCTCCTTTATACAACAGCAGCCTATGATGACGGCTGAAACAGGGTTATGCAAATCAGGAGAATCTGAGGGGAAATAGCCGGGCAGATGCCCGGCAAGAGAGAATTACACTTCGGTTAAGGTGATGTTTTGCGGCAGACGAGATTTCGGCAGCGTAGCGTTAAAATCTTCAACGCTGTGATGACCTACCGGAACAACCACCAGACTGGTGTAGCCTTTCTCTTTCAGACCAAATTCTGCATCGAGGATTGCGGCGTCAAAACCTTCGATGGGTACCGCGTCCAGACCCAGCGCCGCCACGCCGAGCAGGAAGTTGCCGACGTTGAGATAAACCTGTTTTGCCATCCACTCTGCATCATCATGCAGATCTTTACGGTGCATATCAGCGAAGAACTTGCGACCTTTATCGTTCGCGGCTTTCGCTTCCGGCGTGGCAAAGCGGCCATCGGCATCTTCCTGGTCAACAACCAGCTTCAGCCAGACATCGTCCATCGCGGTTTTTGCACAGAACACCACGACGTGCGAGGCATCAAGCATTTTACGCTCGTTGAACACGTAATTACCGGCAGCGGATTTGGCAACACGCGCTTTACCTTCTTCCGTGCTGGCAACAATAAAATGCCACGGCTGGGAGTTGGTGCTGGATGGGCTGTATTGCAGTAGCGTTTTGATCTGCTCGGCCTGTTCCGGGGTAAGTTTTTTGCTGGCATCAAATGCCTTAGTGGAATGACGCTTTAAGGCGACAGAAATGATATCCATAAAGACTCCATGTGAAAGTAATTTTGCGTGCCAGCAGATTACAAGGTTCAACGAGAAATGGTAAGCGAGAAAAATGCGCTATAGATTTCCGCTTTAGCCTGGACGCACTCTTTTTTGATCGCGTTTAGCCAGACCATCAACCACCAGATTCCACGAATCGTTGATCAGATCGCGAAGTAACGCTTCGGAGATTTCCTCTCCGGGATACACCGAAATCCAGTGCTTTTTATTCATGTGATACCCTGGCTTAATGCTCGGATATATTTGCTGATTTAACAGGGATTTTTGTGGATCGGACTTCAGATTGATAAAGGGGACGCCGCGCAGCTCCGACGACAGCATAAAAATCTTGCCGCCAATTTTAAAAACATCGAACTCCGGGCCAAAAGGCCAGCAAAGCTCGACAAAGGGTAACTCAAGGGCCAGGCGTTTCGCCGTTTCGTGCAGTGATTGCTTATCCATAAACGTTCCTTTAGGCGAAGGAGAATAAGCAAAGTATGCCGCGAAGTACGGCGATAATCGACGTTTAATCCGCCAGCGAGAACCAGCGTCGCCAGATAAAGCGCAGAACAAAATACTCAATAGCGCCCAGCACTAAAAACCACAGACAAAACAATAAAGTGTAAAGCTGGCTAAGATCCATCAGATGGAACATGGTCACCAGTTTTTGTGCCAGCGCCAGCCCCAGTGCGGGGGCGGGCAGCAGCAGGCAAGAGAGGAAAGCCATCAGCAAAATGCCTGCTGCGGTGGTCAAGGTTTCTAAAGGGTGTTTCATAACATTGTTAAATGTAAGTTAAAACACCATTGTCAGGGATATTCTTCTGTAAGGCAATTCCCGGCTTAGTCACCAGCCCAGATCTCACAATGCTTTTTCACCAGCCCAATCAGCGAGCCGCCATCGGCGACGAAATCGCGCATTAGCTGCGCTTCATTCAGACCGCTGACGACCTGGCGATGCAGGGCCTCAATCGCGCTCGATGCACCAATTTTATGTGCGGAAGGGGCGATTTTTTCCAGCAATCGCAAGGTATCTTCCGTTAGCGGTCGACGATCTCCAGTGTGCGGATCGGTGATGACGCCTTCAAGCCCATAGCGACAGGCCTGGAAACGGTTGAATTTATACAGCAGGTAATCTTTCTCCTGATGTTTAAACGGGCGTTCCGTCAGTAACCAGTGGGCGGTAGCCTGAATCAATCCTGCCATATTTACCGCATGGCTAAGGGTTAACGGGGTATCCATCACCCGAACCTCCACCGTGCCAAAATGAGGACTGGGGCGAATATCCCAGTGCAGATCTTTAATGCTGTCGATCATCGTGGTGTAACTCAGGCAGCGAAACAGGGCTTCAAATTGTTGCCAGTTACTGACCCACGGCATCGGGCCATTATCAGGAAAGGCGGAAAAAATATTCGGTCGTGAGGAGGCAAAACGCGTATCCGTTCCCTGCATATATGGCGACGCGGCGGAAAGGGCGATAAAGTGCGGCACAAATCGTGACAAGCCGTGCAGCAAATAAATGGCGTCATCGCCACTGGCGCAGCCAACATGGACATGCTGACCAAAAACGGTCGCCTGCTGAATGAGATAACCAAAGTTTTCCAGCGTTCGTTGATAGCGTTCGTTATCGCATACCTCCTGACGTTGCCATTTCTGAAACGGGTGCGTGCCACCGCCGCAAATTTCCAGATGATGATCTGCGGCTGCCTGCAATACGACTTTCTGCATCGCTGAAAACTGCCCGGCAGCCTGGTTGATATCACGGCAAACATCCGTCGCCAGCTCCAGCATACTTTCGGTGATATCGTGCTTTACCTCTCCGGCCGTGATCTTATTTTTAACCGCGTCAATCAGCATTGAAGAGTCCTGGCTTAAGTCATAGCCCGGCGGATTAACCACCTGCATTTCCAGTTCAATACCGAGGGTAAAAGGTTCAGAAACATGAAAATCGGGTAATGGCATAGGTTTCTCTTATGTTGGCGTTTTCTATTCAGTATAGAAGTCGGAGCGGCTGGGCGAGATGCGGAAGTTCTGGAATGTTTCTTTTTTTTGGTGATGGTGAACTGATGGTGCCTGAAGCAATTTGGCTACTTTTGCAATGTGACAAGTTATGGCAGTGCTGACTGGTGGCGAAGAATTTTGACGATTGAGTCATGCAGAAAAAAACGGGTTCAGCTTCAGTTGATTAAATGAGGAGTGAGAAGTCCGAAACAGGACTCACTGTATAAATAAACAGCTATTTTGTTGAGGAAGGGTAAGATAACGGCGGGTGCCTGAAGCTTTCCGGTTTCAGGTTTACTCTGAGGTCTGGAAAGATGAAGCCCCAGGACGATATTTCTATCAACCCTGGGGCTGCCACTCCAAACCCGAACAATTTGGATGGTAGTCCCTTCTTCGCATGGAGGCAATATAAACATGCTGACGAAATATGCCCTTGCGGCAGTCATAGTGCTGTGTTTAACGGTGCTGGGATTTACGCGTCTGGTCGGAGACTCGCTGTGTGAGTTTACGGTGAAGGAACGTAATATTGAGTTTAAGGCTGTTCTCGCTTACGAACCGAAGAAGTAGCCGTTGTGCGGGGAGCAATCCCCGCATATCCGGTTGTCAGGTCAGGATGGTAAGGCACCTGCTTTACACTTTCGCCCGTGGTCAGTGATGGCTGCGGGCGAATCGTACCAGATGTTGTCAATTAATCGTGTTGGCACAGCGTTATGACTATCTTTTCTTTTATCTGCCAGTGCACAGCAAACATCTCATTCTCACGATGAATGATGACCTGCTGTTTATTCCAGCTAATTATCTGATAGTCCAGAAAACCTGCATCAGTTTGGATCTCACTTGCCTTAAATGCGCTCTCTTTGGCGGAAAATGCCAGTGTCAGCGCCAGAGAAAAGGCTAAACCGCAGTCTGCGAGTCGCTCGTGTTCCGCTGGTGTAATAATGTTGTCTGTCAATTCTCTTGCGGTTTGTACAGAAAAAATTTCTTCTATATCAATGCCAATCGGTTGACGAGATACCACGGCTAATGCCGTAGTCCCACAGTGGCTAATACTGCCGTATACCTCCGCAGGCCAGACAGGTTGGCGTAGCTCGCCGATTGCGGGCACACATTTATAGCCATATTCCCGCAAAGCATAAACAGCAGCGATCCGTCCGGCTAAATGCTCTGTTTTACGTTTACGTCCAGCGTGTTGCAGTTGTGCGTAGTGCGGCAGCCAGAGTAAATCCTGCTCACAAAAATTCGCCGGATCGAACTCAACAAAATGCAGCGTATGTCCGGCAAAGGGGAGGGAGGTATGCGTAGTTTTCATATCGACCATATTCGAGACTGATGACAAACGCAAAACTGCCTGATGCGCTACGCTTATCAGGCCTACATGGTCCTGCAATATATTGAATTGGCAAGATTTTTGTAGGCCGGATAAGGCGTTCACGCCGCATCCGGCATGAACAACGCGCACTTTGTCAACAATCTGACGT
>ENA-UEPG01001642-UEPG01001642.1-human-gut-metagenome-genome-assembly--contig:-NODE-1642-length-16632-cov-6.811839_pt1 | contig 16632 bp, 10 predicted proteins | sample MGYA00242893_ERZ507902 | MGnify/ENA primary metagenome ERZ507902 (study PRJEB26167, sample SAMN06115491) | human gut metagenome | host: Homo sapiens | place: China:Gansu | collected 2015-04-23... | reverse complement strand
GTGTCGCCAACGAACATCTTGTATTTGTCCGGAGCTTGATGTAATGCCATCCCCGCACCCGGATCATTGGCATGATAAGCCATGTTGACCACCATTGATTCCTTGATTTCTGAAATGATTTCAGCCAGTTCGGAATTACGTTTGCCATCTGTCGCGCTCCATGCCAGATACCTGTTGGCGTTGCTTGTCAGCTGTGCCGGAATCTGATGGAACATCTTGGAAGCATTGCCGGTCGGATCAATTTTATTGAAATCGTCTTCATACAATGTTATGATGGAACGTTTCACACTGTCTACCTTTTCAAGATTGTTGGTGTCAAGATAGGAGGCCACAGCCTGCGGCATACCGCCGATAAGCATATACAAGCGGAAATCACGCATCAACTTACGGTTCGTGGCATCACCCAAAGAAGTCCTGTTGTGGAAACAACTTTGGAGCAACTTTATCGTTGCGGTATCTCCCAACGCCCACTTGAACTCTTCATAGTCCATCGGAAACATATGGACTTTGACTTCCTCGCTTGGAATAAGAATATCCTTGACGTTCTTGCGGATTGAAATCAGCGAACCTGTTTCTATGTAATCATATTTTCCGTCTTTTACAAGATATTTGATTGCCTGCCTTGCTTTAGGCGCAAGTTGGACTTCATCGAAGATTATGGCGGACTTGCGTTCTTTCAATTCTATACCGTACTCCAGTTGCAGCCGCATGAAAATACGGTTAAGGTCAGATACATCATTGAACAAGTCGCGGATTTCGGAGGAACATGCGGCAAAATCCACCAATATATGGGTGTCGTATTCGTTTGTCGCAAATTCTTCAGCAACGGTGGACTTCCCGACACGCCTTGCACCCTGTATCAGCACGGCTGTTCTGCCCTCATCTGTCCGCTTCCATCGCAGAAGTTCATCGTAAATTTTCCTTTTGAATATCATAGATTGACTTTTATTGATGGCAAAGATAATATGCGCTGCACGAATCTCAAAATATATTCAGTTAAAAATAACACTAATCTCAATTTGTTTAGACACAACGCATAAATCTCAAAATTTATATTACACAATAATACAGCAATCTCATTTTTAGATGAATCCAAGATTCTCTTGTTCTAATCTGTGGCTTCTTCCCGCTCAAACATCCTGTCCACCATATCCACCGCTTCAATCTTCTTGCTGTCGACAATTTTGGCGTAAATCTGCGTTGTGCGCACATCGGCATGACCCATCAGCTTGCAGGTGGTATAAAGGTCGGCTCCAACGGTCATCATCATCGTTCCGAAGGTATGACGGCTTGTGTGGTAGGTGATTTTCTTGTCAATGCCCGCCTTTTCCACCCATTGTTTGAGTATCTTGTTGGTTGTGGGTCGTGATGGCAGTTCTGCAAACACAAGTGTTTCATCATTATTATCAGGCTTTCGTTCAGGCAGCCACTTGACGGCATTTTGCGAGAGCGGCGTATAAATGGGCGTAGATGTCTTCTGCTGCACGGTGGCAATCATATACCTGCCGTCATTGCAAATAATATCTTTCCAGCAAAGAGTTTCCATGTCGCTCAGGCGCAGCCCGCAGTAGCATGAGAACAGGTAGGCTTGCTTGACAGTCTTGTTGCGGCATTCCGTAGCGATAAGAAGTTTCACTTCCTCAATGGTAAGGAACTGGCGTTTCGACTCCGGCTTCTTGACCCGCTCCGAAGCGGACAACAACATGAACGGATTCTCGTCCAGCCACTCTGCCCTGACTGCGGCGTTCAGGGCTATGGAGAGTTGGGAAATGTAAGACACGACAGTTCCCTGTTCAAGCGGTTTACCATGCCTGCCTGTATAAGTGTGCTGGATCCAGTCAATGAAGCCGAGTACCCATTTCTTGTCAATGTCACCCATCCTTGTGCTTTTGCCATATTGGTTGATGATTTTTATGATGCTTCCCAGTTTCTCGACACGCTTGATTCCTTTGCGCTCCTGAATGGCATAGAATTTTTCCAGCCAGTCCGCCAGCGTGAGTTTCTGCCACGCTGATTTGCTCTTGATTCCGGCTTTGGAGTTTGTAATCTCGATGATACGTTGAGACTTGATGGCCTCGACTGCTTCACGGGTGGCGCGGTTCTGCTCCCTGACCCTTGCGTTTACTTCCGGCAAGTGGTACATTTTCAGAAACTCATAACTCCGTTTGCCGTTGACATAGATGTCAAGGTAGTACGATTCAGAGCCGTCAGCAAGTTTCTTGGTGCGCACTCTTACAGGCTCTTTCAGTTTGCTTGATTTCTTGTTTGCTGTCATATCTAAAATGCTTTATCTATCAATGAAACCGCTTCCTCTTTTTTCTTGTCTATGATTTTGGCGTAGATTTGTGTGGGACGTACATCGGCATGTCCCATCATCTTGCTTGCGGTATAAAGGTCAACCCCTGCGGTTATCAGCATCGTGCCATAGGTATGGCGGCTCAGGTGGAAATGAAGATGTTTGCCCAGTCCGGCCTGTTCCGCCCATTTCTGTAAATGCTTCCGTAGGACGCTATGTGACGGAAGCGAGAATACGGAAGACTCCGGTTCTCTGCGCTCAGGAAGCCACGACAATGCTTTGGCAGGAAGCGGAAGCGATATGGGTTTGGAGTTTTTTTGCATTACTACCGATACAAAGTGCCGTCCGCCGTTGACCGATATGTCTTTCCAGCACAAATTCGTAACGTCACCTACACGCAACCCGCAATAGCAGGCAAACAGGAATGCCATGCGTATATTCTCCTTTACATAAGGGGTATTCTCCAGCTTGCGGACTTCATCAAGGGTCAGAAACTCACGTTTGCTCTCCGGTCTCGCTATCTTTTCTTGGAAACTCAACAACTTCCAGGGATTGTTCTTTATATATCCTCTCTGCCATGCCGCAGACAGGATGATGCCGAGAATCCAGAAACAGGAACAGGCTGTGGCTTGGGCAAGCGGCTTTCCCTGCGGAGTGAGAGGCTCGGATTTCAGCCACTCGGCATAATCGGTACAGAATTTCTTGTCCATGTCACAAAGCCTTGCACCGGGATAGAACTTCTCGAACTTGGTACGTGATGCCCTTAAATGCCGATATGAAGGCTGCCCCCGTTGCTTGTATTCCTCCATCAGCAAGTCTATAAAATCGGACAGCGGCATTTTGGATTTGTCTTTGGCCGCTTCCTCCCGCGCCTTGTCATCAACCATGTCTTCGGTCTTGGCGAGAATAATCTCCTCCGCCTGACGGAGTGTCTTCGCGTTCTCACGTTTCGCCTTGACGGATGTTTCCGGCACAAGATACAGTTTAAGGAACTCGTATTCGTGCTTGCCGTCAACAGTACGGTCTATAAAAAGGGATTCACGACCGTCCGAGAGTTTTCTTCTACGCAACTTGAACGGACTTTTATCTACTTTTGACTGCTTTCTTCTACCCATTATGCTTCAGTTATTTATATCCTGATGCAAAGATAGAAAATAGCTTTGATATAAGTATCAAAACAAGTAACAAAAATAATTCAAATAAGGGTATAAATGGAGTTTTACAAGAATGTATAAGAAAATGAACTGATTTATATAATAAGCAGATATACAATTAAATACATTCGTATTTTGTAGAAATATTATCCTTTCATTTCTCTTTGATTATATGTATTTATTCTTTTCCCTCAATTCGATCATTCCTATCCCTTCCGACCGGATTCCCGTCACATTTTCTGCCAGCAACGGACGCAAAGGCTCGTCATCATAAATCACCCCTGCACAAAGCCGATCCGTACCGGCATCAAGCGAAGTCTGCCATCCCGTATCCCAACACACTTCCACCTTGTTTCCCTTTCTTTCCCTAATCTCGAAACCCATAGGCACCTTCAAAACTCCTTTACTAAAATGAATCTCCTCGTAATTACTAATGCCCATCTCCCCGTTAAAAGCCTGGATATTCGAAGCGATAAAAGCATTTAGCCCATTCACGCTCATCAACTTACCTAACTTTTCCCAAATCGGTTTCAAACAAACTCCATTCAATGAACGATAGAACGAAATACAGGCACTGAAACGATTCTGCCATAATTGCTGGTTCTTGCTCCTCACCAACATCTTCCTATACGGTCGACGCCGTGCGTACAAATTCCCGTTACAATAATAATAAACTACATTCCCGATTTTCCCGGAAAAACCTCCTAAACAATTTCCCACTTTTGCCATAATTCTCTTTATTTTATTCATGAAATATTTGAATTCCCTCTCGTCATGCTACCCTCTCTCTATCTTAAAATATAGTTTTGGACAAAAATACCCCCTTTCTCAAACAAATATTTTTCTAGCGTCACTCGCAAGTGACACGGAGAAAGCACGGAGAAAGTACGGAGAAACCCTAGCCAAACAACGAGCAAACAGCATATTACAAATACACCGATCTACACGATGCTAGCGAATCAATGTATCTAACATTATTTAACTTTTACAACCGGGGTATTAAAACCATTTCCTATATTATATAAGAAAGGATCCTTTCAAATTAATAATCACTTAAAACCTAAAAGTTATGGCAGAATATCAAGCGCCAATGGCTGAAAAATTGAGAAAATCCGTGGGAAATGTAACATATTACATCATGCACGGTAAAACATTCGCCCGGGCGAAAGTCGCACACGTGAAAAACGCGAAAACCCCGAAACAACTTCGTCATCGAGCAACCTTCACGATGCTTGTACAATTAGCACGGGTACTAATCGAAACGACTCGAACCGGTTTCCCAGAAAAAGCGAAGGGGCGTTCCTCGTCGAACGAGTTCGTGAGAGCAAACAAAAACTTCGTGGAAGTGGATGAAAACTACGAGGCCACGATTGACCTCGAAAAGCTACAGGTATCGGGCGGCAAACTGCCCTGTTTCTTCGAAGTCACGGTAACGTACAACGCTGATGGCAGGATGCTCACGTTCCAACAAGAAGCACAGTCGAACTCGTTGCTGAACAGCGACCCGAAGGATCTTCTCTACGCATCCATCCTCGAAACAAAGACAAATCTCAGCGGAATCGTATCATTAAGAGCGCGGGGAGAATCGGGGGTAACCTCGATCGAATTACCCGAGATCTGGACGGTGGAAAATTGTAACGTCTATCTTTTCGCCACTTCAGAAAATGGTTACTTGGCCTCTCCCTCCCAACACGTGAAAATAACAACCGCGTAAAACGGGAAGAAGCTGATTTTAGGAGGGATTGTCCAAAAAGTCAATTTTGAAAAACTACCCTCGCTAACTCCCCCTTACACAGGGGGAGAAACCGCTTGGTAATCAACTCTCCCCCTGTGTAAGGGGGAGCTGGAGGGGGTAGTTCTAACACTGGATAAGACTTATTAGACGACCTCTCTATGTGCATTAGACTTATAACGTAAAGTGAAACTGTCAATACTCTTGACCTATTAACGAAAACGCTGTCAATAACAGGTCAATAAAAACATAAATAAAAAGCGCCAACTGGCGCTTTTTATTTATCCTAAATAAGTTTTTAATAGCTTACTTCTGGAAGAGTGTCGCAGACGGCGAATAGCCTTTTCCTTGATTTGGCGAACACGTTCGCGGGTTAACCCGAACTTCTCACCGATTTCTTCCAATGTCATCTCTTGACAATTGATGCCGAAAAACAAACGAATAATATCGCGTTCTCTTTCAGTCAACGTGGCCAATGCCCTCTCGACTTCCGTTGACAAGGACTCGTTAATTAACGTCTTGTCCGCAACAGGAGAATCATCGTTTACCAATACATCGAGCAAGCTGTTGTCCTCCCCCTCAACGAAAGGTGCATCTACAGAAATATGACGGCCGGACACTCTCAAAGTATCGGCAACTTTTTCAGCCGGCAAATCCAATGTCTCTGCCAACTCTTCCGGTGACGGGCGACGTTCATGTTCCTGCTCGAAACGAGAAAATGCTTTATTGATTTTATTCAAAGATCCAACTTGATTCAAGGGCAAACGCACGATACGCGATTGTTCTGCCAATGCTTGCAGGATAGATTGGCGAATCCACCATACGGCATAGGAAATAAATTTGAATCCCCTCGTTTCGTCAAACTTCTCTGCCGCTTTAATCAAACCCAAATTCCCCTCGTTGATAAGGTCCGGAAGGCTTAACCCCTGATTCTGGTATTGTTTTGCAACAGATACCACGAAACGAAGGTTTGCCCGAGTCAGTTTCTCCAAAGCCCGTTGATCTCCTTTCCGGATTCGTTGGGCAAGCTCAACTTCCTCTTCAACCGTAATCAAATCCTCCTTACCAATCTCTTGCAAGTACTTGTCAAGAGAAGCACTCTCTCTGTTCGTTATAGATTTTGTTATCTTTAGCTGTCTCATAGTCTTCTAATATTCTCCCCCAAATATGTCGCAAAGGTAGAACAATTTATCCATAAACCAATATGTTAAAATCGACACCTTTCCAATATTAACGTTTTTTAATTCTGTAAAGATAAAGCGTAGTACTCGACACGTCCTCGCGGCGAGATAGTTGTCACAAGAACACCCTCATTTTCTGCCGCTTTCAGCGCCCGTACCAAATCGTCTTTATCATAAATCACCGTGTTATTAATTTTCACGATAATGTATCCTTCATCCAAACCAATCGCTTTAAAGGGGCCATTCTTTATATCTATAATTTTCACTCCCCCGTTCAAGCGATAGCGATAACGGTCCTCCCGACTCAACGGCTCCACCGTGGCTCCCAGTATTCCGGTATAATTCTTATCTACCAAGGCAACATCACCATACGTATTCTGGAGTACCACATCCAAATCTTTTAATTTTCCTCCACGACTCACGGTCACGGAAATAGTCGCTCCCGGGTGATATTTAGCCAATTGGCCCTGGAATTCCGGTCTTGTCTTTATCTCGATACCATTAATACGTTTGATTACATCTCCTTTCTTTATTCCGGCTTTAGCTGCCGCCCCGTTAGGTATCACGTCATATACATATATTCCGCTCACTTCATCCGTTCCCAGTTCTTTCGCCACGGCAGGCGTCAACTCGTCTCTCCACATGGATATTCCCATCATCGCTCTCTGAACCGTACCGAACTCCTTCAAATCCCCGACAACTTTACGAGCAATATTCGAAGGCACGGCAAACGAGTAACCCGAGTAAGAGCCTGTCGGGGATTCAATTGCCGTATTGATCCCAATCAACTCTCCCTTGGCATTCACCAACGCTCCCCCACTGTTACCGGGGTTCACGGCAGCATCTGTCTGTAAGAATGATTCCAGACTCATCTGACTCCGGTTTATTCCCAACTCCCTCGCTTTGGCACTGATAATTCCCGCTGTAACCGTTGAGGTTAAATTATACGGGTTACCCACGGCCAAAACCCACTCTCCCAACTCCACGTCATCCGAATTCGCGTACTCCAGATAAGGAAGTCCGTTTGCTTCTACTTTTAATAAAGCGATATCCGTGCTCGGATCTGTTCCGATCACCTTGGCCTCGTATTCCGTCTTGTTATCTAAGGTCACCGTAATCTTGTCGCTCTTGTCGATCACGTGATTATTCGTGATAATATACCCGTCCTCAGAGACAATTACACCCGACCCAATACCCATTCTTTGCGGGGTTTCCCGTGTACGCGGGGCATAACCGTAAAAAAACTCCAATAGTGGGTTACCTATATATTCCCGTCCCATTTGTACTGTTTTGACATGAACAACAGCCGGAACTGTCTTTTTGGCAGCCTCCCTCAAATCCACGCTACCCGCTCCCCCAACAGGAAGAGCCGTGTTAGACGCGAGTGAAACAGGACGAACCGCCGCGGGAGATGCAATTTCCAATTGTGAAACCGGTGCAGCACTTTCCCCTCGAATGGCATCTATCGCCACGAAAGCAAGGCAACCGCCAACAACCCCCAGTCCTAAATTTAAAAATGATTTTCTCATTGCCATATCTTTATCTCCTTTATAGATTAAACGTAAAGTATCCACATTTTGTTTGTATATTACAATATTAGCAATATCCTTGCCAACTGACTATTAAGAAATTCTTAATTAATATACCTTAACTATGTTTTGAGGCGTGCCAAAATCTTTTCATTCCAAATCCTAAATTCTAAATTTTACATTTTGTATATTTGTACCTGCGATTTCGATAATTTCAATTTACATGATAACACGTATAAACAATAAAAAGAGTGGTAAAACACGTACTCCCTATTCCTTCGATTTTCTGAAGGATCCCCGGACACGTGTAGTTGTTGGGTTGATTTTTATGCTATTTTCCATTTACCTGCTGGTGTCCCTCGTCGGTTTCTTTTTCACCGGTGGCATGGACCAGAGTCTGATCGATAAAGAGACCCGGGAATTAATGACCAACCCGGATATTGTCGTCGGAAACCCGGGACGCAAACTAGGAGCGTTTCTTTCCGATTTGCTCATAAACCGGTGGTTCGGAGTTTCGTCATTCATATTCTGCTACTTGCTATTTATCATCGGGCTACGTATTGCCGGACGGAATATCAAGAAATTCGGGAAAAAGATCATCATTAGCTTTGTCCTAATCATCTGGTGCTCCTTGTTATTGGGATATATTTTCACGTTCTTACCCACAGGATACGTATTCCCGGGCGGGGCTCACGGTTATTTCGTGTGTTTTTGGCTTAACTCGTTTATCGGAGAGATTGGCTCATTCTTCCTGTTGATTGTTTCGTTTGCAGCCATTCTTTTCTTTGGCTTCGAAAACGCTTTCAACAAATGCGTGACCATGATCAAGAATTACTTCGCTCGTCGGGCTCAACTCAAGGAAGAAAGGGCCTTGGCACGAGAAGCCGCTCTTGCCCGGAAACGAGAAGAAATGGCAAAAACAGAAGAGCCGGAAGACCTGCAAGAAAAAGAAGAGGACATTGATACCGAAGAAAAAGAGAAATTGGATATCGAAACGGTTCCGCCTGTTGAAGATGAACTTTTCCCCCGTCACGAGTTTGACACGACCGATCCGGATGAATCAGAAAAACTGGAATTACATGATCCGGAAGAGGAATTCCCGACAGAACATCACTTCGATTTATCCGTGGACAAGAACCCCGAAAATCAAGATGAACACAGAGAAGATACTCCCCCGCTCACCAATGACGATATTGAATTGACCGTTATGGCTGACAAGCTGGAAGAGCAATTAACCAAAAACTTGATGCCGGACACGGAGTACGACCCGACTCTCGATTTATCGAATTATCAATATCCCCCGCTGGAATTACTGGAAGAACACTCTTCCGGTTCGCAAAAAGTAACAGCGGAAGAACTCGAAGAGAATAAAAACACGATTATCGAGACATTGCGCCATTATAAAATAGAGATCACCAAGATCAAAGCGACCATCGGGCCAACTGTCACGTTATACGAAATTGTCCCCGCTCCCGGTATAAAAATCTCGAAAATCAAAAACCTCGAAGATGACATTGCGTTAAGCTTGTCAGCCTTAGGCATACGAATCATTGCCCCGATCCCCGGAGCCGGAACCATCGGTATTGAAGTGCCGAACCAGAATCCGGAAGTCGTTTCCATGCGGGGAATCATCGCATCCAAGAAATTCCAAGAATCCAAATATGCCCTTCCGGTAGCACTGGGACGAACCATCTCGAATGAACCTTACACGTTCGATCTGGCAAAAATGCCCCATTTGCTGGTAGCCGGAGCCACGGGACAAGGTAAATCCGTGGGCTTGAATGCCATTATCACATCGCTCTTGTATAAAAAACACCCGTCACAATTGAAATTCGTGATGGTGGACCCGAAAAAGGTGGAGTTAAGCATCTATTCCGTCATCGAAAAACATTTCTTGGCGAAGTTACCGGATGCAGAAGAAGCCATTATTACCGATAACGACAAGGTCGTGGCCACGCTCAACTCTCTCTGCATCGAGATGGATAGCCGTTACGATCTGTTGAAACAAGCTCACGTGAGAAACATCAAAGAATATAACGAGAAGTTCGTGAAACGGCAACTGAACCCGAACAACGGTCATCGTTATCTACCTTATATTGTAGTAGTGGTAGACGAGTTCGCAGACCTGATCATGACTGCGGGAAAAGAAGTAGAACAACCGATTGCCCGTATCGCCCAGCTGGCCCGTGCCGTCGGGATTCACATGATCATTGCCACGCAACGACCTTCCACGAACATCATCACCGGAGTCATCAAGGCCAACTTCCCGGCACGAATAGCCTTCAAGGTGGCATCCATGATTGACTCCCGCACCATTCTGGACTCTCCGGGGGCCAACCAGTTGATCGGCCGCGGGGATATGTTGATTTCCAAGGATAGCGAGATGGTACGTGTACAATGTGCCTTCGTCGATACCCCGGAAGTAGATGCCATCACGAAATTCATCGCAGATCAACAGGGTTACCCGGAAGCCTACGCACTCCCCGAATATGTTTCCGACACGGAAAACGGGGTGAGTGGTGACATCGATCTCGGGGTAAAAGACCCGTTATTCGAAGAGGCCGCCCGTTTGGTAGTGAACACCCAACAGGGTTCAACCTCCTCTATCCAGCGACGTTTCTCCATCGGCTACAACCGGGCAGGAAGAATCATCGACCAACTGGAAGCGGCAGGCATCGTGGGACCATTCGAGGGTAGTAAAGCCCGTCAAGTACTTATCCCCGACGAGTACAGCTTGGAACACATTCTTAAAACCGTGGAGTTTTAAAAATTTAAAATGGAAAATTTAAAATTTAGAATGGAAAAAACTACCCCCTCTGGCTCCCCCTTACACAGGGGGAGGACACGCTACATTATAACATTGAAACGTTTTCTTGCGTTCGTTTCTCCCCCTGTGTAAGGGGGAGTTAGAGGGGGTAGTTGGAAAGATTGAAGTTAAAAGATAAAAACTAAAAGATAAAAGTTGAATGTAGTAAATCTAGAAGGGTGATTTCGTGGGTGGAAATTTAAAATCTAAAATCTAAAATTTAAAATTAATAAGGTCATGTTTTTAGAAAAGTCATACAGAGGTAACAACAAATGGTATTTTTACATTCTCACGCTAATCATCGTGTTTGCTGCGGTACAAGTAGCGTCCATCCCGTTAGCAATTTACAGTATCATCATGAATCCCGAAATACTAAGCGGGGGAACGAATAACATTCTGGCTGTCACGAACACGAACCTGGGCCTGGCACTCATGCTATTCACGTTCGCCGGAGGCGTCATCGCACTTCTGTTATGCGTGAAATATTTCCATCACAAGAAACCGACGGATATACTCACGGGCCGAAATCGTTTTGACGTGAAACGGGTGTTCTTCGGGGCTGCCATATGGGGAATATTAACCATCGTCCTACTGGGTGCGCAATACGGATTCGGGGATACGTCCAACCTCGTGTTCCAATTCCAGCCATTCAATTTCATCATGATGTGCATCGTTATACTGATTTTCATTCCCTTCCAAGTGGCATTCGAGGAATTTATTTTCCGGGGATATCTGATGCAAGGCAGTATCCTACTTTTCAAATACAGATGGGTAGCCCTATTACTTACCGGTTTTGCCTTCGGATTACTCCACGGATCTAACCCAGAAGTGGATCGTTTCGGTTTCTGGGTAGCTATGCCGCAATACATTCTGATGGGATTACTCCTTGGACTGGTAGCCATCTGGGACGACGGGCTGGAATTGGCCTTGGGATTACACCTAGCCAACAACGTCATTTCCTCCCTCGTGGTGACACACGACGCCTCGGCCCTGCAAACACATGCCCTGTTCAAGGATATGGCGCCAACGGCCTCACACATGGATACCGTGGTCATGCTCGTGTGCGGGATCATTTTCCTTTGGGTTTGTAACCGGAAATATAAATTTTTCTCCAAAATCAACTTGTGGGGAAAAGTAGAACGGGAAGTCGTCGAGTAAAAGAAGTTCTTAAAATTTTCTTAATACTCGTGTCACTTTCATGACATTGCCAATAAAATAGTATCTTTGGCGGTAAACAAAAATACGATAGCAATTATATTAATCTATAAATCGAAGTTTCAAAAAAATGAGAAAAATTACATCTTTAATGTTCGCTCTCATCTTTGGGCTGTCTTTCTTAGCTAATGCTCAAGATGTTCAAAAGGACCAACCGAAAGGTTACCAATTCACTGATATTAAGAGATTACCGGCAACTTCTGTAAAGGATCAAGCTCGTGCAGGTACCTGCTGGTCATGGTCCGGAATCTCGTTCTTCGAATCAGAAATGATTCGTATGGGTAAAGAGCCTATTGATCTTTCAGCCATGTATATTGTAAGACACGCTTACAGCGACAAAGCAACCAAATTTGTTCGCCTGCATGGTAACATGAACTTTGCCGTTGGTGGAGCTTTCTGCGATGTGATGCACGTGATCAAAAACTACGGAATCGTTCCAATGGACGTGTACAAGGGATTGAACTACGGTGAACCAAACCACGCTTTCGGAGAAATCGACGACGTGTTGGCCGGTTATATCAATGCCGTCATCAAAAACTCAAACAAAAAATTAAGTACTGCATGGAAAAAAGGCTTTGACGGTATTCTGGATGCTTATCTTGGAGAAGAACCCGAAAAATTCGAATACAAAGGTAAAGAATATACCCCGAGAACTTTCGCTGACGAAGTTGTTGGCTTGAACATGGATGATTACGTGAGCTTGACCTCATTTACTCACCACCCGTTCTATTCTCAATTTGCTATCGAAGTACCGGACAACTGGTTATGGGGAATGTCCTACAACTTACCGATAGATGAACTGGCACAAGTCATGAGCAACGCTATCGACAACGGTTACACTTTTGCCTGGGCTTCTGACGTGAGCGAAAGAGGTTTCCAAACCTCACAACCCGGAGTTGCCGTGGTTCCGACAACTGACACGAAAGAAATGAGCGGTGCCGAAATCGCTAAATGGGAAGCTATGCCTAAAGGAAACCAAACTCCGGATGCCTTCAGACAAGGTCCGGCTCCTGAAAAAGAGATTACGCAAGAAATGAGACAACAAGAGTTCGACAACTACTTGACCACCGATGACCACGGCATGCACGTGATCGGTAAGGCCAAAGACCAAAACGGTACGGTTTACTATATCGTGAAAAACTCTTGGAACAAGTATAACAAATTCGGTGGATACTTCTACGCATCCGAACCTTTCATGAAATACAAAACCATGAACATCATCGTTCACAAGAATGCCATCCCGAAGGATATCCGCAAAAAACTTGGAATCAAATAAATCCACTCTATAAGGAGTTCGAGAAAAACTATAAAAAAAGGCCGTTAATCCATCCGATTAACGGCCTTTTTTTCATAATTTCGCGAGAGCGAAAAAGAAATACATAAAATTATAATCAATATGAATCTAGCGAGAGAAATTAAGAAAGACATTTACTGGATTGGAGTCAATGACAGAAGAACGCATATCTTCGAAAATTACTGGCCTCTTCCCAAAGGTGTTGCTTATAATTCTTACATCATCGTGGACGAAAAAGTGGTAGTCATCGACACGATCGAAAGAAGCAAAATGGATGACTACGTGGAAAATATCGAACAGTTACTGAACGGGCGGAAAGTGGATTATCTCGTGATTAATCACATGGAACCCGATCACACCGGAGCCATCAAAGCTTTATTATGCCACTACCCGGACGTGAAAATCATCGGTAACGCCAAGACTTTCCCTATGCTGAAAAACTTCTACGGGGTTTGTGAAAACTTGATGGAAGTGAAAGAAGGCGATTCTCTCGACCTTGGAAAACATAAATTGAATTTCTACATGGCACCGATGCTGCACTGGCCGGAAACGATGGTTACTTTCGAATCAACCGAAGGTATCCTGTTCAGTGGTGACATCTTCGGAGCGTTCGGAACACTTGACGGTGGCATCTTTGATGACGAGGTTGACCTGGATTACTTGGAAGAGGAAATCAGTCGCTACTATTCCAATATTGTTGGAAAATACGGTCAACCGGCTCAAACTGCACTGAAAAAACTCGGAGGCCTTCCGATCAAAATGGTATGCGCTACCCACGGGCCGATCCGTCGTTCGCACATTGCTGACATCGTGGCTAAATATGACAAGTGGAGCAAGTACGACACGGACAAGGGTGTTGTGATCGTGTTCAGTTCCATGTACGGGAACACGGAAAAAATGGCTGATATAATCGCTCGTTTCTTGGCTGAAAAAGGAATCAAGAAAATCCGTATTCACGATGCATCCAAAACACACCCGTCATATATCATCAATGACATTTTCCGTTATAAAGGAGTTATCCTTGGAAGTTGCGCTTACAACGGTAACGCCTTCCCGACCATGGAAACCCTGTTGTTCGAACTGGAACACATGGGCGTGAAGAACCACGTGGTGGCCTTCTTTGGCGGAAAAGCATGGGCTGGCGGTGCAATGCCCCGTTTCAACCAATTCGCTGAAAAAATCAAATGGGAAGTGGTTGCTCCTTCTTGCGAGGCTTGCGGTTGCCCGAAAGATGAAGATTTCGAAACGTGCCGTAATATCGCCTACGCTATGGCAGATAAACTGGATGAAATCTGTTGATTTCAAACGATATGAAAAAGGAGAGCGGGTATTTCAAACATACTCGCTCTCTTTTTTTCTATACAAAAAAGAACAGCCCCATTCACCATGAGGCTATTCTTTTATAGGTAACAATAAATTCTATTCTAGTTCGCTTTGAACATCTCATCTATATGTTTGGCAGCCCGACGACCGTCACCCATAGCCAAAATTACCGTTGCTCCACCTCTCACAATATCCCCCCCTGCAAAGAACTCTGACAAATTAGACTGCATCGTTTCGTCATTCACCACGATCGTACCTTTACGTGAAATTTCCAATCCTTTCACGGAGTTCGGAACAATCGGGTTAGGAGAAACCCCCACGGCTACAACCACCACGTCTGCATCAATCGTGTACTCGGAGCCTTCCACCGGCACGGGACTACGGCGTCCACTAGCATCCGGTTCACCCAAAGCCATCTTCTGCACCCGTACCTGTTTCACACGTCCCCGTTCGTCGGCAATATATTCCACCGGATTAGTCAACGTGATGAACTCGCATCCCTCTTCCTTGGCATGTTTCACCTCTTCCAGACGGGCAGGCATTTCCTCCTCGCTCCGACGATAAACGATCATGGCACGTTCCGCACCCAAACGTTTTGCCGTACGCACGGAGTCCATTGCCGTGTTACCACCACCCACGACTACCACGTTCTTTCCGCGATATACCGGGGTATCGGAATCTTCACTATCGGCACCCATCAGATTTACCCGAGTCAAGTACTCGTTGGAAGAAAGGATACCATTATAGTTTTCTCCGGGAATATTCATAAACCGGGGAAGTCCGGCTCCTGAAGCCACGTAGAAAGCCTTGAAACCTTCCGCCTTCAAATCTTCCACGGAATCCGTCATTCCCACGATAAAGTTGGTAACGAATTTCACGCCGATCTTCTTCAGATTATCAATCTCCACGTCTACCACACTATTCGGCAAACGGAATTCAGGAATACCGTATTTCAACACACCGCCGATCTCGTGCAACGCCTCGAACACGGTTACATCGTAACCCAATTTTGCCAAGTCTCCTGCACACGATAACCCGGAAGGTCCGGAACCGATAACGGCAACTTTAATACCATTGGCATGGGCAACTTCCGGCACGGTAATATGCCCGGATTCTCTCTCGAAATCCGATGCAAAACGTTCCAGATAACCGATAGCAACCGACGGTTTCTTCAATTTCTGTAAATAAAAACACTTGGATTCACATTGTTTTTCCTGAGGACAAACCCGACCGCAAACTGCCGGCAAAGCACTCGTGCGTTTCAGCACGGCTGCCGCCTGCAAGAATTCACCTCTCTCGATATTTTTCACGAATCCGGGAATATCAATACCCACGGGACAACCTTCCATACAAGTCGGGGTCACGCAATCCATACAGCGAGTTGCCTCCCGCATAGCCATATCGGCAGTCAAACCTTGATTTACCTCGATACGTTGGCTCTTGATACGTTCTTCCGGTGCGGTTTCAGGCATATGGACACGCTCAATAGAAGTACGTTCCTTCCCTGCCACCTTCTGACGCAATTCCTGACGCCAAGGTTCGTTCCGATCACTCACGCCATGAGAATGTTCCGCATCCTCTTGTTTTACCTCAACATCATGCAGTTTGGCGACTTCGGTATCTTTAAATCCACCTAACCGGGACAATATCTCGTCAAAATCAATCAAGTGTGCATCGAACTCCGGTCCATCAACGCAAGTAAAGCGGGTCTTTCCCCCCACGGTTACCCGGCAAGCTCCACACATTCCGGTTCCGTCCACCATCAGCGCATTCAAACTAGCCACTGTCGGGATATCATATTTACGAGTCAGTTTCTCGCAGAACTTCATCATGATTGCTGGTCCGATAGTCACGGCCAAATCCACTTTCTCCCGCTTGATCACTTCTTCCATCCCCTCCGTGATCAGACCTTTTTTTCCATAGCTCCCGTCATCTGTCATGATAATCACTTCATCCGAAGAAGCCCGTATTTCATCTTCCAGAATCACCAGATCCTTATTACGCCCGGCAATTACTGAAACCACTCTGTTTCCAGCCTCCTTGAAAGCTCGCACGATGGGCAGTAGAGGAGCCACGCCAACACCACCACCGCAAGCCAACAC
>ENA-UEPG01001634-UEPG01001634.1-human-gut-metagenome-genome-assembly--contig:-NODE-1634-length-16674-cov-2.943484_pt1 | contig 16674 bp, 12 predicted proteins | sample MGYA00242893_ERZ507902 | MGnify/ENA primary metagenome ERZ507902 (study PRJEB26167, sample SAMN06115491) | human gut metagenome | host: Homo sapiens | place: China:Gansu | collected 2015-04-23... | reverse complement strand
AGACCGTTGTTGGCTTCGTTTTTGATCGGTTCTTTGGTGGCTTTTTGTTTCATGCCCGGTTCAAAACCGCCGCCCTGAATCATAAAGCCGTTGATAACACGGTGGAAAATGGTGTTGTTGTAAAAACCTTCGCGGCAGTAGTCCAGGAAGTTTTTAACTGTTTCCGGCGCTTTGTCGTCAAACGTTTTGATTACGATATCGCCATGATTGGTGTGGAAAGTAACCATTTTTGCATCCTGTTCCGTTTGATTGGTGCTTCAACCCGGTTCGGGTCATATATAGGGTGGTGTTATAGCATAACCGCACGATCGGATCATCACGCAATGTATGCTGATTCGCGCGGGAAATATGGGTATTATACGCAACTCAATTACCCACACATGTCTAAACGGAATCTTCGATGCTAAAAATCTTCAATACTCTGACACGCCAAAAAGAGGAATTTAAGCCTATTCACGCCGGGGAAGTCGGCATGTACGTGTGTGGAATCACCGTTTACGATCTCTGTCATATCGGTCACGGGCGTACCTTTGTTGCTTTTGACGTGGTTGCGCGCTATCTGCGTTTCCTCGGCTATAAGCTGAAGTATGTGCGCAACATTACTGATATCGACGACAAAATCATCAAACGCGCCAATGAAAATGGCGAAAGCTTTGTGGCGCTGGTGGATCGCATGATCGCCGAAATGCACAAAGATTTTGATGCTTTGAACATTCTGCGCCCGGATATGGAGCCGCGCGCGACGCACCATATCGCAGAAATTATTGAACTCACTGAACAACTGATCGCCAAAGGTCACGCTTATGTGGCGGACAACGGCGACGTGATGTTCGACGTCCCGACCGATCCGACATATGGCGTGCTGTCGCGTCAGGATCTCGACCAGCTGCAGGCAGGCGCGCGCGTTGACGTGGTCGACGACAAACGCAACCCGATGGACTTCGTTCTGTGGAAGATGTCGAAAGAGGGCGAACCGAGCTGGCCGTCTCCGTGGGGCGCGGGCCGTCCAGGCTGGCACATTGAATGTTCGGCAATGAACTGCAAGCAGCTGGGTAACCACTTTGATATCCACGGCGGCGGTTCAGACCTGATGTTCCCGCACCACGAGAACGAAATCGCGCAGTCCACCTGTGCCCATGATGGTCAGTATGTTAACTACTGGATGCACTCCGGAATGGTGATGGTTGACCGCGAGAAGATGTCCAAATCGCTGGGTAACTTCTTTACCGTGCGCGATGTGCTGAAATACTACGATGCTGAAACCGTGCGTTACTTCCTGATGTCGGGCCACTATCGCAGCCAGCTGAACTACAGCGAAGAGAACCTGAAGCAGGCGCGTGCGGCGCTGGAGCGTCTCTACACTGCGCTGCGCGGCACCGATAAAACCGTTGCGCCTGCCGGTGGCGAAGCGTTTGAAGCGCGCTTTATTGAAGCGATGGACGACGATTTCAACACCCCGGAAGCCTATTCCGTGCTGTTTGATATGGCGCGTGAAGTGAACCGTCTGAAAGCAGAAGATATGGCAGCGGCGAATGCAATGGCATCTCACCTGCGTAAACTTTCCGCTGTATTGGGCCTGCTGGAGCAAGAACCGGAAGCGTTCCTGCAAAGCGGCGCGCAGGCAGACGGCAGCGAAGTGGCTGAGATTGAAGCGTTAATTCAACAGCGTCTGGATGCCCGTAAAGCGAAAGACTGGGCGGCGGCAGATGCGGCGCGTGACCGTCTTAACGAGATGGGGATCGTGCTGGAAGATGGCCCGCAAGGGACCACCTGGCGTCGTAAGTAATTGCGCTATTGCCGGATGCGAGTTTTCGCATCCGGTTATCGTCTGTGCCACCACAACATTCCCATCAGTAGAATCCCCGGCAACCACACCCACATCAATTCAGAAATAATCACCTGATGCCCGTACGGCGTGGTGTAACGAGACAATGCAAACGGCGCGACTTTAATCACCTGCCAGGGAGCGAAAAAGCGTTCATCTGACCACGGCCACAGCCAGCCAACCCCTTTACCGCCAGTGGTTACCGAATCCAGCAAGCTGTGCGATAGCAACGAGACGGTTAAAAACAGCCAGCAGCGAATCAGCCCAGCCCTGAACCATCGGCGTCCAATCAGCACACATAACAGCGGGACAACAAACGCAAACACCAGCGAATGGGTAAACCCGCGATGACCAAAAACATTGCCGTAAGCAATGCCAAATTTAAACGACAATACGTCGGCGTCGGGCAGCATCGCCAGGATGATTCCGGCAAATAACAGACGCGGAGGGATGACTTTCGAACCCAACCCTAAACCAATGCATAGGGGAACGGCGGCGTGCGTAATAACGGTTGGCATGATGGTCGCTTCGGCAAAATGTCGATGCTATCAGCATGGATGAACGGGGCGTAGAGGGCAAAAGTCTGAAAAGAGAACCGGCCTGTTGATACAGGCCGGGAAAGGGATCAGGCAACAACCTGTACGCTGTGACCTGCAAAACTCACTGTCTGACCGGCGACGATTTTGCAGCGTTTGCGCGTTTCAACCGCGCCATCGACTTTCACCTGGCCTTCGGCAATCGCGATTTTCGCCTGCGCGCCGCTTTCGCTCCAGCCTTCCAGTTTCAGCAAGTCGCACAGCTCAACGTGCGGATGTTTACCTAAAGAAAATGTCGCCATGTTACTCACCCTGTGGATCATGATATTCAACGCACGCCTGTAGCGTGTTTTCAATCAGCGTGGCAACCGTCATCGGGCCAACGCCGCCGGGAACAGGCGTAATGTATGAGGCGCGTTTAGCCGCGTCTTCAAACACCACGTCGCCCACAACTTTGCCATTTTCCAGACGGTTGATGCCGACATCAATCACAATTGCGCCTTCTTTGATCCAGTCACCAGGAATAAAGCCCGGCTTGCCGACGGCAACGATCAACAGATCGGCATTTTCTACGTGATGACGCAGATTTTTAGTGAAGCGGTGAGTCACGGTAGTGGTGCAACCTGCTAGCAGCAGTTCCATGCTCATCGGGCGGCCAACGATATTCGATGCGCCAATCACCACGGCGTTGAGGCCGAAGGTATCAATGTTGTAACGCTCAAGCAGCGTGACGATGCCGCGCGGGGTGCAGGGACGCAGACGCGGCGCGCGCTGGCACAGGCGACCGACGTTATAAGGATGGAAACCGTCTACGTCTTTGTCCGGGTGAATACGTTCCAGTACTTTGACGTTATCAATACCCGCCGGTAACGGCAGTTGAACCAGAATGCCATCAATGGTGTTGTCGGCATTCAGCGCATCGATAAGCTCCAGCAGCTCCGCTTCGCTGGTGGTTTCCGGGAGGTCATAAGAGCGGGAGACGAACCCGACTTCTTCACAAGCCTTGCGTTTGCTTGCGACATAAATTTGCGATGCAGGGTTACTACCCACCAGCACAACGGCCAGTCCTGGTGCCCGCAGTCCGGCTGCAATACGCGCCTGAACTTTTTGAGCAACTTCAGAGCGCACCTGCTGCGCAATCGTTTTACCGTCAATAATCTTTGCTGCCATCAGAGAGAGGATTCCATCTGTTACGTAGGTCGAAGGGGATGCGCCTATTTTGTCAGAAGCGGGGCGCGCTGTCAGGTTTCGTTTCAGATTTATCACGTGAAGCGACCTCTTGCGAAGGTTAGGCGCACCGTCGCTGAGGTCGCTGAGATTGAAAGCTTCATTTTTCGTCCATGATGGCGTTGTAAATCTGGAACTGACTTATTTCCTTGTCTAAGGATTAAGATAATTTAAGAAATACCTGACAATATAAAAAGAATTTTCAGCCTGGTAATTTACCGCTTCAGGTCTATATTTGTGTTGAATATATTTTGCGCGGAAGTATTCATCTAACGGGGCTCTCTATTTTTTAGAATAGAGTGCATATTTTCAATTAAGATATTCTTAGAGGATAAAAAGGAATTTACTACTATCAGTGTCTTAAATAAAGTAATCGGTTATATACGGATGTGGAGTCGATAAATGAGATTGAAGGAATATATATGAAATTAAGATTTATTTCGTCTGCGCTGGCCGCCGCACTATTCGCCGCTACGGGTAGTTATGCTGCCGTTGTAGATGGCGGTACAATTCACTTTGAAGGCGAACTGGTGAATGCTGCCTGTTCAGTGAATACTGACTCGGCAGACCAGGTTGTCACACTCGGTCAATATCGTACCGATATTTTCAATGCTGTTGGTAATACCTCTGCATTAATTCCATTCCCTATACAGTTGAACGACGGCGATCCTGTCGTTGCCGCTAATGCTGCCGTTGCATTTTCTGGTCAGGCGGATGCAATCAATGATAATTTATTGGCCATTGCATCCAGTACCAATACAACAACAGCAACGGGTGTCGGTATTGAAATACTTGATAATACATCCGCAATTCTCAAACCTGATGGGAATAGCTTCTCAACCAACCAGAACTTGATCCCCGGGACCAACGTTCTTCATTTTTCTGCACGTTATAAAGGCACCGGTACAAGTGCATCAGCAGGGCAAGCAAATGCTGACGCGACTTTTATTATGAGATACGAATAATCAAAACCACGTTGTTTTGAATTATATATCACGTCTTATAACAAAGTAATGTACCGGTTGTCTGAAGCGGTATGGTGGCAATGTAAATCGAAATCATGTTCACTTTGTATCATGCCGCTTTATTAAATGAAAAGGGAATGATGTGTTGTAAGAAACCAAAGCAATCATTTCTTTATATTTCTTATTTTTGCCGTCAGGAATACACAAGGCGTATTAACTATGATGACTAAAATAAAGTTATTGATGCTCATTATATTTTATTTAATCATTTCGGCCAGCGCCCATGCTGCCGGAGGGATCGCATTAGGTGCCACGCGTATTATTTATCCCGCTGATGCTAAACAGACTGCGGTATGGATTAGAAATAGCCATACCAATGAGCGTTTTCTGGTCAATTCGTGGATTGAAAACAGCAGCGGTGTAAAAGAAAAGTCATTCATCATTACACCGCCACTATTTGTTAGTGAACCCAAAAGCGAAAATACTTTGCGTATTATTTACACCGGTCCACCGCTGGCGGCAGATCGTGAGTCTCTGTTCTGGATGAATGTTAAGACGATCCCTTCGGTAGATAAAAATGCATTGAACGGCAGGAATGTTTTGCAACTGGCGATTTTATCGCGCATGAAGTTATTTCTCCGTCCAATTCAATTACAAGAATTACCCGCAGAAGCGCCGGACACACTCAAGTTTTCGCGATCCGGTAACTATATCAATGTTCATAATCCATCACCTTTTTATGTCACCCTGGTTAACTTACAAGTGGGCAGCCAAAAGTTGGGGAATGCTATGGCTGCACCCAGAGTTAATTCACAAATTCCCTTACCCTCAGGAGTGCAGGGAAAGCTGAAATTTCAGACCGTTAATGATTATGGTTCAGTAACCCCGGTCAGAGAAGTGAACTTAAACTAACCGAATCATCTGACAATATCAGAGCTAATTATGAAAATACCCACTACTACGGATATTCCGCAGAGGTATACCTGGTGTCTGGCCGGAATTTGTTATTCATCTCTTGCCATTTTACCCTCCTTTTTAAGCTATGCGGAAAGTTATTTCAACCCGGCATTTTTATTAGAGAATGGCACATCCGTTGCTGATTTATCGCGCTTTGAGAGAGGTAATCATCAACCTGCGGGCGTGTATCGGGTGGATCTCTGGCGTAATGATGAGTTCATTGGTTCACAGGATATCGTATTTGAATCGACAACAGAAAATACAGGTGATAAATCAGGTGGGTTAATGCCCTGTTTTAACCAGGTACTCCTTGAACGAATTGGCCTTAATAGCAGTGCATTTCCCGAGTTAGCCCAGCAGCAAAATAATAAATGCATCAATTTACTGAAAGCTGTACCTGATGCCACAATTAACTTTGATTTTGCAGCGATGCGCCTGAACATCACTATTCCTCAGATAGCGTTGTTGAGTAGCGCTCACGGTTACATTCCGCCTGAAGAGTGGGATGAAGGTATTCCTGCTTTACTCCTGAATTATAATTTCACCGGTAACAGAGGTAATGGTAACGATAGCTATTTTTTTAGTGAGCTCAGCGGGATTAATATTGGCCCGTGGCGTTTACGCAACAATGGTTCCTGGAACTATTTTCGCGGAAATGGGTATCATTCAGAACAGTGGAATAATATTGGCACCTGGGTACAGCGCGCCATTATTCCGCTGAAAAGTGAACTGGTAATGGGAGACGGCAATACAGGAAGTGATATTTTCGATGGTGTTGGATTTCGTGGTGTACGGCTTTACTCTTCCGATAATATGTATCCTGATAGCCAGCAAGGGTTTGCCCCAACAGTACGTGGGATTGCCCGTACGGCGGCCCAGCTAACGATTCGGCAAAATGGTTTTATTATCTATCAAAGCTATGTTTCCCCCGGCGCTTTTGAAATTACAGATTTACACCCGACATCTTCAAATGGCGATCTGGACGTCACCATCGACGAGCGCGATGGCAATCAGCAGAATTACACTATTCCGTATTCAACAGTGCCAATTTTACAACGCGAAGGGCGTTTCAAATTTGACCTGACGGCGGGCGATTTTCGTAGCGGTAATAGTCAGCAATCATCGCCTTTCTTTTTTCAGGGCACGGTACTCGGCGGTTTACCACAGGAATTTACTGCCTACGGCGGGACGCAATTATCTGCCAATTACACCGCCTTTTTATTAGGGCTGGGGCGCAACCTCGGGAACTGGGGCGCAGTGTCGCTGGATGTGACCCATGCGCGCAGTCAGTTAGCCGACGATAGTCGTCATGAGGGGGATTCTATTCGCTTCCTCTATGCGAAATCGATGAACACCTTCGGCACCAATTTTCAGTTAATGGGTTACCGCTATTCGACACAAGGTTTTTATACCCTTGATGATGTTGCGTATCGTCGTATGGAGGGGTACGAATATGATTACGATTACGACGGTGAGCATCGCGATGAACCGATAATCGTGAATTACCACAATTTACGCTTTAGCCGTAAAGACCGTTTGCAGTTAAATATTTCACAATCACTTAATGACTTTGGCTCGCTTTATATCTCTGGTACCCATCAAAAATACTGGAATACATCGGATTCAGATACGTGGTATCAGGTGGGGTATACCAGCAGCTGGGTTGGCATCAGTTATTCGCTCTCATTTTCGTGGAATGAATCTGTAGGGATCCCCGATAACGAACGTATTGTCGGACTTAATGTTTCAGTGCCTTTCAATGTTCTGACCAAACGTCGCTACACCCGGGAAAATGCGCTCGATCGCGCTTATGCCTCCTTTAACGCAAACCGTAACAGCAACGGTCAAAATAGCTGGCTGGCAGGCGTTGGTGGGACCTTACTGGAAGGCCACAACCTGAGTTATCACGTAAGCCAGGGTGATACCTCGAATAATGGGTATACGGGCAGCGCCACGGCAAACTGGCAGGCCGCTTACGGTACGCTGGGGGTCGGGTATAACTACGACCGCGATCAACATGACGTTAACTGGCAGCTGTCTGGCGGTGTGGTCGGGCATGAAAATGGTATAACGCTGAGCCAGCCTTTAGGGGATACCAATGTTTTGATTAAAGCGCCTGGCGCAGGCGGTGTACGCATTGAAAATCAAACTGGCATTTTAACCGACTGGCGCGGCTATGCGGTGATGCCGTATGCCACGGTTTATCGGTATAACCGTATCGCGCTTGATACCAATACGATGGGGAATTCCATCGATGTTGAAAAAAATATTAGCAGCGTTGTGCCGACGCAAGGCGCGTTGGTTCGTGCCAATTTTGATACCCGCATAGGCGTGCGGGCGCTCATTACCGTTACCCAGGGCGGAAAACCGGTGCCGTTTGGATCACTGGTACGGGAAAACAGTACCGGAATAACCAGTATGGTGGGTGATGACGGGCAAGTTTATTTAAGTGGTGCGCCATTGTCTGGTGAATTACTGGTTCAGTGGGGAGACGGCGCGAACTCACGCTGCATTGCGCACTATGTATTGCCGAAGCAAAGCTTACAGCAAGCCGTCACTGTTATTTCGGCAGTTTGCACACATCCTGGCTCATAAAGGAAATTATCAATGAAGATAATCTGCAGATTATTATTGGCGATGGCATGTTTGTGTCTGGCAAACATATCCTGGGCTACTGTTTGTGCAAATAGTACTGGCGTAGCAGAAGATGAACACTATGATCTCTCAAATGTCTTTAATAGCACCAATAACCAGCCAGGCCAGATTGTTGTTTTACCGGAAAAATCCGGCTGGGTAGGTGTGTCAGCAATTTGTCCACCCGGCACGCTGGTGAATTATACATACCGTAGTTATGTCACCAACTTTATTGTTCAGGAAACTATCGATAATTATAAATATATGCAATTAAATGATTATCTATTAGGTGCGATGAGTCTGGTTGATAGTGTTATGGATATTCAGTTCCCCCCGCAAAATTATATTCGGATGGGAACAGATCCTAACGTTTCGCAAAACCTTCCGTTCGGGGTGATGGATTCTCGTTTAATATTTCGTTTAAAGGTTATTCGTCCCTTTATTAACATGGTGGAGATCCCCAGACAGGTGATGTTTACCGTGTATGTGACATCAACGCCTTACGATCCGTTGGTTACACCTGTTTATACCATTAGTTTTGGTGGCCGGGTTGAAGTACCGCAAAACTGCGAATTAAATGCCGGGCAGATTGTTGAATTTGATTTTGGTGATATCGGCGCATCGTTATTTAGTGCGGCAGGGCCGGGTAATCGACCTGCTGGTGTCATGCCGCAAACCAAGAGCATTGCGGTCAAATGTACGAATGTTGCTGCGCAGGCTTATTTAACAATGCGTCTGGAAGCCAGTGCCGTTTCTGGTCAGGCGATGGTGTCGGACAATCAGGATTTAGGTTTTATTGTCGCCGATCAGAACGATACGCCGATCACGCCTAACGATCTCAATAGCGTTATTCCTTTCCGTCTGGATGCAGCTGCGGCAGCCAATGTCACACTTCGCGCCTGGCCTATCAGTATTACCGGTCAAAAACCGACCGAAGGGCCGTTTAGCGCGCTGGGGTATTTACGCGTCGATTATCAATGAGGTACGGAGAATGAGAAGAGTACTCTTTAGCTGTTTCTGCGGGCTACTGTGGAGTTCCAGTGGATGGGCAGTTGACCCTTTAGGAACGATTAATATCAATTTGCACGGTAACGTTGTTGATTTCTCCTGTACCGTAAACACAGCGGATATTGATAAGACGGTAGATTTAGGCAGATGGCCTACGACACAACTACTGAACGCTGGCGATACCACGGCACTCGTCCCTTTTAGCCTGCGGCTGGAGGGATGTCCTCCGGGTTCAGTTGCGATTTTATTTACGGGAACGCCGGCATCCGATACCAACCTGCCGGCTCTGGATGATCCCGCAATGGCACAAACCGTCGCCATCGACGACGAGCCGTTCGACTCGAGAATATCCGACACCACACGCACGGCATAAGGATTCTCCTCTCCGACGGGCACCATCGGCTGAGGAAGTAGATGCAAATGGCAATGTCACACTAAACTTTTTTGCCAATTATCGAGCGTTAGCCAGCGGTGTTCGGCCAGGTGTGGCGAAAGCGGATGCGATATTTATGATCAATTATAATTAATATTATATTAATTCGTATAATTTGGCGTAGTCGATAAGCTCTACAATTGAATGCAAACCTAGCTTGCCATAAATATTAGATTTATGCGCACTAACTGTTTTATTGCTAAGTAATAACTTATCGGCAATTTCTTTATTAGATAATCCGCTAACCAGATAACGTAATATGGTCACTTCACGATTAGATAGCACAGTGACCGTTGAACTATTCGTACTACATTTATTGCTTTTTATATAGTTAAGCGTTTCGCTGGGAAAAAACGTGTATCCGGAGAGGATCATCTGAACGGCATGAAAAATATCATTCTGATCATTGCATTTACTGACAAAACCGTTAGCACCAGCTTGTATCGCTCTGCCAGCATAAAAGCATTCTGATTTCGATGATAAAAATAATACTTTCACTGTGCTCTGGATTTGTTTGATCCTTTTCAGGAAGGTAAAACCGTCTGTTCCGGGCAAGTCTATATCCATAATGATTAAATCAACAGGACGGGTTCGGAGATAATCGATGGTTATGCGATAATCATCCGTTTTCAGGACAATCTGCAATTCACTGTTTTTTTGCAACAGAACTTCAATAGACATTCTGATGATAGGATGAGTATCCATAATGATCACCGACGTTGGTTTCATAGTTACCAGTCTCATAGGAGCGGACAATTTTCCGTTAGGTCGGGAAATTGTACTTTGATACATGAAAATACGGGTTTTCTTGATTCAGACGCGCAGCGGTGTGCGTTTGTTTGCCGCTATAGCGAAATAAATCAGAAAATCAGACGCGGTCGTTCACTTGTTCAGCAACCAGATCAAAAGCCATTGACTCAGCAAGGGTTGACCGTATAATTCACGCGATTACACCGCATTGCGGTATCAACGCGCCCTTAGCTCAGTTGGATAGAGCAACGACCTTCTAAGTCGTGGGCCGCAGGTTCGAATCCTGCAGGGCGCGCCATTTCTTCCTCATTTATGCCCGTCTTATCCGTTTCCGCTTTGCCCTTCACCACATCACTTTTTGTCGCTGTTTGGCGAGATAATTCAACGGTGTCAGGCCGTAAAACGCCTTAAAAACAGAGATAAAGTACGACGTGCTGCTATAGCCACATAATTGCGCCACCTGAGTGATATTTTTGTTATCCATCAATAACATCTGTACGGCGTAACGCATACGACACTCTGTGACAATCTGGCTATAGCTGGTATTTTCGTTTTTTAATTTCTTTTTGAGCAGGCTGGGGCTTAAACATAGCGAACTGGCGACAATTCGCAGATTCCAGTAATGCTGAATATCGCTTTGAATAATGCGGCAGACGCTGTCGCGGACGCTGCTGCGTAAGATATACATCAGTAGGGCAATAAACCGCGATTGCTCAAGAAAGTTAGACAATACGGTAAAAAGCAATGCGCGCGTCAACTCCGCTTCGCAGGGTCTGCTGGGTTGCTGCTTGCTGTGGTTGGCGGCTAGCCGGAACACTTCCGGTGTACGGCTATGACAAGCGATAACCGGGGTTGCCAGCCGCGACCAGGGCTTTACACAGGTTAAGTTCTTATTTAAAAACAACAGATAATCGTTGATGATGTTACGGTTGATGTGGGTGATTAATACGTGATTTAACGTTGAGAGTTCAATGACGTTATTGTTGCACGCGAAGGCGGCCAGGTAATTTTTCGGAAGGGTAAACGTGGCATGGTTATTGACGCTTACCTCTACCTCTTTTTCGGTCAGGATCACCACGCAAGGTTCACTGCTGCTCAATTGCATTTCGCACTCCTCAGATATCAGAAACTCCGCTCAAAGGATCTATGCTTCCTGCATGAGTGATCGGCCCGTTCGCCGATAACGATCTTCTTTCTTTAGCACGCTTTTTAGCAATTAATCTTGATGGAATTCTGATGAGAGCGAAAGAGGTAAGCCAGGTCGTACCCGACTTACCTGGAGGAGATTTAATACTCGAGAATGCCGTGCGCGACGGGCAAATAGCGCAGAGAGAAATAGAGCGTGTCTTTACCGCAAGAGGAACGTTTCGCTAACAGCGAGGCGATCTCTGCATCCGGTTTCGGTTTCGCTGTAAAGGTTTTGCCTTTGCCGGCGACAAAAAGTTCATAAACAACGCCGCTGGCAGGGGCGGGACTTTGGCAATCGGCGCTGGCCTGTAAATAACGTTCACGCTGTTCAGCGGTCAGTTTATCCACGCCGCTGCCATCCTGTACCCAGACATTAACGCCGGTTGCTTTAACGTGTTCCAGCAGTTGGCGATAGCCATCGGGCGACATGTTTCCGGCGAAAAAACTACTGATATAAACCGGTTTTGCTGAAACATCGCTAATCAGCCGCTGCGCGTTGTTTAACCATGTTAGCAAAGGCTGACGGGCGGCTTCGCTGCGCCAGTTCAGGTCGTCAATTTCCGCGCTGATGTACCAGCCATCCGGCGTTACGCCAGGTACGGCGCTCCATAATCTGGCTTGCTGGAGATCGGCAGCCAGCAGGCGATTAAGATAGCTTTCCAGCGCTGCGGACGACTGTTTCTGGTGCATAAAAAATTCCGGATCGGCATTCAGCCCGACAATCAGCTTCAGGCCAGCCTGTTGCGCAGCTGCGGCACGCTTAAACAATAACGTGCGCTGTTCTGGCTGGGTAAATGCATCGCCGTAACGGGTCCATTGCAAAACCAGGGTATCGAAGCCTTGCAAACGTAACTGACTCATCAGCCCCTGCCACTGGGTATCGGTAACCTGACTATCACGGTTTTGTGGTTGCCAGATAATACCTTTCATCGCAAAGGAAAAAGGGCTGACCAAAAGCAGTGTCAGCAATACGAAAATGAACTTACGCATTTACCAGTGCACTCCAATGGTGAGAAACGCATTGTTGCGCTCTCCGTTACGTTGATTAATCGCCTTAAAGGTATGTTGATACTCGACGCCGAGACTGACTTTGTGCGGCCAGGCGTCGTAGTGCGTCTCGCCGGTCCAGATATTCCAGCGGACCCCGACTCCGCCAAGCTGCGCGCCCTGAGTGCCTTTATCACGATAGCCGTTGTCCTGAACGTGAGCGTAAGGCTCAATAGTCTGTCCGTTAGCTACCTTCTGATGCCAGCTGACGCGATAATCTGCCGTCCACGCCTGAATATCCTGGCGGATATATTGCGCCGCATCGAGGTACAGGTTTTGGGCAAACCAGCCTGAACCGTTCGGGTGCCATTCGTCGCTGTATTTGCCGCCATTAAAGAATGAGGCGCTGGCGCGCAGCAAGGTATAGGTTTCGCCATTTTGGCCTTTCAGCGGCAACTGCTGTTCGACGGCGATGAAAAAGATCTGATCGCGCAGCGGCTTCCAGCGCAGACCGGTGCCGGACATCGGATTTTTCACCGGCATCATCACCCCGTTTTCTCCGGTATCGGCAAAGACGCGGCTATAAACTGAGAGCAGGTCGCCTTCCAGCAGCATATTGCGTCCGATGCGGTACTCGGCTTCCAGTTGTCCGTAGCTACGATAGCTTTTCCCTGGCGCTGCGCCGCCGACATTATTGTTAGCGGTACTCATTGCGCCGGAACGCAAGCCGATGGAAGAATCGAAACTGAACGTCCAGCGGCGACCGACCTCCTCATGCAAACGGCGGAAATTGAAGCGTTGTTGATTTTGTTCTGGGGTCAGTGGGGTTATCAGCGCCTGATTATCAATGTCATCAATCACCAGCCGGGCGTAGTGCTGCGTCGCAGGCATGTCATCCAGACGCTGGTTCACGTAGGCCAGTTGTCGGATCAGTGCCGGATCGTCCGGAAGCCCTTTATGCGCCGGTTCGAGCATTTCCCGCGACTGTGCGATATCACCGCTATCCCACAAGGCGTAACCAAGCGCTGCCTGGGTGTTGCTATTATTCGGTTCCAGTTCCAGCGCGGCGCGCAAATCACTCACCGCGGCCGGGACATTATGACGTTGGCGATAAATTGTCGCCCGCGCAACGTAAGCGTTGGCAGAAGGCGCAATATTGATTGAGCGCGTGAGATCGTTCAGTGCGAGTTCCGGCTGACCAGGAATGTAACGTTGCGCATGCAGCCACCAGTAGAGGGCATTGCTTCCCAGTCCACGTTTTTCTGCCTGTTGTAGCCAGCGATCGCGAGCCGCACCATTTCCTGCCGCCTGGGCGGTATTGGCAGCAGCAAGCAGATCCTCATTGCTCATGTCGTGAAGACTGATTTTCTGCCAGGCCGCCAGTGCGGTGGCGTAGTCCTCAACCTGATACGCCTGATAGGCTACCGCACGATGTTGCCAGGCGTTCGGTTGTCGTTGTTCGGCCTGAAGCCATGCATACAACGCCACACCGGGTAGCGTGTCCCGATAACACTTTGCCAGACGGTTCCAGGCGGCGGCATCGTAGGAAGGCGACATATCGCCCAGCAAGCGAACTATTGCCGGGCAATTATCTGCAATACCCGGCAACTGACTTTGCCACTGACGTTGCTCCGCCAGCGGTAAGGGTTTCGATAAAATCGCCACCTTCGCCGGCGTTGCCAGGTAAGGATGACTTTCCAGCAGAGACGCCAGTCGCGCCATTAAAGTCTGGCTGACACGCGCATCGCCCTGGAAAGGATAGCGTTGCAGCAATAAATCGGCAGCTTCGCGTGACTGCTCGTTCTGCATCAGTTGCCAGGTCAGTTGATCCAGGCGGGTAAGATTTGCCGGTTCTTGCTGATACAGCAATCGTGCCAGACGCAGAGCTTCAGCCTTGTTACGGGTCGCCACGCTGACAGCATAACGCTCCTCAAGCATTTCATTGGCGGGGAGGGTGGCGAGCAGTTTTTGCGCTGCGTCGTACTGACCTTCTTTTAACAGCACCGGTAGCGTCGCGCCAACAACATACTGGCGGTTGTCGGCAAACTGTACCGTATAATTCGCCAACGCCTGAACGGGGTTAGCGCTGTATTTAGATAACAGATAGAGCCAACTTTTCTCTTGTGCGTCCGTGGTAAATAGTGGCTTATTTTCAATGAGATAATGCTGGAGGCGTGCTTTTTCGCCACGATAAGCCAGCGCGGTCGCGTAAGTAATATATGACTGAGGATCGGTGAAGATCCCCTGTGATTGCAGTGCCAGGATCCGATCGTCCAGCTGCCCGGCAAGAAGCACGTCAAACCACTGACGGCGTTCTGCCGCGCTTAATGTGTTCTGCTGGCGTGCTTCATTGTATAGCGTATCTGCCTGGGACCATTGCTTCAGGTAGATTGCCCGTTGCAGCAGATCGGTTCGCAGCGTTTTTCCTTCCGGCGATGCAGCAAACGTCGCATCGTTCAGTTGCGCTCTGGCGACAGGTAACTGTGCCAGCCGCAGGGCATTCTGCCCGACTTCACTGCGACAACGCAGGGTCGGCGCAGCATCGCACGCTTTTTGCTGGGCAAGCAGTTCTTCAACTGTCGTAACGCTTTTCACTTCAACCGGAATAGCCGCCAGACTGCGCTCAAGTCGGGCATCTCCTGGGTGACGTTTCAGTTGATCCTCAAGCAACAGCCGCGCCCGGTCATCATGACCAAAATGGCGATAGGCTTCCGCAAGGTATAAATTCAGCGGAATATTATCCGGCACCTGCTGGTGTATATATTCAAATTCGCGGATGGCGGTTGCTTCGTCGTTATTTTTCTGTGCCTTCAGCGCTTTATCGAGACGGGGATAAATAACAAAATGGCGATAATCGCTCAGCCCCAGCTCTTCTGCGCTGGTGCCGATATTGTCTGCGAGTGCGCTGGTACTCAATAAAGACGTCAGCAGTAAACCAGACCATCCGATGACGCGATTAAGGTTATTCTCCTTCATTTTCGGACTCCAGTTGCGCAACCTGTTCTGTGTTTAAACCTGCTTTGAGTAATAGTGATTGCATCGAAACTTGTAATTCGCGTTGAATTGTCAGGACGCGATCCAACGTTTCCTGGCTGATAACGCCTTCGGTGACCAAAAACTTGCCGAGCGGCAGAGAACTGCGTTCATGGCGCAATAACAACACGTTAATTGCTGAACGATTAATATGACCGAGCGTGGTCAGTATTTCGGCGAACAGGAACTGATGCGGCACATATTGCCGCCAGATTTCACCGGCCTGCTGTTCCGTGAGCCACTGATGCTGAACCGCATTGTACAACATTGCCCGCGGATCGTGACCGCGTCGGCGTGCATACCAGTGACGTAACCCTGTGACAATTTGTCCCCGCAGAACAATGACGTAACGCACTTTGCGTCCGACTTTACGCGTCAGGGCCGCCAGCGAAACCGGGTCAATACCATCTTCACTGCCGACAATTAACTCGTCATTTTCCAGACGCAGCGGCAGTACCGCATAATGCAGCGCCACGGGGGCCGGCATTTCGGCAATCAGCGATGAAGGGATCTGCCAGGCATCGATGGATTCCCACGCCACGCCGTTTTGCTCTGCCAGCGCCTGTGCCAGCTGCTCGGCGCTAATCAGCCCCTGCATCAGCATTGAACCGCCCAGGCGTAGACCTTCGACGCGATTACGCAGTGCTGTATCGAGTTGTTCTTCAGTGATGACCTGATTTTCCAGCAGAATTTGACCTAACGGGCGCAACGAGCGGGTATCGCCAGTCACGCTGGGGAAGTCATGCGTTGTTTTATCCCACGCCACGCGACGTGGATCGCCGTGTTGAAGTACCTGTTTTAGCGCGCGCCAGTTGGCCATGAAGTTAATCAGGTTGCCCCAGAAAAGACGCAGGACGGAAAGCAGCCCCTGCGTCAGGCCGTAGTAGCCAGTAACGAAAATCACCCGCTGCACGATGCGGTTAATCATCAAGCCAAAGTTTAGCCACAGCAGAGTCATTAACCATGCGCTGCCGCTGAAAATAGAAAGGAAATGCCAGGCATCGGGCCACAAACTTTCATACGCCAGCAACAGCAAAAGCTGGATCATCACCAGCATCGCGAGGAAGCTGACAAAGTTACTGATTGCCCCTTTGCGGTCGCGCCAGAGAAAGTAGTTCAGCGTCAGGCTGG
>ENA-UEPG01001633-UEPG01001633.1-human-gut-metagenome-genome-assembly--contig:-NODE-1633-length-16675-cov-7.784070_pt1 | contig 16675 bp, 16 predicted proteins | sample MGYA00242893_ERZ507902 | MGnify/ENA primary metagenome ERZ507902 (study PRJEB26167, sample SAMN06115491) | human gut metagenome | host: Homo sapiens | place: China:Gansu | collected 2015-04-23... | reverse complement strand
GTCCATGATGATGTTCAAAACCGACGAGAATATTAAAAGCCATAACGGAATTTTTGATTCGCCGATGGAAGTAAACATGGTAGACAGAATGTTATACATAAATAAAAACGGGAAGCCGGCAAAATAGATGCGCAAATACAGCACGGCATCCTCCATGATATCAGCAGGTGTTTGCAGTATGCGCATCATCCAGTGCGCACTGCAAACACCGAAAATACCGAGAAATATGCTTAAAAGCAAAAAACTGATTAACGAAGTAGAAACGATTGTTTTCATCTTGCCGTAATTTTGGGCGCCAAAATAACGGCTGACCAGTACACCTGCCCCTACGCCTGCACCGAGTGCTATGCAAATAAAAACATTTGTCAGCGCGGCACAGGCGCCGACAGCCGCAAGCGCGGAAGAACCGACAAATTGACCTACGATGATTGAATCGGCCATATTGTACACTTGCTGAAAGAAACTGCCTAAAATCATAGGCATTGCAAAAAGAGTCAACGCTTTTAGGGGTGGGTCTGTTATTAAATATTCGTCCTTTGTCATTTTTATATTCTCCTGCAATTTACTTGCTTTAGAACAGGTGACGGTTTCTTGTCACAGAACAGGTAAACACATTGTTTTCAGAAAAAAAGACTTTGCATTTCTGCAAAGTCAAATGGTGAAGACGAGTGGACTTGAACCACCGACCCCTTGCATGTCAAGCAAGTACTCTAACCAACTGAGCTACGCCTTCATTTCCTATCGGTGCAATTATTATAACCGTTTTGCCCGTGTTTGTAAAGAGTCTTTTTGTCTTTTTATCTTATCTTGCAACGGTATGCGCCTTGTGTTATACTGAAATCAGTGCATGCGGGTCTTGTCTGCATAGAAGGGCAGGAGAGAAGAAAATGAAAAAATACAAATTCAAAGCGCCGAATCGTACCTTTCAGCTTTTATTGCCGTTTCTTTGTGCGGCAGATAATTTCGCCATTGTTTTTCTGCTGTGTCGATTAGGCCTGGGTTTATTGGGCCGCATTGGCCTGGCGGATTTCCTGTTACAGGATCCTGTTTTAGATTACATAACAAAAGCTGTTTTGATTTTGTCGGTTGTTTATTCGCTTTTGCCGCTGGTCATGCCCAAGGGCTGCTTTTTGTACGACGACCAAGTGGTGCTTGCCCGCTATACCATCACCGATGAACTGTCGGAGCTGTCGGAGGTCTACGACACGGATTTTACCATCATGTCCCCTATCTCCTATTTCGGGCGTCAGCGGTGCGGCAAAAATGCGAGGTATCTCTATGCCCTGGTCTTTGACCTGGATGGGGTGGGGATGCCTCAGCTCCGGGACACGCTCCACCAGATGAACAATGATATTCTTCCCCAGGCAACCTTTGTCGTAAACAGCGGAACGGGACTTCACCTGTATTATGTCCTGAAAGAGCCGATCCCTATGTACCCGCATAATCAGAAATGCTTGAAGGAATTGAAGTATTCCCTCACCCGGCAGATCTGGAACAGGTACACCTCCACCATCAAGGAACCGCAGGTTCAGGGTATTTTGCAGGGCTTCCGTGTGGTCGGTTCTGGTTCCAAATTGGGCCGGGAGTATCCAGTGACGGCCTATCGGCTCGGCGGGCGGGTGACGCTGGAGGAGCTGCTGGAGTTTATACCGGACAGTAACGGGGAGCAGCAGCGGCTCCTGGTCCTTATGCGGAAGGGGCGGCTCTCGCTGGCCGAGGCGAAGGAGAAGTACCCGGACTGGTATGAGCGGCGGATCGTCAAAAAGGAGCGCCGGGGCCGTTGGACGGTCAAGCGGGATCTCTATGACTGGTGGCTACACCGTATTTCTGACGAGATCCGGGTCGGCCATCGTTTCTACGGCATTATGACGTTGGCGATTTACGCGAAGAAGTGCGGGATCAGCGAGGAGGAGCTGCGCCATGACGCTTTCTCCCTGTTGAAACCATATGACGATATGAGCTTGGAGGATATCAACCGTTTTACGAAGGACGATGTAGTGTGCGCTCTGGAGATGTTCAACGAGGACTATGTGACATTCCCCAGGGACGATATAGCGAAGATCTCCGGCCTGACTATGCCCGTCAACAAGCGGAACTGGCGCAAACAGGAGCAGCATTTGAGAATAGCAAGGGCAACGAGGGACATAATTCATGATAATTGGCGTGAAGGTAATGGCCGGCCATCGGCCCAAGACCGGGTGTATAAGTGGCGTCAAGAGCACCCGGAGGGACGCAAGGCCGACTGCCACCGGGATACGGGTCTTGATCCAAAGACGATTCGGAAGTGGTGGGATAAAATAAGTTGATATTTTAGCGCAATTATGCTAAAATGTTGGCGAGGTGATATTATGAAAATGATCCGACCTGTTTCAGACTTGCGGAATAATTTTGCTGATATCTCGAAAACAGTGCATGAGACGGCGCAGCCGGTTTTCCTCACGAAGAATGGATACGGCGATATGGTTGTATTAAGTATGGATGCATTTGAAAATCTGCAGTTTGAGAGCGAAGTATATTTCAAGTTGCGGGAGGCAGAACGAGAAGCGAAGCTTACTGATAAGCGGTATTCTTCTAAAGAAGTATTGAAGGCCATGAGAGACGCCATAGGAGGGGAACAGGTTGTATAATCTGGAGTACCTGCCTGTTGCTCTCCAGGACATGGTTGCGATTGTCCGGTATATTAGCAGAGAATTAGGAAATCCAGCAGCAGCGGATCGACTTGCTACAGAGCTGATTGACGCCGGGGATAGTATCCCTAAATTTCCGTATATGAATCCGCCATACACCCCGATCCGGCCATTAAAGCATGAATACCGGAAGGTGCTGGTACAGAATTATTTCATATTTTATTGGGTAGACGAAGAAAAGAAACTGATAACAATTGCTCGGGTGGTATACGCAAAGAGCGATTACGACCCGTTGCTTGAATAGACGGGATCTGGGGGGATAAGGTGGAGCAGATGAGATGTGATCAAGAGAACGAGAAGCCTCTTGAAAAAACATCAATGTCCGAATGGTATGCCTTTAGAGAGAGCTTGGATTCTTTTACCAATGATATTTTCGTTGAGGGACGGAATCAGGGATCGCAAGAGCAACGAGACAATCTAGACTAATCAGCAATATATTACATAATTTATATAAATTAAATAAGTGAAATAAGAATAATCGGGGATGTGATCATAATGGGAGTGAAGGTGCTGCAGATCGGCTATGAGCCGGAGCGGGATCGTCTGACCTAGGACGGTTGGGACATTCACTGCGGGCAGGGCCTGGAAGTGTTGCTCCCAGATCGGCTCGGCGGAGGAACTTGGAGGCCAGTGTCCTTTGAGTACAACGCCAGCGGGTGGTATATCCCTGGGCAGCCTAGGGTGTCTCCGATTGGCCTATGGGCCAGAGAAAGTAATGGATGAAATTGAGATGCAACGCAACCGTTGCGTTGCATCTTTGGGGTTTACGAAGGAAAGAACGAAAAAAGGTCGCGGCACGCCGCGACCTTTTTTACTTGATATAACAGGAATAAATGATATACTTGAAATAAAGTATATAACTTAAATAAATGACATAAGAAATGAAGGAGTGAACATGGTGAAGGTAATTGCAATCGCAAACCAGAAGGGCGGCGTGGCCAAGACCACCACGACGCACAACCTGGGGGCGGCCATGGCGGCCGCCGGGAAAAGGGTACTGCTCATTGACCTGGACAGCCAGGCCAGCCTGACGATCAGCGTGGGCCTGGAGCCGCTGGAGGTGGAGCGGACGATCGTGGACGTGCTGCGGAAGGATGGGACGCCGCTCATGGAGTGCGTGCAGCAGCTTAGTGACCGGCTGCACATTGTCACCTCGATCATCGACCTGGCGCCCATGGAGATGGAGCTGCTCTCCAGAGCCAGCCGGGAGAAGATCTTAGACCGGGCGCTCCGGGAGGCCAGGGGGCAGTATGACTATATTTTGATTGACTGTCCGCCGCAGCTTTCTATCTTGACCATCAATGCCCTGTCTTGCGCCGACGGGGTGGTGATCCCAGTCAAGACGGATTACCTGGCCTACCGTGGGCTGACGCAGCTCCAGGACAGCATCCAGGAGATCCAGGAGCTGATTAACCCGGAGCTGAAGGTGTTGGGGGTGATCGCCACGCTGTACGATACCAGGGTGGGCGATGACCATGATATCCTGGTTCTGCTCCGTAAGGAGTACAATCTTTTAGGCGTGATCAAACGGCTGGCCGTAGCGAAAAAAGGGGTTTATGACGGCCTGGCGGCTGTGGAGCAGGCCCCCAATAGTGAGCTTGCGAAGGAATACGTGGCCATAGCAGACATGATTATGTCTGGCAGGGAGAAGAGGGAGGAGCAGGAGCATGAGTAAGCTGGAGGAGCGGGAGAGCCGCAGGAGATCCGCCGTTGGGAAATTCGTGGAGCAGACGCCCATGGCGGCCGCCAGCTCCGGCCGGCGGGGCCGGCCGAAGGAGAACCGGGAGCTGAAGAAGCGGATTAGTCTCTCTGTGCTTCCCAGCTTGTATGAGGATATCCAGAAGATTGCTTATATGCAGCGGAAAAGCACAAGCGAAGCGGTTCAAGAAATGATGGAGGAATATCGGAAAAGGAATATCAGAAAATTGAGAGAATATGACCAGCTACAGGGCGAATCCTAATTTTTGAAGTGACTTGAGACAAAAGAAAAATATGGTTGACAACAAGGCAATCATTGCTTGCCTTGTCGTCAACCACATTCAATTTATAAAAATTATAAACAAAGAATTTGACATATGGAAATGAATATTGTATTATTTGCAATAGAAACAGGCGCGCGAGGAGATAAAGAATGATTTTGAGGATAGGAGGAATTATTGAAATGAAAAGAACCCTGTCGCTTTTATTAGCGGGAACATTGGCAACGTCGTTATCTGTACCAGCATTAGCAGTAACAGGTGATACATTGGATGAATCTAAGTATTACATTCAATGCGGAACATGGACGGAAGAAGACCAAATGAGAAGCAGCGGGATTGTGTTGAATGATACCTTTGAAGAAAGTGACTTTTGTATTCAGACAGGTACTTGGGATGAAAACAATGCAAGTCCTAAACTTGGGCTGCCGAATACAGAACCCAGGTATGAAGATTCCTTTGTTACCAGTAAGGCTTTAACAATCAATGTAGATGTTAATAGTCCTCTTGAAAAAGAATGGCGTAGTACGTATAGCAATTATTACTATGAAGCAGATAGAATCATTGAAAAGATAGATGATTATCTATACGATGAATTTGGCATTGACTTATATACAAAGAGCCAGCCACATTGGTCTTTTAGTACATCTGCTACAGGAAAGACTGCTGCTATACAAGCAATAGAAGACGCAATTGCTGCATTTGGAGAAGGAGACGCGGATATAATGATTGCGTTTGCAGGTCCAATTGGAGATGTCGGAAGAAAAGCAGTTTTTGGTATCACACAAGAAGACAGTGCGTACTGTCTGTTGCTGGATCATGAATATTATCAGAATTGCAAATCGACACAGCATGAAGTTGGCCATGTATATGGGTTAGGAGAGTGCAAAAGCAGCTCGGCATGTGTCATGCGTCAGGGTGAGGATACAGAATGGAATTTGTTTAATCACCTTTGCTCAAGACATCACTCGCAATGGGATGATGCGAAGGATCTCTATGGTGGATAATAAATAATATTTAATATGGAGAGACATGGGGGACTTTCTCCATGTCTCTTTTTTAGGGTGAATATGATATGAAAGATAGATATATAATAGCAGTCCTTGCTGTTTTCCTACAAATTGCGGTGTTAGTAGGATGTTCAGGGAGAGAAAGTAATAGTATAGAGATAGCAAGCGTAAATGGAGAAAAAATTTTGGCCAGTGATTTTGACTTAGCAAAGGCGCAATATGAAAGCAAAAACATGTTAGACGCTGAACTACTCGACGGTCTTATAAAGGAAAGAATAGTGTTGCAATATGGGGAGAAAATAGAAGATATAATAACAGAAGAAGATGTTGAAAAAAAACTTCAAGCATTAAAAGCAGAACAGAATGGGAATATATTCTATCAAAAGGCGATGAAAGAGTATGGGTCAGAAGAGGCCATAAAAATTGCACTAAAAAATCGGTTAATATATAACTTTGTGAAAGATGATTTAATGAATCAGTTTTTATCTGTACTTCGAATAGATGAGGATAAGCTATATTTTAGGGCAGAAGAGTTTGCTGAACAATATGATATAGATAGGCTAGATAATAAAGAAAGAGAAGATTATTTAGAAACTGTTTTTATGCAATATAGAGACTCTTTAACAAATGAATTATTTGATTTATATTTCCAAGTCTGGTTGAATGAGCAATTTAGAAATAGTGATATTAAGTATGTATCTGATATTGAACCATTATCAACATGCAAGAGGATACAACTGAGAGGGGATAGTGTGCTGATAGACCAAGAGGAAGATACATTGAGAAATATAACGTTTACTGAAGCACAGGAAGTTTATGGTAACTTCTTATATATTCCTAATGAAATGGAACAGTATGACAGCATTGAAATTTTGGGGTATCATAATGTAAGGGAACAAATAAAGGTACTGAGGATAGATTATATTGACGAAAAGCAGAAGATGCCTATTAGTATTTCACTAATAGTTTCACCGGATTTAGAGATGGGAGAAGAAAAAGTGATATCTGAAAATAGTGGAGTAAATATAGTGGAATATAATATAGCACAGATAGGAGTTAAGTATTCAATATGCTCATCCCTTGAAGTAGAAACAATAGAAGAAGTACTAGATAGAATAATACCGTATGTACTGCAATAAGTCAGGGGCCAATATATAACAGGAGAGATTGAGTAGCCACATGGTACTCAATCTCTCCTGTTATATATTGGCGTAGCGGTTTACCCGTTTATATAATGAATGGGTAAACCGTTATACGGTTATTTTTCGGAATAAGTTGACAGCTTGGATTATCTATGGTAACATGACACTGGAGGAAAACGTGTATTTGCAGGGGTTACGGATCAGCGGCCCCAGCAGGAAGGAGACAAGAACAAGCGGCTGCGGCCGGTGTTGGCCGGGAGCTACAACAGAGATTTCATGCTCGTCTGGGCGAGGGTAAATAGTAATTAGGCCCAGAGCGTCTTGGCCGGGAGCTGCCGGTCAGGGGTTTAGCAGTTTGCTAATATAGGAGCCGAGATAGGTTTGATACCCCTATGTGGTGCGTGGGCTCGCCGCAGTAACCTTTGTGAAATGGTAAGCGCACCATTGACCCCGTATGAGTAATCCTTTTGAAAGTACGGGTAAGTACAACGTATCTGTCCCTATAAACCATTCGGATAGTAGCTGGCATACTGTAAATCTGCCGGAGAGTAGCTCCCTCTAAAAAGGAGACGACAGATCCCGAACTGCCGTAGATCTCAATAAACCGGGGCTGCACACATAAGCAGATCAAAAAAGTGTAGGGGAGAGATCCCCAAACCGTCATACATAAGACGTTAAAAAGTGTATTTGCCAAATGCCGGGCCCCATGGGCAGGCAGGCGGCGGCCTTAGCTTTAACTTATATCAAGTATATAATTGAAATATATTAAATAGCTTATATAACTTAAATAAATTATTTAAGTTATATAAGCGACACAAAAGAATGGAGGTAACGGTGGGGCGCAGGAATAAGGCGTACTATAAAGACCTCCATCAGCAAGCATATGACAAGCTGGTGGGGATGCAAGCCTTCGGGGAGAGCAAGCGGGCGGCCGTGGCCGCAGGCACGGATAAGGAGAAGATTTTCTCTTTCAACACCTACAAGAGCTACTGGAAGCACACCAAGTATTTTATCCAGTACATCAAGGAGCATCACCCGGAATGTACCACGCTGAAAAGCGCCAGGAAGTACGTCAACGAGTGGCTGCAGGCCAGGGCCGACCAGGGGCTTTCCGCCTGGACGATACAGTTGGAGGCCAAGACCATGGGCAAGCTGTACGGCATTTCTCCCGACGATGAAAACTACTTCAAGCCCCCAAAGCGGAACCGGGAGGATATCAAGCGGAGCCGCGGTGACCGGGTGCGCGACCGGCACTTTTCCAAGACCAACAACGACGAGCTGATTAAGTTCTGCAAGGGGACGGGGCTGCGCCGGAGCGAGCTGGCGGAGCTGCGGGGGAAAGATCTGGTGACCAGGGCGCAGATTGAAGCGGAGATCTCCAGCCTGGAGAGCCGCCCGACGGCGGAGCTGACGCCAGCAGACGTGAAGCGCCTGGGGATGCTCCAGGACGCCCGGATGTTCCAGGGGGAGTATTTTACCCACGTGAGGAACGGAAAAGGCGGCAGAGAGCGCCTGAGCCCCATTATTGGCCCAAATGCGGCGCAGATCATCCAGAGGATACAGGAGACGCCGGGCGAGGAAAAGGTGTGGCAGCACGTCCACCAGAGCGCCGATATTCACGGCTACCGGGCGGAGTATGCAACGGCCATTTACAAGGCCCACGCCAGGGCAATCCAGGACATCCCCTACGACCGGATAAACCGTGGGACGGGACGCCGATATCAGAGCCAGGTTTACACCTGCAGGAAGGACGAGGCCGGGCGGAAGCTGGACAAGGCGGCCATGCTGGTGTGCAGCAAGGCCCTGGGACATAACCGGATCAGTGTGGTGGCCGACAACTATATCCGGGGGCTGTAAGGGGGAGTATGATGGCCGAGTTTGGGAAAAAGGGTGTCATGGGCTATAAAGTACTCCCTGGCGGCCGGAACGACAGCGAGAGCACCCATGCGATTCTTTCTCTGGAGGAGTACGACGAGCTGCTGCGCCGGATTGCTGTGGCGGAGCGTGATAAGCATGAGGCGATCGAGCAGGCAAAGAGGATAATAAGAAGAGAACGGGCGGCCGCCGAGCAGCGGGGCAGGGAGGCCGAGGAGGCCGCGCAGGAACAGGTGACGGCCATGGAGGAGAAGCTGGCCAGCGCCGAGGAAGAGATCAGCTATCAGAAGGGGCTTAACGCAAATCTGCTGCGGGTTTCACGGGAGCGGGCTAATGGGGATCGGAGACTCCGGCCTAAGAAGGAACACACCGGGTATGTGGTGGAGTTCTCCATGGAGAAGGATTATCGCTATAAGGTAAGTCGCTATGCCTGGGAAACGGTAACGCTGTGGGAAACTGTGATACAGAGCCCCTATTCGATGGAATTTACGGACGAGCAGGCAAGAAAGCAGATTAAACGAGAGCTCCTTCGGGACGAGACAGGCGGAGAGTGGCTGATCGGAAAGCTTGGGATTCGAGCGTATTATGATGTTGAGTATGAAGAAATGATCCAGGATACCGAATGGTGGGAGAGGCATCAAGGCCAAAATATCATGCTAAGGCGAAAACTGAGAATAAACGGTCGTAGTGGCTATTGGGAGCTTGTGTTTTCTCATACCCTTCCCCTGGGGCCTGTACCGGAGGAAATGAGGCCCTGCGTGCGTTAAACTTCCTCCTGCAGCACAAAAGAAAATAGCTCGGCTGGAGGACTTGAAAAGGTCTATCCAGTCGAGCTATAATAAAGTCGAAAATAGGGAAAAAATATATTGATAATATATACCATATAAAGAGGCCTTTAGGCCCCCAAAAATGGGGCTGAAAACGGGCGTCGGAAAAATAGGGAAAAAATATATTGATAATATATGCCCACCTAGAGAGCCTTTAGGCCCTCTAGAATAGTCTTCAAAAAAGTCCATAAAAAGTCTCTTTTGGAAGGAGAGAAAGTCGGAGGGGAAAAGGGGGGTGGGCGGAGGCCGTGGGAATGTGGTAAACCCGATAGGGTTTTCCATCATTTCCATGGCCGGAGCCAGGGGGGAAAGGGGGAGGTGACTTTCTCTTTAAGGCCCCGGAGGGGCCGCTCTTGGCTCCCCCTTTCCCCTCTTCCCGCCCGCAGGCGTTTCCCCGCCGCAGCGGTTTTTCTTTTTGCTACTTTTTCTTTTGGAGGTGGTTGTTTTGTTTATTCGGAGAAAGAGAGGAAAGCCAGAAGAGAGTAAGACTGTACGGCAATGGGCGCTTTTGGGACGAATACCTATAGATGCGCTGAAGCCAAGCTACGTATGGGAGACGCAGACTGATGGGCCGGTAACGGTTTATTATCATGAAGAAAACACCCGAGAGATGACAGAAGATGAAAAGGCTGATTTTTTGGCGGATCAGAAAGGCTATGGTCAGCGGTATTTGCAGATGTTCAAGAGAGAATGTGATGGAAAAGAATGAAGAATGAACAGGACAACATGGAACGATTACAGGATTTGTATCGGGAAAAGAATGAGCATCTGGAAAAGTTCCTGGAGTTGGTCACGCCCTTTGAGTTTTACCGGGAGATCTTTCCCACTGGAGGAGCCGAATCGAAAACATATCCGCCATCACAAGAACCGAATCGGCTTACGGTGCCATTAATATCAATACTATAAAGCTCCTTTTTCCAAGCAGGCATTTTGCCATCCATCACAGTGAAACGGAAGGGAGTTTCATTTTCTTTATTAACTTTGAAAACTTCGAAACCGGGCATTTTATCCATTGCATACATCAAAGTTTTATTTTCAACCCTGATACGGTGTCCGGCAATTAAATAATCTTGTTCCATCTTTTTTATTTTTCCTTAGTATATATTACCACTATTCAAATCGAATATCCAGTCGCAAAAAGCCAGTGAACTTTCCCGATGGGCTATGATAACCAATGTTAGTTCACGGCGTTGCCGGGAGAGCATTTGTAAAGCATGATTAATTTCCTGCTCCGTTTGGTGGTCCAGTGCTGAAGTTGCTTCATCAAAGAACAGAACTTCTGCTTGTTTATATAATGCACGGGCTATTCCGATCCGTTGCTTCTGTCCTCCCGACAATCGACTGCCGAACTCGCCCAACGGTGTATCTAATCCTTGCGGTAAATGTTCTGCCCATTCCTTAAGCTGCACCTGTTCCAGCACGTGCATCACCTTTTCGTAATCAACCTGCAATTGCCCCAAAGCTATATTAGTGGCAAGAGTACCCTCTGCTACAAAAATCTCCTGCGGCACATACCCTGCCAACTTATACCATTCCTCTCGATTGGTGTTTGTTAACAACCTTCCGTCTATACGGATTTCTCCACCAACAGGCTCCAGAAAACCCAGCATCAGATTAAAGAGGGTAGATTTTCCCGATCCGCTCGCACCTCGTATACCCACACATTCACCACGTCTGATGTTTAGATTCAGGTCTTGAAAAAGCATATAACCATCTGGAAAAGCAAAGCTCACTCCACGCAATTCAATACCTTGTTCAAAGGTAAAAGGAACCGCTGCCGCTATCTCCTTTTGTGACACATCGACAATCCCTTCAGCTACTATTTCTAAGGTATGTGAAGCGTTCTGGAGCATATTCCAACTATTCAACAAATTTCGTATAGCAGGCAGTAAACGGAAGGCCGCAACGGCAAACACACCGCCCACCAACCCCAAATTACCACGTCCCACACCCACTAACAACGCCAACCCGCAAACCATAGCTATTTCCGACAGGAACTGTGGAAAAAGCTGGCATATCTCCATCCGCAAACGATTACGAGTAATGTTTTCCATGCCGCGGTCAAATGAAACAGTGGAGGCATGGAAAGCATGTGCTACTTCCAACTCCGCAAAGCCGCGGAAAGCTTCCACCACTGTTCGCAACTGCTTACGCCTCGCTTCCTGTTCCTCCGTTCCGTAATGGCGCAGGCGTTTCCGTACTAATCCTATATATCCTCCTGTCAGTGGTAGAAATACAACACAGAGTAACAGTCCTGCAAGGGGTTCCCATACCACTAGCGCCGACACCATCAGCAATATAAGCACAGAATCACTCAATAAACGAAAAACGGGTGCCAATACACATAAACTGAATGTATAGCACACATAGTTCACCTCATGTCCTAATTGCAGGCTGCTTGCCCCCTTCAGGAAAAGCAATCCCCGACGATAGTAATTTACAAACATTCTCCGGCTGAAATCCTGGTATATATCTAACAAAAAACGGCTTTGCACACGTGCCAGCAACATCACCAGACCGTTTTTCAGTACTACAAACAGTAATACTGCACCACATAGTACCAACATCGTACCTCGGTTTCTGTCAGGTCCCAGTACAGCCAGTATTACAGGAATCAGTGCGGCTATACCTGCAAAATCGAGCAAAGCACGTAATAACACGACAAACACTATCCTTATGCCACGTTTTTGTTGACGTTTCGATAAAAGTTCGTATATCTTTTTAATCATAGTTGTGTCGAACGCATATTTTTGAAGTAAATCCATCCACATCCCAAAGCCAAAGACAGCAAGAAGAATCCTGACAAGATCTTCATCTTAGAGGGAGAAACCGGGTTGAGCGGAACTGTGGCAGGTTCAATGACGGCAAATACGGGACGCTTCTTATAAACTCTGATTTTGGAAAGTTGCAACTGTTGTAATGTTTCTGTATATTCCTTGTAGGCAAGTTCTTTGGTCACCTGTAAATTATACAGTTCCTTTTGGTAAAGCTTGAGTGATAAGAATTGGTTAGCGTCTGCAAAATGAGCGTAAGCTTCTTGCGCCTCATAATACTTTTTACGTGCTTGTTGATAAAGATTCTCTGTATATTCCAGATTTACACGTTCTTTTCTGGTGCGATAGTCAGAGACATATGCTTGTAATTTTGCCATTACGCTGTCTGCTACTGTTGCTGAGACAAGAGGGTCCTGCATACGTACGTGCAGGGTCACTGTCCGTTTTTGTTTGTTCACGTCTACATTGATTCTACTATTGATGGCAGCAGCTATCGCAGCCTCATGCTTTGAAAGGTGGAAAACTTCTATGGGCTCGTCGTGTCGGACAGTTATGCTTTGCGGGTTGTTAAATTTATCTGTTTCTTTTTCGCTAAAAAGGGTTATTGGAAAACTGACGACTTGAAATATACCGGAACGAATAGTGCTCCACCAAGGTGAGCATTGGTGCGTGGACATGTATTCGGATAATGTTAACGTACTGGCTTCTTTACTACCGGACAATGTTAAAGGTATATCAAATAACGATAGAAGAAAAGGGGTAGAACTTATCACTTCCGGATATAGACTTGGAATGATGGCATCCTGTATCTTCTTACCTCCGATGCTAATTTCTGATGAAAAGCTGTCATCCGTATCTATCCTTCCTGCTGTACTTTCTGGAACCGTATAAATGCTCGTTTCATATTCCTTGGGGATACTGATGGACACAAGTATTCCCACAAGCAATCCTGCTGCACATACTTTCAGCAAGAATATTCTGGCATCCCATAGTTTGGATAGCAAGAGTACATAGTCCACTGGGGAAGAAGTGAGCACTTCTCTTTTCATAAAAATAAGAGTAAGAAATTAGTTGGGTGATTAAAAAAGGTGAGGCATATAGCCTCACCTTTCTGATAAATAGCATTAAAAAAATAGTTCAGTGAACTTATCTTGGTTAAGGATTATTCTTTAGTAATGCTTAAGAAAGTAATGTTTGTAGCATTCAATTTAAGAGTATTATTATTGAATGTTTTTACACTTTGAGCTGGGCTAATGAACAATTTCACTACCTGGGTATTGCTACCAAATGTAGCATTTGAGCTTACACCTGAAGCAATTGTGAAGGCCTTCTTGAATTTGATTTCTTTTAACTGACTACCACCTGTGCAGCCTTTGAAAATGTCATTATCGAATGAAGTTGCTTCCATGAAATGTACATATTCCAAAGCTGTACAATTCTCGAATACCCCGAGAGGAATTGTTGTAGCACCCACATACATAATCTTCTTGCCATCTTCTGCTGCATCTGCTACGCCATAAAGAGCTGCACATCCCTTGAAGGCTTCTTCACCGATTGTAGTTGCAAGAGTTAAATTCATTTCTTTCAATGCTGCACAGTTCATGAATGCTTGGCTTCCTACAGAAGTTGGTAAAACTTGTTGTCCATCTTTCAGAACTTTTTCCAGCGTAGAACATCCACTAAATGCATCAGCTGGAATAACAGTATTCTTGATATTGATTTCTGTTAATGCAACGCAATCCTTGAATGCAGCAGCACCATCTTCACGGAATTCGATAGCACCATTGATAGTTGCTAAAGCAGAGCAATCATTGAATGAACTAGCACCTACCAACAAGCCATCTTTAACTTTAATTGTTTTTAATTGCTTGTAACCACTAAGGCTCAATCCCTTAGCAGGGAAAGCAGCACTCATTTGATCTACACCAGACATATCCAAAGTAACGAGGCTTGCTTGCTTCAAAATCTGAGGATTGATAGTCTCGTCAGCAAATTTGTATGACGGCATACTTACGTTTACTAAGCTGGTAGCTGCATCAAATGCATCTTTTGCAATCGTAGTTGCTTTCGGAAGATTGATGGTTGTCAAAGCTGTCAAGTTCTTGAAAGTATTGGCAGGAATTGTTGCATTCTCTGCTAATTTGATTGAAGTTGCTGCTGTAAATCCTTTCAATGTAGCCAATTCTTCAGTAGTCAATTCAACTTTAGAAATGATGTTTGTAAACTCAGTAAGTACATATTCCTGTTCTGCACCATCATTCCATTTTACTTTGTCTTTAGCAGCATTAAAGATTTGAGAGAACACTCCTTGGTTTACAATCAGGGTACGAGCACCAGCAGTATTTGTCACCAAGTAAGGGAATGAGTTGATGTCCAGAGTAGTAGGAACACCACCAATAAACTTGTTATTCATAGTAGAAGGCCAGTTAGCATCGGTCTCAACTGTCTTAGGAAGATCAATGTTCTCAAAAGAGAACTTCATTAACATAGTTTCTTTAACTCCAGCGTCCTTAAAGGCTTTACGATCAATCTTATTGATAGCCATGTATGCAAGATTGCCATCCATAAATTCAAGACCTGTACCACCATTCAATTTCAGTTCTATTTCTTGATCAGCACCGGTAATATCACTCGCCATATCAGTAATAGCACTACCATCTGCTTGTACAAGTTTAGACTCTTCCGGTTTTTCACTGTTATAGAGGTAGTGAGCATCAGAACCATAATCAATGTAAGAAGGTGCAATATCGTCTGGGTCAGTAGTATTACCATTATTGTTTGCATCATATCCTTTTGCTGTCAATGTGATAGATTTAAGCTTACCAAAAATGTTAGCGTATTCTTCATCAATTCCGCTAGTTCTGAATACTACGGCAGTAAACGGACGAATGAAATTCAAATCAATTTTCTCACCTACAGCATCGTAAGAGTTTTCTTTAACGGCCGTAGTATGAGAAATCATCATGATTTTCTTTGTAACATCCTGCCCATCAAGAGTTAATTGATCTTGATTGTTTAATGTCGGTAGATTTGAGAATTCATATTTATCAGCTGCTGCTAAAGTTACAGTAGAAGGATAAGTTGCAATGAACTGTGACTTGTATTGTTCATTTGCAGGATCAGCCCAATCATATGTTCCCGGTTCATATTGGAAGTCCAAAATATTATCGTCTTGAATAGCAGTAAATACACCGTTAGCTTTAGATTGTGTAGCTTTGTATTTAACAACCTTAGCAACATTCCAAGCCGTGGTGCTATTAGAATTGGTAGCATCCTTTGTATTTGTACTCCAAATACTAATCTGGTCTTTTTCTGCATACCAGAAGAAGTTGTGTATTCCTGAAACTTCATCATATGCCAAATCCCCTCTTGTAGTCGGTGCTTCTACTAATGCACCTTCAAATGAGATTCCTTTAGTAGCACCCTTCTGTCCGGAGATTGAATCCAGTTCGTTCTCAGCACAACTTGCAACTAAGGCTAATAAGCCTGCGCAAAATAAAATTTTTTTCATCTGTATTCTTTTTAAATGTTTCTTTTTTTATTGAGTATAAATTGTTTCACTGAAGTAGTATGACCTAAAATGGATCTTCGCCACCACCAGGTACATCACCACTAGGTCCAAAACCAGCTTCTACTTCTACCTCCAGAACTTCCACTTCCGGAGCTTCATACTTCATTTCCTTTTCTACTTTCATAATCATAAAATTTAATTGTTAGTAATATTAAAAAGTCTTTTTATTTATTAGTTATATCTGTTCATCGCACCCAATCTATCTACCTATCAATCAAGGTTCTTACTCAATAACAACCTGACTGCTTTTATATAAATAGGTATAGCAAAACCGCCTTTTCAGCCTGCAAAGTAAGAAACAAATTTCCTAAATATATTTTTAGTGTATTTCGTTGAATATCTGGATACTAATAATAAGTAAGAGGAGAAAATAGGGAAAGAATAGAATTTCCAAGAAATAGTATTAAACGATGTATAGGTTTAGTAATTAAGTAGTTGTGCCATTGATAGTTAATGGCATTTCAAACTATTTATATATATTGGCACTTTATTCTGGCACCATATTATATAGCAATATAATATGGTAACATGCTTATTTTCAAAACATAACGAGGTAGCCAAACGAGAAAACTCCTATTGCTACAAATTGAGTTAGCACCATTATCAGACACCGGCAATAAAATTCTTATTTAAAGCTAAGTAAATAATTCCTTCGGTGACTCTTGGAGAGAAGACTCTCGATAATAATCAACTAACGCAATAAGGGAACCAAACCGTACCTGGACCGAGTCAAGTCCATACCAGATCCGTACTTGCTCCGTATAAAAGTACCTCTACATGGAGCTGGTACGGACTTGACATAGACTTGGTACG
>ENA-UEPG01001626-UEPG01001626.1-human-gut-metagenome-genome-assembly--contig:-NODE-1626-length-16783-cov-3.635939_pt1 | contig 16783 bp, 11 predicted proteins | sample MGYA00242893_ERZ507902 | MGnify/ENA primary metagenome ERZ507902 (study PRJEB26167, sample SAMN06115491) | human gut metagenome | host: Homo sapiens | place: China:Gansu | collected 2015-04-23... | reverse complement strand
GTTTTGCATAAATGCTTAACGGAGGATGTTCCGGCGTTTGTTTTGACGGGAAAAGACGTGTGTGCGATAGCGACATTAAAGACGTACTTGCAGACTGCGATTGAAAAGGGATGTAGTGATGAATTCGTTAATGATATGGTATTAGTATTACGGGAATTTGAGCGGTTTCAGCATGAAGAACCAAAGAAAGTGAAGATACCGGATTGATGTCGACTTGGGGAGAATAGGAGGAATCCCATCTTGAACGACGAAGTTAAATTTTGCATGGGCAAAGTAACAAAAAGCCTTTTGATACGTACATATTAGAATAAGTAAATATATCCAGACAAAATAATCAAGTTGAAAAAAATATGAACGAAAACAAAAGATTACCCGAAAAATTCTTCGATGTATTAGAACATGAAGGTGTTGTGACTGTTATGTCATGGGGTGTTGAACCTCATATTGTTAATACATGGAATTCTTATATCGTGGTTACAGATGACAAACGCCTTCTCATCCCAGCCTACGGTTTTAGGAAGACTGAAAAGAATGTTAATGTGAATAACAAAATAAAACTGGCATTAGGTAGTAGAGAAGTTTTAGGCTATAAGGATTATCAGGGAACAGGTTTTATTGTCACGGGAACGGCTCGATATATCAGTTCTGGTGATGAATATGAATATATGAAAAAGAAATTTCCCTTTCTTACTAGGGTATTTGAAGTTACCGTAGATAAAGCGACACAGATGCTATAAACGTGAAATTATGAATAGTTTTTATTGCATGGCAGGAAATTGTAACATCATGCGGTCAACATCTGTTGTAATGTCGATGAAAATAGGAGACACTCTCGCTTCACTCTCGGTACAAGTTCGGTACATCTTCGCTCACGAGCGAGGATGAAGCGTGGGTTCACCTCAAGTATGTCGGAGAAGAATACTTATCTGAATATTATTTCAATAGATCTACTTACTTTGTAATATTTTAGCAGACCTCCTTCTTGGGAAGTTCACAAGCATTTCAAATTTGGCGTGTGTCGCTAAAATTGAGTTTCGCTTCACACGCCATTTGATCTAAAGCTTTACTTTATTTCCGTTATCTCCCTCGTCGACGCAACCAAATCACGAAAGCCAAAATAATCATTAACGCCGGGATGATCCATCGCAGAATAATTGTCCACGTGGAGGCCTCTTTTTCGCTGAGATAAACCAAGTCATCAGGAGGGGTTGGACGGCGCACGTCAATAGGTACTTCTTCGTCGGACAACCAGAAGAAACTACCCGGGATTAATGTGAAGTTGCTGGCCCGGATTCCCTTGTGGCCGGAACTCAATTCACCGTTACTGATACAATCTGCATCTCCAAATACCATTACTTTTTGTGTCCTTCCGTTCACCTTGCGAGTTAGAGCCAAGGTCGTGTTATAACGTTGTTGTACTTCCCCTAGGTCTGGATTCAAGCGGGCCGTGTCGTCTACGAAATCGGTGGTTTGCATTTCGTTCCACACCAGCGAGTCGGTCACGAATAGCGGTATTGCCTTGTATCCTTTCTCTGGGTTAAATTCCAAACCGGACACTCCGGGATTTACCACTACATACTCCAATTTAGCCATCTGATCGAAGTGGTAAATCAATTCTTGTCCCTCTTTCGTCGGTTTTACTACCACTAAGTCGGGGGCGTGATCTTCCGAGATGCTCACCAGTTGCCCGGGTACCAATTTTACGCCAAACTCGGCCAATAGTGGGTCCATATATTCCTTGCGTTTGGGTTCGCTTAAAATCATTAAATTACCACCACGAGCGATATATTGATCTAGATTCGTTTTTTGAGTAGGGAGTAGTTCGCTTCTCATCTCGGCGATCACCAAGATATTAATGTCTTTCGGGATCGGACTGTTCAGGTTTACTTCCTCTACATCGAAGCCTTGATTCAACAAGGAGTTACGGAAGGGTTTGTCCCAAGTGAAAGTATTGTAATCTCGGTCGCCGATTTTTTTCACGTCCCGTTCGCCGTGGCCTGTCAAGAATCCGACTTTTGGTAATTCCATCACTAAACGTTTGAAAGCGGCCGTGATCTCTGTTTCGAATGGATGATGATACATATCGTTATATACACGCAGGAATGTCTTTTCTCCACTTTCCCGTTCCAGTAAACGCACGAACCTGTTGCCTTCCGGCCACAAATCAATCTGCTTGCGGATGGTTGTCGGTGCGAGGAACATCGTGGAGTCCAAATGATAACCTTTCACAATCTCTTGGAACCGTTCTTGCGTGTTTTTATCCGGCCATCGCTCATCTTGTCGAGGGTCAATGACCGTGTCGTAATAGTACACGTATTTCATCTTGATTTCCGGTTTAAAGCGCACGTATTGGCGGAACCGTTCTTGATCCTGCTTTACCTGTGCAGGCATGGCCGTCCACAAGTCGTTTAAATCCAGAGCATTCACGTATGTCGTGATTGTTAAACCGCCTTTCATCTTCGCCACCACGTCTTGACTATTCTCCGTCAGCGTGTTTGATTTCGTTGCCGTGGCATCATAATAGGTCATCAATGCTGGGCGGGAAGAGAAATATCCGATTACGCTGGCGATCAACAATACACTTGAGTACTTTCCGATCGTCATTGTCCAAGGTGCTTTCTGGCGGTTTGCTTGTAAGCGGATTACCGTTAAAACTAAGAACAAGGCTGATACCGTGATGAAATAAATCACATCTTCGCTGCAAATCAAACCGCGAATAAATTCCCCGGAACGTCCCGAGATGGAAAGCCAGTAGGTGATTTCTCGTACTAACTCGAATTCCTGCCACAAATTTTTCACGTAACTCAATAAACCGAGTACAACCAGAGTCATGATAGCTGCTACCACTTGGTATGACGTCAAACTCGACATAAATAGACCTACTGCGGCATAAGCGCAAATCAAAAAGTAGAGACCCAACAAACCAGACAAAACCATTGGAAAATCGAAATCTTTAATTGTGAAAGAGCCGAACAATGCGATGACCAGTAATACAAAAATTAGTGCCAACCCGTAGATCATCATCGAGAGATATTTCCCAAGGATAATTTGCCAATTTGTCACGGGTGATGAGTACAACAACTTGATTGAACCACTACTTAATTCCCGGCTCATCAGTCCCATGGTTAAAAGTGGGATGTAAAGGTAGAGGTAACCTTGTACGGTCGTGAATAATCCACCCCAAGGACTGGCAAACAATCTGGTCGTGATCGATGATACCGGGTAACCCAGTTCTTGGGATTGTACATACGATTCTATATTCCCCATGAAATTTGTTACCGTCTGGAAGGCAAAAATCACAAGAATCAACCATGCTATTGGTGAATAAAAGAGCGTTTGCAGCTCCATTTTTGCTATCTTGAAAATCTTTTTCATTTCTATCTTTTTCTTTATGGATTACGTTATTTTTTTGATAACTCTGCAAATATGGCATCCAGCGAACTTTTCTCCATGTTCAATTCATTTAACCGCCAGCCACGGGTTGCGCTCACCTCGGCTACCCTTTCCAATGCCTCCTGTGCATCGGCAAAGTGAAGGCGGTACCTTGTTCCTCCTAATTCTTCCACTTGAAGTACACCCGGGATTCCGGATCGTAAATCTTCCACTGGTGGGCGGGCGATCAGTGATACTTCCACGGTACTAGGGACGATATAATTATCAAACTCGTCCACGCTACCGGAGAATACCAGTGTTCCCTGCTCGATCATACGAATGTATTCACATGTGGCCTGCACTTCCGGTAAAATATGGGTGGAAAGGATTACTGTACGATCTTGGGCAATATCCTTGATTAAGTGGCGTACCTCTACGATTTGGTTGGGATCCAGACCATTCGTCGGCTCGTCCAGCACGACTATGGCGGGTTCATGAATGATGGCTTGGGCTATACCCACTCGTTGTTGGTATCCACCGGAAAGGTTGTGAATCACTCGTTTACGAAAATGAGAGATACCGCAGCGATCGAGAGCTTTATCAATAGCCTTGTTTACCTCTTTAGAGGGAACGTCACGCATGAAGGAACAATACTCCAAATACTCTTCCACTGTCAAGTCCATTTGCAGCGGTGGTTGCTGTGGCAGAAAGCCGATATGGCGTTTGGCTGCTACTGGGTTCTCCCGCATATTGATCCCTTTGATATGGACGCTTCCTTCTGTTTGCTTGAGAACACCGCAGATGATATTCATCATCGTTGACTTGCCGGCCCCGTTGGAACCTAATAGGCCGTAAATGCCGTTTTTACTAATTTCTAAACTGATGTCCCGCACCGCCCATTGAACGCTGTAGCGATGGGACAGTCTCTCTACTTTCAAGATCGACTCTTCCATAAACTTTTAAATTAACTTGTTACAATGATTTATTTAATAATACTTCCAATTCAAACTCTTTTTCTTGGGCATAATACCCCCCTTGAGGTGGCTCTTTTGTGTTGTTAAGCCACCAGAACCCCCATTTTTTTAATTGTACATGATTTCTCCTATTTTCTTTAAATCCACTTTGTATTTGGTTAAAAACCAGCTGTGTAATATGTCATATTTACGCTTTAGTAAAGGGTATTTCGTGAGATAATCACCCCATTCACTTGCGGTACGGGTGATCATGGCATACATAAAATGTTGCAAGTCTTGCTCTGAATCTACTAGTTTGGTTTGATAATTTACATACAAACACCAATCAAAGATGTATTTATTTTGATAAGCGAACCACATTGGCATAAAACCTCGTGCCAAGGCAAAATCCGGATCATCCGGATTTTCGGGATCATAATCTTTGGCGGCCCGCGTGTAGTCGCTCACCTTGTAAAATTCCTCCGGGAACTCTAAAGTTCCCTTGGTGCGCCAGTAATTCCACAAGCACAATTGCAACTCGTTCTTTTTGGCTCGTTTCTCTTCTGCGGACAAATTTTTCAATTCCTCCGAGCAATCATTCACGTAAAATGATTGGCCATCGTTTCCCATGGTTGCGTACGCCCGTGTGCCATAAGTCGTTTCCATGGATTTAGCCACCATGATTTTATAAGGCATATACTTTGCGTGAAACTCCGTAAGATAGAGGTCGAACCAAATATCTTCCAAAAAATCCAATACAACATCCATGCATAAAGGATCAACTTTTTCATAAATGTAGCTGTTGTTGGTTTGTGATAGGCCGTATATAAAATCTGGTTGAGTGTATTCATACAGGATATAACTCTTATATGAGTTGTAATACTCCACGATCCGGTCATCTGCCGGGGATTCTCCTTGCGGTAACACATAATCCTGTGGTAACGTTCCCACGTCGCCCACCTTATCCTCGTCCGTGCAAGCCACGCCTCCGAACAGACATAAAGTAATCAAATATAAATTTATTTTTTTCATCTCTATTACATGATTAAATGGTTATTTAAGTACGCCTTCTCTTTCCGGAGCTTTGGCGGAAGCATTTTGTACCAACTGGATGTTTTTGTTGACAATATCCAACGGGAAAGGTAAAGTGTACATTGGGTCCTTCTCCTTCAAGGTATAGATCTTGTATTGGTCTTGCTGTCGTTGTTTAAACTCCCGGCTGATGGATGGCATCCCGTAGCGGCGCAGGTCGAACCAGCGGTGAAACTCATAGCACAATTCCAAGCGGCGTTCCTGACGGATTTTCTCCAATAAACCCGTCGTGCTTGTTTCGTCCGTGTAACCCACGATACGATGGCGACGTAACTCGTTCAAGTCAGCCAAAGCCCCACTCTCATCCTTGTTTGTGGGCGATAACACTCTGGCCTCTGCCCTCGTTAGGTATGCTTCCGAAATTCGGATGGCATTTCCCGGGGTATTTGCACCGCTATTATTGCCGAGTTCTCCCGGACAGAGTTGTTTGTGTACCCAGGTTGCGTCAACGGGGAACCAAAAGTCTCGACGTTTATCGCCTGCCGTAAATCCGGTCAGTAGTTCCCCCGTCGGACACAAGGACGGATCAATGTAAGTCCTCCCGTACAGCCACTCCACCTCGGAGAGATCGTATCTAGCCAAGCTGAATTCTTTTTCCCCGTGGCTCATCTTCGTGTAGTCGCTTAGTCCCTCGGCAGATTCAATGGCTTGTGTGGCTGCCGTGATAGCTTTGTCGTATTCCTCCATGTAGAGGTAAGCCCGGGCTAGTAGAATGTCCACTGTTGTCCCGTTCAGCCGGTAGTTACCTCTTGTCTTCGGGTGTTTTGCAAACAATTTGGACGCTTCTTCCAGGTCGGCTACAATCTGGTTATACACCTCTTCCACTGTACTCCGGGCGATCCCATTTTCTACTAGGGCGGCTGTCAATTTTAAAGGTACGCCTAAGGCTTTTTTGTTATAATTATAAGGTTCCCCGAACATATTCACGATCCGGAAATAACCGAAAGCACGTAAGCCCAATGCTTCTGCCCGAATCAGATCTCGATCCCGTTGTGTTCCGACTGCATCCCCCACGCCGTCCAAAACAGCATTGATCCCCATGATTTGTGTGTAGGTATACTCGTAGCCGTCATCCGGGGAGGCTCCATTCTCCAGTTCCCACATATCCGGCTGCCAGGTAAAGGTGCGGATTAGGGCTGCCGGCCCCCAAATATAATCTCCTGTCGGTAATTTACTCTCGTTAACCTTTAAATCATCATCCAGATAGTAAAGCACGTTGTAATTGTACTTGGATGTTTTATACATATACATCATTAGCAGTTCGCTGTAATCTGTCGTGGTGGTTGGGATGGTCTCGTCCTGCGAGGACTCTTCCAGAAAATCCGAACAAGCCCCCAGCATCAGCGAGAAGATCAAGTTCAGCACGATATATATATTTCTATACTTTCTCATCTCTTTATCTCTTTATTCGTTAATTATTAGAACATCACTTGCACGAAGAACGAAGTCACCCGGCGGGTCGGCCAGTTGCCCGTTTCCGGGTCCAGTCCGTCCCATTTTTTATCGGATACCCACATGAAGGGATTCGTCATGCTTAACTTCAATTGTAAATGACTTAATCCTATCGAATTCAACGCCTTCTCGCCAAAATTGTAGGCTAACGATAGAGAACGGCAGCGGATAAAGTCTGTGTTAGCAACCCGTGCATCAGATTGATTATACATCACGTAGGAATTTTCACCTGATCTGTAATTCGCTGCTAAAACCGTATTTTCCGGGAAAGAGATAATATCGGTTCGACTACCTATACTGGGAAGTGAGGGAATATTCGTTTTGTCCCCTACTTTTTTCCATCGCTTCAACAATTTCTTGGATGCGTTCTGATGTGGAAGAGGCAAACCGTCTTTACTTGTTGTAGCCTCGTAGAGATTAGGTAAACGATTGTGTCCTCCCCATTGCACGGCGAACAGGGCATAGAGCGTGATATTTTTATACTTGAACATGGTGTTCAATCCACCCGAGAAATCCGGGGTGAATTTACCCGAGTTTACCATGAAATCCTTGATGTCTTCCACGGATTCTAAATCCATGTATTTGAATCGGGGACGGCCGTACTCTTGCTCCAGTTGGTCGAACACGTAAGAATAGAACGTGGAGAAGGCCTCGCCGTCAACGATACAATTACCGTCTAGGTAATCGTCCAGCAGATTTGTCCGACTGTTTTTTGTTACTTTGTTCTTGGTTCGTGATGTATTCAAAGACAGTTGCCACGTGAAATTTTTTGTCCTCACTGGTATCACGTTGATCACGAAATCATACCCGGAATTCTCCATCGTGGAACCGGAAATAATCCCGTTGGCTACTCCGTTTTCCAAAGCAACCCCTTTGGATGAGAGTACATCGCTGGTCTTTTTAAACCAGTTGAAATTGAAATTTACTCTACCATCAAGGAAGGCGGCATCAATACCCACGTTCCAAGTCTTGGTCTTTTCCCAGCCGAGATCCGGGTAAGGCAAGGAAACAATTTCCAACCCGTAAGAATTATATAAATATTCGTACACGTCAGTAGCGATCAATTCCGGAGATACCGTATTTACCGTATTTCCTTGATACCCGTAGGAACCATAAAGGTCCAAGTTGTTCAACCACCAGTGTTTGCCGATAAAGTGTTCGTTGACAACCCTCCATTTCAACCCGGCCGACCAGGTTGGTTGGAAACGTTTATTCTTATCTTGACCGAAACGATTGGATGCATCGAAACGTCCGCTTAGGTTCAACACGTAGCGATTATCATAAGTGTAAACAGCCATTGCGTACTCGCTTAGCGTGTTTTCTATGCGATTTACCACGGTATGAGTTCCTGAAACTTTATCAATATTATCCCTGTAATATTGACTGCCTCCATATTGATAATACTCGGTCGGCGGGATGGCAAACGTTTCTCCCCGGTCGGGCATATATCCCCAGCGTGTGTTGGATTCTCCTTTGGTTTTGGAAGAGTTGGTCTCGATTCCTGCCTGCAACGTGATCCGGTGTTTAAGATTAAACGTCTTGTTGTACACCAGTGCGTTCCGGGTTGTGATGGTCGACACGTTTGTCAAATCCGTCTCTAGCAAACCTCCCATTGGTAAGGGGGTAGAAATCGTCTCTACACTGTTGGGGGCCACGGAACCATACTCGTATCCCCGAATCTCTGAAATATAGTAGGAACGTTCCGTGGCATACTTTTTCGAGTCGGAAGAAGAGGAAGAGTAGGAAAACATTCCTTGGTATTCCAGATCTCCGAATAACTGCCACCGTAAATCGAAAGTGGCTCCCCACGTACGTGTATTATTCTCACTTCCCGTGTGTGCTTGCTCGTTGAGAATATTATAATTGTATGTTGTCTTACCTTGTACGGCATCGCTATTACGGCCGGATTTTTCATGATATAAAAGGGTGCCGTCTTCGTTATAACAAGGGATCACTCGGGAGGTATTGTAAGCATACGAGAAAGGATCTACCCCGTAGGCAAAACCGTCCACTTTACGCATACTGCCGTTTACCGTCATGTTCACGGTTAATTGTTCCCAAAGTCGGACTGTGGTGTTCGATGCTACAGTAAATTGTGATAAATTATTTCCTTTTGCGTCTCCCAATTGGCGACTGTAGCCGAAAGAGGTTCGATTCTGAATTTTTTCCGAGCCTCCATTAATACTCAACGAATGGTTGTGATTGAATGAATTGCGGAATAGAATTTTGAACCAGTCTGTGTTCTGGCGAGACATTTTCTGATACTCCACCTCCATCTCGTCTTTCGTGATTTTCTTGTCCAAGTAACGCTTGAGCAGTCCTTCAAAACCGATCGGTAACACGATGTCTGTTGCGCCAAAACATCTACGCTCCATGTAAATATCCCGTGAAAGATCCATTCGCTCTGCTGAATTCATCAAATCGTACAGACCATAGTGGGGGCGTTGACCGATAGAAAAATCACCGGAATAGTTTACATGTAACTTTCCGGCAGTCGCTTTCTTTGTCGTGATTACGATCACGCCGTTTGCAGCTTTTGATCCATAGATAGCTGTGGCCGAGGCATCTTTTAATACCGTAATGCTCTCAATATCATTCGGGTTCAACCAGGAGATTGCGTTTCCCGCCAGTTGTTTGATGTCATCAGCATCCACGGAGAATTTTGTGTTATCTTCCGAGTTGAATGGCTGTGGGTCCCGTTGGATTACGCCATCTACCACCCACACAGGTTCTTGACTACCCAACAAGGTGGAAGTTCCGCGTACCCGTACTTTTGGAGTGGCTCCCACTAGTCCTGTGGTATTGCGCACCAACATTCCTGACACCACGCCTTGTAACATTTGATCCACGGAAGTTGCCCCTGACATCAGAATATCTTCGGCTCGTACCGTGGTGGTTGCTCCCGTGTAATTCCCCTTGGAAATATTACCGTAACCTGTCACCACGACTTCATTCATCTGTTTCACGTCCTCCCGCAAGACCACGTTTATCGTGTCTTTCCCCGTGTACATGATCTCTTGGGTTTCCATGCCCACGAAGGAGAATACCAAGGTCAGTTTTTCCATTGCTGGTAGACTCAAAACATATTTTCCATTCGTGGTAGTAACGGTTCCCAAGGGTACTCCCTTCACCAGTACCGTGACTCCAGGAAGTGGCATTTTACCATCTGTCACGAGTCCTGTAATTTTCAACGTTTTTACCCCCTCAACCGTGATAATAATCTTACCGTTTCTTTCCACGCATCCTAGGGACGTTCCTTTCAAACATTCTTTCACGACCTCTAGCACGGGTTTGTTTTTCATGTCCAGAGTGATTCGGGTCCTCTCCTTCATAATCTCTTCGGAGCGGAACATGACTAAGTTATCACACAAACGATTCACTTCATGTAGTGCCTGCAAAACAGACACATCTGTTACTTTAAGAGAGATTCGTTTCGTCTTTTCCTGTCCGTAAACTTCCATATTCATGAACGACAACATCCCTACGATACAAACGGTAAAGGATAGTCGCTTAAAACAATAGGAAAAGCCTACAAAACGTTTCCGGTTTCGCATTTTTTTCATAGATTTGTAAATAATTTAATTAAACGATTCACTTGCTTTTTAGCAAGTTGCTTTCCCGAAGCTGCCCCAAACAGCTTCGGTTTTATTTTTTCGTTATATACACGTTCTTACCCACGACGTTAAATATCGGTCCTCCTGCCAATGTCAAATTCTCCAACACGGTCTCCAACTTCTCGTCTTTATTGATCAAACCGTTAAACGTATATTTTTCCATTTGCGTGTCTTTGCAAATGAAATTCACCCCGTACCAGCGGGACAAAGTCCTTAAAACCACCTCTATATCCTCTTCCGTGAAAATGAATTTACCGTCTTTCCAGGCGGCAATATTAGCGACATTTACCGGCTGTACCGAAATGGCCTTACTTCCCTCATGCCACATGGCTTGCATTCCCGGTTCAAGCACAACTCTCGAAGTGGGTACATTTCCATTATCCAGCACTTCCCCCGCGACACTTCCCTTAACCAAAGTTGTGAAAACATTTTGCTCGTCTCGGTAAGCTTTCACGTTAAAGGAAGTTCCTAATACTCGTGTCCTCAAACCATTTGCGTCGACAATAAAAGGCTTGTTAACATCTCGTTGCACCTCGAAATAAGCTTCTCCCTGTAATTTCACGACCCGTTCATTTCTCACGAAACTAACCGGAAATTCCAGTTCCGAGTCTGCATTTAACCATACCCGTGTACCGTCACTTAATGTCAGAAAATAATCACCACCGACGTAAGTAACCACTCGGTTGAAAGTTTCCTCCACGGTTTCATCGTTTAAGAGAGAATCCCGTTTTACTTCATACAAAAGTTTACCATTTTCTCCCCGGATAATCGCTCTCTTCTGTTCCACCACTTCCGGGAGATCATGAACCAAATCAATCTGAACCCCGTCTGCCAGTATTAACATTGCCCGGGTATTTGTTTCCGGCTTTGCAGCAATGATTATATTTTCTTCTCCCGAGGTTCTTCGGATTTCTTTGTCCGGTTTATTATTCAGTACAAACAACACGGCTCCCACCAGACATGCGGCGGATATACTCCCGCTCACCAACCTCAAGAATCTTCTTGTTTGTTGTTTTCTCACCAAACGCCGGATGATACCATCTCGTACAAGTACAAAATTAACCGATTCATTGATTTGATCCTCTTCTTTCAGTCTTTTAGCAATACTCTGCCCGCGTACGATTCGCTTGTATAATTGACGATTATTCTCGCTTTCTTCCAACCAATCAGCTAGAGTGGCTCGTTCTTGAAACGTTACATTCCTTAATCTAATCTTGACGATAATCTCGGCCAACTGTCTTGCTTTTGAATAATCCATGATAATTTTTTTGTTCGTTTATATAAATGACGTCGTGACATGAAAACGGGATGAATAGAATTCCATTTTTATTTTCAAAAAAGAATAGTAGTAGGTTCAAATAATTGATTGATAGGTGATTATTTTGTGATGTTAACAAAGAGATCGGTACGTTTGATGATGGTGATTGTATTTACGTCTTACATTAGTCCTCCACGGCCAGAAAGTTGAATAGATGCGGAGCCATATTGAATAATATATTCTGGAAGAGAGAGAGTTCCATGTTTGTTCGGGGACTGGATATTTGTTACTAGTAAATTTTTTTTAAGGAAATTAATACTATATTTGTAAGTGGAACTCACTTGATAGTGCATGGAAGATTATTCAGCTTTAGAGAAATTTATTCGAAATCATTACGCATCTTTATGTGCGGTGGCAAGGCGTTTTGTTGATAATGACACCGCCCAGGACATCACACAAAATGTACTTTTCAAGTTTTGGGAAAAACGGGAGAAATACATGAATCTTGATTCTATCGATGATTTCCTTTTCATCATGATCAGAAATGAGGCAATAAGTCATCTTCGTCAAGTGAAACACGAGAAAGAACGCTATGCTAAACTTCCCCAAGATGAAAGCGAGGATCCTGAAATACTAAACATTTTAATTGAAGAGGAATCCAACCAAATACTGGTCAATGGTATTAATCAACTTCCCCCTCAGGCAGCCCTCATCATGCGTCTCGTTCTCTCCGGGTATGATAATAAAGAGATAGCACTATTAATTGATGTTTCAATCAATACGGTCAAGACATTGAAATACGGAGCCATCCGAAAATTACGGGAATATTTTAATAACCACAAATTTTGACGAGCGATTTTGTTGAAGGAATTGCAAAGCACGAATCTTTGGGGGGGGGAATTGTCGTTTTTGATACTCAAACTTATGGATTGCGTTCATTTTTTATGGGAAAATCCGGAATGAAATAGGAATAATGTACTTTTGTATGGATAAAGGCTCTAAATAGCAAATAAGTGGAGAATTTTCAGATACATACGGATATTTCATTACTTCCTGCAAATGAACATGAGGTCTACCTTAAAGAAGGTTTTAACGGAATTTGTACGGGAGGCGGTGCCGTTATACAACTTTTTTCAGTTCGCTATCGGATTTCTGAAGGCGAGTTAATCACCATTTTACCACAACAATTGGTTTCTATTAGTGAAATCAGTGATGATTTTTCCATGACCTTTTTTAAGGTAGACAAAGTGATGTTCTTGGATATTATGAGTGGTCTTGGAAAATTGACTCCTGCTTTTTTCTTTTATATGCGGAAGAATTTTTATACCCGTCTCGGTGACAATGATATCAAAAGGTTTCTAGGGTATTGTCGGGCGCTCGATTTTCGTGGAAACAATGACGATCCTGTTTTCCGGAACGAGACCATTCTTCATTTATTACGGATTTATTATTGGGATCATTACGTGGCCTTCCAAAAAAGAACTTCTTCGGAAAACTATCCCCTTCTCAATTCCCATAAAGAGAGAATTGCTTTCAAATTCGCCATGCTCGTCTCGGAATATTGTGGCACGCACCGGGATGTAGCTTTTTATGCGGATCAATTGTGTATCTCTTCTATATATTTGACACAGGTCATTCAAGAAGTGAATGGTCAGAGGGCACGTGAGATGATTGCAGATTACGTGGTTGTCGAAATTAAATCCTTGTTGCGGAATGCTGACTTGGATATAAAAGATATCGTCCGGCAAATCGGATTTGCCACACAATCTTCTTTAAGTCGCTTTTTCCGGAGGCAGACGGGTATGTCTCCCTCGGAATACCGGCGAACGGTTCACGTTATACGATAAAAACAAAATGTTATCATGAAGGAAACGAAAGAGAATGCCTGTGATGCAGGTAAAATATCATTTGAGAAGGATATGTCTGCATTGCTAAGCGAACAGATTTTCTTTTCGGAAGGGGTGTTTGCACGTCTTCCAATGGGTGTCGAAATTTATGATTCCCAGGGAATTTTGCGTGGATTGAATAAACGAGCCGAGCAAATTTATGGTGTCGAGCCGGGCACAGTAATAGGTACGGTGAATCTTTTTGACAGTCCGTATGTCGATGAACAACTGGAAATGAAAATAAAAACTGGAGAAGAGATTGTACTGGAATTTGAATACGATTTTGACCGAATGAACCGAGAATACTTTCAGACTCGGAATAAAAAATCGATCATTTATGAAGTGAAAATAGTTCCCATTTGCAATAAAGAAGGAGTAATTGCGGGACATATGTTGTTGACTAATGACGTGACTTCTACCAAAGAGGCAGAATACCGTACTGAAGAGGCCAAGAAAAACCTTGAGATGGCGATGGAGGCTGCAAGTATGTCTTCATGGGTGTACGATATCCATAAGCAAGTGTTCTCCCCTTTGTTTGGGGAACCTATTGTTCGGGAGGGGATGACCTTAAATGAATTACAGGAAATGTTGCATCCTAATGACAGGATACCGTTGATGAAACTCTTTTCCCGGTTGGTTAACCGGGAAATTCAACAGGGGCAAATTACAGTTCGTATGTCTGATGGGGAAGACCTTCGTCATTACGAAAGCCGGATGCGGCTTTCCACGGAACACCGGGGTAAACTACAGATTGTTGGGACTCAATTGGATATAACTGAAAAATTCAGGATGGCGAAACGGGCACAGGATCTGCAAGCTAAACGCGAACTAGCCATGAAAGTCAATGATATCGTTCATTGGGATTTCGATGTGAAGGCACGAAAATTCGAATCCTATAACGATCCCGTCAACGACTATGTTGCCGGTCGACCGGTGTCCATAAATGAGTACTTGGAAGTCATACATCCGGAGGATCGGTCTTTGGTCAATGATGTACTGCAAACGATGCTTTCGGGTGAGAGAAGTAATATTAATTTTACCTGTCGTATGCAGACAAAATACGATGAAATATGGCAATATTGTAATATCACTGGAGTGCCTTTTGAAGAAGAGGAATGCGGTAAAATCTCCCGTTTCACGGGTTTCAGACAGAACATCTCTAAACTTCATCAGTTGAATGAAGAACTTAAAGAACGGAATTACAAGATGGAGCTGCCGTTTAAAACGGTAGGGATGTCCTATTGGGATTTTGACGTGAAGACAGGACAATATAGAGCATTTAATGATTCTGTTAATGATTTTCGTTCCGAAAAAAACATTTCTCCGGAGGATTATTTGAATGCGGCACATCCCGATGATACGGAACGGATACGTGAGAATATCGAAACAATGTTGCGAGGTGAAGCCAGGGAGTTTACCTTAGAATATCGTTCTCGGACGAAATGGGATCAGGAATGGCAGTCTCTGATAGTGACCGGGCTACCATCCGAGTGGGACAAAAGGGGAAATATCGTCCGTTATACAGGTATCGCTTTCAACAACACGAAATGGGAAAAGATGGCTCGGGAACTGAAAGAGATGAAAGAGAGGGCAGAACTTTCAGATCGGCTCAAATCTGCTTTTCTAGCCAATATGAGCCACGAGATTCGTACGCCACTGAATGCGATTGTTGGATTTTCCGAGCTATTAATCGATAGCGATGATCCGGACGAAAGGGCAGAGTGTGGGCGTATGATTGAGTCAAACAACGAATTGTTGTTACGGCTTATTAATGATATTTTGGACTTATCGAAGATCGAGTCGGGTATACTGGAAAGCAAGCGGGTAAAATTCAGTATCACGCAGTTATGTGATGAACTCTACAGGATGATGTTGCAAAAAATACCAAATATGGATGTTAAATTATTGCAAGACAAATTATTGCAAGATTACTGGGTTTTTCTGGATCGAGATCGACTTAAGCAGGTGTGGATGAATTTCTTGACTAATGCGATGAAATGTACTCGTTCCGGGTATATCCGGATGGGATTCTCTGTTGAAAACGGGGGATTCCGTTTTTATGTTGAAGATACAGGATGCGGCATACCGAAAAAGTTGCATAGTCAGGTTTTCGGACGTTTCCAGAAGCTCAACGAATTTACACAAGGGACCGGCTTGGGACTTGCGATTTCCAAAGCCATCATCGAGGCCGCAGGAGGTGAAATCGGGTTTACATCTAAACCGGGTGTCGGTTCGACCTTTTGGGGATGGGTTCCGTGTGAGATATCCGTGTCCGGAGGTAGCAGTACTCCGGATTTGTCTTCTCTGCCACCGTGTGATAAGTCCGGTGAATTTGAAACTAGAAGAAAAAAGATCTTGGTGGCCGAAGACAATGATAGTAATTATGCATTGTTACTTCATATGCTTAAGGATTATGATCTTATGCGAGCGGAGAATGGTGTGGAGGCTGTTGATGCGGTTCGTAATGGAAATTTCGACTTCGTGTTGATGGATTTGAAAATGCCGATTATGGGCGGTTTGGAAGCTACCCGGAAAATTCGGGAATTCGATACCGAAATCCCGATTATTGCGCTGACGGCCAATGCTTTCGATTCAGACCGAGTGAGTGCCATGGAAGCCGGATGTAACGCATTCTTGACAAAACCCGTGAAGAAGAAACAGTTGCTCGAACTCTTCTTTTGAATAAAATGTTTATGAGATAATTATGGTTGCCAATTTATGACAGCTTTTTGCAAAGAGTATACTTACGAGCATAGGTGGGATATAGAGGTAGGAGTGGGCGGAAGAAAAATCCTCTGATCACTTCTAGAGAGCCTCTTCATTGAAGGATAACGGGGTTATTTTCGTGGCAAAAAACGCATCACTAGCACAAGAGTTTTAAAATTACAAACAAAATATCAAGAAAATACCAATCTCACGAACAAACAACAGAATATGCCTAAAACCTCTAAAATAAGGTAATAAGATTAAACTTTACAAGTAGAATAACAAAAACTGAGGGATAATCCTTCAGTCTTTGTTATTTTACTTAAAAGCATTATCTTAGTCTTTAGAAATAAAATTATTCCTATGAAAAATGATAATGGAAATATACCCAAGACAGAAAAAGAACTTGAAGAATGGATGAAAGCAAATTGCGCAAACTTCAATTCTTAT
>ENA-UEPG01001616-UEPG01001616.1-human-gut-metagenome-genome-assembly--contig:-NODE-1616-length-16903-cov-4.613218_pt1 | contig 16903 bp, 15 predicted proteins | sample MGYA00242893_ERZ507902 | MGnify/ENA primary metagenome ERZ507902 (study PRJEB26167, sample SAMN06115491) | human gut metagenome | host: Homo sapiens | place: China:Gansu | collected 2015-04-23... | reverse complement strand
AATGAGAAGTACAAAAGAATATGAAAGAGTATTTATTAAGAATGAGTAAGTGGTGTTTTGTTTCTGCCATGTTGATTGGAGTGGTAGCCTGTTCGGATGATGATTCAATCGATACGAGTTTGTATTCGGGGACGGATATAAGTTCTTATGCGACAATAAAAGCCGATAAAGAGTCTAAAAAGACCAATATCGAGATATTGAAAGAGGGGGAGTGGAAAGTGTATGGCGGGGAAAATAGTAATTCTATTCTTTTTGATGAACCTTTGTTACAAGGAAATACGAAGGGAACGACGGAATTGAACACTGGAAAATATCAGCTCTATTGCTTGGAATGGGCCGGTGGAGCTAGAACGGCCTTGGGATTAAGACAATTGCCGATGGTGGGACAGTCTAATTTCCGGGATCTGGGAGGTTATAAAACGAAGGATGGACGCCGGGTGAAGTGGGGATTAGTGTTCCGTTCAGGAAAATGTAACAGTCTCACGGAAGATGATTTAGCGTATTTGGCAACGATCCCCTTAAAGACTGTGATCGATTTCCGTTCAAGTAGCGAACAAGAGGCAGAACCGGATAAGGTTCCCACGACAACTGTGAATTGTATTAATTATCCGATCGAACCCGGAAATTTGTCTTCCATTGATGTTTCGGATGTTATCAGAAGAGGGGATGTGGAGGGGGCTAAACAATATCTGGTAGACGGGAACCGGGAGTTTGTTATCAGCTTTCAGACAGAATATAAATCTTTTTTCGAAACGTTGATGGAGACGGACAAGACCCCGTTGATGTTCCATTGCACGGCTGGAAAGGATCGGGCCGGATTTGCGGCAGCCTTGTTTTTGGCAGCTTTGGGTGTTGAGCGGGAAACGATAATTGAAGACTATATGCTGACAAACGAGTTGACAGGTGTGACCATGGAGGCGATGAAAGCTCTTTACGGGGATAATAAGATGGCAGAATGTATGTATTATATTAGTTCCGTGCAGAAGGAATATATCGAAATGGCATTAACCACGATAGACGAGAATTATGGCGGAATGGATAAGTTTTTAGTGCAGCAGTTGGGAGTGGACGTGGAGAAACTTCGTAAGTTGTATTTGTATTAGAATTAGGTGTTTTTTGTGTTGAGACAGGTTCAAAACATGAACCTGTTTTTTTTATTCATTCTGTTTCATGCATCCCTCCTGATGTTTGTGATAAATTACGTTAGTAAAACACGAGATTTCGTTAAAATTCATATATTTGTAAATATTTACTTGGCGTTTAGTGAATAAATTGGGGGATCATTATGAAATATTGTTTTTTATTACTCTGTATATTTTTTTCATTAGTTGTGGATGCCCAAGATTATCGGGTGGTTTCACGTGGTAATCTTCATGTTCGTTCCGGTGCGGGAACCGAGTTTGATGTGATTGGAAAATTGGCTTCTAAAGATACGGTCCACGTGTTGAAAATGGAGGGTACATGGGCACAAGTGGAGTTTGATGGAAAACAGGCCTATGTCAGTAAAAAGTATATTATGCCGCTTAGGGGAACGAAACAACAATCTGCAGAAGACTTTTTTAGTGGATTATGGGGATTGTTTAAACAGGGACCGATTAGTTATTTGCCTTTACTGATTCTATTGACGTTATGTTTTACTTTGCTGGTTCGATGGATGTTTCGTGATTCTCTGGAGATAAAATGGATTGTGGGGAGTCTCGGACTTGCAGCAATCGGTGTTATGGAACTTATTTTTTTCTTCGGTTACAATGGCTTACCGTGGTTCTGCTTTCCTGATGAGGTAGGTTGGCTTTGGACGGTTGTCAACTTTTTTCTGTATGGTTTTGTCTTGTTAAATCAACTTCTATTAAATCTTCAAGTTATTCGTGAGGTTTGTTATGAATCCGGGTATAATTTGAGCGTGGGTGTTTATTCCTATGTCGTTGCGGTCATTTTGGCGATTATTTTTTACTTGGCTGATGTGGACATGGGTGGGTATTTAATTTGTGGATTCTTGGTGGCTCAGGGCGTGCAGATTGTGATGAACTACTTTATAATCCGGAATTTCTGGAGAGCCTCTGTTGTCTCTATTTTATTTCTTTTGGGATCGGTTTCGCTCATTGCTTCTTCCGTTTTTTTTATTGGCGTAGTTATTTTACTCGCTATCGGTTTGTTCATATTATCAATAGCGGGATCGGGAGATAGGCATTATTATGTTGTGTATCGTTATTAAGTTTATTATTTCTTGATAGCGGCGATGATTAACATCATGGGACGTCGTAGCTCGTCACGCATACCCGGAATGGAATCCAGAAGAGTTTTATCCGGTTCTGGTTCCACGAATCCGGTAATTTCGAAACCGTTTTGGATAAGTCCATTTACATAGGTAGTTAGTGTTTTGTGGAATTTGGTCACGTTTTCGCCCAAGAAAATGGCCTCTCGTTTTCCTTCCGAGAAATAGCGGTCCACCGGCCAGTGGAGTATGTTTCTTTGTTTGTCATAGAACCAGTCTTGACTACCGTAAGCTGTAAACACGGGATGCTCGACAGAGAAAACAAAGGCTCCCCCGGGAGTGAGGCATCGGTGTACCTTCTTGCAAATATCCGGAAATGATTCCAAATAATGAAAGGTAAGAGAGCTGATGACAATGTCATAACTCTCTGGCGTGTAATCAAAGTCTTCGATCGCCATGCATTTGTATTCGATGCGAGGAGAGTTGTTTCGTTTGGTGGCTTCTTCTAACATTTTGTGTGAAAGATCAATTCCCAAGACGTGAACTGCGCCATGTTCAATAGCATATCGACAATGCCACCCGAAACCACAGCCTAAATCCAATACTCGTTTCCTTTGGAATTTCGGGAGCATTTTTTGTAATACGTGCCATTCCCCGGCTCCTTTTAGGCCATCCACGGAACGGGACATTTGACTATATTGATTGAAAAATTTCTCGTCGTCGTATTTATTTTCTTTCATGATAAAGTATGATTTCTCTGCGAAAGAGATACGTATGTTTACGTTTACCGGATAAAGTTTGTCATTATTTTGGTTTCTGTTTCCGGGGCTGCAAGTGTATTTTTTGTTTGTTCTCTCATTTTCAGTAGCCATACCATATTTTTCCCAAGTACTCGCATGATTTGGTTCCCTTCTGCATCTTGAATGGCCTCTCCGGCTTTCAACCCGTGGATGATGTTCCAGTAATTAGATGAGGGAATAAGCATTTCAGAATACGTGAGATAATGATACAGCCCGTCGAGTGTATGGGAACCTCCTGAACGACGAACAGCAACAATTGCTGTACCGACCTTGTGACGGAACCAGTTGCCATTAGCCCCGGAAACGTAGAATGCCCGGTCGAGAAAGCATTTCATGGTTCCGGCAATACCGGAAAAATGAACGGGTGAACCTAGGATAATGCCGTCAACGTCTTTGATCTTTTGTAGTAGTTCGTTGAATGAGTCGTTTGTGATTACGCATTTCTCGTTTTTGTTCCGGAAACACATATTGCATCCCATGCACCCGTGAATATTCTGGCTCCCGACTTGGAGTATTTCAAACTCTATGTTTTCTTTTTTTAATTCCTCACCAATGTTTTTTAAAGCATGGAAGGTGTTCCCCTGTGGATGGGGACTTCCGTTGATTGCTATTACTTTCATGTGTTTTTTGTTTTTGATTGTTGTTCTCTTTTACGAGTATTTTTGATAGATGTTCGGATTATTCCCTTTCACCTGCCGCGTATTCTCCGGGACAGATGTCCATGACTTCCCGGTCGGGTTGGATGAGGGATCGTTCGTATTGGCATTTCCATTGTATGCTGCGGTCAATGCCTTGTTCCGAGATCCCGTCGATGGTTTCCCCGTCCTTGATGGAAGCGTTCGTGTCGAAAATGTATGCCGCAGCGTTGTAGGCATGGTTAACCACGGCGTTGGGATCCAGATCGTGGAAATGGTACTGGATGTCGGGTAAACCGATAGCGTATAGTCCGAGCGTGTCCACAATCATGTCGTTCGTGTTTTGTATGTTGAAAAAACGAATGTTCATCCCGAAATGAAGGAATCGTGCTGGAGCGGCCCACGGGTTGTTTAAAACCTGTTCACGGGTTAGCAGTTTGCCGCTTGAGGGAGTCCACACGGCAACACAGTCCGGAAATAGTTCGAGGGTAGTTTCCAGCCATTCCGTTAACATGGCACAACGTTCTTTATAAGGAAGACCGGAAGCCATGAAGTCGGAAAGCATGATTTTATATTTGCAATTGGAGAGAATCTCATCTTTTTCCGGGCAATCCCATAGCTGACTGCGTTGCATCAGGTCTACATTGTTTCCGTCGAAGTTTTCGAAGTCGGACATCAATACTTGTGCGGGCAGTCGTTGATTATCCTTGTATTCCACGATGTATTTCCAGATAGCAAAAGTTGAGAGAGAATCCTTCACGTTGGCTACTATATCTACCTTTTCGAATTTGGATAATAATGTTTTCTGAATATCCTTCCCGTCAGGGCGTGAACCTTTGTGGGTAAATAGCAGGTATATTTGGAATAGAGTTTGGAAATTTCCTTTCTCGTTCAGATTTTGGCGAAATACTTCCTGATCTTTTTGCTGATCGTCCATGTGTCGTGTTGTTTAAATGGTTAAAACTTTACTCGCAAACATACGGATTTTTTGTAGAAATACTTGCGCCTCATGTCTTGAAAATGTTAAGGGAATAGGGCTTTTGATGGTGAGTGGTGATCGCTTGACTGTTTCGGATGCAGAAGTACTTATTCGCCAAGTAGTTCTTCGTATATATTGTAAAGTCTTTCCCGGAGATATAGAACGGCATATCGTTTCCGGGAAATAAGGGTGTTGACTGGAATACCGGAACTTTCTGATATTTCTTTGAATGAAAAGTTCTGTAATTCATTCAACTCGAATACAATTCGTTGCTCGTCGGGAAGTTCTGCCAAGGCCTTGTCAAGTTCTTCCCAGACCAATGAGCGTATGTATTCTTTTTCCGGAGAATTGTCCGCATCAAAGAGACATTCGGATACTTCTTTCAGGATAAACGTTTCTCCCTCTTCTGTTCGGGCTTGCGGTATTTCTTTTTCCCGATGTTTTCTTTTCCGGTCAATGATAAGATTGCGGGTAACTGTGTAGAGCCAAGCCGAAATTTGTTGCACGGGAGGAGCCACCGGGTCCGTTTTAAGTAACTGGTAAAAGACATCTTGTAGGATGTCTTCCCGGTCTTCTTGGGCGGTAACCCGTTTGGCAATGAAACTTTTTAGTTGCCCCTGATATTTCTTGAAAACCTCTGATATGTTTATCTTACGGGGAGGCTGGTCTTGTTGCTTATCCATTGTCGAGGGTTATTCTTTTGGCTTTTCTTCTCCGAAAATGTCATCGTTGAATACTTGTTGGCGTTCTTCAAATCGTTGACGGATATAGTTCCGGCGTTCTTCCGGAGACATATTTTTGACTTTCCCCCATAAATGGTGTAAATGTTCGGGTTTTCCGGGAGGTCTCATGAATCCGTGACCATGGAAACCACCGAATAATAAGCGGGTGAGGACGAAAAGTCCAAGAGCTTGCCAGTAATTGATAGTTGTCCAACCGATGATGGAGGGAATCAAGTAATTCCATAAAAGCATGATGGCGGCAACAATGACAGCCAGACCGATAAGCATGAATAGGGAGAATACTCCTCTGTTTTGTCTAAAATTTCTCATGACGTTTATTTTAGCATATCGTGTAAATTTGATATATCTTCGTGAAATCTTGCAACAAATATACGGATATTGCAAGTAATACTAGAACTCCCAAAAGAAGAATGTAAGGAAGTAATATTTCGAAGTCTTTGAGCAGTGTTTCTTGATAGCGTTTCATGGCTTTGTTTGTTTTAAATTTATATTTATTGACTAGCCTTTCTATTATTGTAGACGAATGAGAAATAATAATATTTTAAAAACCTGTTTAAATTTTGCGTTGATAAGATAAAAATATTGGGGCCAGTTGTTCAAGAGACAGGTTATTCCAAGGTTTAAGATTACCACGTCATTAAATGACCATGAATAAGATTTATCTAACAACCTTGCAGGAAGAGGAATTTTTGAGTCTATATGTCTTTTTTTTAGATCAACTATCTTGATATAAGATAGTTATCTGCCAACAAGTGCTTCGCTACTCATCTAATACGCTGTTACTCTATTGTTTGGCTAGGTCTTCTCCGTGCTTTCTCCGTGCTTTCTCCGTGTCACTTGCGAGTGATCGCCGGAGGAAACACATTTAAACGCGGCATGAATCAAGACGAAGACATATAGGAACATTGAAGGAACATTGGCATGACCTAGAGGTAATCAAGCAACGACAAAAGTTTGTTCAACAAAATTTAAACAGGCTTTAAATGTTCTCGTTTTTTTTGAATAGGAATCTATAAAGTGCTATTTTTACGTACTAAAATTAGAAGAATATGAAATACGAGTTGAATGATAAGCCGGGGATGTTACCCATGTTGATGTACGGGTTGCAGTGGTGGATTGTCTCCCTTCCTTGTGTGGTGATTATGGGAATTATCGTGTCGCAACTTCATTACACGAATGTGGCAGAACAGACATTTTATTTGCAAAAATTGTTCGGGATCATGGGGATAGTGATGATTGTACAGGTGCTGTGGGGACATCGGTTACCGCTGATTATCGGGCCGGCATCGGTATTGTTGATTGGGATTCTGTCTACTGTGTCGTCGGGGATTCCGGCTGTTTACACTGGTATTATGGTGGGTGGTCTAGTTCTGACCGTGTTGGCATATAGCGGGTTGTTGGGAAAGTTGCAATTCGTGTTTACGCCCCGTATCGTTACGGTGATCTTGATTTTGATTGCATTCACGCTGACACCGGTAATCTTGAAACTGGTGTTGGGAGATGCGGTACATGCCTTGTTTAATTTGTTTCTCACGCTGGTGATGGTGCTGGCTTTGGTAATCGGGAATAAATTGTTGCGGGGAATATGGAAGTCAACCACGGTGTTATGGGGAATTGTGGGGGGCGTGTTGGTGTATTACGGGGTGTTTGGTTTTCCGATGTTGCCTTCAACGGGAGCCGGGATAATACCGGAACAAACGACTGTTTTAAACTTCCCGTTGGACTTCGAGGCGGGGACGATTCTGGCATTCTTATTTTGTTATATAGCTTTGATCGTGAACGAGCTTGGTTCAATACAGGCCGTTGGACATATGTTACAGGCTGATCGAATGGATCAGCGTACAACTCGGGGTGTCGGGATCGTGGGAGTGACGAACGTCCTGTCCGGTTTGTTCGGCGTGATTGGCCCGGTGGATTACTCCATGAGTCCGGGAGTGATTTCTGCCACAGGGTGCGCTTCTCGCTATACCTTGTTACCTGCCGGGGCTGGATTGATTTTGTGTGCCTTTTTTCCTTCTGTTGTGGGTATGTTGGTGACGATACCAGGTGTGGTGATGGGTGCGATTTTGCTCTATTTGATGGCGACGCAATTGGCCGCCGGCTTACAGATGCTGGTAAGGGAGAAGGCGATCACGGATTTTGATAGCGGGGTCGTTGTGGGGTTACCGTTGATGGTTGCCCTGTTGTTATCGTTTGCCCCGGAGGAGGTGTTGAATTTGATACCTTCTTTGTTCAAGCCGATCGTCGGGAATGGTTTCGTGATGGGGGTGATTACCGTGTTAATCATGGAACACTTGATTTTTAAGAAGAAATAACTTGTGACAGGAGTGTTTCGTATATAATGGAAAGATTGGGAATAGGATGAAATTAATTTATATATACCATAGTGGTTTTGCCTTGGAGGGAGAGAGTTTTACGGTAATCATTGATTATTATAAAGACTCGGCATCGCAACCGTTGACGGGAGTTGTACACGATGAGTTGATCAAACGACCCGGAAAATTGTACGTGTTGTCCTCTCATTCTCATGCTGATCACTTTAATCCGGAGGTGTTGGAGTGGAAGAAGATGCATCCGGATATTCAATATGTTTTTTCAAAAGATATTCTTGAAAATGGGTTGGCTCGATTGAATGATGCTTGTTATTTATCAAAAGGCGAGATCTGGTCGGATGGGGTGTTGGAAGTAGAGGCCTTTGGATCAACGGATTTAGGTATTTCTTTTCTTTTACGGCTGGATGGGAAATTGATTTTTCATGCCGGGGATTTGAATAACTGGCATTGGAAGGAGGAATCGACAGAAGAGGAAGTTCGTGAGGCGGGAAACGCTTACTTGGCTGAATTGGAGATACTTGCCCGGAGAACAGACCGGATGGATCTTGTGATGTTTCCCGTTGATCCCCGGTTAGGACGGGAATATATGTTGGGAGCCAAGCAATTCGTGGATCGTTTTCGTGTGGGGATGTTTGTTCCGATGCATTTCGATGAGAAGTATGCCTATACCCATGCTTTTCGAGAATATGCGGAAGGTCGGGGCGTGCGTTTCGTGGAATTGACTTATAGGGGGGAAGAGTTTAAAATTTAGGATGGGTAAATTTCTTCAATCTAAAATTATAAATTAAAAATTAATATATGGAAGTAAAGGGTAGATTTGATCATTTCAATTTTAATGTACTTGATTTGGATAGGAGTATTCGCTTTTACGAGAAAGCGTTGGGATTAAAGGAAGTACGCCGGATGGAAGCTCCGGATGGTTCTTTTATTTTAGTGTATATGGGAGAAGAGAAGACTGGTTTTCTGTTGGAGTTAACTTGGTTGAGGGATCGCAAGGAACCCTATGATCTAGGGGAAGGGGAGTTTCATCTCTGTATGCGTGTCCCTGGGGACTATGATGCCGTCCGGGCCTATCACAAACAGATGGATTGTGTGTGCTACGAGAACACGGATATGGGACTTTATTTTATCAATGATCCGGATGGTTATTGGATAGAGATTTTGCCGGAACAAAAATGATGAGAGCAAAAAGAGTTGTAATTGTAGTTTATTAGATGAAAATAAACTATTTTTGAGAATGGAAGTGTATTTTGGTGGTTAAAAATTTATTTAGGGAGAGTATTTGGTAGTTACATGGGTAGAAATTAGGAAATCTTTATGAAAGAATGTGACATATACGAGCATGATATTCATGTATTGATAAGTGATTTGAAAAGTGGTCAAGAATCAGCGTTTGACTATTTATTTGTAACTCGTTACAAGGAATTATGTCGGTTTGCCCGGGCGTTTGTTGGTTCGTACGAAGCCGCAGAGGATATTGTGCAAGATGTTTTTATAAAGATTTGGGAGAATAATTTGAGGATTAGTAATGGTGTCTCGCTGGATAGTTATTTGTATGTTGCGGTTAGAAATGGTTGTGTCAGTTATATTCGTCGTGTAAAACCGAGTGAGGGATTGGAGGTTATTGCAGAACGAGAGGTGGAAGAAACGTTGTTAGAGGATTGGAAGTTTGTTTGGGATGCTGTGGAGGAGTTGCCCGAACGTTGTCGTCTTGTTTTGAAGTTGGTTGTTTTGGAAGATATGAAATATGCTGAGGTAGCAGAGAGATTGGATATATCGATTAACACCGTGAAAGGTCAAATGAAAATAGCTTATCGAGAGTTAAGGAAGAAATTTTCAACGGGGCAACTTGTGTTACTGTATGGTCTGTTTCGTTTGAATCGCTATTAGATTAGAATATTGGTACTTATATACAACTTTGTAGCGAAATCTGAATTCCTAAATATAAGAATACGTATGTTACCACGTGAAGAAAGGATAGACACTTAAGGTAATTACCAGATAATCATAGGGCAAAAGCCTACTAATTTCGTATCAAAGACGTTCTCGAACGTCTTTGATACGTCTTTGTAACGAAGTTGATACGTCATTGATCCCTGTCTTCTGCCTGAATTCACCCTGTATTGTCCTAAAAAAGCTACTGTAAATCAGGGCAAACCTATGTCAGCATTGCTAAAATTTATTTTTTTTGAAAATTCTTTCATTTTTCTTTTACCCTTTTTTTCTTTTTGTGCGTCCTCTTGTTGAGTAATAGATAAGCTGATATTTGTATGGATGAGAGAATAGAAGAATTATTGATAAAACGTGTGGATGGAGAGCTTTCGTTTGAGGAAGAGCGAGAGATTCAATTATGGATTGAAGAGTCGGTGGAACATGAACGTGTGTACCGGGAATTTGAAACTGTACGTAAGCATTTGGATGTGATGAGAGTGGAATTTCATCCAGATGTTCAAGAATGTTTACAAATCATCAAAAAACGAGGAAAGAAACGGGTGCGTCTTATTGCAACTTGGATGCGTTATGTGGCTTTATGGATATTGGGGGCAAGTGTGGGGGGATATTTGTTTTGGTGGAATTTGGAAGATGAGGAGAAAATGTATCGTTTTTTTGCGGAGGGGGCTGTTCCTAGAAATGAACGTGCTTATTTGGTTACAGCTGGCGGAGAGAAAATAGTAATAGATGAAGGAATGAGAGATACCGTATTGTTAGGAAGTGAAGAAAAGATCGTACGCATCGATTCTGATAAAGTGTTACGTTATGAAGGGTACAAAATTGATGAGGTAAAAGAGAATAAAATGTATGAGTTGGTCATTCCTCGAGGGGGGGAGTATCGTGTTGTTCTGGAGGATGGTACGATTGTCTGGTTAAATTCAGCCTCGTCGTTGAAAATTCCAGAGCGCTTTATAGGAGAGGAACGGCAAGTGTATTTAACGGGAGAAGCGTATTTTAAGGTGAAACGAGATTCATTACGGTCGTTTTGTGTGGTAACGGAACGAGCGAAAGTGCAAGTTTTAGGGACTGAATTTAACGTGTCTGCATACGGGGATGATCGAGATGTGGTAACTACATTGGTAAATGGAATGGTACGGGTGGAATTGCAGAAGGGGGAGTTCGTGGAGTTGAAACCGGGAGAGCAAGCTCGGACAGCGGGAGAAGATATTGAGGTTCGTAAGGTGGATGTGGCATTCGAAACCTCTTGGATAACAGGGAAATATAGTTTCGATAATGTTCGGTTGGAGGAGCTTGTGCGTCAGGTATCTCGTTGGTATGACGTGAATATATCTTTCGAAGAGGAGGCGTTAAAGGAAGTCCGTTTTTCGGGTGCGGTGTTGAAATTCCGTCCTTTGGAGGATTTGATTGAAATGATCGAGGCCACGAGTTTCGTGCAGTTTCGAGTAAAGGATAATAGTATAATTATTTCAAAAAGATAAAAGTCGAAAGTGTGGCTAGACACTTTCGACTTGAATAAGTCAATTGCTTTGATTCCCAATAGTGTAACGGAACCAAGGCTATGTATAACTTTAATTACAAATATATGAAAAAAAATCGAGAGCCTAATCCGTTATTGCGGTTAGGACGAAAAAAAATCATTGTAATGATGCGGTTGGTAATATCCTTCTGTTTGTTGGGGCTCGTGCATATTCCCGAAATAGCGTGTGCGCAAGTGAAACGGGTGTCTTTAGAGGTAAAAGATATGTCGATAAATCAAGCGTTACGGGCGTTAGGAAAGGAATTTGGCAAAGATTTCTTTTATAGTAATGTGCAAGTGGATATGAATGAGAAGGTGAGTGTGAATTTGAAAAACGTGACTATTGAAGATGCGTTGAAACAGATATTTAATGGTAAACAGGTTCGCTATGAGGAAAAGGAGAATTTCGTGTTGATCTTGGAAGTGTGGGAAGAGAAAAAGGGGCAATTGGTAAAAGAGGTTAATGGTTTCGTGTATGACGAAAATGCGCAGCCCTTGCCTGGGGTGACGGTTTTAATTAAAGGTACGAGCGTGGGATTTTCTAGCGATGTCAACGGGAAGTTTAAATATGCTTTGGCAATGAAACTACCCGTGACGTTGGTATTTACATCAATCGGTTACGAGAAGCAGGAAGTGGTAGTTGAGGATAGTACGAAGGTTGTGAACGTGAGGATGAAACCGGATGTGACGGAAGTTGAGGAAGTCGTTGTTACAGGATATGCAACCATTCGTAAATCTAGTTTTACGGGAGCTTACACGGAAGTAAAGCGGGAAGAATTATTGAAGGTTTCTCAAGGTAATGTGATTGCAGCTTTGCAGGTTTTTGATCCTTCGTTACGTATCATGGAGAATAACGAGATGGGATCTGATCCGAATACATTACCAGAGTTTTACGTGCGGGGGCGTTCTGGGATTAGTGGAGTCTCCGAGTTAGAGGTGTTGCAATCTGAAACGTCGGAATATGCGTTAACAGCTAACCCGAATTTACCTGTTTTTATTTTAGACGGGTATGAAGTGTCTGCGGAGAAGATTTATGATATGGACCCGAATCTGATTGAGAATATAACGATATTGAAAGATGCGGCGGCAACAGCGATTTACGGTTCTCGTGCAGCTAACGGAGTGATTGTTATCGAATCGGTGGCCCCGACCGTGGGAAAATTGAACGTGACGTATAATTTGACAGGGTCTATAACGCAGCCGGATTTGACATCTTATAGCTTGATGGATGCCCGGGAAAAGTTAGAGGCAGAAGTTGCAGCAGGTTTGTTGGATGCGGATGATCCTTTGGGATTGGGGACTACTTATGCTTCCCGGTTGGCAGATTGGAGAATGAAGAATAATTATGTAACTCGCGGGGTAGACACTTATTGGCTTTCTAAGCCTTTACGGACGGGAGTTAATCATAATCATAGTTTGAATATAAACGGGGGGATGGAGGCGATTCGTTTTGCGTTGAATTTACGTTATGGAATGGATAACGGGGTGATGAAGAAGTCTTTACGTGAACGTTTTAGTGTTGGGTTGAAGTTAGATTACCGGATGAAATCGTGGCAAGTGACAAATGATGTCTCTTTTGCTCGTACGGTTTCTGAGAATTCTCCTTACGGTTCTTTTGGAGATTATGTAAAAATGCAACCTTATTTTGCCCCATATGATTTGGAAACCGGGGAGTTAGTAAATCGTTTACCCAAAGTTTACGGGCAGAATTCCGGATCGGTGAATCCGCTTTACGAGGCGTTGATGGTGAATAACGAGAGTGGAAGTAGCTATAATCAATTCACGAATAATCTAGGGTTTAATATTACTTTTTTAGAGAATTTCTTGTTGAAAGGTACGTTGAGTATAAACTATAAGGATACGAAAACACGGAACTTTAAAGATCCAGCTTCCGCGACTTTTGATGGTAAGGATGTTTTGGAACGAGGTACGTTGAGCGAGTCGCGATCGGAAAATTTTAGTTGGGATATGAGTCTTTTGTTGAGTTATAATCGGGTGTTCAAAGATCATAATGTTAATTTGAGCGTGGGGATGAACGTGCAGGATTCTAAAAGTGAGTATGAGTCAACAAAATATATAGGATTCCCTTCTTCTGATTTGAATAAACCTCAGTATGCTAATAAATTATCTAGTAATATACCCACTTTTTCTGATAACCACACGAGGTTATTCGGGGTGTTTATGATGGGGAATTATTCGTATAAGAATATTTATTTGGTAGATGTTTCCGTTCGAACGGATGGATCGTCCGAGTTCGGTAGTGACCGGCGTTTTGCAACTTTTTATTCTGCCGGATTGGGAGTTAACATGCATAATTATAGATTTTTAGTGGATAACCGTGTTTTTTCTCAGTTACGAATTCGAGGGACATGGGGAGAGACTGGTAAGGTGAATTATCCTCCTTTTGCCGCTCGTCACACGTATACGGTGCAGGCGGGAGCTTGGCATACGACCGGGATGGGAGCTACATTGACTTATATGGGGAATGAGAATTTGTCGTGGGAGAAAACGTCAACGTTGAATTTAGGGTTGGATTTGACTCTTTTTAAACGTTATACACTTAATTTGTCGTGGTATGATAAGGTTACAAATGATTTGATCACGGATGTAGCTATTGTGCCGTCTTCGGGTTTTACGAGTTATAAAGATAATATGGGTAAAGTGAGAAACCGGGGTGTTGAGGTTAACCTAAACGTGAATGCGATTCAAAAGCAGGATTGGGGATTGAACGTGTTTTTCCGTGCATCTCATAACAAAAATCGAATAATGGAGATTTCTGATGCGTTGAAAGAATATAATCAGAAGGTGGATGATTATTATTCGAAGTATCCTAATTATAATAAACCGTTGTTGAAATACACGGAAGGGGCTTCATTGACGTCAATCTATGCTGTTCGGTCGTTGGGAATATCTCCGGCGAACGGGCAAGAAGTATTTCTTGATGCAAATGGAAATGTTACCTATGATTGGAATACGACGAATCAGGTTGTAGTGGGTAATACGGAGCCTAAGTTGCAGGGATCTTTTGGATTCAATTTCCGTTGGAAGAGGTGGACATTGTTTACGGCAGCTTTGTTCGAGACAGGAGGTGATTTGTATAATTCAACTTTGGTGGATAACGTGGAGTGTGCCGATATATGGGGTAGTAACGTGGACAAAAGAGTGTACACGCAACGCTGGCTGGAGCCGGGGGATGTTGCCCCGTTGAAATCGATCAAGGATCGTTACCAGGTGACCCGTCCAACTTCCCGTTTTGTTCAAAGAAATCGTTTGGTGAATTGTAACTCTCTTTCTTTAGGATACGAGTTCGATCCTCATTTGGTTAGTCGAATTGGTTTTAGCCGGATGAAACTTCAGTTGAATATGAACGAGATTGCTTACACGTCCTCGGTAAAACGAGAAAGAGGGTTGTCTTACCCGTTTGCGAGAACATTTAATTTTACCTTGAATGCAACTTTTTAAAGGAATTTAGTTATGAAAAGAACATGGAATAAAATATGTGCAGGGATCATAGCTTGCGTCACGTGTTGGTCTTGTAATGATTGGTTGGACGTAGATTCCAGTACAACCGTGACACAGGAACAATTATACGGGAGCTATGAGGGGTTTCGGACAGCGATAAACGGGTTGTATTATTTGATTAGTCAGCAGGATTTGTACGGGCGTGATTTGACCTGGGGGGCAGCCAGCGTGTTGGGGCAAAATTATGACAATGATAATGTTAATTCTCGTTACTGGGACCTGGCAAGTTATACCTACGGTACTTCGAATGCGAATAAAATAACGGATCCGATATGGAAACGGGCGTTTAACGTGATTGCAAATTGTAATAATTTGATACAGCAGGTAGAAACGAAGGATACAACGTTTTTCCCTTACGGGAAAGTGGAACGGGATTTAGTGTTGGGGGAAGCTTTGGGGATGCGTGCGTTGATGCATTTTGAGATCATGAGGTTGTATGCTCCGGCACCCGTGCAGGATGACGGCAAGAGGTATATTCCTTACGTGACGAGTTATCCTCTTCATTTTCCAGAGAAAGAGACTGTTGATTACGTGATGGGAAGGATTATCGAGGATTTGGAATCAGCAAAGACGTGTTTGGCATATCATGATACGTTGTATAATGTGACAGCTGTTAAAAGTGTGGAAGCCAGGATTAAAGCGAATATGTCGACGGTAAGAGGCGGGTTGTTTTTTAACGGGCGTGCTACGCGAATGAATTATTTTGCCGCTTCGGCCTTGCTAGCCCGGGCATATTTATGGAAAGGGGATAAGGTGAACGCTTTGCGGTGTGCAAGTGATGTTTATGCTTACGGGCCGGATGGTTTGTCTGGAAAGAATTGGTTCTATTTCACGAAAGTGACTAATATGGGGGAAGCTAGTACTAAAAATGATGTGTATCGTAAGATGTATGAGGATATCTTGTTCACTGCGGTAAATCAAACCGAGTATGAGTTATTCGAGGCAGACCGGGGACCGGGTAGTTTTTATTATTTGAAAAACACGGATTTGTTGTTTGGAGAAGATAAGGATGATTGTAGGTTGAAAGTGTTGATTGGTAGTGATTATACTTCCTTGAGATGGCAAAGTCCGGATGCGTTAACTGATAAGGCTAAAGAGATAATTGCGTATCAAGGGCCTTTGGCTCCGGTGATTCGCTTGAGCGAGGTGTATCATATTATGTGTGAATGTTTGGCTGATACGGATTTGCCTCGTGCGGTATCGATTCTTCAAACTTTAAGAATGGCTCGTGAAGCGAAAATTCCTTTGAACGTGACGAGTAAAGACGAGTTCTTGGAAATCTTGTATAATGATATAATCCGGGAGACATTGTCGGAAGGTGGTAGTTTTTATATGCATAAGCGCCTAGGACGGGATATGTATAATGGGGAGGAAGATCCGATTGATATGACTGGTCATTGGGTTGTTCCCGTACCGGAGAGTGAAACTGATATTTAATGATAGAGTGTAGAGTTATGAATAAGATATATGTTATTTTCCTTGTTTTGGTGTTTTTCTCTTGTAGTGAAGAGAAGATTATGAGGTATAATGCACCGGAGAATTATATTCGCTTTACGAGTACCTACCAAGATTCGGTAAGAGTGTCGTTTGTTAATTACCCGACAGCAAGTTCGTTCGAGGTAAAGTTGCCGGTAGAGATTGTGGGAAACGTGCTCGCTTCGGCTTTGGATTACGAGGTGGTTGTGGATAAAGATATGAGTACCGGTATTGAGGGTACTCACTTTTCACTGGAACGAGTGACTTTCGGGGCCGGTGTTTTTTCTGACACTTTACGGATGAAATTAAATCGTACGGCAGATATGAAAAAGGATGAGTTCCGGATTGTTTTGCGTTTAAAAGATAATGGGAATTTCACGGTTATTCCTTCGGATAATGATTATGCCATCGTGCGAGTTAGTGATAAAATATCTCAACCGGATTGGTGGGATCGGGGTATCATAAATGATTATTTGGGTACGTATAGTGATGATAAATATACGTTATTTATTATCGTTACGAATCAAACGGACTTAAGTGAAAAGTCACCAGCCGAGAAACGTGCTTACGCTTTGCAGTTTAAGTATTGGTTGGAAGATCAGGAAAAAGCTGGTGTGACAGAATATAATGGGATTAAATTGGCGGACATAACAGAGGTTCCGGAGTGCAGAACTTCAGGGTAGTCATATCCAGAAAGATATTCTTGTTTACCCGTCGCCCGCCACTTTCCTGCA
>ENA-UEPG01001613-UEPG01001613.1-human-gut-metagenome-genome-assembly--contig:-NODE-1613-length-16919-cov-3.977259_pt1 | contig 16919 bp, 9 predicted proteins | sample MGYA00242893_ERZ507902 | MGnify/ENA primary metagenome ERZ507902 (study PRJEB26167, sample SAMN06115491) | human gut metagenome | host: Homo sapiens | place: China:Gansu | collected 2015-04-23 | study... | reverse complement strand
TAGGATGCCCAAAGACCGAAATGAGAAAACCGGGGTCGTTCCTTTTATGCTGGATGACACATCAAGGAATGAAAGGATCGAAACTGAGCTGCTTCACCATTGCCGGATGCTTCACAAAGCGCGGGTCACAACGGTGCAACTCTTTGCTGTCTGTCCACAGACATACTTCTTGTGCCTGAAGAGCGGCTCCGATCAGTGTGGCTGAAACATCATCTCCGCCTTGTTTCAAGTAACAGGTTTCGTTGTAAGCATTCCGGCAAAGATGTCCTTGAGTAAGAAATACATTGGTCGACTTATGCTCTGCCAAGAGCAAGTGTAGCTTTGTACCGATGTATTCCATGTCCGGTTCTTCTTCCGGAGCCAGTCGCATGAAGTCGAGGCTGTTGAGTAGTCGGTTGTTGATTCCCTGCTCTTTCAGATAGAGGCTGACTAGCATACTGCTGATAAATTCTCCCTGTGCCAGTATGTCTTTCTCGTCGACAGATGTAAAACGTTGGCGGGTAAAGTTCCATAGAGTCCGGAAACGATCGATGATGGAATCGACCGCCTGTTGCTTGATCGATTCGTCATTGAATAGTTCGTTGGCGAAATCGATAAACCTGAATTCAAGCCTGCTTATCTCGTCATGCGCCTGTTCTGTATCTCTGTTGAAAAGATGGGCAGCTATTCCGGCCAGACGTTCCGTAGTCTCTGTAGTGGCGGACAGAACGATTATTTGGGGGATACTGTTGTCAATCAGGCGGAGCATTCCTTTCATTCCCTGTACTGAGCCTGTGGGAATCTTACCGAATTTGTAGATTTTCATTTCTCTATTTTTTTTAGTTATACGATTCTTTTTTCTTATCTGTCTCCTTTTCATTTTAGTTTGTTTTATCAAAATGAAAAGGTGGCACTTGCCTGTTCAGATGATTCCTTACCCGTTAAGAACCGCTTCTGAGCGATCAGAAAAGGGGTAGGGAAGATTATCGGGCGCTGAGTCATGAATAAAAGTTCAAAAGACATGCCATTCGGAATTTTATTTTTCAGCAGTCCGATCATTTGCGTTGTAGCAGAAAACCATTATATTTGCACACCCTGTTTTTTACCATTCACATTTTAACTTATCAGATATGAGTAAAATTCTGATTATTGATGACGAAGTGCAGATTCGTGGTCTGCTGGCACGTATGATGGAACTTGAAGGTTACGAAGTGTGTCAGGCCGGCGATTGTAAGACAGCACTCAGACAATTGGAACTTCAAATGCCCGACGTGGCTTTGTGTGATGTATTTCTGCCGGATGGAAACGGGGTGGATCTGGTGACGGAGATGAAGAAAAAATCTCCGGGAGTGGAGATTATTCTGCTGACGGCACATGGAAACATACCTGATGGTGTGCAGGCAATCAAGAACGGAGCTTTCGATTACATAACGAAAGGGGATGATAACAATAAAATCATTCCCCTGATCAGTCGCGCTGTAGAAAAGGCACGGATGAATATCCGCCTGGACAAACTGGAGAAGAAGATGGGACTGATGTATTCGTTCGATTCCATACTCGGTGAATCGAAAGCATTGAAAGAAGCGGTTTCGTTAGCCCGTAAGGTATCGGTGACTGATGTACCTGTATTGCTGACGGGTGAGACGGGAACCGGAAAAGAGGTGTTTGCCCAGTCCATACATTATAGTAGTAAGCGTGCCCGGCAAAACTTTGTGGCAGTTAACTGCTCTTCGTTCAGTAAAGAGTTGCTGGAGAGCGAGATGTTCGGGCATAAGGCGGGTTCCTTTACCGGTGCGCTGAAAGATAAGAAGGGACTTTTTGAAGAAGCCAATAACGGAACAATCTTTTTGGATGAAATCGGTGAGATGGCTTTTGAGTTGCAAGCCAAGCTGTTGCGTATCCTCGAAACCGGCGAATACATCAAGATAGGTGACACGAAGCCGACCCACATTGATGTGCGTATCATTGCTGCTACAAACCGTAATTTACCTGCCGAGATAGCTGCGGGACGTTTTCGTGAAGATCTGTTCTATCGGCTCTCCGTGTTTCAGGTACATCTTCCGCCTTTGCGTGAACGTACGGGAGATATTAAGATACTGGCTGAATCGTTTGTCCGTTCCTTCTCCGAAAAACTTTCACATCCGGTCAATAGGATTGCTCCTGCTTATCTGGAGGCCCTATGCCAACAACCCTGGAAAGGAAATATCCGCGAATTACGTAATGTAATCGAACGCAGCCTGATCGTTTGTGAGGGCGACCGTCTGGATGTAGACGATCTCCCGTTGGAAATACAGAACAGCCACTACGAGAAATCCGACGAAGGAATGCCGGGCAGCTTTGAACTTTCGGCTATGGAACGCAGGCATATAGCGAGGGTATTGGAGTATACTAAAGGTAATAAAACAGAAGCAGCACGTTTACTGAAAATCGGATTGACTACTTTATACCGAAAAATAGAAGAATATAAGCTCTGAGTCGCGCGTGAATATCGTTGCCTGAGTTTTATGCTTCTTTCCTTTCCAAAATAAAACGAACCTTTTCATAATGATAGGGTATCTTCGTCTTGTACGAAGATACCCTATTTGTTTTATATCTCTGTATGATAGTGACTTATCTTATCCTTGACTGTTTCTGGCACGCATTTGGCATGAAGAGTTACAGGTAAAAAACATAAGTATAAACATTTTAATTAAAAGGTAAAAAACATGGGAATAACAGTTTCATTTATTTTCTGCCTGTTGAGCGGGTTTGCCTGCTTCTGGCTGTTTTGGAAATGCGTTGACTGGTTTGAAACAATTTAGAGAGGAGAATTTATTTTATGTACACAACACTATTTGTAGTAGGTATCATACTTTTCAGTTATTTGACGTATGTGCTCATTCGTCCAGAGAAGTTTTAATTTGAAAATAAAGCAATGAATACAGAAATTTTAGGAGTGGCGGTGCAGATTGTCCTGATGGTGGTATTAGCTTATCCGTTGGGACGTTACATAGCCCGGGTTTATAAGGGAGAGAAGACTTGGTCGGACTTCATAGCGCCTATAGAGCGAGTGATTTATAAGATATGTGGTATTAATCCGCAGGAGGAGATGAACTGGAAACAGTTCCTCAAGGCGTTACTGATCCTGAATGCATTTTGGTTTGTATGGGGAATGGTGTTACTGGTATCGCAAGGTTGGCTTCCGCTCAATCCCGACGGAAACGGGGCTCAAACACCTGACCAGGCATTCAATACTTGCATCAGTTTTATGGTAAACTGTAATTTGCAACACTACAGCGGTGAGAGTGGTCTGACTTATTTCACTCAATTGTTTGTCATCATGCTGTTCCAGTTTATCACTGCTGCCACAGGAATGGCTGCCATGGCCGGAGTTATGAAAAGTATGGCTGCCAAGAGCACTCAAACGATTGGTAACTTTTGGCACTTTCTGGTGATCAGTTGCACACGTATCCTGTTACCGCTTTCATTGGTGGTAGGTTTCATTCTGATTTTGCAGGGAACACCGATGGGCTTTGACGGTCGGATGCAACTGACTACACTCGAAGGACAGGAGCAGATGGTATCCCAGGGACCTACGGCTGCGATTGTTCCCATTAAACAATTAGGAACCAATGGTGGTGGTTATTTTGGTGTCAATTCTTCGCATCCGTTGGAGAATCCTACCTATCTGACTAATATGGTAGAGTGTTGGTCGATCCTGATCATTCCGATGGCGATGGTATTGGCCTTGGGCTTTTATACCAATCGCAGGAAGTTGGGATATAGTATCTTTGGAGTGATGCTGTTTGCTTATCTGGCAGGTGTCTTTATCAATGTCGGTCAGGAGATGGGAGGTAATCCGCGTATCAGCGAAATGGAAATTGCCCAGGATCATGGTGCGATGGAAGGAAAAGAGGTACGGCTTGGAGCCGGAGCCACAGCCCTATGGAGTGTCACCACAACGGTTACTTCCAATGGTTCGGTCAATGGGATGCACGATTCGACTATGCCGCTCAGTGGAATGGTCGAGATGCTGAATATGCAGATCAATACTTGGTTTGGCGGTGTTGGTGTAGGATGGCTGAACTATTATACCTTTATTATCATGGCCGTTTTTATCAGCGGACTGATGGTGGGGCGTACGCCGGAATTTCTAGGTAAGAAGGTAGAAGCCCGGGAAATGAAAATAGCAACCTTCGTCGCTTTGTTGCATCCGTTTGTAATTCTGGTATTTACTGCCATCTCAAGTTACGTCTATACACATCACCCCGATTTTGTGGAGAGTGAGGGCGGATGGCTGAACAATCTCGGATTTCATGGTCTCAGCGAGCAGCTTTACGAATACACCTCATCGGCTGCCAACAATGGTTCGGGTTTCGAGGGACTGGGTGATAATACATATTTCTGGAACTGGACATGTGGCATTGTACTTATCCTGAGTCGGTTTATTCCGATCGTCGGACAGGTAGCCATTGCAGGACTATTGGCTCAAAAAAAGTTTATTCCCGAGAGTGCCGGTACCTTGAAAACGGATACTGTGACTTTTGCAGTAATGACTTTTGCCGTCATTTTCATTGTTGCAGCTTTGTCTTTCTTCCCTGTACATGCGTTGAGTACAATCGCCGAACATTTAAGTTTATAAGAATAGCAGGATAATAAAGTTATGAAAAATAAGATGTCAGCTTCTATGTTTCAAAAGGAGCAAGTAATAGAAAGTATCAGGCAGTCGTTTGTGAAGTTGAATCCGCGAATGATGATAAAAAAACCGATTATGTTTACGGTAGAAGTGGTTACCGTTATTATGCTGGTGGTAACGTTACTCTCTCTCTTCACTCCGGAATATGGTACTTTCGGATATAATTTGTGTGTGTTCTTAATTTTGTTTGTGACCTTGTTGTTTGCCAATTTTGCTGAAGCAATAGCCGAAGCCCGCGGTAAAGCACAAGCCGACAGCTTACGCAAAACGCGTGAAGAGACTCCTGCTAAACTGGTAATAGGAGACAAGGTTCAGACCGTAAGTAGTTCTAAACTGAAGAAGGGGGATGTTTTTGTTTGTGAAGCCGGTGATACGATCCCTGCCGATGGAGAGATTATTGAAGGATTGGCTTCCATTGACGAAAGTGCCATTACCGGTGAATCTGCTCCGGTGATCCGTGAGGCGGGTGGAGATAAAAGCTCTGTGACCGGTGGTACCAAAGTGCTTTCAGATCATATCAAGGTATTGGTCACACAGCAACCGGGCGAAAGCTTTCTTGACAAAATGATTGCGTTGGTCGAAGGCGCAAGCAGGCAGAAGACGCCGAACGAGATAGCCCTGACCATTTTGTTGGCAGGCTTTACACTGGTCTTTGTCATCGTATGTGTTACTCTGATCCCGTTTGCTGACTATACCAGTCTTGAACATCCGGGAACAGCTATCTCGATTGCAGCCATCCTCTCTCTGTTTGTCTGTTTGATTCCGACTACTATCGGAGGATTACTTTCTGCCATCGGTATTGCCGGTATGGATCGTGCATTGCGTGCCAATGTGATTACAAAGTCGGGTAAAGCGGTGGAGACGGCAGGAGATATCGATACACTGTTGCTTGATAAAACCGGTACTATTACGATTGGTAACCGCAGGGCAACGAAATTCCATTCGGCACCGGGAGTCGGTCCGCGGGAGTTTGTAACAACCTGTCTGTTGGCTTCGCTTTCGGACGAGACGCCCGAGGGTAAATCTATTGTAGAGTTAGGACGTGAATCGGGGGTACGGATGCGGAGTCTTCAGACGGCCGGTGCCCGGATGATTCAGTTTACGGCTGAAACCAAATGTTCGGGTGTTGATCTGGCCGATGGCACACAGATACGTAAAGGAGCGTTCGATGCGATCCGTAAGATTACGGAAGCAGCCGGGAATAAATTCCCGAAAGAAATAGAAGAAGTGATCAGTGAGATCTCTGGTAATGGAGGTACACCGCTGGTAGTGTGTGTCGACCGGAAGGTGACCGGAGTTATCGAGTTGCAGGATATTATAAAACCGGGTATTCAGGAACGTTTTGAACGTCTGCGCAAGATGGGAGTGAAGACAGTGATGGTAACCGGTGACAATCCTTTGACCGCCAAGTACATTGCCGAAAAGGCGGGAGTGGACGACTTTATAGCTGAGGCAAAGCCTGAAGACAAGATGGAATACATCCGTAAAGAACAACAGTCCGGTAAGTTGGTGGCGATGATGGGAGACGGAACGAATGATGCTCCTGCATTGGCGCAGGCAAATGTCGGTGTGGCAATGAATAGCGGTACGCAGGCAGCCAAGGAGGCCGGCAATATGGTCGACCTCGATAACGACCCGACTAAATTGATAGAGATTGTGGAAATCGGAAAGCAGCTGCTGATGACTCGTGGAACCCTGACTACTTTCTCTATTGCCAACGATGTGGCAAAATACTTTGCCATTGTACCTGCTTTGTTTATGGTGGCCATTCCAGAGTTGGGTGCGCTCAATATTATGAATCTGCATAGTCCGGAAAGTGCTATACTCTCTGCTGTCATATTCAATGCCATCATTATCCCGATCCTGATACCATTGGCGCTGAAAGGAGTACAATATAAACCGATCGGTGCATCGGCTTTGCTCCGTCGGAACCTTTTAATCTATGGGTTAGGAGGAGTGATCGTTCCCTTTGTCGGAATCAAGTTAATCGATTTGGTTGTCAGTTTATTCTTTTAAATATTCAAGCAATGAAAACATTATTAAAATCTATCAAGATAACTCTCGTCTTTTGTGTATTCTTCTCTATATTTTATATCCTCGTGCTGTGGCTGTTTGCACAGGTAGCCGGTCCTAACCGGGGAAATGCAGAAGTAGTTACCTTAAACGGAAAAGTGGTAGGGGCTGCCAATGTAGGACAGACTTTTACGGAAGAAAAATATTTTTGGGGACGCCCCTCATGTGCCGGTGATGGCTATGATGCAACCAGTTCGGCAGGTAGCAATAAAGGGCCGACCAATCCTGAATATCTGGCAGAGGTGGAGGCACGTATCGATACTTTCCTTATTCATCATCCGTATCTGGCACGCAAGGATGTACCTGCCGAGATGGTGACAGCCAGTGCCTCGGGACTGGATCCGGACATCACTCCACAGAGTGCTTATGTACAAGTGAAAAGAGTGGCGCAGGCACGTGGCATGGATGTGGAAGAGGTGAGAAGAGTCGTAGATAAAGCTGTAGAGAAGCCGTTGCTGGGGATATTCGGAACCGAGAAAGTAAATGTATTAAAGTTGAATATAGCTCTGGAAGAGTTAAAAAACAGATAGAAAGTAAAGATGAAAAATGTCATAAATAAAAACACGATTTTAGCCTTGATGGTGATTGGAATGATGTGCTTCTGGGGAAGTATGAACGCGAATGCCCAACAGTTTAATGTTCAGGGAGATCTCGTAAGTTCATATGTCTGGCGCGGAATGTATCAGACAGGAGCGAGTATCCAGCCGACTTTGGGATTTAGTGTCGGAAACTTTTCATTGACCGCATGGGGCTCCACCGATTTTGACGGAACTTCTGCTTCGGCCGGAGCTGCTGCCAAGGAGATCGATCTGACGGCTGCATACACATTAGGTCGTTCCGGTCTGACCGTATCGGTTGCCGACTTGTGGTGGGCAGGACAGGGAGCACGTAAATACTTTAATTTTAAGAGTCATGAAACGGCTCACCACTTTGAGGCAGGAGTGGCTTATACTGTGCAGTCCGAAACATTTCCTTTGTCTGTTGCATGGTATACCATGTTTGCAGGGCAAGATAAGAATGCGGAGGGAGGCCAGAATTATTCGTCTTATGTTGAATTCAACTATCCCTTCAGAGTGAGAATGGTGGATTTAAACGTAACGTGTGGAATGGTTCCTTATGCCGCTCCCCAATACAATTGTGATGGGTTTGCCGTAACCAATGTTGCTTTGAAAGGAACTACTCAGATCAGGTTCACTGATAAGTTTGCTTTGCCTATATTTGCACAGGCTGTTTGGAATCCCCGTATGGAAGATGCGCATTTAGTGTTTGGTATTACTTTAAAGCCATGAAATCAGATATAACTTAGGAATTTAAAAAGTGGTTAGTCAACCCGTGGCAGTAGCGATACTGTTACGGGTTATGCAGTATAAAAATTGAAGAAAAGATGGATAGAGAAGAAAGTGTACAGCATTTCCTCGACTTGATAAAAAAATCCCGTCGTGGCAAGTTTAAGGTTTATATCGGTATGATTGCCGGTGTAGGCAAATCGTACCGGATGCTCCAGGAAGCACATGATCTGATTGATAACGGGGTGGATGTCCGGATCGGATATATTGAGACACATGGTCGTGCCGGGACGGAAGCCCTGTTGAAAGGTTTACCTGTTATCCGGCGCAGGAAACTGTTTTATAAGGGGAAAGAGCTCGAGGAGATGGATCTGGAAGCGATTATCCGTATTCATCCCGAAATTGTAATTGTAGACGAACTGGCACATACCAATGTGGAAGGAAGCTTGAATGAGAAACGTTGGCAAGATGTGATGACACTGCTTGATGAAGGGATTAATGTGATTTCGGCAGTCAACATTCAGCACATCGAGAGTGTGAATGAAGAGGTGCAAGATATCGCAGGTATTGAAGTGAAGGAGCGTATTCCCGATAGCGTTCTTCAAGAGGCTGATGAGGTCGTAAATATTGATCTTACGGCCGAAGAACTGATAACCAGACTTAAAGCTGGAAAGATATATAAGCCGGAAAAAATACAGACTGCACTCAATAATTTCTTTAAGACCGAGAATATCCTGCAACTCCGTGAACTTGCACTGAAGGAGGTTGCCTTGCGAGTGGAAAAGAAAGTAGAGAATGAGGTTGTGATGGGTATTGGTTTGGGAGTTCGTCATGAAAAGTTTATGGCGTGCATCAGTAGCCAAGAGAAGACGCCCCGCCGTATTATAAGGAAAGTAGCCCGTTTGGCTACCCGATATAATACCTCGTTTGTTGCTCTTTACGTACAAGTTCCCAGAGAAAGCATGGAACGTATCGATTTGGCCAGCCAGAGACATCTGCTGAATCATTTTAAGTTGGTGACTGAGTTGGGTGGGGAAGTCGTCCAGGTACAGTCGAAAGATATATTAGGCAGTATTGTGCAGGTTTGTAAGGAGAAACAGATATCCACTGTTTGCATGGGTTCCCCAGGCCTTCGCCTGCCGGGAGCATTGTGTAGCGTGCTGAAATATCGCAGATTTTTAAATAATCTGGCACAAGCGAACGTAGATTTGATTATACTTGCATAAAAAAATGATTTAGTCTTAGTTATCCATTATGAATATAAAAACCAAACTACTTTTCGGCATTGGAATATTGGCCGGAATGATTATTTTACTGGTAACACTTTCAGTAGTAAACCTTCAGATTCTAACGGCCACGGAACCTGATAGTCCGGTTGCCATGCCTGCTTTGGAGCGTGCGCTCTTATGGATCTCCGTAACAGGTGGCATTTGTATCCTCACGGGTTTGGTCCTGCTTATCTGGCTACCCCGTTCTATTAATAGGCCGGTAAAAGAACTGACTTGTGGTATCTTGGAAATAGCCAATCATAATTATGAAAAGAGATTGGATATGAGAGGATACGAAGAGTTCAGGGAAGTTTCGGATAGTTTTAACCGCATGGCTGAGAAACTGACAGAGTATCGTGACAGTACATTGGCTGATATTCTTTCTGCAAAAAAATTCCTTGAAGCCGTTGTTAACAGTATTCATGAGCCGATTATCGGCTTAAATACCGAACGGGAAATTCTTTTTATCAATAATGAAGCATTGAATGTACTCAATATGAAGCGTGAGAATGTAATCCGGAAGTCCGCCGAAGAACTTTCTCTGAAGAATGATTTGCTTCGCAGGCTGATACGTGAGTTGGTGACTCCCGGTGAGAAGAATGAACCTTTAAAAATTTATGCGGACAATAAAGAAAGCTATTTCCAAGCCTCGTATATTCCGATTGAGAATGCGGCGGCAGAAGAAGGAGAGGCTCGAAACCTGGGAGACGTTATCTTGCTGAAAAATATTACAGAGTTCAAAGAACTCGATTCTGCAAAAACCACTTTTATCTCTACCATCTCCCACGAACTGAAGACTCCTATTTCTGCCATAATGATGAGTCTTCAATTGTTGGAGGACAAAAGAGTGGGCTCTTTGAATGGCGAACAAGAACAATTATCGAAGAATATAAGGGACAATAGCCAGCGCTTACTCGATATTACCGGAGAGTTACTGAACATGACGCAGGTGGAAGCCGGCAAGCTTCAAATGATGCCTAAAATTACGAAACCTATTGAACTGATTGAGTACGCCATCAAGGCCAATCAGGTGCAGGCTGATAAGTTTAATATACAAATAGAAGTTGACTATCCTCAAGAGAAGATACCGAAATTGTTTGTAGATAGTGAAAAAATAGCTTGGGTACTTACTAACCTTTTAAGCAATGCGATTCGCTATTCGAAAGAGAATGGCCGGGTAGTGATTGGTGTAAGGCATAAAAAAGAGTATATCGAGCTCTATGTGCAAGACTTTGGCAAAGGAATCGATCCAAGATATCACCAAAGCATTTTTGATCGTTATTTCCGTGTACCGGGAACTAAAGTTCAGGGTAGCGGTTTGGGATTGTCCATTTCGAAAGACTTTGTAGAAGCACATGGAGGGACATTGACCGTACAGAGCGAACCGGGTAAGGGGAGTTGTTTTGTGATAAGGTTGAAGGCATGATAATGCTGGAAATTATGGAGCTTTCTCCTAAAAAAACTCTTTATATTAAGGCTTTTTATTATTTTTGTTGATGTATTGATAAAAGATTGATTCTGGTCTATATGTTCTCTACGTTGACTATCTTGTAAGTATAAGAAATTGATTACTATAAAGAAGTCTGTGGATGTAATGCTTTCTCTATCTTTTATTGATTGTTTTGTGATTTTTGAATTACCGGAAGCCGTTATTTTATAATTAGAATTGCACAATAAATCATGCTTATTGGAAAAACACGTGTTACAATCTTATTGCTCGGACTGTTGAGCTTTAGCTTGAGGGGGGCGGCACAAATTGTTTTGAAGCACTCTGATTGGGAGTGGAAAATTTCAGAAACCGGATGTGCCGAACAACTAATATTTAAAGGTGAAAAACGAAATGATACCATACCTTTCTTTCGTGAAGGAGGACATGCCGGTCCATCCTTTTATGCAAAACGGGAAGGTAAAGAAGTGCGTGCATCCTGGATTCCGGATGGATACGCCTCCTATCGGAGCGAGATAGACGGAGTTCTTTGCCGGATATCATATATAAAAGATCATGGTCAACCTGCATTAAGGGTAAAGCTGACAAACAACTCACCGGTGCCTTATCAACCTCAGAAGGCCGGTCTGAAGTTGGGCATCGATACATATATGGATAAATTTCCGGATTGGTTTGGTAAATACTTTCCAACCTTGATGAGAAACGAAAAGACCCATTTTTATGGCTATCTTCAAACCCCTTCCGGACATACATTGGGACTTGTATCACAGCAGCCTGTAGCATCCTGGAGCGTAGATTATAATCTGGGCTATCAGGATCCGGCCCCATTTTGGTTTATGGGGCATCGCATCGAATCATTAAATCTCGATTTATTGAATGAATTACCTTTGCCGGCACGTCATCCGCAGAATCTGTATGAACTGAAACAGGGGGAAAGTAAAGAGTGGATTTTTACATTTGTCAATGTGGGTAATTTGGACAATCTGGAACATGCCATTGCTCGAGTTTCGGATATTCCTTTGATTGATATCCGTCAGACTTCGCATGCTGCACGTGAGGAAGCATCGTTCACACTTACTGCCGATAATCCTAACGTAAAGGTGACCAATGATGCCGGAAAAGAACTGCCTGTCGTACTGACTAAAACCAAAGGGAATCGTTGGATAGGAAAAGTCCGGTTGGAAGATGCAGGTCTCTATACCCTTTCTGTCCGTTCGGGCAATAAAGTTGCCGAAGCGATATGGACAGTACATCATCCTTGGCAATGGGTGATGGAAAAGGCACGTGAGAATGCAGCCCGTTATCATCAGAAACCGACGTCACATGCTGAGAGTTGGTATGGGTTCTATTCGGCTTTTCTTGCTGCCCGTTATTTCCCGAATGAGTCATTGGATAAGCAATTGAGCAATTATTTTGATCGGCTTTACAACAAATTGCATGATTCGGTAAAAGTGGAACCGTTGTATTTTAAGACACGTATTCAAAATACCTCTACTACTATTGGAATGCTGGTAGATAAATATGAGGCACAGGGAGATTTGGAAGATCTGAAAAAGGCGTCGAAGTTGGCTGACTGGATGATCGCGACTTCCCAGCGCGAAAATGGTGCATATTATAATCATGGAACAGTCTATACCAGTGTGATCTATATCGCTAAAAGTGTTTTGGAACTGGCTGTCCTCGAACGTAAATTGGGTGAACAGGATTTGTTTTGGAGAACATGTGCCGACCGTCATTTCCTGTCTGCAAAAAAGGCGGTTGACCAATTGGTTGCGTCACAAGGAGATTTTCAGACAGAGGGAGAATTGACCTTTGAAGACGGCATGATTTCTTGTTCAGCTTTACAGATAGGTATGATGGGAGTCATCGAGCAAGATGCTGTTGCACGCAAATATTATACCGATGCAATGTTGAAGATACTGAACAGCCATGATTGCCTTACTCAACTCCGTGTACCCGATGGGCGCCGTCGGCAAGGAACTATGCGTTATTGGGAAGCGCAATACGATGTACAGATGCTTCCCAATATGTTTAATTCACCCCATGGCTGGAGCGGATGGCGTGCGTATGCTACTTATTATGCTTATCTGCTGACAGGCGACGAGAAATGGCTGGAACAAACATTTAATGCGATGGGAGCTTTTGCCAATTTGATTGATTATAAAACGGGGCAGTTGCGTTGGGCTTTTGTTGTCGATCCGCATCTTGAAGTAGAACAGGCGTGTAGCGCTGATACTAAACTGGATTTTTCTGATCTTAGTTTTGGTAATCCGCATCCGAAATTATATGATACCCGTAAGTTTGTTATTGGTGAGCAATATGTCAATATGATTAGCGATTGGCAGACGGTCAATACTCAGGATAATGATGTGCACGAATTATTTAAATGTATCGGTGAAGCTGTTCTGACTAACGCTTTTGTCATAGAACGTCCGAATGGAGAAGTCGTAGGATACAATTGCCGTGTAACCCGGAAGGGGAATACATTGACTGTAAAGGCAGACGAGAAACAGATCGTGAATCTACATTGCAACTTGAAGCATTCTTTCTCTGTGTCTTTCGATGGTAAAACCTGTTCTTTGCCTGAAGGATATTGCGATTGGGCTTTTGGGCAGTCCGGTTATTGACTTTACAATACTCCTGTTAATCCCATATACTCATAAGACGAAACATACGATATGTTTCAGTTTGTGAGTGTATGGGATATTTTTATGAGAAACTGTTTCTGTAGTAAGCTTGAAAAATAGTAGGAATACGTATCTTTGCATAAAATGAAAAAACACTAACATAAACACAAAATGAGACATTTATTTTTATTGGCAGCACTATTTTGTACCTGCATTTCTTATGCACAGATTCGTGTACAAGAACGACTTCCTAAAAGTAAAACCGGTTTTGCTTTGACTACTGCGAAAGCACAGGCTAAGATTTATTATGATGCGAATGATGCGTTTGTTATCAAGAGATCGGCAGAATTGTTTGCCCGCGATATTCAAATGGTGACCGGTCAAAAGCCTGAACTGATTCAAAAAAGGGAAAGGGCCAAAGCTCTGGTTATTGTCGGAACCATTGAAAAGAATCAATGGATCCGTGAGTTGGCGCAAAAAGGAAAAATTGATATCCGGCCATTGCAGGGTGCTTGGGAACGGTATTTGATTCAAACTGTCGACAACCCTTCTCCAGGAGTAGCCAAAGCATTGGTTATAGCAGGGAGTGATCGGCGGGGAGCGGCTTATGGCCTGTTCTCTATTTCCGAAATGATGGGAGTATCCCCTTGGTATTGGTGGGGTGATGTCCCGGTAAAAACGCACAAGGCTTTGTATGTAGATGCTCCGCCCACATATTCTAAAACACCTTCCGTGAAATATAGGGGTATTTTCCTGAACGATGAAGATTGGGGGCTGAAACCCTGGGCTGCTAAGACCTTTGAGAAAGAACGCGGTAATATTGGTCCCCGTACCTATGCGAAGATTTGTGAACTGTTACTGCGTTTGAAAGCTAATCATCTGGCTCCGGCAATGCATCCCGTATCTACCGCTTTTTATCAGATTCCCGAGAATAAGCTCGTAGCAGATACGTTTGCCATTGTTATGGGCTCCAGCCATTGTGAACCCTTATTGTTGAATACGGCCAGCGAGTGGCATAGCAAGACTATGGGACCCTGGGATTATAATGCTAATAAGGATAAGATTAATGAAGTTTTGGGCAATCGTGTGAAAGAAAATTGTGCTTATGAGAATGTATACACATTAGCCTTGAGAGGATTGCACGATGCTGCCATGGGTGGAGGAGACGTACCGATGAAAGAGAAAGTGAAAATGCTGGAGAATGCTTTGAAAGACCAGAGGAGCCTGCTAACCCGGCATATTGATAAGCCTGCCGAAACCATCCCGCAGGCATTCACCCCTTATAAAGAGGTGCTGGAAATCTACTCGAATGGATTGGAACTGCCGGATGATGTGACCATCATCTGGGCGGATGATAATTTTGGCTATATGAAGCGTTTGAGTGGCCCTCAAGAACAAAAACGTACAGGACGTGCAGGTGTATACTATCATATTTCTTACCTCGGTGTACCTCATAGCTATTTATGGTTTAGTACCACTCCTCCGGCATTAATGTATGAAGAGCTTCGCAAAGCGTATGATACTACGGCCGACCGTATCTGGTTGGCAAACTGTGGAGACCTGAAAGGGGCTGAGGCACAAGTATCGTTTTTTCTCGATATGGCTTATGATATCGACCAATTCAACGAAAATAATGTGCATACTTATCCTGCCCGTTGGTTGGCAAAAATCTTCGGAGAACAATATTACGATACATTGAAAGACATTACCTGCTCACATATAAATTTGGCTTTTTCCAGAAAACCGGAATACATGGGGTGGGGATACTGGAATAACTATTGGGGTGGAGGTGAAAAACGTACCGATACCGAGTTTTCTTTTATAAATTACAATGAAGCTGGGAGGCGTCTGGCTGAGTACCGGCGGATCGGTAAAAAAGCAGAGGAAATGTTGGCAACTGTAGATAAAAAGGCAAAACCGGCGCTGTATCAGTTGTTGTATTATCCGGTGAAAGGGGCCGAACTGATGAATCGTATGAATATGACCGGTCAGCTTTATCGGCAATATGTTCGTCAGAAACGTGCTGCTGCCGATGATCTGAAGAGAGAAGCAACGACTTGTCACGATAGTTTGGAGATTATTACCGACGGATATAATTCGCTCCTAGACGGCAAATGGAAATACATGATGTCACTAAGACAAAATTATGATGGAAGCAGTTCCTATTTTATGCTTCCATTGATGGAAGAAAGTTATGTAGCAACGGGCGATCCGAAGTTGGCCGTTCAGGTAGAAAGTGAGCAATTGGATCGGGGAGGTTTTAGTTTCCGGGCTTTACCCGTGTTCAATACTTACTCCCGTAAAAGTCACTGGATCGATGTTTATAATCAGGGGGGAGGAATGTTGGACTGGAAATCGGAACTTTCTGACGAGTGGATCGTTTTGTCTCGTCAGTCGGGCAGTACTCGTACTGAAGATCGTATCCAAGTATCGATCGATTGGAATAAAGTACCATCAGGAGAGAAAGTCACAGGATTTATTGAGTTCTCTTCCGGAATGCAGAAAGAACGGGTGCTTGTTTCCGTATTCAATCCGAAGACTCCGGTACGCGACGAATTACAAGGACTTTTCATAGAGGAAAATGGCTACGTATCTCTGCCCGCTACAGCCTTCCACCGTAAGTTTGAGAATGAAGATGTCAAGATGAGTGTACTTCCCGGTTTGGGCTTTGAAGGTGCTGCCTTGCAAATAGGAAGTCCGATAGCTCCCTTACAGATGTATCGTTCGTCCGAGGTGCCTAGAGTGGAATATGATTTTTATACTTTCAATGCTGGAATGGTTGATGTGTATACCTACGTACTGCCCACTTTCCCTTTGCATGCTGATCGGGATTATAAACTACCGGAGCATACCAATTCGGATACCAAATATAGTGTCCGTATCGATGACGGATCTATTTCTACTCCATCCACTTCAGCCATAGAATATTCCCAGATCTGGTATGACAGTGTGCTGAAAAATTGTAGAGTGAATAAATCCACTCTTTATGTAAAGGCCCCCGGTAAGCATACATTGCAGATTCGCTGTGGAGATCCCGGAACTGTGATTCAGAAAATCGTTATTGATATGGGTGGGCTCAAAAGGTCATATTTAGGACCTGAAACAACTCTTTGCCGTTAATATTATTTTTAATTAACATTCTTGCATGCAGGCTTTCTATGAATATTCTATTTCTATAAGTAGAGAGAACATATTTTGAATATCTAACGAAAAAAGAAATTTATTATGAAGATCTGTTCATGCTTGAATAAAGGAGTTATGATTGCAGTGGCAGTTGTTTGTTCTGCCGGTTTACAGTCTTGTCTGGATGACAATGATAAGTACTATTATGTGGAAGGATTTCCCAATGCTCTTGTTACGGTGAAAAATGCGACTGATGGTTCATTCTTCTTACAGCTGAATGATAGCACGACTTTGTTGCCGACCAATATGTCCTCTTCACCTTTTGGAGATAAAGAAGTCAGGGCATTGGTGAATTATGATGAAGTGAGTGAGTCTGGTGGCAGATATGATAAGGCGGTACAGGTGAACTGGATAGATAGTATTTTGACGAAATCGATTGCC
>ENA-UEPG01001601-UEPG01001601.1-human-gut-metagenome-genome-assembly--contig:-NODE-1601-length-17043-cov-4.353000_pt1 | contig 17043 bp, 9 predicted proteins | sample MGYA00242893_ERZ507902 | MGnify/ENA primary metagenome ERZ507902 (study PRJEB26167, sample SAMN06115491) | human gut metagenome | host: Homo sapiens | place: China:Gansu | collected 2015-04-23 | study... | reverse complement strand
CCGTAGTTTACGGTAGTGCCAAACAAGGTTGGATGTCCACCGACTGGCACAAACCCACGACGGACATTACCCCGTTATTGGATGCCATCATCAAAGATATTCCCGCCCCGAAAATACAGGAAGGAACCCCGCAGATGCTAATCACGTCTCTGGAATACTCCTCTTACGTGGGACGAATTGCCATTGGTAAACTGACCCGCGGAACATTAAAATCCGGTATGCCAGTCACCCTCTGCAAAAGAGACGGTGTAACACTGGTTAAAACCCGCATCAAAGATTTAATGACTTTCGAGGGAATGGGAAAACAGAAAGTTGACGAGGTGCAATGTGGAGAAATCTGTGCGCTTGTCGGGATCGAGGGATTCGAGATCGGTGATACCATCGCAGACTTCGAGAACCCGGAAGCACTGGCTCCTATCGCAATCGACGAACCAACCATGAGTATGTTGTTCACCATCAACGACTCGCCATTCTTTGGCCGGGACGGTAAATACGTGACCTCCCGCCACATCAAGGAACGTCTGGACCGGGAGCTGGAGAAGAATCTGGCCTTACGGGTGGAACCGGGCCTGACAGCTGATTCATTCGTCGTGTTCGGACGTGGTGTACTTCACTTGAGCGTGCTGATCGAAACCATGCGTCGTGAAGGTTACGAATTACAGGTTGGTCAACCGAAAGTGATCATCAAAGAAGTAAACGGGGTGAAATGCGAACCTGTCGAGGAACTGACCATCGACCTCCCGGAAGAAGTGTCGGGAAAAGCCATCGAGATGGTAAACCGTCGCAAGGGAGTCATGACCAACATGGAACATCGTGACGAACGGGTACATCTGACGTTTAATATTCCTTCACGGGGAATCATCGGTCTGAGAAGTAATCTACTTACCGCTACTGCCGGAGAGGCTGTCATGTCCCACCGTTTGAAAGGTTTCGAACCCTACGCCGGAGAAATTGAAATGCGTACCAACGGCTCTTTGATCGCCATGGAAACCGGAGATTCATTCGCTTATGCCATCAACAAACTGCAAGATAGAGGTAGATTCTTCATCAACCCGGGAGACGAGGTTTACGCCGGACAGGTGATCGGTGAAAGTACCCGGCAGGATGACATCGTGATTAACGTGTGCAAGTCCAAAAAACTGACCAATATGCGTGCCAGTGGTTCCGACGAGAAGACAAACATCGCTCCTCCCATCCTTTTCAGCTTGGAAGAGGCTCTCGAATACATCAAAGAGGACGAATACGTGGAAGTCACCCCGAAATCCATGAGGCTTCGCAAGATTTACCTCGATGAAAACGAAAGGAAAAGAAGAAGCAAAACGATAGAATAACTCAAAACCACCTTCGGGTGGTTTTTTTATTTATTTTCTCTCCCCAAATAAATTTGAATATTATTTCATATCTTTACAAGGCAGTACTCGTCATTAAAATACCAAGTCATGGAAACCGAAAAGAAAGCAACTGAAAAGAATGTCGAACTTACCACCGAGAAGAAGTTGCGGAACGTGCGTACGTGCCTGTATATCCTGATACTTGCAGCCATCACAAAACTGGCCATGACCGATTTCACCGAGTTATCATACCAATCTTGGATCAGCGTGATCATCATCGTGCTGGTCATCATCCTCGTTCTAGCCATAGAAAGAGGTATCCGCAAAAAGTTGAAAGAAGAAGAGTAACCCCTATATCGTCATTTTCACCTGAGAACCATAATCCACGTCATCCGTGAATGCCTGATTAAAATTATATTTTCCGGCATAAATCAATGCAGCCCGGATCGTCCCTCCGTGAGCGAATACACACACCTTCTCGTGTCCCGTCTCCTTCAAATCATCCAAGAAAGCCGACACCCGGTTATACTGTTCCAGAAAACTTTCCGCCCCTCCGGCAGGCATACTCAACCAATCATCATACCATTCCTGCAAACGAGGATCTTGAATCTCATCCCAACGTTGCCCCTCCCAACTCCCAAAATTCAATTCCTTCAATCGGTCATCCAGAATCGGATTTTCATAACCGCAGTAAACGGCCAACTTCCTGCAACGTTGTAATGGGCTAGAATACACTGCATCAAATCTCTCCCCTTTCAGTCTCCCCCTCACCTTCTCTGCTTCTTCCGGAAAAGAGTCGGCCACGTCAACATCCGAATTCCCGTAACACGTTCCCGGAATAACCGCCGTTTTCGTATGTCTGATCAAAAATACTTCCATATATAAATCGTTTATCTTGTAAAATTCGCTATTTTTTCGATATATCACGAAGATTTACCAATAAATTTAATTTCATAAACAACCTACCAAACTCCACTTGAAATTTACCAAAACAATTCACGAATATTCAATCTTTTGGCAAGATACAGATAAATAGTTGAAAATGTATATCTTATATCCAAGAACAATTACTACATTTGTACAACCCAAGTAAAACATACTGCTTATAAGGTGTAATCCATCTAAAATATGGATAGAACAACTAAAGAATGAAATGTATACCCCAGATTCCCTAGTACAAAAAATCATGGATAGTTTACCCTAACAAAGGCAAGAGTCGCTTGAATAATCAAACGACTCCGTAACTCCTTTAACAACTTGGTTAATGAGCTAATACAAAGATCAGAATAATATTTAATATTACAATAGAAAAACAACAAATTAACAATTCACATAAAACCAACAACACACAAGTCTCTTAACTTCCAGTCTGACTTCATTTAAACTTGACCTTCACCAATCGGGTAAACGTCTTTTCTCCCAACGAAAGGGCAAACTGTTTAAATATCTGACGCAATAACGGGTCTTGCGTCTCCCGGATCATCTCTTCCGGAACGGATTCTAAAAGCGCGTAAAAATAGTTCTCATCTGCCGAGAGAAAATGAATTTCCAAATCGGGATCCGCTTTCCAATAAATCCCCGAATCCTTACCCCGGGCATAAAGAAAATTGTACGCCACGGCCTGGGGGCCACAGCAAGTGAAATAAAAGAATTTTCCACCCTCACACAAATAAATCGGCATCTTGTAATAATCTGCCCTCATGTAATCCTGTAACATCAAATCACCTTTTAACATCCCGTAAGTATCCGGTATCCCCCGTTTGCCAAAATCAAAGGTGTAGGCCTTCTCCAACTCTCCTTTCGTATTCACCCGGTAACATGCGTTATCACCTCCTTGCGTGCGGATCAGATAAGTATTACCTACGGCCTGCGATACGAGAAAAATATTCACTGTGAACCCTACCTGCGGAATTGAACTCTCCAACTTTTTCCCGTTTTTGTCAAACCGGGTCACTAAGAGGTGTCCCCGTTCAAAATTATTGGTACAAGGAGCCGAGATCGAATAATAATAAAAACCTCCATCCGGAGCCGGAGCAATCTCTTCAAACAATTGTAGAGGCTTCTTCATCGGGAGACGCTCAATCTCACGCCCATCATTCAAATCAAAAAACACGACTTCACTATCTCCATACGCGAACAACAATTTTTTCTGATCCACGCTGATACAGGCATCCTGATGATAAGGACATTCTTTCCCTTGATCATATTTCATTGAAAATTGATATTTCCCGGCAGCATCAAAACACATTACCTCCCGCCCATACACGAGCAACAAATCTCCCCCGGGGCCAATTAACAATTTCTTACGCATCCATTCCAGTGATTCGGCATCAAAACACTGCTTAATCGGGATCACTTGTATTTCCTCAATCCGATCCGCCAGATCGGTAACCAAAATACATTGTTCCAACGGACATAACGCCCGCACCTGTTCCTGGGCTGAAAGCATATGCCCCCAAGATCCCAAACAACAAAAGCAAAAACAGATGATAATTGATTTCATTTTCATAAGTCGTTTTGGCATTTTACAAATTTACTGAAAATAGTCGAAAATACGACACTTTTATCAACCCAAAGTACAACTAAAATAAATATTCAACTTCAGATATTTACCTGTTAAGATAGAGATTATATCCGAATTCATTCTTAATAGATGATGAGATCCGGCCTACTACCTAATAAAATACTTTCATAAATTTATATTAATACTTTATAAACCTTATATAGAATAAGGTTCATATAAGGTTTCTATAAGGTATCTATAAGGTTCATAGTGGTAATACTCCGAATCTCATCAAGTAGAAAAAATAAAGTTGTTATAGAACTCCTTATTACTTATTAGCTATTAACCAAACACTTATAACACAAAAAGCACCATTCTCCCGCACGAACCGCGTTCAAATGGTGCTTCACTCACACATCAGACAAATACTCTAATTTTTCTTGAAATCAATGCTCTTAATTTTACACAATCCGGACCAGCTAAAGCCGGGTACTTTTTCCACGATAATGTTATTAGGATCATTGACAACTCGATACTTTGTCAATGTCCCTCCCGTCTCCTTCGGCAGTGAAGGGTCGTAGGTTCCCACGTAGAAGAAATCATCACCGGCTCCCGTCTCAACCAACAGGTCACAATGCAGCAATGTTATTTCCTGATCACCGAAATCCTGGAGTAATTGCACTTTTTCCGCCACGTAATCATACGCATATAGTTTCGAACCCGTAGCGTAAATCAGATATGTTCGCTGCGCACTAGCCCCGAAAAATTTGGCTTTATCAAAGTCCGTGGCTTTATCCAGTAAATATTTCTTCTTTTTCACGACACTCTCCCATCCCCACTGGTACATGATCACGTAGGAATACAAATACCTGTGCCCCTCGTCATCCTTCAATATCGTGTAAGAATACCCATCCAGAAAACGGCTGTTAATACTCGTGACATAATCCAATCCTGTTTTCCAGGAAAAAATCTCCACATCCTCCCGTGTATCCTTTAACGTATCGCAACGCCCGGCAGGCGACCCGTAAGCCCTTCCCCCGGCATAAACAAAACGCTGCTCGGTCTTATTATACAAAATATAAATGAACGCCATCGCTTGAGGATTATACGCAATTTTATCCCCAACATCAAAAAGATCATAGGAACCCTTGTAATGATTCGCCGGATTCTGAAAGATAGAACTTTGAATCATGGAACTATTGTGAAACAACACATCATCAATAATAGCCACCCGGTTATAGTTACGTATCTGTGCCACATCCTGAAGCGTGAAATGTTCCAGACTCCCCGGGTCAAAGAAATTATATTTCAAATGCGTGTGGTCTCCCCCTTTGAAATCCTCTCGATTCAGACGATATGTTCCATCTCCCGTTGACACGTGAATCATGTTATCCACATAATTATCAACCACCCACACTTTCACCGGATCTTTTAAGACAGGAAGTCCACTTTCTTGCAGGATATTCTTTAGTACCATCGTGTCGACGGAATACGTGATCATATCCATCTGTGCCTCCCCGTTACTATTTTCACCAAGGATAACCCAGCCTTTGGTTAATAAATCTTGTACTTGAAAAGCGGTAGCATTCGAATACTCCATCGTGTTCAACGTGTCTTTCACTTTAAAAAACAAGGTATATTCCCCAGCCGATAAACTCATCGGATACACCAAATTACGGTCGTTACTAATGGGATATTCCACAAAACCCACAGCATTAGACCGGGCTACCCACTCATAGGTTAGATGCTTATTCTCTTCCAATTTGAATTCCAACTCCGGAGAGATCCGAAGTGTATCCACGTATGACGTGAGAAGATAAGCCGTATCGAATCCCCGGTTACCAATCGTTACTTCATTAAAATCATGGTAATCGTAATTTCCTTTATCATCATAACATCCCAGACATAGACTTAGCGTCAGCAGGATGGATAAACCTATTACATTTTTCATAGTCTTTATTATTCAATATTACTAAATTAAAGGTCCCACAGCCATTTTCACCGGATTCCCATCCTTGTCCAGATAATCCTCGTAAACCGTCTCCCCTTTTGCCTCCATCTCCTGCAAGTACCTATCTAGTCCTTGGGCGTAAGTACGCTGCCTTTCCATGTCCATATCTCTCACGTTATCGAAATCGGCCATTTGCAAGCCAAACATTTCACACAATAACTTCATCTTTTTCTTGGAATAGGGACCAAAATAATTTAACGTCCATGCCTTCGGCTGGAAAACCTCATCCGTGAGTCCCACCACGTGACGGATTGCATTTTGGTTCTCCTTCGTGTAATCCTCATACTCCAAAGGGCGCCAAATGTCCATCGGTAACGAGAAATATTCGTTCTCGACCAGCTGTAAGGTCACGTAATAAGTAGAATCCAACATCTTTTCCTGCCGGAATCCCGTGAACTCCACGAAACCATCCCGCTCGCCGGAGGGGATTACATATTGCTTTTCCAAGGGAGCATAATCTTCCCCCTCGGTCGCCGTAGTCGATGTATCAACAACCGATAAGGTAAAATAACGGTCATAATTCACCACCTTCCCCATCACCCGAACTTTCAGCCTTACCGTACTATCATTTTCCAACAACAACGAGAAAGGTATCAACGTCGTATCTACATGCGCCCATATCTCCGGATTTCCATACTGACTGGGCGGTACTTCCTGAACTGAAAAATAAATCCCGTCTTTCCCCTCGTAATCCATCATCTCTTTCTCGCACCCAAGAAACGACAGGACTACTGACAATAAAAATATATACTTTTTCATATGGCGAAATTTTAACTAATTATCTACACCGTTTTCTTTTCTATAATCCTGTTCCGTTTGCGGCAGATCGAACAGGTAAAAGCGTTCTTCCATGGAAATCACCTCTGCCAATTTCTCTCCGGATGCAATCTCGCTTTTCCCTTTCCGTTTATAAAGCCAGAATAATTGTCCCTCTCCCACAAATTCACGTTTGTATTCCTGCTCGACACACGTTGTCAAGTCAGCATCATCTTGAATATTTTTCACGTTACGTGCCGTACGGACGGCATTCAGGTAATTCCGTCCCTCCTTCGGGTCCGGACAACATTCAGCCGCGATAAGATACACCTCGGACACCCGGAGTATAGGCATGATATAACTATACCCCTTACTAATTTTAGTTACCGGATCAACATCATCTACCTCCTTGTATTTGATCACGTGGAGATAGGAATTATTATCCGGATCGACCATTTCCGCAAACCAGTATGAAAGCCTGTAATCATTATCGTCTCCCTCGTACATATCTCGCATAATATCTTTATCAATACGCAGCACACTTCCCTGTTTCAAACCGGAACCAAAACCCACCTCGTAAACGCTTTCCTTTCTTTTCAAATTATAGAGACCGAATAGGATCTCGCTTTGAAAAATACGGTCTTCCCTGTTTGTTGTCACGATCTCTTCCCGGGTTGCAAAAGGGAACCACTCATACTCTTCACGAATTCCACGAATCATTTTATCAGCATACTCCCAAGCCACGTCCTTTTCCCCGCAATAGAGAGCCACACGGGCCATCAAAGCTTGAACGGCATAATAATTCAAACGCATGGAACGATAGCGAATGTCATTCACGCCACCTTCCGGGTCATCTCCCCACTCGGCCCCGGTTTCAATCACGGGATCATACCCGGCCAACGATTCCTCCGCACTTTTCAGATCTTCCATAATCAACCGGGCGATTTCTTTTGCCGGCAGTAAAGGATTTACTTTTGTCTCAGAATTCAAGGCATAAGGGATACACTCTTTTTCCTTGTCTTTGCTATAACTGGGTCCGAATATCCGGAATAGCTCGAAATGTAACAACGCTCGTAATGCCAGAGCTTCTCCCTTGATCACGTGATAATAGGTATCATCCAGTACTCCCCGATCCGACTCACAATGTTCCAATACCGTGTTGATATTATTCAACAGGGCATACGACCGACTCCAGCAACCACTCACGGCATTATTTCGGGCCACATTATCAAAATCGGCCAAGGACTTGGAAGCGTGATCTTTCTCTCGACAGGTATAGTATTGTGCCAAAATATCCGACATTCCCCATGTCAAAGTTTTCCCGTACAGACTGGAATTCAACAAGTCTATATAAATACCGTTCAATGCAGTCATGAATCCCCGGGTTGTACGGAAAAGATCGTTCTCCATAATCCGGTCCTCCGAACTGACTTTCAACCAATCGGAACAAGACAACGTGAGGGCTCCTAGCACCACGTATACTAAAAATTTCAATTTTCGTATCATATCCACACTTGTTTTAAAATCTTACACCTAAGGAAAAACTCAATGAGCGGGCAAAAGGATAATCCAAGCCTCGTTCCTCTTTGAAAGAAGAGATCCGGAAAATATCATTCATGTAAACCCGGAAATTCATCCCCTGAATTCCCGCTACCCGTAGCCATGCCGCATCCATATCATAACCGATGGAAATGGACTCTCCGGAAAAGGTGTTTTCCGTCACCACGAAACGGGAAGACATCGGCGTGGAAGCATAATTATCAATCGCCTTGAATTTCGACTTGTCCCCCGGTTTCTTCCAACGATCATACAAAGCCCGCTTGTCCTGATTCCTACCGATATTGTCTTGGGTGATATTTTCCACTTTATCATACAATGCCGAAGCCATTGTTTCGCCTCCTAATTGGTAACGGAAACTAAAGGAAGCCGACAATTTTTTATAATAAAAGGACATCCCGACAATACCTTCCACATCCGGTACCGATGAGCCCACGATGACCTCGTCTGAAGCGGAATACAAGAATGTTTGCGTACCATCTTTCTTCAAAAAGAGCTCCCGCCCGGTCGCCGGATCGATACCCAAGGAAGGAACGGCCCACAAGTCATCGGGACTGCCACCCTCGTAATAACGGTTCAGCACGGTAGAACTACCAATCTTGTTCAAGTAATCCAATTTATCCCCGATGTCACGATATTCCGAATGGTTCGCCCGGGCGTTCATGTTTATACTGCAAGACAAATCCTTTTTCCGCAGAAAAACATAATTCAATGTCCCCGTCCATCCCCTGGAAATTTGCCTCCCCATGTTCGTGTATAGGCTCGTCGCCGCGGCAGAAGGGGGCATCCCGATAGAAACCAGCAAGGGGTCCGTGTCTTTAAAGTAGTAATCAAACGTGACCCGGATCCGGTTATTCAGGATAGACAGATCGACCCCGATATTTTTATCTACCGTTCGTTGCCATTCCAAATCCTTATTCCCGTATTTCTGAATCAACGCACTCGCCCCAAACATATTTTGCAATTCCACGTTGTACACGTAAGTCTTTTGCGATATGTAAGCATCGAAATTCTCGTTCCCGGGATTACCGATCGACCCCCGGATTTTCAAATTGTTGATCCATCCCAATTTCTTTATAAATTCCTCGTTATGAACATTCCATGCCAAACCGACAGCCCACGTCGTGGAGAAAAGTTTGTTACTACCGAAAACGGAAGTACCATCTGCCCGTAGGTTGAAGTCCATCAGATAACGATTATCATAGGAGTAGTTCAAATTCATGAAAAAACTGGTAGAACGCCGACGGTCGTTCGAGTAGGTCGGTTTCTGATTTTCCCGGAAACCCGTGGAATAGGCCGGATTCTTGTGGAAATCATCGTTAAACCCGACCACGCTGTAACCGGATGACTCAGAACGAGATTCACTAAACGACCACCCTCCCACGAAGTTCACTTGATGAATATTCTTAAATATTTTACCGAAAATAATGTTCAGGTCTCCATTATATGAAAAACTTTCATTCTGATTAAACGAAAAAGATCCCTTCTTCAATTTCTCGGTCTGCAAGAAATCCGTGTGATTCGGTGACTTGAAAGCCTCAGTTTTCGAGATACTCTTGGATATTCCCAAGCGGGCCCGTAGTCTCAGTGCATCGAAGGTTGTCCATTCCATCGTGAAGTTGTCCCTCAACGCGAGATCCTTGGAGGTATTCGTGTTTTCAATGTTCCACACGTACAAGGGGTTCAACATATCTTCCCCGTAAAGTCCTGTCTTTCTCTCCAAGTACATGGGAATTACACCGTTTTCCTGTTTTTTCCGGTAATAGGGATTTGCCCTTGAAAACTGGGAAAAAGCCACCGGTTCACGTTCCGAATTGGAAAGATCCACACTCGCTTTGTTCGAGAACAGAAGACCTTTTCTACGGTAAATCAAATCAATGTTCACGCCCAAACCGTCACGATCGGACTTTTTCATCACACCGTCCCGGTTATTATAGCTGATACCTAAGCCGTAGCGCATGGCCTGGTCGCCACCGTCAATATACAAGTTGTGAGAATGGTTGAAGACGGTTCGCAACGGTTCGTTTAACCAATACGTGTCCACACCCCTCAATACTTCTTTCAAACGATTATAATAATCCTGCATCTTTTGAAGTTTGTCGACAAACCCGTCGTAACCTTCCAATGGCGAATAGCGTCCAGCCAATAGTTCGTATTCTAATTTCTCGGAAGCGTTCATCAAATTATAATCAGACAAATCCGCAAACGAAATCCCATAATTTCCACTATACGATAAACGTAACTGCCCCGATTCCGGTGCTTTTGTTTCCACGACAATCACACCGTTAGCCGCCTTCGACCCGTAGATCGCCGTGGAAGCCGCATCTTTCAAAATAGTCACGCTTGCCACCCGATCCATGTTCAAGTTGATAATGGTTTCCAGCGTGGTTTCCACTCCATCCAAAATGAACAAAGGCTGATTGGGATCATTCTCGAATTCCGTTTGCAATCCCACGACACTCGTCTTTCCCCGAATCTCAATCTTGGGCATACGATTTGGATCCGATCCCCACTGTTTGCTTTCCACCACTAGCATGGCCGGATCCAGTGTTTTCAAACTCTGGATGATATTCTGTGCACCAACCATTTTCAATTCCTTGGCCGAATAAGTCGAAGCCGATCCCGTGTAGCTATTCTTATCCCGGGAGTAGATACCCGTGATGATCACTTCTTCAAGGTCTTCCACCTCATCCGCCATCGTGACAATAATTTTCTTCCCCGGTGTCACGTCCTTTTCCACCGGTTTCATCCCGATAAACGAGAAGACCAGTACAGATTTTCCTGTTTTTGTTGCCGGGAAACGAAATTTCCCATGCGTGTCCGTGGAAGTACCCGTTTGAGTACCTTTTAACAAGACAGTTACTCCGGGCAACGGATTCCCTTCCGTATCCATAACTTCTCCCTCATAAAATCCTAGTTTTTGGGATCCTGGCTTCTCTGCCGAAACGACCGAATCCTGACGAACGGAATTTCCCGACAAGGGAACGGAAATACTTTTTATCCGGGTTGTACCACTCATCTCGGCCCGTGTAAACAACGGAAACCCAAGTAATAAAACGATAAGTAATTGAGTAACCGCAGTGACTGTCTTTCTTTCCGATAGCAATTTTTGCCGAAAAAATTTCCTGTCATAAGTTTTTTTCATAACTTTGATTATTAATTGGTTTATAAAACTAATGATGCAAGGGGGGTGATATTCAACGTGCAAAGTTTAAGATTCACCCTCTTTTTTCATCTTTCCCTTAAAAATATCTCTTTAATTTTCCATGATTTATAAATTTTGGGTCTTTATTCATTTCATTCATTTTAGTTAAGTTGCAATCTTAATATCCTTTATCTACCGAAAATTTCTTTTATAGGCCGATCCCCAAAACAAAAAATGATACAATAAAAAAAGCGAGGATCGTCAACAACTCTATCTAAACTGAGGCATCGCCAAACGCCCGGAAGTAAATAGACAACGATCCACGCCTAACCAGCGTGAACTCACCGTCTAATCCTACTTCCTCAAATTGGCGATTTTCAGTCTAAGATTAGCATAAACTCACAATATTTTTAAGACAGGCTCTCCTGCCTCTTCGTATCATATCTGCAAATATATAAATACTTTTTCATTTTTCAATATTTTTTCTAATTTTAGAATTAACCAAAACGAAACTATATTGCTAAATCTAAAGAGATAGTATTATCACTATTTTTCAACAATTACGACTCACTAACCAACAAAACCAAAAAAAGGAATAAAGAAATCAAAACTTTACATTAAACCCCTCCATTGACTTTAGCAACAGAGGGGTTTAATGTAAATTGACTCCCAATCAAACTTAAACGTTATTCTACACAACGCACGAAACAAGCGTTTTTACCATTTTGAACACTGGAAGAGGATATAGGGAAAAAATCAAATGTAAAGTAATTAAAATCCCAACCCACCGCATTATCAGCATCAGCACCATCAATATACAACTCTGTATTCGTTTTTAGATTGATACCATCTACTCTTTTATCCAACCAATACACAGCTCCCGGCCGCATGAACAGATCGTAAAAAAGCGGAGCATCACCAACTCCATCGGGATAATTATCACTTAGCTTTCCTGAGGGGAAATATTCATATCTGGTACTGGCATATCTTAAAACGGCATTCCAACCATTCCCCTCCGTATCTTTTCTATGCCCATAACCGGAAACTCCTATCGGGAAAAAAAGATTTTTTCCCGTTTTCTTGTTATAGACAAAACAACCGCGCATTCCCCTTCCCTCCCGGTGTTCATAATCATAACCGTAAGCATCATTAATATTATCCGCCGTGGTTGCCGCATCATCACCGTACAAGATTCCAAAACCCTGCTCAATATTCTCATCGCTGTACAATTTTTTGTAATCCTCATAAGAAGCTACTTTCCAATTCTTTCCGGCAGGTTTTGAAAAAGAATTAGAGGAATTCGTCTCATTAAAACTTATTCCAGACCACTTAGACGATCCGGTTGTCCCGGCGATCATGAAATCCTTATTTATATCATTCTGAAAACTTGAAGGAACAATATTCACCCAATCTGTTTTAGGATTTTTATTACTTAACGCATCAATTGGCTGAGTCCAGTTACCAAATTTAAACAACGAACCTTCTTCTACGGGAGAGTCTGTTTCCTCGGTTCCCGTTTTCATGTTGCACGTGTGCCATTTCGCCCCACCGGCGATCAAATCATCCGGCGCATATCCCTGACGGACAAAAATCAAATGATAACAAGTATAATTATGATACTCAACCCGTATGATAGCATAACGAGAGACATTTTCATTCGCACATTTTCCATCAAAATTAATCTTGAAATCAATATCTGAACCCGTCAAGCCGTGAACCACATTACCTTCGACCTTATCTCCTCCTGTAAAAGTAATGAAATTCTCTGTGGCTTCCACCACATAAGCTTTCCATGGTCCTTCAGAAGGAAAAGTCTCAAACTGAGTTGCATTTTCCTGCGGCAATCGCTTCAATACCACGTGAAATGAGTTATCATTATCCCATTTCCGCCAAATACCTTTAGGATTGACTATCCGACGTACTTGATAGATCGTGGCATCTTTCTCAAGAATATCCCCATTTTTCAATTTAGCCTTTATACGTACCACGGCTTTACGTTGATAAGCAACATATGGATTATTACCTGTGTAAGCCGTTTGTTTTACCAGTTGCTTGGCTCTCGTGTACATGGGCAAAGAAACATGATATATGTTACCATCATCTGATTTTTCGAACCGCACCGTGTACTCATCGTCATCCTCCGCACCAGTTGTCGTATGTGAACCATCCTTCATATTTTCGTAAGAACGCTCTCCTCTTTTAGGAGGTGTTTCATAATATCCTTTATTGACCTCCGGATTCCAAGGACCATCGTGTGTTATAACAGTCGCTGTTGTCTTGTGAAGTGAAAGAAAACCGTTCCATGGATTCTCTCCCTCCAAATCCATAGCTTTCCAATAGAGAAAATCTGAATTGGGATTATTAGGAGCCCAACGATTATCTATAATCTTGGCCTCTACACTCTCCACCTCCTGATCTCCCGCATTGATTTTCAACGGGAACATCATGGAATGATTATATAGATAAGAAATATAATAAGGATTAGGCACCTCGATACCAGGCTTCTTTTCTTTATACTCGATATGCCAATCCGCATCGTTTGCAAAACCGTTAAACTTCAACGTGAGTTTATAATGATAATTCCGTTCGGCATTATAATCCCGATCAACATCCTTACCAAGCATAAAGCGATATTTAATAGGACCACGACCAACCTTTTCCGAGTTGACGGACACGTAATAAGCATCTACCTCTATGTACGTTCCATAAGGTACATCATCTTTAAGTCTATAGGTTTCATCTCCGGGAAAACCGGGATAATCAAGTTCTCCATCTTTGTTCGCATCTTGAAGTTTACTAGGCATTTTCTCTCCTGCCCCCTGCATATTTTCATAAAAAAACAACGCATTGGATGCCTCTCCATGTTCTCCATGGCTCGGTTTACCGGTAGTCAAACGCACTGGATATTTTTCATCGAATGCCGGCACATCTTCTCCCTCGTAATAACGTATGATTTCCCCCTCTTTAATAAGATTCTCCTCCGCCTCAACCGTATTCTCATTTCCCAGAAAGCAAGTCTTAGGAATATCTCTAATCTGAACCGATTTAAGGTAAACGAAAACCCCTTCCTTCAACCCGGAGGCATCATAGGCAACGGTCACCTTCGATGCAGCACGCCGCACCCACGCATGCAACTTTGCTGTATTTCTATTGATTAACACCGATTCTTCCTCGGCAAGCACTTTTTCATCCGCCGAAAAATGACCAAACATTTGGCTGTTGTTTGCAATCTCCCCAGCATCCCAATCGAAAGATATTCCTTTCAACCCTTCCCGTGTTTGAATTGACTCTTCATATTTGGGAAGATCCAAATCCAGATTGGCAACCGCATAAATATAGTATCTTCCCTGGGGAACTACCAACTTAAACGAAACACGGGAAGTTTCTGATTCAGCATAGGGTTCTCCCGGTTTAAGATCCTCCCAATTAACCGCAATTGGCTGCAAACTTTCAATTTTTTTCATTTCAACCAAATTCCCATCCTCCGAGTACAACAATACCCACAAATCGTTAATCTCTTTTATCGCATCTCCCGCAGTCCTGCTCGCCCCATTCAATGCGGGAACCAACGGTTTGAACTCCACGATAGCAGTCACCGTACTTTTGGCTCCGGGAGTAAAATCATCATCTTCTCCCAGTGGTTCATCTTCGCAAGCGGTAAAACAAATAAACAATATGCATAAAAGACTATATATTAAATCCCGTTTCATATTTCCAGCTATTTTCTGTTATAACCCGAAACCCGGCTTTAATTCAACTTCCCTGTAAGGCTCAACATTTACTTCGAATTCTAACTCTTTATCAGTAATCGTGATATAAACCACGACATGCGTGTTTCTTGGTAGTTTATCAAGCAAATTATCGAGTTCCCCTTCCAGATAAACTCCGTTCACCGTGATACCCACGGAATACTTCCCTTCTCGTTTTCCCTCTAGCAAATAAATAGGTGACAATTCTATAGGTGTCGGAGTATCCCCTTCTTTCATCGCGGGTAACGTGATCTCTAAATCCTCGTTGTAATCGTATTCCCTGACAAATGAAGGTACATCAAAACTTTTTATCGTTAAATACTCTTTTCCCTCAATATTCTCGCTCTCGTATTTAGCGTTACGTGGCAAATAATATTCTTTATCCGCCATATTTTTAATAGCCAATCCGGTCAATTTTTTCTCGACCGAACCACGATTTGTTATCCTAAACGTGAATTTCACGGCAGCTCTTGTCACGAAAAGTTTACACTCACTATCCGTCTTGGGTACATACACCTGGTGGCATTCGCTCATAGGCAAAGCCCCCACGAGTTGCCCGGAAGGCACGTCCACCCGAACAACCAAATTGGTAACTTCTTCTGTCGGGAATACTTCCCCGACCTTTATATTATCAAGGAAACTAGCCAAGATGAGTGCATCATTACGATCTCCTTGACCAACCTTGATTTGTTCATTATCCTCATTCACGAAAAGATAAATCCGTTTCCACTCCCTACCAACCACCTCAAATTTACCCGACACACGATCATTCACCATGGTGGGGGACAAAGGACCTATAAAGTCATTCTTTTCAACCACATCATTCTCCCGCACCACGATCACTCGCAACTTTTGCATCTTCTCGTGATCACCTTTCGCCATCGCATCCTCCTCTACACTGCGAGTCATGGATTGTGCCACGTCGGACAACGCCACGCTGATATTAAGGTTTACCATAACCTCTTCCCCGGCATCCTCCTTCACATCCCGGCTACATCCCCCGATTAATAAGGATGCCGTCAACCAAAATATGATAACACAAGCAACCTTTTTCATTCTTGAATCTCATTGACTCTAACTACCCAATCGTTAATCTTTATCTCCGTTTTCAGCCACACGTGGTCAGCATCAAGAAAAAATAACATCGACCATTCGCTCTCCCGGTCCAAGAATTCCTGTTTGTCCATATCTCTATGAAACTCACTCCTGAACGCCAACAAATAATTGTTCAATGGGATGTTCACTACCTCCCCGCCATCCGCTTTCCGGCGAATCACGAGTTTCGGACTATTCTTGAGCATCAGCCGTGAAGTCGAGAACTCCGCATATGCCATGATAACCTCCTTGTTATTCCCCATCAATCCCGCCGAGACTTGTCCTCTCGCCCAAGGCGTGTACACGATCTCCCCATTGGGCACCAAATCATTATCACAAGCAAATAAAGTGTTGTCGTCCGTGATCTCGAAATCAAAATCCTTATCATCCACCGGATCGCCGTTCATCTGTTGCAACATGATCCGGATATTATTCGTATTTTTCATCATCTCCACCACGCCCTCTTGATACAAGTCTGCCGTGGTGAGCGTAAGCTGTCCCCAATACATATCGTGCAATTTCTTCCGGTCGGGATTCGTCAAACAATCCTCGTCCATCCTTACCTGTGCATCGTCATACTTGCTTCCCGCTGCCGGTGCCCGCACCATAGAAAAAGAACTTTTCTCACAAGCCATTCCCCCGTAAGCCACGAAGCGATACTTTCCCGGTGCCAAATCCAACGTCATCCGATAACTTTCATCCCGTAATTCAGGTCCCGTCACCACACGAGTATCCACGTAATTTCCTTCCTCATCGTATATATAAAGTGTCAAGCAATCCACCTTTTTGGGGAAAGCATTGGCAAACTCCATGTTGTAGTCGTAGATAAAACGAAGCGATACTCCGTGTGCGCATGGGTCAAGATCTTCATATATATTTTCGCACGAAGAGAAAGC
>ENA-UEPG01001595-UEPG01001595.1-human-gut-metagenome-genome-assembly--contig:-NODE-1595-length-17079-cov-5.363722_pt1 | contig 17079 bp, 15 predicted proteins | sample MGYA00242893_ERZ507902 | MGnify/ENA primary metagenome ERZ507902 (study PRJEB26167, sample SAMN06115491) | human gut metagenome | host: Homo sapiens | place: China:Gansu | collected 2015-04-23... | reverse complement strand
GGATTAGGATTAAGTATATCTGAAGTCTTGTCTGGGAAAAGTATTTATTATTCAAAATAGCTAGTGGAAAGATGCTATGTTTATGAGTGAAATTATAGGCATAGCATCTTAATAGAAATGATGATGGATAACGAGGTAGTGATTATGGTTTATCAAGAAGTGCTATTTGAAAGTTTTATGTTTATAACTGCAATTGTAATGTTGGTAATACTAATAAAAGACAAAAAAGGTAAAGATTATAATATAAATATTGTTTTTTGCTGTATAGCGGATATGTTTCTTATGATTATTATATATTTTTTTGAGGGAATATTGTTAGTTGTTATATTAGTATTTACAAATTTGATTTTAAAAAAAATATATGATAAAGGTATAGATGAAATTAATGAATATGAATTAATGGGAATTAATTACAAGGATGAAAACAGACAGGTATTATTAGAACAATATAGATCTAATCATAGCAAGGAAGAAGTAAATACCATTAAAGAAAAGGCTAAAAATAGAAGTAAATATAGGATGAGGATCGTTAATTATTATGTTTATATATCCATTATCCCTTTGATATATTTTATTATAAAAGTTTTGAACTAGAAGAATAACATTTTAATGATAAGTTAACAGTGTTTGTACTACAAATAATCGGAAAAAATTCATACGAACAGATAACTTATTACGGCACGGGAGATGAAAGGCAGAAGGTAAGGACGGTAACCACGGAATATAAAGTTGATTCAGAAGATGATAGCGCGGTTGCGGAAAAGACGGAAGTTTTCTATAATGATGAAAAGACACCTTCATATGTAACGACAGTAAACAGCTCAGGTCAGATGCTTAGTTTAACTGATAACACGGAAAATACACAGCTGGCGTATAATTATGAATATAATGACAATACAACAAGAGTGACAAGAAGTGACGGATTCATAAAGGAAGTTGTACAGAATGAAGATGAAGAAAATAAGAAAAGCACACTGACCACAAAATATGAATATAAGGCACTTGATGACAAAAAAGAAACATTGGTTTCAAAAATTGAAACCGACAGTTCAGACGGTGACAAAATAAAGAACAGGACAACCTTATACAATGGCGATGTATTAAGTGAAACAATGTCAGATGACGGAAAGTTATGTGCAACAAATTTATATTCAGATAAATATAAAAAGAACATATTAAAGTACAATTCAGTGGAAGATGATTCCACTCACAGAACATTTGACATAGAAAAGTATGGCGAAAACAAAAACATTGTTTTTTCACTCACATATCCTGTTTTACTTTTGGTATGACGAATATAATCTACAGTAAGCTTTTTGCGTAGCTTCTTTACATGCATATTAATAGTGTTGAGTATATTGATAAGTACAATGTTAATGGCATGTGGGAAAAAATATAGTGATTATAAAAACATTTGGATATCTAAAGATAGAAAAGTAAAAAAAGAACCTGAAGGAATAGCAATAATAGAATAAGTAATTTAGCATAGAGTTTATAAATAAAATGAAATAATTTGTTGAATTATTAGCTAATAGGTTGTAAAATATACTCTGTAAAGTGCTTATGGACACAGAGAAAAAGGAAAATTTAATAATTACAACAGGGGAGCTTGTAGGCAGGCTGAGAGGAAGTAATCAACTTCGACCCATGAACCTGATTTGGATAATGCCAACGTAGGAAGAAATCAATTTTAAGATTCATTGCGGACAGACCAAATAGGTTTGTCCTTTTTCTTTTGTGAAAAATTAAATTCAGGAGGACAAAGATGTTTAAAGAATGTTTAGAAAATGTTAGAAAGAATGTGCCATTAGTACACAATATTACAAATTACGTAACAGTAAATGACGTAGCAAATGTTTTGCTTGCCTGTGGAGGAAGCCCTATTATGTCAGATGACATTGATGATGTAGTGGATATTACATCTATATGTGGCGGTCTTAATATTAATATTGGAACATTAAACAAGAACACTATTCCTTCAATGTTTGCAGCAGGAAAGAAAGCAAACGAATTAGGTCATGTTGTTTTACTTGACCCTGTTGGAGCAGGAGCAAGTGCCTTAAGAACTAACACAGCTAACGAACTTATGGAAAAAGTAAAGTTTGATGTTGTTAGAGGAAATATTTCAGAAGTTAAGACTTTAATGGTTGGAAGTGGAAGTACTAAAGGTGTTGACGCTGACGTAGCCGATAAAGTTACAGATGAAAATCTTGAAGAAACTATTTCTAAATTAAAAGCTTTTTCAAAAGCAACAGGAAGCATTATTGCCGTAACAGGTGCAATTGACTTAGTATGTAATAGCGAAAAATGTTATGTAATAAGAAATGGCAAGCCACAGATGAGTTCCATTACAGGAACAGGTTGTCAGCTTTCAGGACTTATGACAGCATATTTAGTAGCTAACTCTGACAACAAGTTAGAAGCAGCCGCAGCTGCAGTTTGCTTAATGGGACTTGCAGGAGAGATTGCTTATGACAGAATGCAGGATGGTGATGGCAACTCAACATACAGAAACAGAATTATTGATGCTATCTACAACATGGATGGAGACACATTGGAAAAAGGAGCAAAATATGAAATCAAGTAATACTACAACAGATGAGTTATTACTATATGCAGTAACAGACAGAGCTTGGCTTGGAAACGAAACACTTTATGAACAGGTTGAAAAATCATTAAAGGGTGGAGTAACTTTTGTACAGCTTAGAGAGAAAAAACTTGATGAAGAAAGTTTTTTACAGGAAGCCATTGAAATAAAAGAGTTATGCAAAAAGTACAACGTTCCATTTGTAATAAATGATAATGTAGACATTGCCATAAAAATGGATGCAGACGGAGTACACGTTGGACAAAGTGATATGGAAGCAGGAGACGTAAGAGCAAAGCTTGGACCTGACAAAATCATAGGTGTTTCAGCTCAGACAGTTGAACAGGCAATTTTAGCTGAAAAACACGGAGCTGACTACTTAGGAGTTGGAGCAGTATTTCCAACAGGCTCAAAAGATGATGCAGAAGATGTACCTTTTGAAACATTAAAAGCCATATGTGAAGCGGTAAGCATACCAGTAATCGCAATTGGCGGAATAACAAAGGACAACGTAAAAGAACTTGCAGGAAGCGGTATTTGCGGAATCGCAGTAATAAGTGCCATATTTGCAAGTAAAGACATAGAAGCTGCAACAAAAGAACTAAAAGTCAACACAATAAAAGCTGTAAAGTAGGAGATCAAATGTCAACAGGATTTATATTTGATGTAGATGGAACAATACTAGACTCAATGGGAATATGGATGAACGTAGGAGAACTATATCTAAAAGATATGGGAATAAAGGCGAAATCAAATCTTGGAGAAATTCTATTCGAAATGACAATGAATGAAGGTGCAGAATACATACAAAAAAAGTACAATCTAAACCTTACAACAGAAGAAATATGCACCGGAATAAACAACCGTGTATACAAATTCTACGAAAAAGAAGCAATGCCAAAACCAAAAGTTATAGACTTTATAGAACAAGCCTACGAGAACAAAATCCCAATGACAATAGCAACGTCAACAGACAGACCAATGATAGAAGCAGCTTTCAAAAGACTGCACATAGATAAATATTTCAAAAAAATATTTACCACGACAGAGGTTGGACATGGAAAAGACAAACCGGACATCTTCATAAAAGCAATGGAAGAAATGGAAACAACACCAAAGCAAACATGGCTATTTGAAGATGGAGCATACTCAATAGAAACAGCCAAACAACTAGGCATAAAAACAATAGGAATCTACGATCCTGCAAGCGAAAAAGACCAGGAAAAAATAAGAAACCTAACAAACATCTACATAAAAAATTGGACAGAACACAAAACCCTACTTAACCAAATACAAAATAACAAGTAGAAACAACCTAAACAAAAAACAAAAAGGAAAAACTATTTAACCAAAAACAAACAACAGGGTTTCCTATTATTCAAACAAAAAATAATAAACCCTGACAAAGCGATAAATTGGGGGCACCACCTTATATCGCTATACAAAACACAAGCCAACCTAAAAGGAACAACTTGTGAACCACAAAAACTAAAAAACTTACAGGCAAAACATTATATAGTGAAAGTACTATTATCACCGGCGGAAGAAAACTTTGAAAACAAACAATAGGCAGATTTTGGCAATTTTGCGAGCATAGTGTAAAGCGAGAAACCTACTGTTTGAGCCGTAGGCGAGTTTAGGTTTTCGCTTTACAATAGACGGCGGAGCAAAATAACAAAATCAACGTGTTTGTGACAAAATTTTCTTTCGCCGGTGAGGAAAACTATCAGTAAAGTTTTGCCGGAAAAGGAGAAAAGAATGAACACAGCATTAACAATTGCAGGAAGTGATTCTTGTGGAGGCGCCGGAATACAAGCAGACATAAAGACAATGACAGCTAATGGAGTTTATGCCATGAGTGCTATTACAGCCTTAACTGCTCAAAATACAACCGGCGTATCAGACATCTATGAAGTAAGCCCTGAATTTTTACAGGCACAGCTAAAAGCTATATTTGAAGACATAACACCGGATGCCGTAAAAATAGGAATGGTATCATCAAGTGACTTAATCAAAACAATAGCTAAAAGCCTAAAAGAATACAATGGAAAGAACATAGTTCTTGATCCCGTTATGGTTGCAACAAGCGGAGCAAAATTAATAAGCGATGATGCCATAAGCACTTTAAAGGAATACTTAATTCCTTTGGCAACAGTAATAACACCGAATATTCCGGAAGCAGAAGTGTTATCCGAAATGGAAATACACAACGAAGAGGAAATGATAAAGGCAGCAGCAGTTATTAGCGAAAAATATGACTGCGCCGTATTATGCAAGGGCGGTCACAGCATAAATGATGCCAACGACCTTCTTTACAGAAACGGTGAATACAAGTGGTTCTATGGTAAGAGAATTAACAATCCTAATACACATGGAACAGGATGTACACTTTCCAGTGCCATAGCTTCAAATCTTGCAAAAGGCAGAGATTTGGACACATCAGTAGAAAAAGCAAAAGAATATATTTCAGGAGCATTATCAGCAATGCTTGATTTAGGAAAAGGCAGTGGTCCTATGAATCATGCATTTGCAATTAAGTGCGACTAAAAAAGGAAAGAGGTACATAAAATGGATAAAAAAGGAACATCAGTATTTAGTAATAGTTTAATTTGGTTTGGAGCAGGTGTATCAATTGCAGAAATTGTAACAGGTACATATCTTGCTTCACTTGGAATGGAAAAAGGCATTCTTGCGATTATTATCGGACACTTAATTGGCTGCTCACTTTTATTCCTTGCAGGAGTAATCGGTGCAAAGACAAAGAAAAGTGCAATGGAAACAGTAAAGATAAGTTTCGGTCAGAAAGGAAGTATTCTATTTTCAGTATTAAATGTTATTCAATTGGCAGGATGGACAGCCATTATGATTTATGACGGCGCACTTTCAGCCAACGGAATTTTTAATACAGGAAACTGGGTGTGGTGCATTGTAATCGGTGTACTTATTATTATTTGGATTTTTATTGGAATAAAAAACATCGAAAAAGTAAATGTTGTTGCAATGACAGCTTTATTTATTCTTACAATTATTTTATGCAAGGTGGTATTTTTTGATAATGGTGTGGCAACAAGTGTTCCGGCAGATGGATTAACATTTGGTGCAGCAGTAGAACTTGCAGTTGCAATGCCACTTTCATGGCTTCCGTTAATAAGCGATTATACAAGAGAAGCAGAAAAACCAATTAAGGCTACAGCAGCAAGTGCAATTGTTTACGGCATCGTAAGCTGTTGGATGTACATTATTGGAATGGGTGCAGCTATTTTTGCACAGAATGCAGGAATCGACCAGATAATGTTAAAGGCAGGTCTTGGAATAGCAGGACTTCTTATAATTGTTTTTTCAACAGTTACAACAACATATTTGGATGCATATTCAGCAGGTGTTTCAAGTGAAACAATCTTTAGCAAAATTAACGGAAAGTATATGGCGATTGCAGTAACAATCGTTGGTACAATAGCAGCAATTATTTACCCAATGGACGATATTACTGATTTTCTTTATTTAATAGGTTCAGTATTTGCACCTATGATTGCAATTCAAATTGCAGACTTCTTCATTATCAAAAACAATAGCGAAGATAAAAACGTTGAAATTACAAATATTATAATTTGGGTTATTGGATTTATTCTATACAGATATCTTATGACAGTTGATATAATTGTTGGAAATACATTGCCTGATATGGCAGTTACTGTTATTATATGTATTATAGTCAGTAAATTTAAAAAGGCTAAATAAGTAGCGCAGATTATTTTGACTTAAAGAACAATCATATATAATCTGTGCCAAATGGGAAATGGAGAAATGTATGATTAATTATGGATTTTCAATAAAAGGAAAGTCCCACAGTACCAGAAATATGGCCTGTCAGGACGCTAATAAAGTAATACAACTTAATAATGGATGCTCAGTAGGTTTAGTAGCTGACGGTGTAGGAAGTGCAAAATCTTCCGATATAGGAGCAAAGATTGCAGTAGAAAAAGCAGGAGAATATTGTAGTGAAAATATTAATTCCGGTATGAATTTAGACCAACAATTGCAGGTATTAAAGGATTCTTTTTCTTATGCATTAAATAGCATTAACCAGTATGCAACAGAGAACAATGCACAGATTGAAGATTTCGATACAACTCTTAGCGGAGCGATTTATGATGGACAAAGCATTGCTTATGGACACGCCGGGGATGGTGGCATAGTTGTAAAAAAGAATGACGGAACTATGGATATCATAACTGAACAGCAACAGGGTGAGAACAAGCAGTATGTTAAGCCATTGAGAGCTGGAGAAGGCAGTTGGAGCTTTGGAAAGTTAGACAACAACATTGCTTCAGTTATGCTTGTTACAGATGGTATTCTTAATGAACTTATTTCACCATTTTTGTTAAATGCCACAGACAGTGTTGCAAAAGCAACAGGTCAGAAGAAAGTTTACAATTCAGCAGCAGAATTTCTTATGAATCCTGACTGTGTTATGAATAATAAGTCATTTAACAATCCTAAGAACATTCTTGAAAGTTTCTTAGACGGAGATATGGACAGAAATGTTTTTTCTAATTGCTTGAAGAATGGATATAGTAAGTTTTTTGACGAAAATCTTACAAAAAGATTGTGCGACGGAATGGCTAAGTATAGCTATCCAATTTGGGCATTAGACCAGATTACAGACGACAAAACTGTTGTATGTATGATGAATGAACAGGCAAAGGTTTCATGCCAGCCACCTGCATTTTACAGCGAACCGGATTGGCAGGGATTAAAAACCACATATGAGAAAATGGTTCATCCTGAAAAATTTGTTAATGAACTGCCTAAGAAAGATTTGGGAAGTACACAGCAGATTAATGCAGACAACAATGCCAAAAAGCAAAGTCAGAACAAACCTAAGTCAGAAGACAATGCTAAGAAGCAGTCTGACAATAATAAAAACAAAACAAAAAAGACAAAGAAAACTAAGACTAAAAAGACCAGAGGCAGAAGCAAAAAGTCAAGAGGAGGCATAAGCACTCCAAGCTTAGGTCGCAGGGAGAGAAGAGGAAGAAGAGGCAGACGTCAGAGAAAGCAGCATCATTTCTTCACTAACCTGTTATTATTCTTAATTCTTATTTGTATGGCTGCAGCAGTTGCAGTGGGAGGTTTGTTTGTATATAAACGTTATTATCAGAATAGAAATAATAATGAGAGCCAGACTGAAAGTGTAAATAAGAATAGCAAGTCAGATACAAACAGTGGAGATTCAAACGGAAGCGATGATGTAGGTTCTGATAATGGTTCAGATAGTTCAACTGGAAGTGATTCAGGAAGTTCAGATGACAGTTCCAGTGGAAGTTCAGAAAAGTCAGATAGCGATTCTAGTGGAAGTTCTGATTCAGGAAGTTCAAGCTCAGATTCAGATGGCTCAGATTCATCTAATAACGGAAGTAGTAGCGATTCATCAGATTCAGGTGACAGTTCATCAAGCGATGGCACTGATTCACAGGCAGTTGATGGAGAATAATATCCTACAAAAATAATATAAAATAAAAAGGTTTCTTGAAAAATACTCACAATGATGTATAATATTGTGGTATGCGTAGGCATTTTTTTAGAAGCCTTTTTCTTTTAATAACAAAATACCTACAGATTCAGGGGTACTAAGTTGAATATTAAAGATTTATTAAAAAGTAAAAAGTTTAAAAATATACTGATAACAATAGTAGAAATTCTTGTTGTGGCAGGAATAATATTTGCAGCGTTAATGTATATGCAAAGCAAGATTAACAAAGATGCAGATAAGACTAGCGGTGTTGGAAACACTATCGCCACAGATGAAGAAGAGAAAACAGTACAGAAACAGTCAGATGAATTTTATTTGCAGATTAATATGGCAAAGAATGTTATGGTAGTCTACAGATATGATGCTGACAAGAAGAACAAGACAGCCTATAAGATTTTTCCATGCACATTGGGAGAGAATGTTAAAAAGGGCAAATACAAAATTGAAAAGAGCTATTCATGGGTTAAAAACAATGGATGGCACAGGTACAATACTTTATATACTTATTCAGCATGGATTCAGTCAGCAGAATATAGCGACAGATATCCTGATACTTTAGTTAAGAAGTCTTATAATTCAGTAGGTAAGAATAAGAAAGTTGACAAGTCAATTATTTTGTATGCATCAGATGCAGCTTGGATTTACAATAACTGTAAGGACAAGACAGTGCTTGAAATAGTGAAAGGTTCAAAGAAAGACCAACTTCCACTACAGGTTGGAAAAAAGACTGAAACAAACAAGTATTGTGGATGGGATCCTACAGATCCTGATAAAAGCAATCCATACTTGAAGAAAGCTAATGGTACAATATCAACAGGATACACACCTGTTAATGTTGAAAAAGGTGAAAAGATAGATTATTTAAGTAACCTGTTAGCATTAGATGAAACAGGAAAGAATATTACAGGAAAGCTTAAGTATAATAAGATTGATTCTTCCAAAACAGGAACATCTAAAGTGACATATACTTACAAGCTTAAATCAGGTAAGAAGATAACAGCTTCATTATCATACAAGGTAGTTGATACAACAAAGCCTAAGGTTACATGTTCTAAGACTCAGTTTACTTATGAAGTAAAAAGCAAAGACCAAAAGGATATGAACAAGGAATCTAACGCTAAGGCTATTAAAGAAATGGTTAGAAAGTATGTATCCTGTAATGAAAGTGACGTAACAATCACAATAACAACAGTTGATCCATTGGAATTAAAGGAAGGCAACTTCCCGGTTTCAATTAAGGCACAGGACAAGGCAGGAAATGTTGGCTCCTGTCAGGTTATGTGTGAAATAAAAATAAAAGAATCTAAGGGTAATAAGAAATTTGAACCGTCCAAGGCTCAAAAGAAAAAGCTTAAATTACCGAAGGAAACTTCAAAACCTAAAGAGTCTGAGAAAAAAACAAAAGAAAAGCAGACTAAGGAAAAAACAACAAAGAAGGTAAGCGAAACAAAGAAGAATGTTAAGCAGACCGAAACAACTAAGTCTTCTAATGAGAACACAACAACTATAGCTAAAGATTAAATTTTTATACATATTTTTAGGAGGAAATAAATTATGGCAACACCTTATAATCATAAGGAAATTGAAAAAAAGTGGCGTCACAATTGGGATGTAACCCCTATTAATAAAGACACTACAAAACCAAAATATTATTGTCTTGATATGTTCCCTTATCCATCAGGATCAGGACTTCATGTAGGACATTGGAGAGGATATGTTATTAGTGATGTATGGAGCAGATATAAGATGCTTCATGGTTATCATATTATTCATCCTATGGGATGGGATGCTTTTGGTCTTCCGGCAGAAAATTATGCTATTAAGATGAAGACACATCCGGCTATTTCAACAGCAGCTAATATTGCAAACATTAAGAGACAGATTAATGAAATTGCTTCTCTTTATGACTGGGATATGGAAGTTAACACAACAGATCCTAAGTTCTATAAATGGACTCAGTGGATTTTTGTTCAGATGTTTAAGAAAGGACTTGCTTACGAGAAGGAAATGCCAATTAACTGGTGTCCATCATGTAAGACAGGTCTTGCTAATGAAGAAGTTGTTAACGGATGTTGTGAAAGATGTGGAGCAGAAGTTACAAAGAAGAACCTTAAGCAGTGGATGTTAAAAATCACAGCTTATGCTGACAGACTTCTTGCAGATTTAGACAAGCTTGACTGGCCTGAAAAAGTTAAAAAAATGCAGGCAGACTGGATTGGAAAATCATATGGTGCAGAGGTTGACTTTAAATTAGAAAACTCAGACGAGAAGATTACAGTATATACAACAAGACCTGATACACTTTACGGTGCAACATTTATGGTACTTGCTCCTGAACATGCTATGGCAAAATCTCTTGCAACAGATGAGACAAGAGCAGATGTTGAAGCATACATTCAGATGGCAGCTAATAAGTCATCTGTAGACAGACTTCAGGGAAAAGAAAAAACAGGTGTATTTACAGGAAGTTATGCAATTAACCCATTAAACGGTGCAAAGGTTCCAATCTGGCTTTCAGATTATGTACTTGCTGATTATGGTACAGGTGCAATTATGTGTGTTCCTGCACATGATGACAGAGACTTTGCTTTTGCAACTAAGTTTAACATTCCAATTATTCAGGTTATTGCAAAAGATGGTAAAGAAATCGAAAATATGACAGAAGCTTACACAGAAGCTGTAGGTACTATGATTAACTCAGGTGAGTGGAATGGTATGGAATCTTCTGTTCTTAAAAAAGAAGCTCCTCACATTATTGAAGAAAAAGGATTCGGTAGAGCTACAGTTAACTATAAATTACGTGACTGGGTATTCTCAAGACAGAGATATTGGGGTGAACCTATTCCAATCGTACATTGTCCTGACTGTGGAGCAGTTCCGGTTCCTGAAGATCAGTTGCCATTATTATTACCTGACGTAGAATCATATGAACCAACAGGTACAGGTGAATCACCACTTGCAGCAATTGATGAATGGGTTAACACAACTTGTCCTTGCTGTGGAAAACCTGCAAAGCGTGAAACAAATACAATGCCACAGTGGGCAGGATCATCATGGTATTTCTTAAGATATATTGATAATAAGAATGACAAAGAACTTGTTTCAAGAGAAAAAGCTGACAAGTATCTTCCGGTAGATATGTATATTGGTGGTGTTGAGCATGCAGTTCTTCACTTACTTTATTCAAGATTCTATACTAAATTCTTACATGATATTGGAGTAGTTGATTTTGACGAACCATTTAAGAAATTATTTAACCAGGGTATGATCACAGGTAAGAATGGTATTAAGATGAGTAAATCAAAGGGTAACGTTGTATCACCTGATGATTTGGTAAGAGATTACGGATGTGACTCATTAAGACTTTATGAAATGTTCGTAGGACCACCTGAACTTGATTCAGAATGGGATGAAAGAGGAATTGATGGTGTATATAGATTTATCACAAGATTCTGGAAGTTAGCAGTAGATAGCATTGAAGCTAATGTTGAGCCAACTAAGGAAATGATAAAACTTCGTCACCAGATGGTTCATACAATTACAAGACGTCTTGAAGACTTTAGTTTAAATACAGTAGTTTCAGGTTTTATGGAATTTAATAACAAGTTTATTGAATTAGCTAAGAAAGAAGGCGGAATTGACAAAGAAACAATTCAGACTTTCGTTACATTATTAGCTCCATTTGCACCACATATCGGTGAAGAATTATGGGAAAGACTTGGAAACACAGGTAGCGTATTTGAAAACAACAAGTGGCCTGAAGCTGACGAAGAACTTATGAAGGATGATGAAATCCAGGTTCCTGTTCAGATTAACGGTAAGACAAAAGTTGTAATCAGTGTACCTGCGGACATTTCAAAGGATGACGCTATTGCTCAGGGTAAAGAAGCATTAGGCGACAAGTTAACAGGAAACATTGTTAAGGAAATTTATGTTCCAGGAAGAATTATAAATATAGTTGCTAAATAATTAAGTATTTAGTTGAAAAGCTGTTGTTAGGTTGTGATGACCTGATGGCAGCTTTTATCTTTATAGACAAGAAATACCAAGTGTGATAAAATCTTGAAAAAGATAACACTAAGGGTGCGGCAATTTAAATATCAAATTGGCTAGGCAAAATTATGTGAGCGTTGGTATTATAGTGAAGAGAGAAAATATAATATGGAGTAAGAGGTTATGGAATTACAGGACAAAAAATATAGAATTTTAGATATTTTCTTTAGACTGCTTAAAGGTGAGTTTGTGTCTAGTAAGGAATTGCTGGTGCTTATAGAAATTTTAATAGCAAGCCGCTCTTTGCCGAAAGACAGTATGGAAGAAATATGATTACAGTGTACAAAGTCATTCATCCACTTGTGATGAAACAAAAGAGGATGAGTGACTTTGGGACACACATCAATTCATTTTCTTTCGTTTCCCAAGCATGCTTACCATTCTTTTTATGGTATCAATTCTTTTGATTTCCTCAGGCGACATATCAGCTTTTAGAACTTCAAGTATGGCATCTGTTTCTTTGTCGGTGAAGTTTATGCCATTTTTGGATGCCTGATTTGTTTCTTTAATAAAATATGTAAGCATTTGCTTCGCATCCATATCTCCTGCACCATTTAATATTTTAGTTAGAACTTCCATTTTTTCAGTAGAAATATCTGAAAGTACAGGATTTTCCATCCATTTGTTATTAATCATAGAACCTCCTTAAATCACATACCAAACATATCCATGTATCCGCTTAAAATATCCTGCTTTGCCCCGTCATCCATATTCATCATTTCCATAACAGTCGTTAAAGTTTCAAGAGTTTCCTTGTCCCCGTCATTTAAAAATTCCTTAATATCTTCAAGCATACTTTCAAGCCCTTTATGATTGTCATTCATAGCTGCAATGGAAACATTTTGGTTAACACGAAATGTATTTTCTAGCTCTATAAACTTGATATAAACCCCGAGAACAGTTGCAAGATTATTATCAATATAAGGGATTATGGCTTTTACTAACTGCATAGTCTGATTAGTTACCATGGAATCGAATTTTGTTTGCATAAAACGGTTGTTTTCCATATAACCATAATCCCTCCGGATAATATTGTGTTGTCTGTTTTATTAAGTTTATGCTGCAAAAACAAATAAAATACTAAATTAAAAATATGCGCACATAATACTTGTAAGTAAAACAAACAGGTTTGTGTCTTCTATATTATTGTATAAAAGAGCGTTTTTGGTCAGACATAGAAAGTCGTATTGGTAAAAGTCGTCTGCATCAACTAGCAGCCGCAACCACAGCCGTTTCCGTTACCAAAGAATGAACCACAACCACCACAGCAGCTGAGAAGTAAAATAATCCAGATAATGTTAGAGCAGTCGTTACCGCCACAACCACAGCCTGAACCGTTGCCATAACCTCCACAACACAAAAGTATAAGAATAAGGAACAAACAGTTATTATTACCGTTGTCTCCACCACAACTGCATCCACAGTTTGTTGCTGCTAAATCACTCATTTTGAATCTCCTAATTTTTGTTTACACTAAAGTATATGTAACCTGACCTGTTCCGGTTACAAAAAAATAAAAAATGTTAAAAAGCTACAAGGACAAAAGCAAAAATAAGCCATATATTATAGTAGAAATATCAGATAAAATAATGGTAAATATAATGAAGAAGGTAAGACAAATTCTAAACATAGATAGTTTGCACAAAAATAGTATAATGGGAGAAAATGTGACAGTTGCAGTCCTTGATACGGGAATATACAATCATCCTGATTTTGGGGAAAGAATAATAAAATATAAGGATTTTGTAAACGGAAAAACAGCCATTTATGACGATGAGGGACACGGAACTCATGTAACGGGAATACTGGCAGGAGATGGAAAAATGTCTAACGGCTTTTTTAAAGGAATTGCGCCTAAGTCGGACATAGTATCACTGAAGGTTCTTGATAAAAGAGGCATTGGCAAGGAAGATAACGTAATAAGTGGAATTTGGTGGATTATTGATAATGGAAAGAAATATAACATAAAAGTGGTTAACATATCTTTTGGCACATTTAATAAAGAGGGAAATAATAAGAAATTAATTGAGGCTGTGGAACTTTTATGGGACATGGGATATGTTATTATAGCTGCAGCAGGAAATAATGGACCGGAATATGGAACTGTGTCAATTCCCGGAAGCAGTAAGAAGATAATTACAGTTGGGGCATTAGATGATAATATTAAGATGATAGTAAACGGTAGGATTACAAAGAATTACTCAGGTAGAGGTCCAACAAAAGAGTGCGTTCAAAAACCTGATATTTTGGCTCCGGCCAATGGCATATACAGTTGCAGTAATGGCATAAAGTCAGGATACAGCTATGTACCAAAAAGCGGAACATCAATGGCAACACCTATAGTTTCAGGCGTGATTTGTATGATTTTAGGCATTAATAAGGAAATGTCTAATATACAGTGCAAGAAGTTGATAAGGAATACGGCAATTGATTTAAAAATGGAAGGAAACAGGCAGGGCTGGGGAAAAATCAACCCTGAAAAAATGGTTAATTTTTGTAAGAAATAAAAAAAAGCAGGAGAATTTGTTTACTTTAGCACTGTAATTAGTTATAATTTAGTGGAGTAGTTTGATAGCTTAATTTAGGAGGAAATATAATGGAAAAGATTAAAATGACAACTCCATTGGTAGAAATGGATGGCGATGAAATGACAAGAATCCTTTGGAAAATGATCAAAGAAGAATTGTTATTACCTTTTGTTGATTTAAAGACAGAATATTATGATTTAGGACTTGAGTATAGAAATGAGACTAATGACCAAGTTACTTTTGATTCTGCAGAAGCAACTAAGAAATACGGTGTAGCTGTAAAATGTGCAACAATCACACCTAACGCAGCAAGAATGCCGGAATACCATCTTAAGGAAATGTGGAAGAGTCCTAATGGTACTATTAGAGCTATTCTTGACGGAACAGTATTTAGAGCACCTATCATTGTAAAAGGTATTGAACCATACGTAAAGAACTGGAAGAAGCCTATTACAATTGCAAGACACGCATATGGTGATGTTTACAAGGGTGTTGAAATGAAGATTCCTGCAGCAGGCAAGACAGAACTTGTTTACACTAATGAAGCAGGAGAAGAAACAAGAGAATTAATTCACGATTTTAAGGGTGCAGGAATTATCCAGGGTATGCACAACTTAAATGAATCTATAGAAAGTTTTGCAAGAAGTTGTTTCAATTTTGCATTAGATACAAAGCAGGATCTTTGGTTTGCAACAAAAGATACAATTTCAAAGAAATATGACCACACATTTAAAGATATTTTCGCTGAAATTTTTGAAGCTGAATATAAAGAAAAATTTGATGAAGCAGGAATTGAATATTTCTACACACTTATTGACGATGCAGTAGCACGTGTAATGAGATCAGAAGGTGGATATATTTGGGCTTGTAAGAACTATGACGGTGATGTAATGTCAGATATGGTTGCAACAGCATTCGGTTCATTATCAATGATGACATCAGTACTTGCTTCACCACAGGGTTACTACGAATATGAAGCAGCTCACGGTACAGTACAGAGACATTATTACAAGTACTTAAAGGGTGAAGAAACATCAACTAACCCTATCGCAACAATTTTTGCATGGTCAGGAGCTTTAAGAAAACGTGGAGAACTTGACAAACTTCCTGAACTTATGGAATTTGCAGACAAGCTTGAAAAGGCATGTATCGACACAATTGAAAATGGCGAAATGACAGGAGATTTATATTTAATTTCAACACTTGAAAACAAGAAGAAATTAAATACAGAAGAGTTCATTATGGCTATTAGAAAGACATTAGAAGGATTAATGTAGGGTAATAAATATTAGAACGTGTCCAAAGGTTATTTTTCTACCATTGTGCAAGCACAGATGGGAAAGAACTTTTGACACTGTAATAATATTTTATTATATAGTTTCTATTATTAATGAGGTTAAAAACGAAGGGAGAAGGAAATATGAAAATTAGTAAGAAGATTTCAGTAATTACATTGGCAGCATTGTTTTCATTGTTATTTGCAATGACAGCTTTTGGTGCAACAGGAAAGGTTACAGGATTAAAGCAGGAGAAGGCTTCAACTAATACTGTAAGTATTGCTTGGGATAACTATTTAGGAACTAATGTGAAATATATAATTGAAACATCTTATGATAATCAGACTTTCAAAAGAACAGATTCAAGTTATTCAGCATCAGATTTACTTTATGTTAAGGCATTAAAGCCTGTTTATGTAAGAGTAAAGGCTGTAAGTACTACTAGTGAGAACACAGTTTATGCTATTTCTGATTCAATTCAGGTAGCATCAGTACCTGCTGATGTTAAGGATTTAAGACAGACAACAGCTACAACATCAAGCATAACAATTAGTTGGACAGCTAGTGAAGGTGCTACATCTTATGAGATTGTCAGATTTGTAAATAATAATGAATATGTAGTAGGTTCAACAACATCAACTACATATACAGTAGACGGTTTTAACAACAAACTTAAGAACGATACTTACGTTGGTGTAAGACCTGTTAGAACAGTTAATGGATTTTCTGCAAAGACAACAGGATTCTATAATACGGAATACTTGAGTCCATATAAGATTAATCTTGTTCCTGAAAAGGTTCAGGGATTAGCAATTACAAACTATTATAATTCTTTAAAAGAGGTTACTTTTGGATTTACACAGCCTGAATACCACGACGGTTATGTATATGAACTTTATACATACAAGAAAAAGAAAGTATCTTCAGGCAATTTGTCAAGTATATCATATAATACTTTAAAGAACATTAAGAATCAGTTCTACAAGTTAAGAGTAAGAGCTTATGTAACAATTGATAATAAGAACTACTATGGAGCCTGGTCTGATTACACAGTTTTTGCATTACAGCCAAAGGTTGGACTTAAGAAGTCAGGTAAGAAGT